>Ga0335081_10023106_pt1 | contig 10060 bp, 10 predicted proteins | sample Lox_Sample_35_FD_206713 | JGI IMG/M metagenome (GOLD analysis project Ga0335081, IMG submission 206713) | Soil microbial communities from Loxahatchee National Wildlife Refuge, Florida, United States - Lox_Sample_3.5 | ecosystem: Environmental > Terrestrial > Soil > Wetlands | place: USA... | reverse complement strand
CGAGTGGAACTACACCCTCTTCCCCGCCCCGCTGCCGACACTCCCGGCATCACGGGAAGTTAATTCTCGGTGAGCCCTAAGGTGCGGCGGCAGGTGGCAGGCGACCGGCCCGTGGATGCCGTGGCGGGCGGTGCAGCGGCGGCAGGCCGGGCGCAGCATCTGCCGGAATCCCTCGGGGTCGCGCAGGTAAACGCGGGGGTCGGGCCACCAGAGCCGGGCGATCCGGGGCAGGGGCTGGCCCGCGGCCGCCGCGAGACGCTCCTGGTCATGCTGTTTCCAGCCGCGAGGGCTGTGGAGGGTGAGCGCGGCGGTGTCATTGAGCGCGGCGGTGAGTTCGGCGAACTCCAGGTGGTTGGCGTCGGCGAGCCGGGCGAGGTAGTCGAGGTGGTACTCGCCGGGGACCGGGGTGACGGTGCGCGGCAGCGGGCGCGGCGGCAGGGTGGTGACCCAGTCGGCGAAGTGGGCCAGCCGAGCGGGGTTGAGGGTCACCGAGTACTGCTGGCGCGGCGGGTGGCCGATTCGGCGGCGTGGTCGATGCGAACAGTGTCCAGCAGCGCGCGGGTGAGCGCTTCCTGGCCGCCCAAGATGGCCCGGATCGCCGCGCCGCGGATCAAATGTGTCAGGCTGCCGATCATCCCGCCGGTGCGCTGGTGCAGGTACTTGCCCTGGGCCGGCAAAGTCCCGGGCTCATGATGGTGCAGCCGCAGGGTGGCTTCCAGGGCGGCGATCAGCTGGGCCCATTCGTCGCGGTAGGGGAACGCGCCGGTGCAGATCAGCCCGCACCGCCCGGCGAGCTGGCGGCCGCGGGTGCCGGTGAACACCCCGCACCGCTCGACGTCGATCCCGGCGTAAATAAAGGTCGCGGGCAGGTGCTCGGTGAAGTACTTCAGATGGTCCGACAGGTCCTCCCCAGCCGGGGTGCCGTGGTTGAGGTTGTGGATCTCGTCCACCAGCACCAGGTCGGTGCGGGCGTCGACCAGCACCTGGCAGACCGCATCAGCGATGTCGGTGACGTTGGCCCTGGTGCGCAGCGGCAGGCCGAGGAACCGGGTGAACTCCATGGCCAGCTTGCGCGGCGAGCCTTTGGGCGGGCAGGTGACATAGACCACCGGGATGCGGTCCCGCCCGGCGGGGAACCGGGCGCGCACCCGCAGCTCGTGCAGCCGGCCGAGCTGTTTGATGCTGGTGGTCTTGCCGGTGGCCGCGTCCGCGGACACGATCAGCCCGCGGCGGGCGCCGATCTCGCGCTGGTTCATCAGCACCAGCATCTGCCCCTCGGTGGTGATCTCGGTGATCGCGGAGGTGGACACCACCACCAGCTCGGCGTGATGGGCGATGCGGGCGTCGTCATAGTCCCGGCGGTCCCGATCGTCGAGGGCCTCCCACTGCTCGGCCGGAAGCAGGGCCAGGTCGGAGGGGTCGGCGTTGACGAAGCTGCGCCACCCCTCCAGGGTGGTCGTCGGGGCGCGGCGGTTCTCCAGCTGGCCAGTATCAGCTACTACCACCATTTCTCGGCCTCCTTGCGGGCGTCGAACAACGGCAACGGGATCACCTGCGCCGACGGGGTCTCGGCCTCCTGCCCGGCTGCCTGGTCAGCCCGGTCATCTGTGCCCGGGTCGGCGCTGGCATGCCCAGCGGGACCCTCGTCCTCAACGCTGTCGCCGCCCGGGCCGGGTTCCGGGCGGGGCCACTGCGGGGCAGCGGTAGCCGCGGCGCGTCCGGCAACCCGCCGGGAACGCGGCGAGTTCCTGCGGTCGGCTGCCTGGTTGTGCTGCGGTGGTGCCTGCCCTGGTTCGGGGCCCTTGCCAGCACGGTCAAGCAGCTCAGCGGCCGCGGTGGCAATCTCGGCTTCGGTGACGGGGTCGCTGCCACGGGCGGCGACGATCTGCCGGGCGTGGGTCCAGGCAAGCTCGCCGAACGGGACCGGGCCGGTGCGCAGGTGGGTCCAGGTCGCCGACAGCCAGCCGCCGTGGTGATGGTTGCGGATCCAGATCCGGGAGATGTCGTAGGGGTCGTAGCGGACCTCCCACCGGTCATGCTTGGCCTGGATCCCGGAGTTCTGGCGCCGGTAGGGGTTGAGCTCGCGGCTGTCGTAGGTCCGCAGACCGATCTTGACCCCGTAGGAGTTGATCACCCGCCAGGTGACCGGCAGCAGCTCGATGTAGTCCTGCGGGCCGAGCGGGACCGGCACGTAGCCAGCGACCGCGACCAAGGCCGCGTAACGCTCATTTGGGGTCAGCGCCTGGCCCGGGGTCAGCGGGTCGCGCAGCCCGTCGTGCGGGCGGTTTTGCCAGACCGCGACGATCCACTCATCCAGCAGGGCCTGCAGCTCGGCCATCGACCACACCGCGGCCTGCTCCGCATTCTTGCCGCGATACTCAGTGCTGCGCCCGGCATAGCCGGCGACGTACTGGGCGAACAGCGTGGACACCGACCCGAGGGTGCGTTCGATGACCCGCTTGTCGCGCATCGTCAACTACACCCCATCCCGATGATCGGTACCGCCGTGTGCGGGTGACGCACCCGTTCCATCCGCTGTGCGGCCGGGACTTCGAGTTCGTCGTGCACCGCCAGAACTGGGGTGAGGACCGGGTCTATCTCCATGACGCGAACGGTGAGCTGTTCTCGCTGCCAGCCGGGTGGACCGACGTCGCGCCCGCCGATCCGTTCGTGGTCATCGCGGCCGGCCGCTGCCCGTTCACCACGGCGGGCCTGCTGGCGCTGGCGGATCTGATCGACCGGCTGCGGTCCCAGCTGGATGCCCGCAGCGGCGAGGCCGTCAAGCGGATTACGCCGTGAGCGTTAAAGGGTTTACGCCGAAGACCTTCCCTGGACCTCGTCCAGCAGAACGGATTAAACGTAGCTATCCGGCTCATTTCCTAGTTCTCTTCACGGTTCTGCGGCGTGTCGTAGTGAAATGGCCAATCGACCTCGGCAAAATTATCCTAACGATCGGATCGGCAGGGAGGCGGCATGGCCCCGCGAGGATCACCGGAGGACCCGAAGGTGACCGCGCTGCGCGAGTCACGGTGCCTGAACCCGCACCCCGAGCAGGTCACCGACCCGGCGTTCCTGGCCGGGGAGTTCTTCGACACCCGCGACGCGGTGCAGGTCAAGTACGAGATGGTGCGCCGCGTCAGCGTGGACGGCGCACCAGTCACCGCGACCGCGGCGGCGTTCGGGTACTCCCGGCCGTCGTACTACCAGGCCGCCGCCGCGCTGGCCGCCTCCGGCCTGGACGGGCTGGTGCCGGCCAAGCCCGGGCCCCGCAGCGGCCACAAGCTCACCGGGCAGATCCTCGCCTGGGCCGAGGAACAGCTGGCGGCCGATCCCGCCCTGAAAGCCGCCCGCCTGGCCGGGCCCATCGCCGAGGAGTTCGGCGTGCGCGTGCACCCCCGCTCCATCGAGCGAGCGCTAGCCCGCCGCCGGGAGCACTCCAAAAGCCGCTGACTCACCCGCCCCCGAGCACGGGAAGGAGGAAACCCCGTCCCTGTCCCTGCGACCTTCACCTGGCCCCGCGGCTGCTGAACCAGGCCCATCACACCCGGGCCCGGATGCCGGCCAGGTCACCACTCCCGGCGGCGGGCTGGACGCCCACTACGAGCAACTGCGTCATGCCGCCCTGCACGCCCGCGCGACCGCGTTCCCGCTCGGGCTGGGCGTGCTCATCAGCAAGGGCGTCACCGCCTGGCGGCGTGCCCTGGCCCACCTGACCTGCGCAGCCACCAGCAACACCACACCGGCGTCCTCGCCGGCGGCCCGGCCGCCAGGCCAGCTGCCCGGGCCGGTCGCCACCGAGCTCGTCCACGCCCTGGCCGGGCTCGCCGTCGCGCTGGCAGGCACCTGACCACCCGCAATCCCCGGCGAAGGAGCATCCGTGTTCACCGATACCGCCTCCTCGAAGGTGACCGCCACCCACCTGTCCAAGACCGCCCTGCTGTATGTCCGCCAGTCCAGCCTCAAGCAGGTCATCCACAACACCGAATCCGCGATCCGCCAGTACGACCTGCGCGGCAAGGCGATCGCGCTGGGCTGGGCCGCCAGCCAGATCACCGTGATCGACATCGACCAGGGCCAGTCCGGCGCCTCCGCCGCCGACCGGGAAGGGTTCCAGCAGCTGGTCGCCGAAGTGTCCCTCGGCCGCGCCGGGATCGTCCTCGGCCTGGAATGCTCCCGCCTGGCCAGAAACTCCGCCGACTGGCACCAGCTCCTGGAACTGTGCGGCATGACCGGCACGCTGATCTGCGACGAAGACGGCCTCTACGACCCGCGCAACTTCAACGACCGGCTCCTGCTCGGCATGAAAGGCCAGCTCAGCGAGGCTGAGCTCCATTTCATCAAGGCCCGGCTCCGCGGCGGGCAACTGTCCAAGGCCCGCCGCGGCGAGCTGATCATGCCGCTGCCGGTCGGCCTGGTCTACGACGCCGCCCACCACGTCATCCTCGACCCCGACACCGCCGTCCGCGGAGCCGTGACGCACCTGTTCGCCACCTTCGAGGCCACCGGATCAGCAACCGCCTGCGTGAAGGCGTTCCGCGCCGACGGGCTGCTGTTCCCTTGGCGGCACCTCAAAGGCCCCCGCAAGGGCGAGATCGACTGGCAGCCGCTGGCCTGCCACACCGTGCTGCGTATCCTGCACAACCCCCGGTACGCCGGCTGCTTCACCTACGGCCGCCATGCCTACCACCACCCACCCGGCGGGACACAGACCCGCAGGCCGCTGCCCCGCTCCGAGTGGATCTCCTTCATTCCCGGCGCCCACCCCGGATACATCACCCTGGACCAGTACGACGCCAACCTCGCCAAGCTGACCGCCAACGCCACCACCCACGGCCAGGACCGCCGCAGCGGACCACCCCGCGAAGGAGCCGCGCTCCTGCAGGGCATCATCATCTGCGGCAAGTGCGGGCTGCGGATGACCATCCGCTACCACCACCGCCGGGACCGGGACGTCCCCACCTACATGTGCCAGCGCGACGGCATCGAAAACGCACGGCCAGTCTGCGCCGCGATCCCGGGCGAAGCGCTCGACGACGCGATCGGCGCCCTGCTCATCGACACCCTCACCCCGCTCACCGTCGAAGCCGCCCTGCAGGTGTCGGCCGAGCTCGAGCACCGGGCCGCCGAGGCCGACGCGTTGCGCGCCACCCACGTCGAACGCGCCCAGTACCTCGCCGACCTGGCCCGCCGCCGCTACCTGACCGTCGACCCCGCCAACCGGCTCGTCGCCGACACCCTCGAAGCCGACTGGAACACCGCCCTCCGCGCGCTGAACGATGCCCAAGACGCCTATGACAAGGCCAGCCAGCAGCACGCCGGCCAGCTCACCGCCACCCAGAAAACCCGAATCCAGCAGCTGGTCACCGACCTGCCCGCGATCTGGAACGACCCCGCTACCCCGCAGCGGGAACGCAAACGCATCGCCCGGCTGCTTCTCACCGACGTCACCGTCACCCGCACCAGTGACCTGATCACCGCGCACGCCCGCCTGGCCGGCGGCCAGGACCACACCATCACCGTCTCACCGCCCCTGCCCGTCGGAGACCAGCGACGGACCCCGGCCGAGGTCGTCTCCGCGATCGACACCCTGCTCGACCAGCACACCTCAGGCCAGATCGCCGGCATCCTCAACCAGCAAGGCCTGGCCAGCGGCACCGGAGAACCCTTCCACCGCCTCATTGTCGACCACATCATCCGCGCCTACCGGCTACGCAGCCGCCGCCAGCGACTCCGTGCCACCGGCATGCTCACCCTCGCCGAAACCGCCGCCGCCCACGGCGTCCGCAACCACACCATCAAGGCCTGGCGTCGAGCCGGGATTGTCACCGGCACCCGCTATAACGACAAGGGAGAGTTCCTTTACCACCCGCCCGACCCCGGCAACCCGCCCAACCGGCCGAAGATCGGCCGCCGACCCAAGCACACCTGACCAGCCCGAACCCGAACTCCTCACGGAACAACCCGAAGAGGTGCAGTATGCAACCCGAGGTTTGTCCCGTGGCTTCTTGGCCCTGGCCGGAACGATCGCGGTGCCGTAGTGACCGGCCAGGCGGGCATACGCCGGATTCAGCGCCGGCTCGTACCGGCCGGCCTTGGACACGCCGGTGCGCAGGTTGCCGGGAACCAGCAGCCGGGCCGCTCCCTCAAAGGCTTCGAACGCGTGCACGTGCGCGTCGATCCACGAGCCCAGCGCCATGTCCGTGAACGCCTCCACATACGCATACGCGCTGAATGAGAAGGCCGCCACGAACAGCCACGCATCGACCGGGGCGCCCGTCACCGGGTCGGCGAAGCTCATCGGATCGCCGGCCCAGTCGACCTCGATGGACTCGCCCGGGTCGCGGGGCACCCGCATCGACGCCCCGGTCGATGTGACCCAGCGGCGGTACTGTTCGTTGAAGAACGAATACCGATACGGCACCCCGCCCGCGGCGCGGCAGGCGGCGACGTACTCGTTCCACAGCGGTAGCAGCGTCACCGACGGGCGCGCCAGCTCCCGGTGCACATCCTCGAAGTCCGGTGCGACCCGGCCCGATGCAGCCTTCACCGGTTCGGGCAGCAGCTGGTGGCGGACCTCGTCAGCACCGAGGTCCGCCACCTGCCCGAAGCCGATGCCGGCCGCGTTCGCGGCGGTGAACACCGCCGCCACCGTATTCCGCGAACAGCCCAGCACGTCCGCGATCCCACGCTGGCTCACCCCTTCAGCACGCAGCCGAAGGATCCGCTTGTAGTCGATCATCGAGGGCGACTCCCCTTTCGTCACGTCCGCGTCCCAACGACACGAACCCGACGAACGGTCGCACCCACCACAGCCAGCCACGGCGCCACGGCTCACCCGGCAGCGTCAGGCCGGCCCACCTTCACCGGCGTACTGGCTCACTCACAACGGAACAGTGGCTCTGACCGAGCGCAATATGCAGTTCCCCGGCTGGAGACGGTCTCTTCCAGCTCGGGAAGATGGCCGCAGATCTGGCGCATGATCTCGGCAGGGACATCGCGGCCGGGTTCACCGGGGGTCTGCCCTGGGGGGGACGTCGCCGGCGGTCAGGGTGAAGTCGTCGGCCAGGCCGGCGGCTGGGCCGCTGGCCGCACCGGCAGCGGCCGGAATGAGCCGTCCTTGAGGGAGGCCCGCAGGTCGTCCAGGAACCCGGGCACGCCCACGGCCTCCTCGACATAGGCGGCCGTCAGGCCATCCACACCGGGAGTGTTCGCACCATGGTTGCCCGCGACCCGGCCGAACGCTACGACCAGCGTCGCCGGGTCATGCACGAAGTTGAACAGGTCATCGAACCGGCGGCCAGGATCGGCCGCCGCCCAACGGTGAAGCTTGGCCTGCATCCCCGCTACCCGAGACCACGACCCCGCCGGAGCCCGATCTAGAGCGCTGCCATTCAGCGGCGCGTCTTGCGGCATTACAGCCTCCTTCCCCTCTCGCAAGCGCTGCCGCCCTTCCCCATGTGCCGGGCTCTCCCCGGCTCGGAGTACTACGGCGGCCCCGCCCCGTCCCGGGCCGGTCAGCCGACGGCGGGCTCAGCCCGTCACCCCCGCGCTGGCAGCGCCAGGGACCGGGCAGGACCGGGAGGTTCCCGTGTTCACTGCGATTCGCTCGACGAAGGAGGAGCCCAGCTCTACCCCTGTGGCATCGCCACGGCTACCCCGCAGCACTTCACCGTGGCCTCCCGGGCCGGCACCCACTCGCCTGCCCGGAAGTTCCCCGCCCCCTGATCGGGGCGGGTACGCACCGCGCCCGGCCCGTATCCGCCAGATTTGAGCCGGTTTACCTTTCGAGTGGCGTAATCACGCTGATTCCTCGCGTACTCCTCTTCGTCCCGCTCGCCGGACCCACACCATCTGGCAGTACTGGCGCGTCCCGGCTTTGCCAGGGCTGCTCCCGCCCTCCCCGGCACCTCCCGGATCAGGCTGCCCCCAGCTCCAGCCGCCCTACTGCGATAGGGACGGCGGTGAAGGCCTCTCACCTCCACTCGAATCGTCAGCGCCGCACGGCGCACGCGGGTTCACGTACAGCCCGGCCACATCGTGCACCTTCTCGATGAACAGCGGGTCGGTGCTCAACTTGAAACCATCGGCCAGGTGCGGCTTGAGCTTGAACGCCTTCCAGATCCGCCCGATCGCCGGCCTTCGACAGCCCGGAGTTCTTGGCCATCGACGCCCGCGACCAGTGGGTCGCGTCCTCCGGCGTGCGCTCGAGCGTGTCGATGATCACGTGTTCGACCTGCTCATCGGTGACCGACGGCGGCCGGCCCGGCCGGTCCTCATCACACAAACCGCCCAGCCGGCGCTCGATGAACCGTGACCGCCATTTGCCCACCGTGGCCTGGTGCACCCCAAGCTCCCGGGCCACCTGCTTGTTATCCGCATTCTCAGCGTAAGCCAGCACGATCCTCGCCCGCAGCGCGAGCGCCTGGGAGCTCTTCGCCCGCCGGGCCCACCGCTGCAGCGTGGCCCGCTCCTCGCCAGTCACCGTCAATTCGGCCGCCCCGTTTTCGCCATGTCACCAACTCTGGCGAGGTATCCGCCTACCTGCAGGCATGACACGCATCCATGGACACCTTGGTCTACTTTTACTGCGAATTTAGGGTGCGGCACGCTGGCGTCTGTCTGCGCGAAAAGGCCGGGAAGGATCCGAGCACCGAGCCGCGCCGTCCCGCTGCGCGGCATGTCGTCACCCGCGAGCAACCGCAGGAATAGCAACCGCAGGAATTGGGTCTTGCCCGAGCTGTTGGAGCCGGGTACGGCGACGCGCTCCCCGTACCCGATGCCGCAATCGAAGGGCCGCATCAAGCCGGTCAGTTCGAGCCGCTCGCAGAGTATGTCCGCTCCTGGCAGGGCCCGGGTCTTGTCCGTGATCATCCAAGCCGACACGCGGGGCGGCATGGCGGCCCGCGCTGAACCGGGGCCTGCGCGCACCGGGGGTGGTGTCCGTCGTCGGTCCAGAGCCAAATGCCTCCGGGTCATGGTCAGCCGCCTCGGACCCGCCGCGGATCAGTTCCGGACCAGGACGAGCTTTCCGGTGGCCTCGCGCCTGCGCAGCGCCATCACCTCCGCTGGTGTTGAGTTCCAGTCGCGAGGCGCGCCAATCTGAGGGGTCAGCTTGCCCTCGGCGACCAGCAACGCCAGGGTCGCAAGATCCTGGCCGAACGTTTCCTCACCGGTGCGGTAGACGAAGAAGCCCTCAAGACGCGCGCCAGGCGCGCCCGCCGCGAAGTCGTAGAAAGCGATGTCGCTGCGCTGTCCGCTGGCGACGCCATAAGCGGTCGCGACGCCGCCGGTCGCAAGCCGCCGCACCGCTGCGGACAGGACCTTGCCGCCAACACCGTCGAGAACGAGGTGGAAAGGACCCGCGTCGGCTCCAATGTCCGTAATCACCTCGCTGGCACCGAGCGCGCTCACCGCCGCAATCCGGGCCGGTCCGCTGACCTGCGCGGTCACCAGCGCGCCGCCGGTGCGCGCGAGCTGCACAGCAAACGTCCCAACACCGCCGCTCGCGCCGGTTATCAGCACACTCCGGTTGAGCAGCGAGCCTCCCGTCCGCAGGCCCCGAAGCGCCGTCAACCCGGCCACCGGCAGCGCCGCGGCCTCCGTGAACGCGACAGAATCAGGTAGGGCAGCTACTCGATGTGACGGTACTATGACCCGCTCTCCCCACCCGCCCTGGTCCGCGAGGCCCACCACACGGGTTCCGGCAGCGGGCCCCGTCCCGTCCTCGGCGCTCACGGCGACCACGCCGGCCACATCCTGGCCCGGGGTCCAGCCATCGGTCCTGTCCTCAATCAAGGCCAGCTCGCCGCGGTTGATCGAATAGGCGGCCACTTCTATTACCACATCGTGCGCGCCGGGCTGTGGCTCAGGCAGCTCGCGCCTGACAATCCCGGCGAGCGCAGTGGCGTCGGTCACGTAACCGAGCATGTGAGCACCCCAAGTCCCTTGTTTTTAGCTGACCGCGAGCGGCGCTTCTCGTGAGCAGGCGCCTAGATCGATGACCGGTAATTCGGTGCAGGTCGTGGCGTGTTACGACACGCCGTCCTTGATCCGTGACTGA
>Ga0335081_10023105_pt1 | contig 10061 bp, 8 predicted proteins | sample Lox_Sample_35_FD_206713 | JGI IMG/M metagenome (GOLD analysis project Ga0335081, IMG submission 206713) | Soil microbial communities from Loxahatchee National Wildlife Refuge, Florida, United States - Lox_Sample_3.5 | ecosystem: Environmental > Terrestrial > Soil > Wetlands | place: USA: Florida... | reverse complement strand
CGGCCAGGGCGGGGATGACGGCGTCGGCGTAGGCGTCGAAGGCGGCGGCCAGGTCCTCGGGGCTCTCTGTGTCGCTGGCCTGCCAGTCCTTGTTAGCCAGGAATACCATGGCCCCGATCACGGCGGCGAGCACCCGGGGCCGCCGGTCGGCCACCGGGTCGACGCCCTCGCGGCGGGCGAGCACCTCGATGATCTCGTCGTCGTGATCATGGACCGAGCGCAGGTAGGCAGCCAGCAGCGACGGCGTGGCGTCGATCAGCCGCATGGCCGCCAGGTAGGCCGTGAGGCTCCCGGTGGCGTCGTGCAGCTCGAGGATCGAGCTCTGCAGCGCGTGCCGGGCCGCGGTGAGCGGCTCCTCCTGCGCCGGGCGGGCGGCCAGCGCCGCGGCGAAGGCGGCCGCGCCGTCCCTGATGAACGACAGCACCAGGTCTTCTTTGCTGGCGAAGTAGCGGAAGAAGGTCCGCTCGGAGACATCGACGACGTCGGTGATCTCGTGCACCGCGGTGCGGTCGTAGCCCTTGGCGGCGAACAGTTGCATGGCCGCCTGGAACAGCGCGTCCCGGGTGAGCTGCTTCTTGCGCTGCCTCCGGCCCGGGTCCGCCTCGAGGGATGTGAGCTCCGTCACGGCCACCTCCACGTGGTCCATGCTACCGGGCGTTCGCCATTATGTCATCCAATGACATTTGACAGTGACCGGCTTCTGGATGCATAGTATATGTCAGAGATTGACACTTGTCTTTAGCTGACAACAGGGCTCCGCCCGGCGAGGCCCGGAAAGAGATGACGTGATGGAGCGGAAGCAGTGACCGGCCAGGTCGCGACCGTCGGCGCCGCCGGAACGCAAGCCGGCGGACGGCGGGGTCCTCGGGGTCTTCGGGACCGTCCGGGCCTGACCCTGCTGGCGGTGGCGCTGGGCGTGATGATGGTCGCGCTGGACGGCACGATCGTCGCGGTGGCCAACCCGGCCATCCAGGAGCACCTGAATGCCTCGCTGGCCGGTATCCAGTGGGTCACCAACGCCTACCTGCTGGCCCTGGCGGTCAGCCTGATGACCATGGGCAAGCTGGGCGACCGGTTCGGGCACAAGAAGGTGTTCATGACCGGGGTGACGGGCTTCGCGCTCAGTTCGGCGGCCATCGGCCTGTCCGGCACCATCGCCGGCAGCCTCGGCCTGGTCATCGCGTTCCGGGTGCTGCAGGGCGTGTTCGGCGCCATGCTGCAGCCGACCGCGCTGGCCTTGCTGCGCAACACGTTCCCGCCGGAGAAGCTGAACCGGGCCATCGGCGCCTGGGGCGCGGTCATCGGCGCGTCCACCGCCGCCGGGCCGATCGTGGGCGGGCTGCTGGTGCAGCACGTCGGCTGGGAGGCCTGCTTCTACGTGAACGTCCCGGTCGGGGTGGTCGCCCTGGTCATGGGCCTGTTCGTGCTGCGGGAGACCCCGCCCTCGCCGGCCGCCAGCTCGCTGGACGTCCCCGGCATCGTTGCCCTCTCCGGTGCGCTGTTCCTGCTGATCTGGGGCCTGATCAAGGGCTCGTCCTACGGCTGGGGTTCGGCCCAGACGCTGGCCTTCCTCGGCGGTGCCGCGCTGGCCGGGCTGCTGTTCGTGGTGCGCGAGCACTACGCCCGGCAGCCGCTGCTGCCGCTCCGGCTGTTCCGCTCGGCGTCCCTGTCAGCCGGCACGGCGCTGGTCGTGCTGCTGATGTTCGCGCTGTTCGGCGCCATGTTCTTCATGACCTTCTACCTGGAAAACGTGCACGGCCTCGACCCGGTGGCCGCGGGCGTGCGGCTGCTCCCGATGACCGCGATGCTGATCGTCGGCGCCCCGATGGCGGGCGCGCTGATAACCAAGGTGGGCCCGCGCATCCCGATCGTGGCCGGCATGACGCTGGCGGCGGTGGCCCTGTTCGGCCTTTCCCGGCTGGGCGCCACCTCCAGCCCGAACGACACCATCCTCCCGTTTATCCTGCTCGGCCTGGGGCTCAGCCCGGTGATGGTCGGCGCCACCGACGTGATCGTGGGCAACGCGCCGGTCGAGCTGGCCGGCGTGGCCGGCGGCCTGCAGTCCACCGCCATGCAGATCGGCGGGACCCTGGGCACGGCCGTGCTCGGCGCGGTCATGTCCGCCCGGATCAGCAGCCTGCTGCCGGCCAGCTGGCAGGCCGCTCACCTGCCGGCGCTGACCGGGGTCCAGCAGGCCGGGGTGGAGAGCGCGATCTCGGTCGGGGCGGCGCCGGTGACCAGCAGCACGCCGCCGCAGATCGCCAGCGTGATCACCGACATCAGCCACGCCACGTTCGCCGCCGGGATGCACACCGCCTTCCTGGTGGCGGCCGCGGTCGCGCTGGCCGGCGCGGTGATCGGCCTGCTCATCCGCCCCGGCACCACCGCCGTCGTGGGCGCCCGCGTAGGCCTTTGACGCACGTCGTGTGACGTTGGGCGGCACACCCGACGCCCAACGTCACACGATCGTGAAAGGAACCGCGCCGGCCAGGCGAGCGCGGAGGGCGGCGGGGTCTTCGGCGTGCAGGGGGACGTGAAGCTCGGCGCCGGGTTCAGCCCGCTGCTGGGCCGACAGGGCGTCACCGGGCCGGGTGACGTGCACGTACACCGTGGTCTTCGGGGTGACGAGGTGGAGGGCGTAGCGGTCCGTCATCTCCTCGACGGTGATCTGGCCGGGAGCCGTGGCCGCGGCGGCGTTAGCCGCGCCGTAGGTGAGCAGCGTCCGGGCGAACGCCGGAGCCAGCAGACGGGTGCAGGTGCCGGGGCCGCCCATGGCCATGGCGATCACCGGCGTGCTGGCGTCGCGGAGCAGTTCGAGCACCGGAAGGACGTCCGCGGCGGTGGCCGCGGTGCCGACCAGCTTGACGACGGCGCAGCGGTCGCGAAGCTCGCGGTAGGTGCCGAGCAGGTCAGGCGGCATGCTGTCGAACCAGTGCTGCGACGCGATGACCCGCGTCGGCGAGCCGCTGCCCCAGCCGGACACGAGGTCCAGGCAGTCCGCTTCGACGTCGAGGTAGGCGCAGCCGGATTCCCAGGCGGTGCGCAGGATGCCGACCCGTTCGGATTCCGGACCCGTGAACCCGCCGTGTTCACGCTCCGGGCGACACGTCAGGATCAGCGGGACCGGGGAGTTCGCCACCAGCTTGGCGATGTCGAAGGTGCGTATCAGGTCGAGGCGGACCTCGGCCAGTCCGATGCGGGGAGCCAGCCGGCCGAGTTCGCGCAGGCAGCTGTCCGTGTCCTGCGGGGCGAGCGAGGCGGCGACTCGGTTCACCGGCAGGGCCTCGGGCAGCCGGGTCAGCTGGGCGAGCACCTCCCGCGCGACGACGTCGGGGCGGCGGCCGTCGGTGTCGACGGTGAGCACCGACAGGTCCTCGTAGACCGGCAGCCGCCGCCTGTACACCTCGTCCAGGCCGGGCCGGTGCAGCATCGGCCGGAACTCGTCGCTCTTGACCCGCGCCATCGCCTCGTCGTAGCCAACCCGCAGGTAGACGACCCGGGCGTGGCGCAGCACCGCCCGGGTCCGCTGGTCCTCGACCGCGCCGCCGCCCAGGGCGATCACGGCATCCGGCCCGCGGACCAGGCCGGCCACCGTAACGTGCTCGAGCTGGCGGAAGTACGGCTCCCCCTCGGTCCGGAAGATGTCGCGGATGTCGCGGCCCAGGCGCTGTTCGATCAGCACGTCGCTATCCACGAAGGGCTGGCCGAGCCGTTCGGCCATGATGTGCCCCACCGTGGTCTTGCCGGCCCCCATGAAGCCGACCAGCACCACCACCATCGGGTTCTCCTTCGCCTGAAGCGTGCTGACGAGGTGGATGCTACCGTTGGCGGCCGCTCATCCCGTCACGCTGGAGTGATGACATGCCTGAGCTCTACCCGCCGATCGAACCGTACGACCAGGGCCTGCTCGACGTGGGCGAGGGCAACCTCGTCTACTGGGAGACGTGCGGGAACCCGGACGGCAAGCCGGCCGTGATGGTGCACGGCGGCCCCGGCCAAGGCTGCGCGCCGAACATGCGGCGGGTTTTTGACCCGTCCCGGTACCGGGCGGTGCTGTTCGACCAGCGCGGATGCGGGCGGAGCAGGCCGCACGCGAGCGACCCCGGCACCAGCCTGGCCGGCAACACCACCGGTCACCTGGTGGCGGACATGGAGCGGCTGCGCGAGCACCTGGGCATCAACCGCTGGCTGGTCACCGGCGGCTCGTGGGGGACCACGCTCGGGCTGGTATATGCCGAGCGCTACCCGCACCGGGTGTCGGAGATCATGCTCAGCGCGATCAGCACGACGCGGCCATCGGAGCTCGACTGGCTCTACCGCGGGGCCGGGCGGTTCTTCCCGGAGGAATGGGAGCGGTTCAGCGCGGTGGCGGCGGGCGCGGCCGGGTCCGACGGCGACGTGGTAGCCGCATACGCGCGGCTGATGGAGGACCCCGATCCCGCGGTGCGGAACCGGGCCGCGGCGGGCTGGTACCGCTGGGAAGAGGCGGTACTGTCGCTGGAGCCGGGCGCGAAGCCGCTGGCCGACAGTGCTCCGGTCGCCGCGGACGACTACGTGCTGGCCTTCGTCCGGATCTGCGCGCACTACTACTCGCACGCCGGCTTTCTCCCCGATGGCGCCGTGATCCGTGACGCCGGGCGGCTGGCCGGGATCCCCGGCGTGCTGATCCACGGCCGCCTCGACCTGAGCTGCCCGGCCACCACCGCCTGGGAACTCGCCCGGGCCTGGCCCGGCGCGGAACTGCTCATCGACGACCACTCCGGCCACCGGGGCAGCGACGTCAAGCGGGCCTGGATGCTCGAGACGCTCGCCAAGTTCGCCAGCCGCTGAGCCGGGCCCTCTATTATCAGAGGTGCCTTTTCCGACCCACGGAGGACGATGGCTTGATGTCTGCTGAACCGCCGGCGACTCCCGGACCGGGTTCCGAGGACCCGATCGGTGTCCGGTATCCCAATACGGCCCGCATCTGGAACTACCAGCTCGGCGGCAAGGACAACTTCGAGGTCGACCGGCAGGCATCCGACGCCGCCAACGCCATGGTCAAGGGACTGGGCGTACCGGCCGGTACCGATACTGCCATCGAGAGCCGCCACCTGCTGCAGCGGATGGTCGACTACATGCTCGGCCAGGGCGTCCGCCAGTTCCTCGATCTCGGCTCGGGCCTGCCGAACATGGCCAACACCCACCAGGTCGCCCACCGGGTGGCGCCCGACGCTCGCATCGTCTACGTGGACGTCGATCCGATGGTGTCGACCCACGCCGCCGCACTGATGGCCGGCTCCAACGTCGTCACGCTCCGGGCCGATCTGCGCGAGCCAGCGCAGGTGCTCGACGACGCGCGAGTCCGTGACCTGCTCGACTTCGGGCAGCCGGTCGGGATCATGTTCATGTGCGTCCTGCACTGCCTCTGGGACAAGGAAGACCCGTGGGGGATCGTCCGGCAGTTCCGGGACGCGGTCGTACCGGGCAGCTACCTGACCCTCAGCCACATGACCGACGAGGCCCACCCGGAAGCGGCCGAGGGACTCTTCCGCATCTCCCAGGACCTGCACTGGAACACGCCGCTCATCTCGCGGAGCCGCGGCGACATCGCGCGGTTCTTCGACGGGTTCACGCTGGTTGAGCCCGGCCTGGTACCTCCGGCGCAGTGGCGGCCCGAGCTGGACAATCCGCTCCGTCGTCCGGGCGAGCCCGGCGGTGACGACGTACCCGTGCTCAGGCTGGTCGTCCCCGAGCCGGCCGAGCCCGACCGCGGCATCGCCTGGCATTACTGCGGCATCGGCATCAAGGATTAACCATGATCCTTCGGGATCATGCGAGGTCATCCGGAAACCCGGGGTGCTATAGTCCGCGTCGGTGACATTGCGCTTGGTCTTGGCTGCGTATGGCCTGGAGAACGTTCGGCCTTACCGGGTTGACGCGGGTCGCAACAACGAGCACTGGTACGTCGGCGCGGGTTTGATGCTCCGCCGCTACGGCCCGTCCCGCTCTGATGCCGCGATCGACTACGAGCACGCCATACTGGGGCAGCTCCGGAAGCGAGGCTGGCCGGTCGCGGTCCCGATCCCGTCGGATGCCGGGCGCCTGGTGGTTGCTGATGACGGCCGCCGCTATTCCCTGTTCCCGCGGCTGGCCGGACGCCGCGGCATCCCGGCGCGGCCGCGGCAGCCCCGGGAGCTCGGCCGGCTTCTGGGCCGGCTGCACCGCGATCTGGCCGTCGTCTCGGTCGCGGGGCCACCAGATACATTCCCGCGGATCCTTGAGATGCCCGCCGACCCGGCCTGGCAGCGTCTCGACGCCGTCGACGACCCGGTCCTGACCGGGCTGATCCGCCGCAAACTGGCCGAGGTGCGCGCCGCGGCCGGGTCAATCGCCAGCGGCCCGCTCGATGCGCAGCTCGTGCACGGCGACTGGCACGACGGGAACATCCTGTACCAGGGCAGGACCGTCAGCGGGGTTCTCGACTTCGACTTTGCCCACTGCGACCTGCCCCTGGTCGATGTTGCGATCGCCGCCCTGATTCCCGGCGTCGAGGACTCGGCGCAGATCGCGGCCGGCTACTTCGGCGCGCGCTCCCCTGCAGAACACGAGCTGGACCTGATCGCCACCGCCCAGCGGGCCCGCGGCCTGGGGCATATCGCTTTCTTTGTCGACCGCCACGCCGAGGGAGATCACGGCGCGCTCGACCAGATCCGGCTCGGCGTCGACCTGCTTCTGCGGGCCGAACAACGCTGGCCCGCGCTTCGCGCCGCGATCTTGAACGGCACCACCGGCTGACCAGGCCAGCTTCCCGCCCCCCACATGGACAGCCGATACCGGAAATGCCGGAGAGCGACCCGGACTAGGGGCGGCAGGCACGGCGGATCAGGTCGTGCCAGGCGCGGGCGATACGGTCGGCGGTCTGCGGGGCGGGTTCGGCTAGGTCGTCGGCGGACAGGTAGAGCAGCAGCGGGCCGTCCAGGGCGGCGGTGAGCTGGATCGCGAGCATGTCCAGGTCGGCGGGGCCGAGGTCCATCTGACTGAGCAGGACCCTGATGTGCAGCTGGGACATGGGGGTGCGGGATCCGGCCGGGATGGGCTGGCTGCCGTCCAGCGTGGCGCGGGCGATGTCCCGGTGCTCGATCAGGAAGGCGATCCTGGCCCGGCCGTAGGCGACGAGGCGGTCCAGCGGGGGCGCGCCGGGACCCAGCGGCGGCGGGCCGGTGAGCACGAGCTCCTGGAAGGACCGTTCGGCATCGTCCAGGAGCGCCCGGAAGATGCCTGCCCGGGTCCCGAACCGGCGGAACACCGTCCCCTTGCCCAGCCCGGCCCGCTCGGCCAGCCCGTCCATGGTCAGCTTGTCCGCGCCTTCGGCGGCCAGCATCTCGCGGGCGGCGGCCAGCAGGAGCCGCCGGTTGCGTGCGGCGTCGGCGCGCTCGGCCGGTTCGGCTCGGCCGGCCGGCGCTGGCCAGGACAACACGGGCTGGTCCACGGGATTCACTCTACGGCCGGAATATTAAGCGGGGTAAAGTCCGTTTAGCTGGCCGGGACGAGCCTACCGAGGAAGGACCAGCCGTGAGCCTGACCGAAACATCCGACCGCTTCACCACGCTGCCCGACGAGCACACGCTCGCCGCGACCGTCGTCGCGCTCGGGGAGCACGGGTTCAGCGTCGAGGTCGTCGACGATCTCGAGGCCGCCCGCGCGGCCGTCCTGGCCCGCATCCCGCACGGCGCCTCGGTGATGACCAACACGTCGGTGACGCTGGCCGAGGCCGGCCTCGCGGACGCGATCAACGACGGCGGGCCTTACGACTCGGCCCGCAACAAGATGGCCCAGCTGGACTTCGCCACCCAGCTCCGCCAGATGAAGGAGATCGGCGGCCAGCCCGACTACGCCCTGGGCAGCGTGCACGCGGTCACCCACGACGGCACGCTGGTCATCGCGTCGGCCTCCGGCAGCCAGCTGGCCTCGTACGCCTGGGGCGCGGCCAACGTCATCTTCGTCGTCGGCGCGCAGAAGCTCGTGCCCACCTTCGAGGCGGCGCGGGACCGGATTTACCAGCACAGCCTGGTGCTCGAGGACGCCCGCGCGGTCGCCGCCTACGGGCAGCACAGCTACGTCGGGAAGATCTTGGAGATTCACCAGGAGCTGCCCGGCCGCATCCACGTCGTGCTGGTCAGGCAGCCAGCCGGGTTCTGAGCTACCGCGCGCCGGCCGGGAGCGCCGCCAGCGCCATGACCTCGTCCGGCGTGACGCTCCCGGGGGCCCGGCGGTCCCGGGCGGCCTGGTTGGCCAGCCGCTGCAGCACCTCGTTCAGCGGGGTCGGCACGCCGTGCTCCCGGCCGAGCAGGACGATCTCCCCGTTGAGGAAGTCGGCCTCGATCGACCCGGTGCCGCGAGTCAGGCTCTGCCAGGACGAACCGCCGACCCGTTCGGCCCCGTTGACCGGCACGATCTGCACCTGGTCGGCACGAAGCTCGGCGCTCTCCCGTTCCCGGGCGTAGCCGAGGCCGGCCGCGTCGAGCACCGCGCGTCCTTCGGCGGTCACCCGGCGGCGCAGCTCGGTGGCGTGCAGCCAGGCGTCGTGCCCGCACACCGCCTCGGTCGCGTTGCTCAGGTTGGCCAGCAGCTTGCCGTACTTCCACCGCATCACGTCCGCGGTGACCGGGGCGAGGAAGCCGCTGGCGGCCAGGTCCGCGCCGATCTGCCCGGCGGTGGCGTCGGTGCCGGACGGGTACCGGCCGATGTGCAGCAGGCCCGCCAGCGGCGCGCCTTCCGCCTCGACCGTGCCCGGCTCCAGGTGGGTGGCCGGCAGCCACACGCACATCCCGTACACCCGGCGGAACCGGCGCAGCGCGATCCGCTCGCTGGCCACCCCGTTCTGCGCGCACACGACCGGCAGCGCGTCCGCGGCCGCGGTGCCGTCCCGCACCGGCCGCCAGGCCCATTCGGCCAGCACCGGCTCGGCGTCCTGGGTCTTGGTGGCCAGGATGAGGACGTCGTCCTGGCGCAGGGCGAGCTCGCCGGGGCTTCCGATCGCGGGAATGTCCAGCGTGGACGTGCCGTCCGGGGTGGCCAGGCGCAGGCCGCGGGCCCGCAGCGCGTCGAGGTGGGCGCCGCGGGCGACCAGGACGACCTCGTGCCCGCTGGCGAACAGCCGCCCGCCGATGGTGCCGCCGATCGCGCCGGCCCCGATGACGATGTACCGCATTGCATCGATTCTGTCAGTGTGGTCTAGCGTCCCGCCGGACGGGGCCGACGCGCAGCGGCGGCGGTGGGGCTGAGAGGAGTTCCACAGGTACTCCTCAACCTCCTTTGATGGCCGGCTGTCAGGGTCGTGCCGCTGACCGTTGCCCTGGAGGTTCCGAGGTGTCACTGCCATCCGCGCTTCCCCGGCCGCTGTCGGCGGGCGGTTCCGCGGCGGCGGCCTCGCGGCGGTGGGAGTTCTGGCGGTCCCCGGAGGACCAGCCGCGGTGGGCTCGGCCGGCGCTGCTGGGGATCGCGGCGGTGGCCGCACTGCTGTACGCGCGGAACCTGGCCGGGGCCGGGCTGGCGCCGTTCTACTCGGTCGCGGTCAAGAGCATGTCGGTGAGCTGGAAGGCGTTCTTCTACGGCGCGTTCGACCCCAAGGCCACCATCACCATCGACAAGCTGGCCGGGTCGTTCCTGCCGCAGGCGCTGTCCGCGCGCATCTTCGGCTTCCACCCGTGGTCGCTGGCCTTGCCGCAGGTGATCGAGGGCGTCGTCTCCGTCCTGGTGATGTACCGCGTGGTCCGCCGCTGGGCCGGGCCGGGCGCCGGCCTGCTGGCGGCCGGGATCTTCGCCGCCACGCCGATCGCGGCGTCCATGTTCGGGCACAGCATGGAGGACGGCGCGCTGACCATGTGCCTGGTCCTCGCGGCCGATTGCTGGCAGCGAGCGGTGATGGAGGGGCGGCTGCGCTCGCTGTGCTGGGCGGGCGTCTGGGTCGGGCTGGGGTTCCAGGCCAAGATGCTGCAGGCCTGGATGATCCTGCCGGCGCTGGGGATCGGCTACCTGCTGGCGGCGCCGGGCGGCCTGGGCCGCCGGGTCGGCCAGCT
>Ga0335081_10023104_pt1 | contig 10061 bp, 7 predicted proteins | sample Lox_Sample_35_FD_206713 | JGI IMG/M metagenome (GOLD analysis project Ga0335081, IMG submission 206713) | Soil microbial communities from Loxahatchee National Wildlife Refuge, Florida, United States - Lox_Sample_3.5 | ecosystem: Environmental > Terrestrial > Soil > Wetlands | place: USA: Florida... | reverse complement strand
TTTCCGTGATTTGGTTGAATTTCGGGCCATCCCCACTTTCTTCGTAGGGGTTTTTCCCGCTGGCTTTTCCAGGTCCGGCGGGCATAGTCTGGTGATAAATCGTTGCCTGGACACAGAAGGGATTCAGGTTGTGAGTGAGACACCGTTCGACAGTGTAGAAAGCGCCCACGAGTATCTCAACCTCTTGCGCGAGGCACTGATTGAGGCCAAGCAGGAGATTGACGGCGATCTCGCCTCGGGTGCGAATGATCAATTCCCGCGCCGCGTAGATGCACTGCGGTTGGTGCTCTATAAGCTGGATAAGCTGGAGCAGCACCTCAGGTCCAGCGGGCGATTATTGAACGACCTGCGCAGCTTGCGACGGCTTCTGCTGGAGGAGCGGGCGCCCTCGGCGGTCACAAAGTCCGAATAGCCTGCGTCCTGTCATTTCTTCCGAACGTTGCAAGTCGTCGGCTTCCTACGGCACACTCATCCCTACTGCACACTGGTGACGGTTAAATTGGTCGGAGGGTTGGGCGCTGCAGCGCCCGATGTGCCCTGATAGGCGCCGATGTCCCAGGCGCCGGTCGCCGGCCTCGCATTTCCATCTTTGCCGATGTTGAAATACTGGCTCAGATTGGCGCCGGCATTCGTGGCTGCCGTATCGGAAGCGGCGAGATGGAAATCATTGCTGATGGCGAGCGGCGCATAGCTTACGAACGTCGGCTTCGCTAGAGTTCCGGTTGGTTCGTGAGTGGAAATCCAGTTCGCAGTCGTAAACGTGGCGCTGCCGGTGCTGCAATCCGGTCCACAGCCGAGGTACTGAATATAGCCAGGACCCGACAAGGTGGGGAACGAGTACGCCCCGGAGGGGTTGTAGTAGAGATTGTTCGAGAAAGTAAATGACGAGCTGGTGAATCCGGATGAGTTCTGGATTTCGATCACCGCTGTAGCGGCATTGCCCCCGCCATCGTTGTAGAAGAGATTATTTGCGATCATGAAGTTGCTTGCCGTAGGACTTCCGCCGGAGCCGTAGGAGTCGAGACGTATGGTGTTGTAGCCGCCCGTGTCGTCCACGTAAGTGTTGTTCATGATCCTGACGTTAGTGATGGATTGGATCGGCCCCTGCGAAGAGTACATTCGCCAGTACTCGGGATAGGCATCAATCGGCGTTTCGATGTGATAGACGTTGTTGTAAACCCAGATGTCGGTCGGATTGGAATCGGAAAAGCAATCGAAATCAAAGCCGGAATCGCCGATATTGACGATTTCATTGTTGAACACGTGCACGTTGCTGCCTTCGATCTGGAACATGTCGGGATGTTGTCCTGAGCTGATGTTCGAATCGAGCGTTTCGGAGAGAAAGTTGTTGTAAATCGAAGCCCCGCCGCCGGTCTGGATGCCATCCGGCCCGTTGCAATGCGCGGTCGGAACCGAGCTTCCCGGGTTGCAATGCAGCTCGATGTGGTTGCCGAAGATGGAATTGAGCGTATCGGCGCCGCTTGATCCATTAATAGCAATGCCGGCGTCTCCGCGCACCACCAGCATGGTGTTGTTGCTGATGACATCGCCATTGGCGTGCGACATCCGAATCGGGTTGTTGTCGTTGTTGAAGGTGATGTAGTCCACCGTCACGCCCGTCGAGCCGTTTGAGTTTGCCTGCACTCCGACCGACGAGGTTTGAGAACTGGTGTTGTAGAGATTGTTCACCTGAATGTGGCTGGCGCCATTCACGTTGCCGGTCAAGGTCACGTAGTTATGCGCAATGCTGATGCCAGTTTGCGAGGTGCTCGAGCCGAGCGAGGTGTAATCGAAAATCACCGTTCCATTGTGGTTGGAGTCGGCAGCATCTACGGCAATGGTAATCGGGCTGCCAGCAGTTCCACCCGCGCCCACCGTCCAGGTTTCGGTATAGGTTTGGGAGGTGGCGCCGCCGCTGATGTAAATCGTGTCGCCGGCCGCAATGGACGACCAGCTGATTGCTGAAAACGACGGCCAGGCATTGGCCCACGATGTGCCGTTGTTGGCGCCGGTGGCGGTATTGTCCACGTACCAGGTTGTCGCCGCGCAAAATTGGGGCAACATAAGAAGCAGGGCAGCAAGAAAAATCGCGATGCTGAGTTTTTTCATAGTGTTCAATCCAGTTGTATCTGAATTGCCGTGCGTACAACCCGATTCGGAAACCAGAAGTGGCCGGACGTGTTGCGACACGGAAAATCGCCCAACGTAATACGTATCACCGCCGGGCCGGATGCAACGATCTGCGTTTCCCGCCGCTCGCCGTGCCTAGGGCCCAGGGACCGTTGCCGCTACCTCGTTCGAGAACGCACTCTCTATTCCACCGCTGCTCACCGAGGTCACCACGTAGAAATATGTTCCGCCCGCTTGCACCGTGTTGTCCGTGCCTGCGCTCGTCGGTTGCGGGGACGAAGTCAACTTGGAGTAGGGCCCGCCGCTCTGCGTCCCGCGGTAAATGTTATAGCCGATGACCGAGGAGGTGCTCGCCTCCCAGGACAGACCGACGCTGTGCTGAGCAGTGGTCACCTGCGTGCCGCTGCCGGCCAGTGATTCTACGGTGGGCGAGTTAGTCGCGTTACTGACAAAGCTGATGCTGCCCGTGGCGCTGCCGGCTGCATCCGGCGTAAAGGTCACGGTGTAGGGCACGCTATTGTTCGCCTGAATGGTTACCGGAAACGAAATTCCGCTCACCGAATATCCGCTGCCGCTCCAGGCCGCTGAGGAGACCGTAACATTGGCGTTCCCTGCAGTCAGAGTGCCGCTCAGTTGCTGGGTGCTTCCGACCGCCACATTGCCGAAGTTAAGGGTTGAAGGCGAAACTGCAAGCTGCGGATTTCCCACCGCCGTGCCGCTCAGAGAAATCGCTGCCGGGTCGGCGGCGCCGGAAGCGGCGATGGAAAGACTGCCCGAATCCGAACCCGCCGACTTAGGTGAGAAAACGACGGTGATGGTCGCACTCTGCCCCGCGGCCAGTTGTAGCGGCATTGAGGGCAGTTGCGCCGCGAAGGCGTTGCCGGAGACATTGGCGTTCGCTATGGTAACGTCGGGCGCGCCCTGGCTGCCCGTGTTACTGAGCGTGATGGACTCAGATTTACTCGAACCGACGGTCACATTCCCGAAGTCCACGGCAGAAGTGTTAATCGTGAGATTGGCCACCGGAGTGACCGTGCTGTGCATCTGTGTGCTATTGACATTACCGCACGAGAAGCTGATCAAAGCGGCCAGCATGGCAAAAACGACGCCTGGCCACGTGGGGGATATCCTCTTATTCATCCGCATCCATCTCCATTATCTGAACTGAAGTTTGCGGCTCACCAGAGTCCACAAAGACATGACCCGTTGGAAAGCCAATCCAACACTTACGTAAGCTGGAGTTGCGCCCGCCGGTGGCGTGCAGCGGAGGATGGGAGTTCAGGTTGTGTTGACTCCGTCTTCCCAGTGGTTGCGATTCTAGCCATGCCGGGTGTGAATGCGAACGTGCCGGAAGTACATCTCGCTCGTACCTGTACTCTTAGTGTGCGGAGACAATTGGGAACTTTTGCACCGAACTGGCAATTGAAGGGGCCGCTCCCGGCAATGCGCAAGAGTACCGAGGTTAGGTAACCCTCGGCATCCTAATGGCAAAGCATTTTGCCGCTGTAGTACGATCAGATTTCAGCAGTTTTGAGGGGAAAGTTGAAGGATTCGGCAGCCACGAACCCGCTGGAGATCATGGACTCCGCGGGGAACAAGGTCACCGCCTCACGCATGCACCACGTGGGGTACGTGGTGGCTTCGATCCAGGAGACCGTTCGCGGCTTTGCGGAATCCATTCGCGCCACCTGGGACGAGCAGATCTTTGCCGATCCCAACCAGGTGGTTCGCGTTACATTCCTCGCCGGCAACCATCCCCACGACCCCCAGGTGGAACTGATCGAGCCCAATGGGCCCAATTCCCCCGTGCTGGCTTTTCTGAAGAAAGGCGGCGGCCTGCATCACCTGTGCTACGAGGTGAGTTCGTTGGAAGCGGAGCTGGAATTCAGCCGCCGGGCCGGGGGAATTGTAGTGAAGCGCCCGCTTCCCGCGGTGGCCTTCGGAGGGCGGCGCATCGCGTGGGTGTTCACCAAGAACAAATTGCTTATTGAGTATCTTGAAACTTAGATCGCTCGGTTTTAGCAGTCACTCCCCGGAAGAATACCAAGCGAAGCCTGAACCTAGTCTTGTGTTGGACTGTCGGAGTGTGAGTTACGGTGTCGGCCTATCAATCAGTAGGACGCGTTCTTAAGCTGGCGGGCAGCATGGGCTGCTACGCGGTGACGGCGCTTTGGGAGAAAGTTCAAACCGCGGCGGGCAAAGCGCCACATGCCCGCTGTGTCGTGCTCTATTATCACGCCATGCCACTGCGGCAGCGCAAGCGATTTGCCCGGCAGATGGACATTCTGCTGCGCTGCGCCAAACCGGCGCATCCCGAATTGAAGGCTCCTTTATCGCCGGGATTGCACGCGGCGGTGACTTTCGACGATGGCTATCAGAGCGTGGTTGAAAACGCGCTTCCCGAGCTGCAGAAAAGGAACATCCCATTCGCTTTTTTCGTTGTCAGCCACGCGCTTGGCGGCCCGGCGCGCTGGATTCCGGAAGGCGAGGCATATCGCCCCGATGAGGGCGATAATATCCTGTCAGCCGAGCAACTGCGCGGATTGCCTGCCAACCTGGTGGTGATCGGCTCGCATACCATGAGTCACCCGCAGCTGCCGGAGCTGCCGGAGGAAGCGGCGAAACAGGAGCTGACCCAGTCCCGGGCCCTGCTCGAGCAGGTGCTGCAAAGGGAGATCAGGCTTTTCAGCTTTCCTCATGGAGCATTCAACAGTTCTCTGGTGAAGTGGTGCCGGGAAGCCGGTTATGAGCGCGTATTTTCGATCGAGCCGGTAATGGCGTTGAGCGATCCCCACGAATATGTCACCGGGCGTGTGTGGGCCGATGCCGATGATTGGAACCTGGAATTTCGGCTCAAGGTTCTTGGCGCCTATCGTTGGTTGCCGGCGGCGTTTGAATGGAAACGGAAGCTGCTCGGCGCGCTGAAAAAGCCGTCAAGAAATGGTTCGCACTGACTCTATGACCAGGACCGGAAGCCCCGTTGTCGAGAAGTTGCTGGCGGTGATGCGCAGCCGGAGGGTGGCGACCGCCGATTCCATCCCTCAGCTCGGCCCAACCGGGAGCGTGAAATTGCGGGAAGTGCAATTTTCCGACTTCGCGGCGGTGAACGATCTGAAGGCGAGGACCGGTCTTACTGCCGATAATCTCGATAACTGGCATCGCCTGTGGCGGGATAATCCGGCCTTGCAGGCCAGCTATCATCCGCTGCCCATGGGCTGGGTGTTGCAGGCTGAAGGGCGCATTGTCGGCTATCTGGGAAATATTGCCCTGCTTTACCATTACGAGGGAAACACGCTCATTTCGACCGTCGCCAATGCCTTGGGTGTCGAGCCTGCTTATCGCGCCTCGAGTCTCGGGCTGGTAGCGTCGTTCTACAAACAGAAGGGCGTGGACCTGTTCCTGAACACGACTGCAATTCCGGCCGTTGGGAAAATCGCCCTCGCGCTCAAAGCTCATGTGTTGCCGCAGCCGGACTATGAAAGGGTCTTGTTCTGGGTCCTCAAGCCTTACCGCTTCAGCCAGTCGGTGATGAAAAGACTCGGAATTCGGCCGGCGCTGGCGGCGCTTGGCGGTGTGACCGGAGCGCTGGCGCTGATGGGCGACGACATGCTGCGCATGCGGCGTCCGCATCTGGGCAAGAGTGCCGCGATCTCCGGGATCAAAATCTCAGAGATTGGCCGCGAGTTTGACGATCTGTGGCGACGCAAGATCAGCGAGCCCGGCCGGCTGCTGGCCGATCGCCGCGCCGATACACTGCGTTGGCACTTCACCATTCCCAGAAGCGTGCGGCAGAACCAGGTACTCTGCTGTCATGGCGACGGGCGGCTAAAGGGTTATGTCATCCTGCGAACGGAGCGGGATTGCGATACTGGCCTGCAGACCTCCAAGCTGGCTGACCTTCTGGTCGAAGGCGATGATGAGACGATCACGGCGCAACTGCTGGTTGCTGCCTATAAGAAGGCCAAGAGCCTGGGCAGTGACTTGTTTGAAGTTTTAGGGTTTCCCGCCTTCGTGCGCAATATTTGCCTCGGCTGGCGGCCATATTCGAGGATGTTCCCTCAGTGTCCGTTTTATTTCCGGGCCAGCGATCGCTCGCTTCATGAGAAATTAAGCACTGCGGGACCTTGGTACGCCGGGCCTTACGATGGCGATACGACCCTCGCCCCTTAGCGGCTCGCGGCTGGCTATAAAACAGAGAAAATGAAACTGATCGAAGCGCTGGAAATCAATCGCAAGCCCGTCGCCCCTGATGCCGAGCGGGTAAAGATCGCGCTGGTATGCGGTTTCAATCCGCTGCACCTGAATACGTTTCTCACGGCGCATTTGCGGCTTGCCCTGCCGGACCGGAGTGTAAAAATTCACTCCGGATTGTATGGAGATTTTCTAGGCAATCTGTCGCGGCTCAAAGAATCGGAGTGCGACGCCGCGTTCGTCGTAATCGAATGGTCTGATTTGGACGCGCGGCTCGGTATCCGCGGCCTCGGCAGCTGGGCGCCCGCCGAGTTCAAAGACATTGCGGCCAACATTGCCGCGCGTTGTTCACAGATCGAGCGCCTGGTGCAGGAACTAGCGAAGAGCTTGCCGCTGGTCGTTTCTTTCCCGACTCTGCTGCTCCCGCCGATCTCTTACACGGCCTCGTGGCAGTCGAGCCCGTTCGAAGCTCAGATTCATTCTCTGATCGCGGCGCTGGCTGCCGCGGTCGCGCAGAGTCCTGGGGTCAAGGTCGTGAACGGGCAGCGCCTACTTCAGATTTCGCCCGTTGCCGAGCGCATGGATGCGGAATCTGAGCTCCGCTCCGGCTTTCCTTACTCGCTGGCGCACGCCGTCGCCATGGCTGATTCTCTGGTTCGCCTTTTCCACGGCGCCGCTCCTAAGAAGGGCATCATCACCGACCTCGACGACACCTTGTGGAGCGGCATTCTGGGCGAAGTCGGCGCGGCCGGAGTCTCCTGGGACCTCGACCACCACACCCACATGCACGGCGCGTATCAGCGGTTATTGCACGCGCTTGCGGAATCCGGGGTGCTGGTGGGCGTGGCGAGCAAGAACACCGCGTCTTTAGTGGAAGAGGCCTTTCAGCGGGAAGATATCATTCTGCCGCGCAATGCGGTATTTCCTTTGGAGGCCCATTGGAGCCGGAAATCAGAATCGGTCGAGCGCATTCTGAAAGCCTGGAACATCGGCGCGGATGCGGTCGTGTTCGTGGACGACAGCCCGATGGAAATCGCCGAGGTGCAACAGAAATTTCCTGCCATGCGCGGCCTGCATTTTCCCGCTGGAAATAACGGCGCGGTTCTCAGCTTGCTCTACGAATTGCGAGACCTCTTTGGCAAGAGCGTGATCCTCGAGGAGGACAAGATTCGGGCTGGAAGCCTGCGCCAGGCGCAGGCTTTCGCCGAAGCGGGACAAGCTTCAGAGGGCGCTGGCGCATCCGGAGAATTCCTCGCGCAGGCCGAAGCGGAGCTGGCGCTGATCTGGGACAAAGATCCGCCGGATCCGCGAGCCCTGGAGCTGATCAACAAAACGAACCAGTTCAATCTGAACGGGAAACGGCATACGGAGGCTTCCTGGCGGGCCTATCTCAAGGACCCCAGGGCATTTCTGCTGCTCGTCTCGTATAAAGATAAGTTCGGGCCGCTGGGCAAGATTGCTGTGCTGGCCGGAACACGGCAGGGCAAGACATTGATGATTGACCACTGGGTCATGAGTTGCCGCGCCTTTTCGCGCCGCATCGAATACCGTTGCCTGGAGGAGCTATTCGCGCGATTCGAGGCGGAAGAAGCGGTGTTTGACTACATCGCAACGGCGCGCAACCAGCCGCTGCAGGAATTTCTCGGCAAGCTCTTCGCCGGAGAACCCGCTGCCGGTTATCATCTTAGCCGAGAGGATTTTGTGGCCAGAACTTTGCCCACCTTCCACCAGGTTCGGGAGACGGCTAATGGATGATGTAAGAACTCGTCTGACCCGGTGCTTTCTCGGCGTCTTCCCGGATTTAACCCCCGAGCAAGCCGCTCACGCCAGCCCCGAGACCGTGGCGGCGTGGGACTCCGTTGCCAGCGTCACGCTCTTGACGTTGCTGGAAGAGGAATTTGGCGTCTCGATTGATGTCGAAGACCTAGCGCAGTTCACTTCCTTCGAAAACCTGCAAACCTACCTGCAAAAAAGAACGGAAGCCGGCAAATAGCCGCTGGCTCCCGTCTGGTCGCATCCTAGCGTTTTCGTCCCAACATCCCAACATCTTTCGAGCGCTACTGCGGAACCACTGCGCTCACTTCATTCGAATTGCTGCTTTCCACGCCGTCCGTGCCCATCGCGGTGGTGACGTAGTAATACGTGTCGCCGCCGGTCACAGTAGTGTCCGTGTAGGTGGTGCCCGTCTGAACGGAGGAATTGACCTTCGTATAAGGCCCGCCTGACACGTTGCTTCGGTAGACGTTATAACCCTCCACCGCCGAGGTGCTCGCGTTCCAGCCCAGCGTCACGCTGTGCGAAACGGGCAGCGCGACTCCCGTGCCGCTGAAACTGTCGGTTAATGTGGAATTCGAAGCATTGCTCGCAAAAGAAATACTTCCGGCAGCGGCGCCGCTGCTTTGCGGGCTGAACTGGATGGTTAGAGTCGCGTTGCTCCCGGCCGCAATGTTCAACGGGAAGGATTGATTAAGCACAGCAAACTCGTTGCTGGTGCTGCTGGCTGAAGAGACCGTCACGCCCTGGCCCGAGGCGGACAAAGTCACTGAGGTAGTGGCAGACGAATCCACATTGACGTTGCCGAAGTTAAACGACGATGGTGTGGACGAAAGCGTCCCGGGACTATCCCCGGTGCCAGTCAGCGCCACCGTCAGAGTGGGATTCGCGCTGTTGCTGGAACTAACGCTCAGCGTACCGGTCAACGCTCCCGCGGTTGTGGGATCAAACTGCAGCGTGACCGTGACACTCGCTCCTGGCGCGAGCGCGGCCGGGGTAGTCAACGGAGTCATGCTGAACCCGGCGCCGGTCACGCTTGCGCTCGTGATGGTGAGGCTTTGACCGCCCGTGTTGGTCAGCGCCACGGACTTGGTTGCGCTGTTATTCAGAAGTAGATCGCTGAAGCTGACAGAGGTGGGATTCGCGGTAAGCGTCCCAAGGCCAATGCCGGTCCCAGAAAGCGCGACCGTCAGGCTCGGATTGGTGCTGTTGCTGGAACCGATGGATAAGGTCCCTGTCGCCGCTCCGGCGGTGGTCGGAGCAAACTGGACGTTCAGCGTCACCGCCGCGCCCGGCGCCAGCGGCATCGGGGTGGTGAGCGTTGCCATGCTGAACCCAGTGCCGGTCACGTTCGCGCTGTTAACGGTCACGCTTTGACCGCCAGTGTTGGTCAGCACCACCGGCAGGGTTGTGTTGCTGTTCACGTTCAGGCTGCCAAAGCTCAGCCCAGTGGGATTCGGGGAAAGCGTCCCAAGGCCGATGCCGGTACCCGAAAGCGCGACTGTCAGGCTGGGGTTGGTGCTGTTGCTGGAGCCGACGCTTAGAGTTCCTGTCGCCGCTCCGGCGCTGGTCGGCGCAAACTGAACGTTCAGCGTCACGCTCGCGCCCGCCGCCAGCGCCATCGGCGTGGTGAGCGCGGCCATGCTGAACCCTGTTCCCGTCACGCTCGCGCTGTTGATGGTCAGGCTTTGACTTCCGGTGTTGGTCAGCACAGCCGGCAGGGTCGCATTGCTGTTCACGTTCAGGCTGCCAAAGCTGAGTGCTGTGGGATTGGAGGAAAGCGTTCCAAGGCTTACGCCAGTGCCAGAAAGGGCGACCGTCAGGCTGGGGTCGGTGCTGTTGCTGGAACTGACGCTCAGAGTTCCGGTCGCCGCTCCGGCGGTGGTGGGATCAAACTGCACGGTGACTGTGGCGCTTGCGCCCGGCGCCACCTGCAATGGTGTGGCGAGAGTAGCCATGCTGAACCC
>Ga0335081_10023103_pt1 | contig 10061 bp, 13 predicted proteins | sample Lox_Sample_35_FD_206713 | JGI IMG/M metagenome (GOLD analysis project Ga0335081, IMG submission 206713) | Soil microbial communities from Loxahatchee National Wildlife Refuge, Florida, United States - Lox_Sample_3.5 | ecosystem: Environmental > Terrestrial > Soil > Wetlands | place: USA... | reverse complement strand
CGACGGAAGTCGCCCTCGCGCTTTCGCCCGGAGCGACCGTGGCCGACGCGCTCGCCGAGTCGCGGCTCGCTTCGCGGCATCCGGAGATCGACGTGGCGCGTTCGCCGGTCGGCATCTTCGGCCGCCGCGTCGCGCGCGACCGCGTTCTGGCCGACGGCGATCGGGTGGAGATCTACCGGCCGCTCGTCGCCGATCCGAAGGAAGCGCGCCGAGGGCGGGTCGGGCGCTGAGGGTTCCGAGCGCTATCGCAACACGGCGCGCGAACCGGCGCAGGCCATCGCACCTTCCGGGGGTCGCACCGCGCGCCGGTCTATCGCGCACCGTGGCGCTCGAGGGCGGTCTCGATGGCCTCGAACCCGCCGCGCCGCGCCCAGGCGAGCGCGGTCGCGCCGTCATGGTTGCGGTGGTTTACATCCGCGCCGCGCCCGAGCAGCAGGTCGACCGTGTCCGCGTGTCCGCCACGCACAGCCATCATGAGCGCGGTCGTGCCGTTGGGCGAGCCCGCGTCGATCGCCGCGCCGGCGTCGAGCAGATAGCGCACGACGTCGTCGTGTCCGTTGGTCGCGGCGTAGATGAGCGGCGTCCAGCCGGGCGTGGTGTCGATCGCCGCGCCGCGGCGGAGCAGCATCTTCACGATCGCGAGCTGCCCGCTGAGCGCGGCGACCATGATCGGCCGGTCGCCGAAGCCGTTGGCCGCGTCGACCTTCGCGCCGGCCGAAAGCAGCGCGTCGACCGTGCGCTCCCATCCCGCCCGCGCGGCGACGACGAGCACAGGCTCGCCGTGAGTATCGACGATGTTCGGATCCACGCCGCGGGCGAGCATGGCGCGCACCTGGTCGGAATCGTCGACTTCCACCGCGTGGATGAAGGCGTCGTAGAGCCCCTGGCCGCGAGCCGAGGGTGCGAGCGCGGCGAGAGCGAGCAAGAGCAGCGTCAAGCGGGCGCAGGCCCGCACGGGGTCAAGCCGCATCGCGAGGCACGCCGAAAAGGCGGAAGAAGTTGGCGGAAGTCGCCGCACCTGCCTCCTCCACGGCGATGCCCTTGAGGCGCGCGATCTCCTCCGCGACATGGCGCACGTACGCCGGCTGGTTGGTCTTGCCGCGAAACGGCACCGGCGCCAGATACGGCGAGTCGGTCTCGATCAGCATGCGCTCGAGAGGCACGCGGCGGGCCACCTCCTTGAGGGCGGACGCGTTCTTGAACGTGACGATGCCGGAGAACGAGATGTGGAAGCCCAGATCCATGGCGGCCGCCGCCACCTCCCAGGTCTCGGTGAAGCAATGCATGACGCCGCCGGCTTCCGAGGCACGCTCTTCGCGCATGATCGCGAGCGTGTCGTCCGCGGCCGCGCGGGTGTGGACCACCAGCGGCTTCGCGGCTTCACGCGCGGCGCGGATGTGGCGCCGGAAGCGCTCGCGCTGCCAGGACAGGTCGCCGGTCAGGCGGTAGTAGTCGAGCCCGGTCTCGCCGACGGCGACCACCTTCGGCCCCGCCGCGAGCGCGACGAGGTCCGCCACTGTCGGATCGGGCGTGTCTTCGTAGTCCGGGTGCACGCCGGCGCTGGCGAAGAGGTTCGCATGATCGGCGGCGATCTGCATCACGCGCGGGAGGTGGGGCAGATTCACGCTGATGCACAGCGCGTGCGTCACGCGATTCGCCGCCATCGCCTCGAGCACCGCCGGCAGCTTGCCGGAGAGCTCGGGGAAGTCGAGATGACAATGCGAGTCGACGAGCATGGTTAATGCGTCACGCGAGCGGCGCCAGCGTGAATCCGTGATGTCCTGGAGCGCGTGACGCCCTAACTCGGGGCGGTGAACGCGGCGCCCTGGCGCCGGTTAACGCACCGGACGGCGAGCTACATCGTGTGGGTTGGGCGATTGGACGCCAGCAGCTCGCCGAGGATCTTCTCGATTTGGGCGCGCGCCGCGGCGCCGGTCTCGTCGTTGGTGAACTGCACGCCGATGCCCTGAGTGCGGTTGCCCTGCACGCCTTCGGGCGTGATCCACACCACCTTGCCCTGCACGGCGATGCGCTGCGGATCGTCCATGAGCGAGAGCAGCATGAACACTTCCTCGCCGAGCTGGTACTGGCGGTTGGTGGGGATGAAGATGCCGCCGCCCTTGAGGTAGGGCATGTACGCGGCGTAGAGCGCCGCCTTCTCGCGGATGTTGAGCGACAGCACGCCCGGTCTCGCGACCGACGAAGTTGTCGTGGTGCCGCCGAAGCGATCGTTCATGCCTTGCGTGGTGCGCTGCGCTCGCGCGCAAAGGCCGCCCGGTATTCGAACAGCAGCGCCTCGGCGACCAGCCGCGGCTGCAGCGGGTGGCCGAGCAGCTCGCGCTGCCTGAGCAGCGCCCGATAATAGCGGAACAGGCCGAGCCGCGCCACCCGCGGCCCCAGTCGGACCAGCGCCTCGCTGCGGTCGGGATTGAACCGCGGCGCGCCGCCGCTCGCCACGCGCGCGAGGTCCGAAGTCCAGGCGAGCAGCCAATACACCGCGTCGCCAAGCCGCGCCGCGCGTTCGTCGCGAGGATAGGCGTCGAGGCGCGCGCCGAAAGCCACCGGGGAAAGCCGCTCCGGCTGCGCGAGCGCATCGAGCAGCGCGTCGCGCTCGCGCTGGATCGCGGGGTCGGCGAGCGCGAGCGCGGCGAGCGGCGCGCCGCCTGCCTGCGCGAGGAGCAGCTCGGCCCCCTCGACGCCGCGTTGCGCGAGCCAGGCCGCTGACGTCGCGGGATCGGGCTCCGGCGCGGCGACGACGCGGCAACGGCTGACGATGGTCGCGGGCAGCCGTCCCCATTGGTCGCTCACCAGGAGCAGATAGGTCGCGGGCGGCGGCTCCTCGAGCGTCTTGAGCAGTGCGTTGGCCGCCGCCGTGGTCATCGCCTCGGCCGGCGCGATCAGCGCCACTTTCGCCCGCTGCCGGTGGGTCGTGAGCTGCGCGAAGTCGATCAGCTCGCGGATGCGATCGACGGGGATCGCGTCCACCGGCCGCACATTGCCGTCCTCGTCGCGCTCGACCGGCTCGATCAGGCGCAGATCGGGATGCCCGCCGGCCGCGACGTAGCCGCAAGCGGGACAACGGCCGCACGGGCCGCCGTCGTCGCGCGGCGTCTCGCACAAGAGCGCCTGCGCGAAATGCAGCGCGAGATGGCGCTTGCCGATGCCCTTGCGGCCGGTGACGAGGAGCGCATGCGGCCAGCGCGACCGCGTGGCGAGCGCGGCGGCGGCGACCGCAGCCTGCCATGGCAGCAGCGGCGCGGCGTGTCGCTCTTCGGAAAAGGTGGTCACGACGGGAGGGCGGCGACGATGCCTTCCAGCTCGACGCGCACCTCGGAGCGGGGACGCGTCGTGTCGACCACGCGGATGCGTTTCGGCTCGGCGCGCGCGCGTGAAAGGTAGGCTTCTCGCACGCGGGCGAAGAATTCGCCCTGCTCGCGCTCGAACTTGTCAAGCGTGCGGCCCTTGTCCAGCCGCTCGCGCGCCACCGCGACCGGCACGTCGAAGAGCAGCGTCAGATCGGGTCGGAAATCTCCGAGGGCAAGCCTTTCCAGAGCCGCAACGGAATCGTGCGGCACCCCGTGGCCGCCGCCCTGGTAGGCGTACGTGGCATCGGTGAAGCGGTCGCAAACGACCCACGTGCCGCGCTTGAGCCGCGGCCAGATCTCGCGCTCGCAATGCTCGCGCCGGGCCGCGAACATGAGCATCGCCTCGCCCACGTGGCTCATCGGCTCGTGCAGCAGCAGCTCGCGCAGGCGCTCGCCGAGCGGCGTGCCGCCGGGCTCCCGCGTCGCCCACACCTCGCGCCCGTCGCGCTCCAGCCGCTCCTTGAGCCACGGCAGGTGCGTGCTCTTGCCGGCGCCGTCGATGCCCTCGAGGGTGATGAAGCGGCCGCGCTGGGTCGATGCGGGCACGGCTGCCGCGGCCCTAGCGGCCGCCTCGCTGGTATCTGGCGACGGCGCGATTGTGATCGGCGAGGCTCGCGGAGAACTCGCTCGAGCCGTCGCCGCGCGAGACGAAGTAGAGGTACGGCGTGGCTGGCGGATGCAGCACCGCCTCCAGCGCCGCCTGTCCGGGCAGCGCGATCGGCGTCGGCGGAAGACCGTCGCGCTGATACGTGTTGTACACCGTATCGCGGTCGAGGTCGCGGCGGGTGAGGTTGCCGTCGAAGCGCTCGCCGATGCCGTAGATCACCGTCGGATCGGCCTGCAGCCGCATGCCGTGCTGCAGCCGGTTCTCGAGCACCGATGCGATGAGGGGTCGGTCGGCGGCGTCGCCCGTCTCCTTCTCCACGATCGAGGCGAGCACCAGCGCTTCGTACGGCGAGGCGAGCGGCAGGTCCGGCGCCCGATTCGCCCATGCGATCTCGAGGCGCCGGCGCATCGCGCGGTACGCCCGCTTGAGCAGCGATGCATCGCTCGCGCCGGCCGCGAAGAAATAGGTGTCGGGGAAGAACCACCCCTCGGGATCGTTCTCGCTTGCGCCGAGGGCACGCATGACTTCGGCGTCGGGCAGATCGAGCACCGTCTTGGCAACGTCCGGCTCGCCGCGCAGCGCCTCGCGCAGATCGCGCCACGACCAGCCCTCGACGATGGTGAAGCTCGTCTGCGTCACGTCGCCTTGCGTGAGCTTCGCCAGCAGCCCGCTCAACGTCGTGCCCGCGGGCAACTCGTAATTCCCTGCCTTGATGGTGCGGTCCACGCGCTTCAGGCGCGCCAGCGCCACCAGCGTCCAGCCCGCAGGCAGCACGCCGGCAACGCTGAGATCGTGCGCGACCGCGCGCAGGCTTTCGCCCGGGTGCACGGCGAAGGTGTATGGCTGTTCGGGCAAGGGCAACGCACGGCGCACGACCCATGCGTACGCGATCGCGCCCGCGAGCACGATCAACAGCAGCAGCATGGCGAGACGGCGGACCATGAAACGTTTCGACAAGGCTTGCGCTCAATCGCCCGATTATAATGGCCCGATGCGCTCGCCGGCCTCCGTACCACGATCGAATCGCGGCTTCACGCTGATCGAGATCATGGTCGTGATCGTGATCCTCGGCATCCTCGCCGCGCTCATTGTTCCGCGCATCATCGAGCGCCCGGACGAAGCGCGCGTCATCGCGGCCAAGAACGACATCGCCGCGATCATGCAGGCGCTGAAGCTCTATCGCCTCGACAATCAGCGCTATCCAACCACCGAGCAGGGCCTGGCCGCGCTGGTCGTGCGACCGACCGCGCCGCCGCCGCCGCCCAACTGGAAACCCAACGGCTACCTGGAGAAGCTGCCCAAGGATCCGTGGGGCAATCCTTACCAGTACCTGAATCCGGGCCTGCACGGCGAGATCGACGTGTTCAGCTTCGGCGCCGACGGCCAGCCGGGCGGAAGCGGTTACGACGCCGACATCGGCTCGTGGGACCTGTGAAAGCCGGCCGCGCTTGCCGCCGCGCTGCGACCTCGGTCAGCGCCGGCTTCACGCTCGCCGAGGTCCTGGTCGTGCTGGTGGTGATCGGGCTCGCCGCGGGTCTCGCCTACGCGCGCCTGGACGCCGATCCGCGCCAGGCGCTCGAGCGCGAGGCGCGCCGCCTCGGCGGCGCGCTGGAGCATGCCGCGCTGCTCGCGCAATGGAAGCGCCAGACGCTGGGCATTTCCGCCGCGGGGACCGCCTACCGCTTCTGGCGTCGCGACGAAAGCCAGGCCGACGGTCCGCGCTGGGTTGCGCTGTCCGACGACGACGTGCTCGCGCCGCACGCGCTCCCTCCGCCGTTGAGCGTGGCGATGCAGCTCTACGCCGGCGCGCCCGTTCCCGGCGACGCGGTATTGCCGCTCGCGGCGAGCGGCCGCAATGAGCCGTACGTGCTCGCCCTCGCCTCTCCGCAATGGCAGATCCTGCTCGCCTCCGATCCGCTCAACCGAGTGGCGCTCGTCGGGCCGACGCCGCGCTGAGCGCGCGTGCGCTCGCGTCTCGCGGATTCACGCTGATCGAGGTGCTCGTTGCGCTCGCGATCGTGGCGGTCGCGCTCGCCGCCGGCTTCCGCAGCGTCGCGCAGAGCGCCGATACGGCCACGGCGCTCAAAGCGCGCACGCTGGCGCTGTGGGTGGCGCAGAACCGCCTCGCCGCGGCGCAGCTCGAGATCCCCGGTCCGCCCGCCGGCGAGCAGGACGGAAACGAGACGCAGGCCGGCCTGCAGTTCGGCTGGCACCGTACGGTCGGCGGAACGCCCAATCCGGCTTTCCGCCGCGTCGAGATCACCGTCGCCGACGCGTCGCGACCCGACTATGTGCTCGCCCGGCTGGTCGGCTACGTGGGCAGCGCCGGGCAACCATGAGCGACGCGGTCTCGCGCAGACCCCGCGGCTTCACCCTGGTCGAGGTCCTGATCGCGGTGGCGATCGTCGCGCTGCTCTCGCTGCTCGGCTATCGGGCGATCGCCGCGCTTTCAGACAGCGAGACCAAGCTCTCGGCGGAAGCCACGCGCTGGCGCACGCTCGATCTGTTCTTCGCGCGCCTCGAAGGCGATCTGCGCCAGGCCGTGCCCCGGCCGGCGCGACTCGGCGGCACGCGCGAGCCCGCCTGGGCCGGCGCGACCGATGCGACGGGCAACGCCCTGCTCGAGTTCTCGCGCGCCGGACCCGAGTTCACGCTCGAGCCGTCGAGCGCCGGCGCGCGGATGGGCTATCGCTTCCACGACGGCACGGTCGACGTGCTCTACTGGGCGAGCTACGACCGGCCGCAAAGCGCGGCGCCGGCCGCGTACCCGCTCATCTCCGGCATCGCCCGCTTCCAGATCGCCTACCTCGCCAAGGATGGAAGCTGGCTCGACAGCTGGCCGCAGCCGGGCGAAGCCGACCTGCCGCGCGCGGTTAAGGTCGACCTCGCGCTCGAGTCGGGCGAGAAGATCGAGCGGTGGCTCGCGTTGCGATGAAGGCGCGCGGAGCGGCGGTAGTCGTGGCGATGCTGCTCGCCGCGCTCGCCGCCGTGATCGGCGCGAGCCTGCTGTGGCAGCAGGAGCGATGGATCGGCGAGCACGAGCGGCGCCGCGATCAGGTGCAGGCGCAGGCGCTGGCGATGGCCGGCGTGCAATGGGCGCGCCAGATCGTGCACGACAATGCCCCACCGTCGCTGGTCTATCTCGGCCAGCCCTGGGCCTTTCGATTGCCGGCCACCCCAATCGAGAACGGCGCGATCGGCGGCTACATCACCGATGCGCAAGCCGGGCTCAACGCCAACAACCTCGGGCTCGGTTCGAGCGCCAATGCGACGCACGACGCGTTCGCGCGCCTGCTCGCCGAAGTCGGCGTGCCGGCCGCATTCCTCAACGCGCTCGGCGACTGGGTGGATGCCGACGATCGCGTAAGCGAGGATGGTGGCGCGGAGGATTCGTACTACCTGGCGCAGAGCGCGCCCCGGCTCGCCGCCAACGCGCCGCTGCGCCGGCCGGCGGAGCTTCTTGCCGTGCGTGGTGCCGATGCGACGCTCGTTTCGCGACTGCTGCCGTTCGTCGATGCTATCGATGCGCCGACTGCGATCAACGTCAACACCGCCCCGCTCGAAGTGTTGATGGCGGCGGTCGACGGCCTCGACGCGACGCGCGCCTCCGCGCTGGTGGCGTCCCGCGCCCAGGCGCCTTTCGCCACTGTGGCCGACTTTCGCAACCGACTGCCGGCCGCGGCCCGCGTCGACGAGACCATCCTCACCGTGAAGAGCGACTGGTTCATCGTGTCGATCGAGGCCCGCCAGGGCGACACCGTGGCGCGAGCGCGGGCGCTGCTCAAGCGCGCCGCCGGCGCGACGCAGTGGCCGAGCGTGATCTGGGAGACCGTCGAGTGAGCCGCACCAGTACGAGTACAATCGCCGCCGACTCGGCTCAACGGCGCATGCCCTCGAACTCGACGACCCTTCGTGTCCTCGTGGACGCTCCACCCGACGCGGCGCGCGCGGCGTCGTGGTCGCTGCACGACGCCGCCGGCCGGCCCGTTCGCGGCGGTCGCGGCACGCCTTCGGAGTGGCCGGCTGCCGAGCGCAGGGAAGCCGTCGTCGCGGCGGCGCACGGCCGAATCGCCGTGCTGTCGCTGCCGCCGCTGCCCCCTGGACGCGCCGAAGGCGCCGCGCGCTTCGCGCTCGAAGAGCAGCTCGCCGACGCGAGCGACGAGCAGCACATCGCGCTCGCGCCCCAGCGCGCCGATGGAACGCTTCGGGTGGCGATCGTCGCCGGCGCCTGGATGAGCGCCTTCGCCGAAGGCTCGCGCCGCTGTGGCGTCGACTGGGATCGCGCCGTCCTGGAGAGCGATCTCGCGGAGCCGGTGCCGACGCAGTGGCGCTGGTGCGCACCGTCGATCGCTCAGCCGGGATTCGTGCGGACGAATCAGGGCGCGACCATTGCGGTCGGGCCGGCCGTCGACGGAGATCCGCCGGCTGAGCTCGTGCTCGCCCTTTCTCGCGGTAGCCAAGCCCCGACGAAAGTGCGCATCGATGCGGACGCCGCGTCGCCGGCATTCGTCGCCCGTGCGCGCGAGGCGACCGGCGTCGAGTTCGTCGCCGGCACGCCTTGGCGCTGGGCGGTGGCTGCGCCCGCTGCCTACGCGAACGCGGTGGACCTCCTCGCCGGCCGCTTCGCGCGCAAGGCGCGCGCCGCAGCCTCGGACAACGCGCGGCTTTTCCGTCCGGCGCTGTGGATCGCCGGCATCGCGCTCGCATTCCATGTCGCCGCCACGGCGGGCCAGTGGTCGTGGCTGCGCTGGCAGGCCTATGCCGCGGATCGGGAGCTGACGGCGCTCGCTCGCGCCGCGGTGCCGGAGTTCGCTCAAGGCGGCAAAGCGCAGCTTTCTCCGGCGCTCGCCCTCGCCCGGCGCGAAGGCGAGCTCGAGCACCGCGCCGGCCGCGCCGCGCGCGACGATTTCGTGCCGCTGCTCGCGCAGGCCGCGCCGGTGCTCGCTTCGCTTCCGGCCGGCGCGCTACGCTCGATCTCGTACGCCGACCGGCATCTCACGCTCGATCTCGGGAAACTGGAGCCGAGCGAGCCGGAGCGGCTGCAGAGCGCTCTCAAGAGCGCCGGACTGCTCGCGATCGTCGCGCCGACCGGAGCCGGCGTGCGGGTGCGCGTCGGGCGCGACTGATGGCTACCGTCCACGCGCCAGCGAGCAGGCGCGAGAACCTTGCGCACTGGTGGCAGCTCCGCTCGCCCGAAGAGCGGCGCGGCCTCGCGGTGCTCGGGGGCATCGTGGCCCTGGGCGTGCTTTGGCTCGCCGTGTGGCAGCCGGTGGTGCGCGACGTGGATCGACTTCGCCAGCGGATCGCCGGCGACCGCGCCGAGTTGGCGGAAGCGCGGCGAGATTCCGACGCCATTGCCGCTCTTGCCCGCGTGGCGCCGGTCGCACCCGCGGCGGACCCGCGCACCGCGCTCGACGCGGTGCTCTCGGCGCGGGGCCTCGCGAGCGCGGCGACGCAGATCGAGCGCGTCGACAACGATCGCCTGCGCGTGACCTTCGATGCCATCGACTTCGACGCGCTGGCCGCGGCGCTGGATGGGCTTCAGCGCGAAGCGCATCTGCGGGCGATCGAGGTCGTCGCCACCGCGCGCGCGGACGCGGGCCGCGTGCGCGCCGACGTCACGCTCGGCCGCTGATGAGGGTGCTGCTCGCCATCGCGGCGGCGATCGCGCTGCTCGCCATCGCGCTCGCGGTCACCGCGCCCGCAAGCCTCGTGGATCAGCGTCTCCAGGCGCTCAGCGGGGGGAGGCTGCGCCTTGCGGGCGCGTCGGGGACGCTGTGGAGCGGCACGGGCGAGCTGGTGCTGCTGCCGCGCGGCACGCGCCGGTCGGTGGCATGGCAGCTCGAGGCGTGGCCGCTCGCACGCGGCGAACTGCGAGGCAGCGTCGCGATCGATGCTGCGGACGCGCCACGGGCCGAGTTCGTTTACGGTCCGCACAACGTCGCGCTGCGCCGCCTCGACCTCGCGCTGCCGATGGAGAGCGTGCTCGAGGCGTCCGGCGTGCCGGGGGCGCTGGTTGGCGCCGGGGGCAGCCTGGCGTTGCACGTCGAGCGCTTCGTGCAGCGGGCCGAGGCGATCGACGCGGACGC
>Ga0335081_10023102_pt1 | contig 10061 bp, 11 predicted proteins | sample Lox_Sample_35_FD_206713 | JGI IMG/M metagenome (GOLD analysis project Ga0335081, IMG submission 206713) | Soil microbial communities from Loxahatchee National Wildlife Refuge, Florida, United States - Lox_Sample_3.5 | ecosystem: Environmental > Terrestrial > Soil > Wetlands | place: USA... | reverse complement strand
CCGCCGTAGGTCTCCGCCATCACCTTGGTGAGCGCCGCCGTCAACGTCGTCTTCCCATGGTCCACGTGACCAATCGTCCCCACGTTCACGTGCGGCTTCGTCCGCTCAAATTTCTCTTTGGACATGGCGAGTTCCTTTAAGACTCATCTTTGAGGATGCCGCTCGCTATGTTCGGCGGCACTTCGGTGTACTTGGTGAATTCCATGGTGAAGGTCGCGCGGCCCTGGCTCATGGAGCGCACCGTGGTCGCGTACCCGAACATCTCCGACAGTGGCACGTCGGCCGTGATCGCCTTGCCGGCCGGAGTCTCGTCCATGCCGGTGATCTGACCGCGCCGGCGGTTGAGGTCCCCGATCACATCGCCCGAGTATTCCTCCGGCGTCACCACCTCGACCTTCATGATGGGCTCGAGCAGCACCGGGCGCGCACGGCGGAAGCCGTCCTTGAAGCCCATGGAGGCCGCGATCTTGAAGGCCATCTCGTTCGAGTCGACATCGTGGTAGGAGCCGTCGAACAGCGTCACCTTCACGTCCACCACCGGGTAGCCGGCGATGACGCCGGTCTCCTCGGCTTCCCTGATGCCCTTGTCGACCGCCGGCACGTACTCGCGCGGCACGCTGCCGCCGACGACGCCGTTGATGAATTCGTTGCCCTTGCCGGACTCGTTGGGCTCGACCTTCAGCCACACGTGGCCGTACTGGCCGCGGCCGCCCGACTGGCGCACGAACTTGCCTTCGCTCTCGACCGAGCCGCGGATGGTCTCGCGGTAGGCGACCTGCGGCTTGCCGACGTTGGCCTCGACCTTGAACTCGCGCTTCATGCGATCGACGATGATCTCGAGGTGCAGCTCGCCCATGCCGGAGATGATCGTCTGCCCCGACTCCTGGTCGGTGCTGACACGGAACGAGGGGTCTTCCTTGGCGAGGCGCTGCAGAGCGAGGCCCATCTTCTCCTGGTCGGCCTTGGTCTTCGGCTCGACCGCCACCGAGATGACCGGCGCCGGGAATTCCATCTTCTCGAGCGTGATTACCTTCTCGAGGTCGCAAAGCGTGTCGCCGGTGATGACGTCTTTGAGGCCCACCGCCGCGGCGATGTCGCCGGCGAGCACTTCCTTGATCTCGGTGCGCTCGCTCGCATGCATCTGCAGCAGGCGACCGATACGCTCCTTCCTGCTCTTGGTCGGCACGAACACCGTGTCGCCGGAGTTGAGCACGCCCGAGTAGACGCGGAAGAAGGTCAGGTTGCCGACGAAGGGATCGTTCAGGATCTTGAAGGCGAGTGCGGAGAAGGGCTCGTCATCGCTCGCCTTGCGGGTGGCGGGCTGGTCCCGGTCGTTCATGCCCTTGACGTCGGGCATGTCGACCGGCGACGGCATGAACTCGATCACCGCATCGAGCAGCGCCTGCACACCCTTGTTCTTGAAGGCCGAGCCGCACATGGCGAGCACGATCTCGTTGCGCAGCGAGCGCTCGCGCAAACCCTGGCGGATCTCGGCGTCCGACAGCTGCTCGTGCTCGAGGTACTTGTGCATCAGGGTGTCGTTGGCCTCGGCGGCCGCTTCGATCATCTTGCCGCGGTATTCCTCGGCCTGAGCCTTGAGGTGCTCCGGGATCTCCCGGTACTCGAACTTCATCCCCTGGGTTTCCATGTCCCAGTAGATGGCCTTCATGCGGATCAGGTCGATGACGCCTTCGAAGGCATCCTCGGCGCCGATCGGCAGCTGGATGGCAAGCGGGTTGGCCCTGAGGCGCGCGCGGATCATGTCGACGACCCGCAGGAAGTTCGCTCCCGCGCGGTCCATCTTGTTGACGAAGGCGATGCGCGGCACGCGATACTTGTTCATCTGCCGCCAGACGGTCTCGGACTGCGGCTGCACGCCGGCCACCGAGTCGAACAGCGCGACCGCGGAGTCGAGCACCCGCAGCGAGCGCTCGACCTCGATGGTGAAGTCGACGTGCCCCGGGGTATCGAGGATGTTGATGCGGTGCTCGGGGAAGCTGTTGTCCATCCCCTTCCAGAAGCAGGTGGTGGCGGCCGCCGTGATGGTGATGCCGCGCTCCTGTTCCTGCTCCATGTAGTCCATGACGGCCGCGCCGTCGTGGACCTCGCCGATCTTGTGCGACACGCCGGTGTAGAAAAGGATGCGCTCGGTCGTGGTCGTCTTCCCCGCGTCGATGTGCGCGGAGATGCCGATGTTCCTATAGCGCTCGATGGGCGTCGCGCGTGGCACGTCGGTATCCTTTGATCCTTACCAGCGATAGTGGGCGAAGGCCTTGTTGGCCTCCGCCATGCGATGGGTGTCCTCGCGCTTGCGCACTGCGGCGCCGCGATTCTCGGAAGCGTCCATCAGCTCGTGCGCCAGGCGGAAGGCCATGGATTTCTCGCTGCGGTCGCGCGCGGCCTCGATCACCCAGCGCATCGCCAGGGTCTGGCGGCGCGTGGCTCGCACTTCGACCGGCACCTGGTAGGTGGCGCCGCCGACGCGGCGCGACTTCACTTCGACCACCGGCTTCACGTTGTCGAGCGCCGCGGACAGCACCTCGATGGCCTCACCGCCCTGCTTGCCGGTCTTCTCGGCGATACGCTCGAGCGCGCCATAGATGATGCGCTCGGCGGCGGACTTCTTGCCGCTCTTCATGATGACGTTCATGAACTTGGCGAGCATCTCGTTGTTGAACTTCGGGTCCGGCAGGATGCTGCGGACCGGTGCCTGGGCACGACGCGACATGGTTCAGGTGCCTCCGTTACTTCTTCGGGCGCTTGGCGCCGTACTTGGAGCGGCCCTGCTTGCGCTCGCCGACGCCGGCACAGTCGAGCGTGCCGCGGACGGTGTGGTAGCGCACCCCGGGAAGATCCTTGACGCGTCCGCCGCGGATCAGCACCACCGAGTGCTCCTGCAGGTTGTGGCCCTCGCCGCCGATGTAGCTCGTGACCTCGTAGCCGTTCGTGAGGCGCACGCGGCATACCTTGCGCAACGCCGAGTTCGGCTTCTTCGGCGTCGTGGTGTACACGCGCGTACAGACGCCGCGCTTCTGGGGCGAGGCCCCGAGCGCCGGTACTTTGGTTTTCTCTGCCCCCATCCGGCGTGGTTGCCGGATGAGCTGACCCGTGGTCGCCATCGTTAACTCGTCTCCAAGCTCAGGTGCGGGGGTGGGTACTCGCACAATAGGCGACCTAGAAGAACAACCGGGCCGCCTATGTCAGGCGGCCCGGTGCTTCTAAGTCGCTGTTTCCGGTGCCGGCGTGCTTATGGAGGGCCGGCCCGACAAAGGCCGGCGATTCTAGGTAGGGACCCCGGGAGTGTCAACCGCCCCCCGGAGCGACTTGCTGCTTTGCGATTGATTTGGCCCTTGGCCCCATTACGATAGCTATCAGCTAAAGGTGCAGGGTCCAGGCCTGGGTCAGGGATTCGGTGGTCTCAAGGGAGCTCAGGTGGCTTTTGGGCCTTGCGCTGTGCCTCACGGGAGGCTCAGCGGCCGCCGTCACCTCCGCGGCGGCCCCTGCCGCCTTCCAGACCCCCCTGACGGTCGAAGTCCTCGACGCGACGGGCATAACTCCCACCGAGGCCGCGGTGACCGACGGCTCGCTCGATACGCGTTTCCGCCCCTTCACGGCCCGGGGCTCCTATCGCATCACCACCACGCTCTGGTTCCGCCTGCCGGCGGCTTACGCCCCCGCGGGCGGCGAGACCCCGGTGCTGCTGGCGCGCTCAGGGATCGATCAGCCGGTCGAGTTGTTCGCGCGGCGCGACGGGGCGGTCGTACGCCTCAAAGCCGCTACCATCGTGCCGAAGTTCGGCGGCGGACAGGACACGGTGTTTGCGCTCAATCCATCCCCCGATCCCGGCGCCCCGTTCTACGCGCGCATCACCCGCACCGGCTTCACGACCACCGACCTGCAGTTCGCCAGCTCCACGCTCGAGACCACGCTCGCGCGTGCGGCGGAGCATGCCCGCATGGTCGCGTTCGCCTTCGGGGCGCTCATGGCGATGGCGCTCTCGGCCCTGCTGGTGCGCTTCGTGCTGACCGATGCGCTCTACCCGCTGTACGGAACCCTGTTCGCGCTGCAGGCGATCAACCTCGCCTACTTCTCCGGCGAGGCCTTCCATTGGCCGCTGTTCGACATCGCCCGGCCGCTCGGCAACTACGCCTGGAACGTGCCGGTCGCGATCACCGGTGCGGCCGCATCGCTGTTCGTGCGGGAGTTCGCCAACCTGAGGCTCTTCTCGGAGCGTGTGTACCGCGCGTTCGGCTGGCTCGCGCTCGCCTACCTGGTGCTCGCCGCCTCCAACGCGCTGCGCCTCTTCGGGCTCGCGACGCTGGTCAAGGACATCGGCAACCTCATGTTCCTGAGTGGCGTGGTCTTCACCCTCCTCGTGTCCTTTCTCGCCTGGCGCCGTGGCAACCGGGCCGCCGGCTGGTTTCTCGTCGCCTGGGCGCTGCTCTGCACGTTCCAGATAGCGACCACGCTGTGGCTGCTCTACGGGCGGGCCGACAACGCCGACACGCTCTTCTGCTACGGCCTGGCCCCCGCCACGGTGGCTGCCGCGGTACTGATCGCGCTCGGGGTAGCCGACCGGATGCGGGCCCAGAACGTCGCGCTCACCGAGGCCGAGCGGCGCGCGCAGACCGACGCGCTCACGGGGGTCCTGAACCGCCCGACGCTCATCGAGCGGCTGGATGCCGCGTGCCTGCGGCTGCAGCGGCGGGGGCTCCCGGTCTCGGTGCTGTTCATCGATCTCGATCACTTCAAGCAGATCAACGACACCTGCGGGCATGCGGCGGGCGATACCTGCCTCGCCGCGGTGATCGCGCCGATCCAGGCGGAGCTGCGCCAGTCGGACATCATCGGACGCTATGGGGGCGAGGAGTTCGTCGTGGTACTCACCGGAGCGGACCAGGCGGAGGCCGTCCCCGTGGCGCAGCGCATCTGCCAGCGCGTCGCGGATGTGCGGCTCGAGGGATTCACCACCCCGATCCGCCTCACTTGCAGCATCGGCGTAGCGAGCAGCGACACCCTGCTGGTGTGGGGGCAGCATCTGATCGCGCAGGCCGACGCGGCCGTGTACGCGGCTAAGCACGCCGGGCGCAATCAGGTGCACCTTGCCCGCGGCGTACCATATGGGCCGTGACGCCGGTAATCGTCCGCTCCGCCGCCCGCGGCGACGTTCCGCAACTGCTCGCGCTGGTCAGGCGCTACTGGGACTACGAGCACATCGACGGCTTCGAGGCGCTGCGCCTGGAGCTGCAGCTGCAGCAGCTCCTCTCCGAGCCGCGGCTCGGGGCGGCCTGGGTGGCGGAGGCTGACGGCCGTCTCACCGGCTACCTCATCGCCGTGACGGTGCTGAGCCTCGAGCACGGCGGGGTCATGGCCGAGATCGACGAGTTCTTCGTGCTGCCGGAGACGCGCGAGCGAGGCGTGGGCACGCGGCTGCTCGCGGCGGCCGAAGCGGCGCTCGCCGCGCGCGGGTGCGTGCGGCTGCAGCTGCAGCTGGCGGTGGGTAACGCCGCGGCGCGTGACTTCTACCAGCACCGCGGCTTCCGCGCGCGCGATGCCTACCGGCTGCTCGACAAGGCGCTGCCGGGTGCTCCGCAGGGCGCCTGATCATCTCGCCTCGTCGCAGCGCGCGGTGTCCGCGACACGCCGCCGACCTCATACTCACGCCGTGCGGCCGCGGGTCGCGCCGCGCCAGGGAGTTGCCATGCCTGCCATGAATGCCGCGCGAGCGCGCGCCTGCTTCGTCGCCGCCTTCCTCGCCCTGGGCGCGCTCGCCGCCGCGGGCGCCAGAGCCGACATCTACGCTGCCGCCGTCGCTCACCAAGGGCGCAGCGCCGAGGATCTCGAGCGCGACCCGATCGATCATCCGGCGGAGGTGCTGCGCCTCTCAGGGATAGGGCCCGGCATGCGGGTGGGCGACGTCCTGGCCGCCGGCGGCTATTACAGCGAGCTCCTCAGCTACATCGTCGGCCCGCGGGGCCACGTCATCATGCTCAACAACAGGGCCAGCGACTACTGGAGCGACAACTACTGGGAGAAGCGTCTCGCCAACCGCCGTCTGCCCAACGTCGAGCATCGCCTCATCGATCTCGAACACCTGCCGCTCGCCGACGCCTCGCTCGACGCTGAGATCCTCATCAAGGATTACCACGACCTCTACTGGGTCGATCCTGACCGCAATAGCCCGTGGCCGAAGATGAATCCGGCCAAGGTGCTCGATGAGATGGCGCGCGTGCTCAAGCCGGGCGGAATCCTGCTGCTGGTCGATCACTCGGCCAAGCGCGGCACCGGCAGCGCCGACGCCGGCCGTCTTCACCGGATCGACGAAGCCTTCGCGCGCGCCGACTTCGAGAGGCATGGCTTCGAGCTCGTCGCCACGAGCGACGTGCTGCGGCGGCCGGACGATGCGCGCGACCAGCTCTCCTACAAGCCGCCGGCGCTCGGCAAGACCGACCGCTTCGTCATGGTGTTCCACAAGCACGGTTGACGGACCCGCGCCCACAATCCGCCCGATCCATGAGCGCCGACCCCTACGACCTCGCGCGTTTCGTCGAAGCGCAGGCGCGCTGCTATGGGCGGGTGCTGGAAGAGCTCGCTGCCGGCGAGAAGACCAGCCACTGGATGTGGTTCATCTTTCCGCAGCTGCGGGGCCTCGGCGTGAGCGCGACGGCACGCCGCTTCGGGCTCTCCGGGCTCGATGAGGCGCGCGCTTATCTCGCGCATCCGCTGCTCGGCGGCAGGCTCAGCGAGTGCACGCGGGTGGTGCTGGGGGTCGAGGGGCGCACGGCGCACGAGATCTTCGGCAGTCCCGATGACCTGAAGCTCCGCTCCTGCCTGACGCTGTTCGCGTACGCGGCCGAGCCCGCGCCGCTCCCGGACACCCGGGTGTTCGGCGAGGCGCTTGCGAAGTACTACCGCGGGGAGCCGGATCCCCGGACGCTCGAGCTGCTCATTTCTTCGGCTTCCTGAACTTCAGGAGGAACTGATCGGTGTGCCCCCGTATCGGGGCCTCGAACACCTTGCCGGTGTGCGGATCGGCCTTGTTGCGCAGGATGTCGCTCTCGCCGGCCAGCTCGAATCCCGCCGCCTTCACTTCCTGCTTCACCGCCTCCTCGTCGATGCGGTGCAGGGTGTTGGTATCGCGCGTGCCGGAACCGGCCTCGGCCGCATGATCCAGTATGAAGTAGATGCCGCCCGGCTTCAGTGACTCGAAGATCGCATGATTGATCGCGGCTACGTCGACGTTCGGGATGTTGTGGAAATCGTGATAGTTCTGCGTGGTCCACACGAGGTCGAAGCTGTTGGTCGGCTTGACGTCGATGAGTCGCTGCAGCGTGACCTTCACGTTGCTGTAATGCGGGTCGGCAGCGATCGCCACCACCGGAGGTGGCGGCGCATCGGGCTTGGGCGTCGTCAGGCCGTAATTCGACACCTGGCCCCTGGGTCCCACCACCGCGCTCAGCAGGCGCGTGTAGTAGCCCCGGCCCGGAGCGAGCTCGAGGACCCAGTCGCCCGGCTTGACGCCGGCGAAGGCCAGCGTCGCCGCCGGCTTGCGGCTGGCGTCGCGCTCGGTATCGGCTGCCGGGCGCGCCTTGTCGGCCACCGCCGCGGTGATGTACTTCGGGATCGAGCCGTGGCGGGCGGCATAGGCGCCCGGGATCGCGAGGCCGAGGGCAACCAGCACCGCGGCCGCGAGAATCGCTGCACGTTCCATGGATCGCCTCCTGAGAACGAGGAGCTCGCTGCTCCCCGAGGCGCGCCACTCTAGCAGTAGTTCGGGCGCCTTCACTATCGTTCCGGCGCGCGATGGCGGCCTACAGCTCACCGACGGGTGCGGTCGTCATGACCGTCAATGGCACGCCGGTGAGGAGCCTCGCGCACCTGGTCGAAGTGCTGCGCGATCTCAAGGACGAGTTCGTGACGTTCGAGTTCGACGGGCGCATCGGGAGGCGCTGGTGTTCCGCCGCGAAGAGATGCTCGCCGCCACCGACCAGATCCTGACCGACAATGGCGTCCGGACCCAGGGCTCGCCGGACCTGATGAAGATCTGGCAGACGAAGTAGCCGGCTTAAGCGCGCGTCAGCGAGGCTCCCGCGAGTCCCTGAGTGAGGCGCTGCCGCACCCCGGGCCACTCGGCCGCGATAATCGAGAAGCGTGCGGAATCGCGCGGCACGAGATCGCTCGCCAGGCGGTGCGCGCGCAGCGTCCCTTCGAAGACCGCGCCCAGGCGCGCGAGCGCGTTGCGCGAGCGCTTGTTGCGCATGTCGGTGTGAAAGCACACGCGCTGCACGCGCCACTGCTCGAAGGCATGGTCGAGCATCAACAGTTTGGCCTCGGTGTTGGCCGCCGTACGGATGGCGGAGGCGGCGAGCCAGGTGTAGCCGACCTCGCAGCCGTCGGGACCCGCGCGGCTCGCGTTCGGATGGCCCGCCGGCCACTCCCAGCGCTCGATGAGAAAGAAACGCGTCGAGCCGAGGACCTTGCCGTCGGCACGGCGCACGGTCGCAAAGGGCAGCGCCGTGCCCTGCTCGCGCCCGCGCACCGCCGTATCGACGTAACTGGTCATGCCGCCGGCATCGAGCGGCAGGACCGTCCATTGGTAGAGCCCCGGATCCTCGGCTGCTGCCGCCACGAGGCCCGGAACGTGCGCGCGCGACAGGGGCTCGAGGCGCACGTGCGTGCCGGCAAGGACCAGGGATTCGCTGCTCACGGACCGCATGATACTAGCGACCCGATTTCTTCGGCGTCACCCACATGGTGATCACCGCGCGGAAAACGGGCTCGTTGCCGCGCTCACTCACCGTCACGCTCACCCGGTAATCACCCGGTGCCGACCAGTCGGGCTTCGACTCCGGCGTCGCGACCGCGACCAGGTCGGTCGCGGCTTTCTTGAGATACTCGACCGTCATGCCCTTCGGGATCCAGCGGTGGGTCGCTGGGATCGTCACCTCGGTCATGGTGCCGCCGGCCAGCTCCGCCATGTTGCACATTGCGATCGCGTGGACCGTGCCGATGTGATTCGTGACCGCGCGGCGCTTGCGGATCGCGACCCGGCAGTATTCCGGCCGCAGCTCCTCGAACCTCGGGCGGATGCTGCCGAAGTAAGGCGCCTTGAGGCATACCAGGCGCGAGAAGGCCCACTTGCCGCCGGGCTTGCGGGCGAAGCGCTGCCAGATCGCGAGAGTTCCCATCGGGCAAATCTACCCCAATACGGCCGGCAAAAAAAAACGGGCCGGCTACGTTGGCCGGCCCGTCTGACTCTCGAGCCCCGTGAGGGGCCGCGCCTGGGCGTCAGCCCGCGGCGCTCTCCGACTCTTCTCCGACGCTCGCGCCCTCTTCGCTCTCCGGCAGCCCGCCGCCCACGTCCATGAAGCTGCGGCGCTCGGTGCCTTCGAGCTTGCGCCGGCGGGACTCGTGGGCCGCGAAGCCCGTGCCTGCCGGAATGAGGCGTCCGACGATGACGTTCTCCTTGAGTCCGCGCAGATCGTCCTTCAGGCCCCGCACCGCGGCTTCGGTCAGCACGCGGGTGGTCTCCTGGAAGGAAGCCGCGGAGATGAACGACTCGGTCGCGAGGCTCGCCTTGGTGATGCCGAGCAGCACCGGCTGCAGCCGCGCGCCCTTCTTGCCACCCTGCTCGGCGCGATCGTTGACGTCGAGCGCGCGCGCGCGGTCGAGCTGCTCACCACGCAGCAGCGCGGTCTCGCCGGCCTCCTGTACCTCGGTCTTGCGCAGCATCTGGCGGATGATCACCTCGATGTGCTTGTCGTTGATCTTCACGCCCTGCAGGCGATAGACGTCCTGGATCTCACGCACCAGGTAGTTGGCGAGCGCCTCGACGCCCTGCAGGCGCAGGATGTCGTGCGGGTTCGGCTCGCCGTCGGCGATCACCTCGCCGCGCTCGACCGTCTCGCCCTCGAACACGTTGAGCTGGCGCCACTTCGGGATCAGCTCCTCGTACTTCTCGCCGTCGTCCGAGGTGATGATGAGGCGCCGCTTGCCCTTGGTCTCCTTGCCGAAGCTCACGGTGCCGGACTTCTCGGCGAGGATCGCCGGGTCCTTGGGCT
>Ga0335081_10023100_pt1 | contig 10062 bp, 9 predicted proteins | sample Lox_Sample_35_FD_206713 | JGI IMG/M metagenome (GOLD analysis project Ga0335081, IMG submission 206713) | Soil microbial communities from Loxahatchee National Wildlife Refuge, Florida, United States - Lox_Sample_3.5 | ecosystem: Environmental > Terrestrial > Soil > Wetlands | place: USA: Florida... | reverse complement strand
TCGACGATCAGCATCACCGGGTTCGAGGCCAATCTGGCGGGGCTGAGTCTCACCACCGAATCAGCAAGGACCCGACCCGAAACGATGGACATTTGACGGCGGCGGCTGACGGCCTCCGGCGCCCCGTCCTTCGCGCTCTCACTACCCGAGGCCATTCACGTTCCCCTGGAAGTACGAAAGTATCGGCCCTAGCGCCAAGAACGGGAGGAAGGTCAGCACGACGAGGATGAGGATGCTCCCCACGAGCACCAGCGAGAAGGTGAGGCTCTCGGTCTTCAGGCCGCCGGCCTCGATGCTCCTCTTCCTGCCTATCACCGAGCCCGCGAGCGCGAGCATCAACCCAATGGGCGCGTATCGCCCGATGAAGATGACCGCCGCCGTCGAGAGGTTGAAGAACAGCGTGTTCCCGGAGGCGCCTAGGAAGTCCGAGCCATTGTTCGCGGCCGCTGTGGTGAACTCGTAGAGTACCTGAGTGAACCCGATTGGGTTCCCGGTCAGCCCGATGGCCGCGGCGGCACCGGAGGCGTAAGCGAGTATCGTGGGGACGAGAATTATTATCGGATGAATCAAGAAAGCCACAAGGACGATCTTAACATCGCGGGAGGTTATCTTGATGCCCAGGTACTCCGGAGTCCTCCCGGACATCAGCCCGACTATGAAGACGGTGATGATGATGTACATGATCATGTAGGCCAGCCCCACTCCCTTTCCGCCTGGGGTCGACTGGATCAACATCCCCATGAACCCCCCGAGAATCACGAGAGGGTGCATCCCGGCGAGAGAGGAGTTTACTGAACCCGTCGTGACCGCCGTGGTGACCACAGTCCAGAATGAGGACATGAAGCCGCCGAAGCGAGTCTCCATGTCTGGACCCAGTTGCGGTATAGTGGCGCTGAACGCGATGCCCAGGTCGATTATGAACAGCAGGTAGGCCCCGATGAGCACGGGCCTTGATTCGCGCTTCTTCCCCAGGAGCTGGCCGAAGACAAAGACGAGCGCGGTAGGCAGGAGGAGCATTAGGCAGATCTCAAGGATGTCCGACGCCGGGCTGGGATTCATGAAAGGATATGCCGAGTTCGCTCCGTAGTACCCGCCGCCGTTGGTGCCCAGTTGCATTATGGAGACGAGCGAGGCGACGGGTCCAACTAGGACCGAGCCGGTCGCTCCCTCGACGGTCTTTATCGGGACGTACCCGCCGACGGTCTGGGGGACCCCCATCCATACCAGGATGAGCGCCGCCACGAAGCAGAAAGGTATCAGGAGCCTAGTGAGCGACCTGACAAAGTCGACGTAGAAATTCCCCATGTCCTTCGAACCCACGACGAGCCCGCGCACCATCGCGACCCCCATGCAGATTCCAGTCGCCGCGGACGTGAACTGGAGGAACTGGATCGCCCCCATCTGGCTCAGGTAGGAAAGGGTCGTCTCGCCGCTGTAGTGCTGGAGGTTGGTGTTGGTCGCGAACGAGACCACGGTGTTGAGCGCGAGGTCCCAGTGCAGGCCCCCGAAGCCCATCGGGTTCAGGGGAAGCACACCCTGGAAGGTCAGGAAGGAGAAGGCGATTGCCATCTGCACCACGTTGACCAGCAGGGCGGCGAAGAAGTACTCCTTCCAGCCCATTCCGCGGGCGGGGTCCGTCCCCGTCAGCCTGTAGATCCCGTTCTCAATCGGGTCCAGGAACCGGTCGAGACGGCTGGGGGCCTTCGTGTAGATGCCGGTGATGAAGGGAGCGATGAGCCACGCTACGGCCATGGTGCCTCCGAGAATAAGGAATACGGTGATCAGTTGTGGTATGTCTATCATTTGCTTTCACACCCTCGTCTCATGCGGGCGAGACCGCCTCCGGTCCCGCCTACTGACGCGATGGCTTGGCTTTCTGCGGCTCGCCGACCTTGTCCTGCTCGTCGAGGCACCGAGGGCCCTTGTAGGCCTTGAGGACCACAGAGCTTACGGTGCTCTTGACGCCCTTGATCTTCATTATCTTGTTCTTCAGGACGTCCCTGAACTCCTCGATGTCCTTGGCGGAGAGGAGCGTAACGATGTCGAACTCGCCCGTAACCTCGTAGAGCTCCTCTAGGTTGTCGAGCTTGATTAGCGACTGCACTACGTCGTCCATCAAGGACGATTCCACGAAAATGTCCACGAACGCTAGAAATCGGGCCAATTCATTGCACGTGATTTTCCAGCCCTTCGACGATTGTCTTATAAGGATTGCTGAACTGATGCGTCGATTGACTTAAGAAATACGACGATTGTCTCAACTGATACGACGATTGTCTTAGGCCTGGGGCGAAAGTATCGACTCCTGCAGTAGGGATGGCTTGGTCCGGGGTCAGGGGATTCCGCGCCTCGCTCCCCGACCACCAACTGTCCCTTCGGGGCCTGTCCGCCCTGACGTAGGTCGGGAGGGACGGGGCAAGGCAGCCCTTAGCGCGCCCTTGACGTCCTCGACCAGATCCTTAGTGTCCTCCACGCCCACAGAAAGGCGGATGAGGTCGTCGGTAATCCCGAGCCGCCTCCTTTCCTCCGGGGGAAGCGACGCGTGGGTCATCCTGGCGGGGTGCTCGGCGAGCGATTCGACCCCGCCCAGGCTCTCGCCGAGGGTGAAGACCTTCAGGGTCTCGAGGAACTTCGAGGCGGCCTTATAGCCTCCCTTTATCCTGAACGCCATCATCCCCCCGCCCGCGGACATCTGGCTCCTCGCCAGCCTGTACGAGGGCGAGCTCCTGCGGAACGGGTAGAAGACATCCTTGACCCGCGCGGTGTCCTCGGAGAGCGCCTCCGCCACCGCCGCGGCGTTCTTCGAGTGCCTCTGCATCCGGAGGTGGATCGTCCTGAGCCCCCTCAGTGCCAGATAGCAGTCGAACGGGCCGGGGACGGAGCCCGTCGCGTTCTGGAGGAACTTGACCTTCTCGTAGAGCGGCTGGCTCGACGTGACGACAGCGCCGCCCACAAGGTCGCTGTGGCCGCCGATGTACTTCGTGGTGCTGTGGACCACGACCGTGGCTCCCAGCTTCAGCGGGTTCTGGAGGCAAGGCGAGGCGAAGGTGTTGTCGACGACCAGGGTCAGGCCGTGGCCCTTCGAGACCTTGGCGACCTCCCTGATGTCGAGGACAAGCATGAGGGGGTTGGTCGGGGACTCCATCCAGACCATCTTCGTGTTGGGTTTGATGGCCCTCTCGAGGTTGTCCGGGTCGGTGGCGTCGATCCTGTCGAAGGAGACCCCGAAGTTCCGGAAGACCTGGTTGAAGAGCCTGAACGTCCCGCCATAGACGTCGTTGCATATTATGACGTGGTCCCCACTGTGGAGGAGCCCGGCGACGGCCGTTTCCGCGGCAAGCCCCGAGGCGAACGCGAGCCCGAACTTGCCCCCTTCCAGGTCGGCGACCGCCCTCTCCAGCCTCTGCCTCGTAGGGTTTCCGCTCCGGGAGTATTCGTAGCCCTTCGTCTCTCCGACCTTCGCCTGTGCGAAGGTGGAAGAGGTGTAGATGGGAGGGGTCACGGCGCCCGTGAGCACGTCGGCTTCGTTGCCTACGTGGACGGCCCTCGTGTCAAAACGCATGGGATGCCGCGCCGGACTGCGTGACTTTAATCTTGCTGGAGCCCGTTCGCCTTGAGCCAGCTCGGGTTGTATATCTTGCTCAGGTAGCTCCTTCCAGAGTCCGGGATGATGACCACCATCACCCTGAGACTCGGCCTCCGCCTGGCGAGCTCCAGCGCGCCCGCCACCGCGCTCCCCGACGAGCCCCCGGCCAGGATTCCCTCCTCGACAGCGAGCCTGTGAGACATCGCGATGCTCTCCGCGTCGCTCACCCTGATTATGTCGTCGACCACGCCCTGGTCGTATGTGTCGGGGACGAAGTCCTCCCCGATGCCCTCGACGAGGTAGGGGTGCAGCGGGTCCTTCGTTCCGTGCTTCAGGTTGCCATAGATGGAGCCCTCTGGCTCCACGCCGACGACCAGGATCGACTTCTTCTTGGTCTTGAGGAACTTCCCGGCGCCCGAGATAGTCCCCCCTGTGCCCACGCCGGCGACGAGCGCGTCCACCCTGCCCTTGGTCTGGCGCCATATCTCCGGGCCGGTCGTGGCGAAGTGCGCCTTCGGGTTGGCCTTGTTCTGGTACTGGTTCGGCATGAAGGAGCCAGGGGTCTCCTTCGTGAGCCTCTTCGCCACGTTGACGTAGTGCTCCGGTGAGCTGGGAGGCAGGTCCGTTGGGGCAATGACGACCTTCGCGCCGTAGGCCCGGAGCAGCGCCCTCTTCTCCTCGCTGACCTTGTCGGGCATGGTGAAGACCGCCTTGTAGCCTCGGACCGCCGCGAGCATCGCCAGGCCGATGCCCGTGTTCCCCGAGGTGGGCTCGATGATGGTCCCTCCCTTCCTCAGAAGGTGCTTCCGCTCCGCGTCGGCGACGAGGTACGCGGCGATCCTGTCCTTGACCGACCCGCCGGGGTTCATGAACTCGAGCTTGGCGTAGATCCTGGGCTTCACGCCGAGAGTCACTCTCTTCAGTCGCACCAACGGCGTGTTACCAATGGCGTCCAGGACGCTCTCGCCTAAGCTCACTCCGGAGCCTCCCCCAGGTCGATTTGTTATAATCCCTTCGAGAACTGCGAAGAGACGGGCCTGAGCGGGAACCGGCATGGCCGGCGCAAGACTGTTAAGCGGAACTCGGGGCAGTTGGGGCGCAGGCGCGCGGGGGTCGCCAAGCCTGGTCAACGGCGTGGGGCTTAGGACCCCATCCCTTAGGGGTTCGTGGGTTCGAATCCCACCCCCCGCACCATCGCAAATCTTCTGAGCTTCGCCCGCAGCAGCCACCTAAGTCTTAGACGGCATCTTTTAATACCCCGATATCGGATAGCCGATATCGGATACACGATATAGGTGAAACAAGATGAAAGACGACAACCAAGACGATGAAAGCGGAAAGCCCGGCTCGAGGCGAAATCGCCTCCAGAGGAAGATAGATGAGCTCCACCACCGCCGTCAACTCCAACATCTCCAGGAGCTCCAGCGGATGCAATTCGGGCAGAGGGGGTTCCTGCGGCCGCAGATCATCGAGCTCTTCGAGGAGCAGCCTATGAACGGGGTCGACATCATGAACAAGCTGCAGGAGATGAGCCGCGGTTGGTATAGGCCTAGCCCTGGCTCGATCTATCCCTTGCTCGAGCAGCTGGAGAGGGAGGGGATGATAATGAAGAACCGGGACGGTAAGTTCGAGCTCACCCAGGAGTTCGCAAAGAAGTCCGGCGTGGCCGACGACGTGGCGAGCGCCCTCTCGGCTCTGGAGAGCAACGCCTCTTACCTCGAGGACATCCAGGGGGCGGACCCGGCGCGCCTGCAAAAGTGCGCGGACAGGATAGGGAAGCTCGCGAAGCGGCTCGGGGCTCTCAACGACACAACGCAATCTGGGAGGGGTCAGTGATGATGCAACAAGGAATCCAAGGCCAAAAGAAGCAGCAGAGCGACCTCGCTGTCGAGGCGCATGGGCTCGTAAAGGTATTCGGGGACAACCGGGCCGTCGACGGGGTCGACCTCTCGATACCCACCGGGTGCATCTACGCCCTGCTCGGGCCGAACGGGGCCGGCAAGACGACAATCATCAACGTGCTGACCACGCTCCTCAAGCCCGACGGCGGGAGCGCCAAGATATTCGGGCACGACGTGGCGAGCGAAACCCAGGTCGTCCGCCAGCTCATCAGTGTGACGGGCCAGAGCGCGGCCGTCGACGAGAGGCTCTCTGCGACGGAGAACCTGACAATCTTCGGGATGCTCTTGGGCCTCAGCAAGTCGCAGGCGAGCAAGAGGGCCGCCGAGCTCCTGGTTGAGTTCGGGCTCGAGGATGCAGCCAAGCGGACGCTCGACAAGTTCTCTGGAGGGATGCGCCGCCGGCTCGACTTGGCATCGAGCCTCATCGTCCAGGCGCCCCTCATCTTCCTCGACGAGCCGACCACCGGGCTCGACCCGCGCACGAGGGTCCAGATGTGGGATTCGATCAGGCGGATGGTCGCCTCCGGTTCGACTATCCTCTTGACCACCCAGTACCTCGACGAGGCCGATGAACTCGCGGACAGGATAGCCGTCATCGACCACGGCCGCGTCGTGGCCGAAGGCACCTCGCGCGAGCTCAAGGCGGCAGTCGGGAAGGCGACGCTCAACCTCAGGCTCGCTGACGAGAAGGACGCGGCGGAGGCGACGCGGATCGCACAGGAGGTGCTTGACGTGAAGGCCTCTCAGCCGGAGGCGAACCTCGTGACCGCGCCCATGTCGGACCCTGACAGCGTGACCGACCTGCTGATCGCTCTACGGGACGCGAAGATCCACCTGGCCACGGTCAGCGTCGAGGAACCCACCCTCGATGAGGTCTTCATCGCCCTGACCGGTGACGGTAAGGACGCTCAAGCAAGGGGAGCGAAGGCATGAGCCCCCAGATAGTCCCCGGAGCCGAGCGGAAGCTGAAGAACCGTATCTCCCTTCAGATGACAGTCAGCAACTCGCTGACGATGGCCTACAGGACCCTCCTCCTGATCCGCAGGACTCCCCAGCAGCTGTTCGACGTCACCATCCAGCCCATCCTCTTCACGGTCATGTTCGCGTTCCTCTTCGGAGGGGCGATCTCGGGGAGCGTGACGGGGTATCTGCCGATAATCATCCCGGGAATCCTCGCCCAGACAGCCATCACGGCGTCGATGGGGACGGGCGTCCAGCTCCGCGAGGACATGGACAAGGGGGTCTTCTACCGCTTCAAGTCGATGCCGATCGCGCGCATAGCCACGCTCACGGGACCCCTCGTGGCCGACATCGTCCGCTACTCAATCGCGACCGGGCTCACGTTAGTGATGGGATACCTCCTCGGGTTCAGGTGGGCCAGCGCCGATGGGGCGCTCCTCGCGGGGTTCCTCTCGGTCTTCGCGGCCTGGTGCCTCAGCTGGGTCTTCGCACTCCTGGGAGTCATCATGAAGACCGCGCAGGCCGTCCAGGGCATCTCGGCGGCCATCCTCTTCCCGCTCAGCTTCCTCTCGGGCGCCTTTGTCCCGACCAAGACCCTGCCGTGGTGGCTACAGGACTTTGTCAACGTAAATCCGCTGACCTACGTGGTGAGCGCGGTGCGGCAGCTCTTCACTCAGGGTACCGTCGGGGCCGACTTTTGGCTGTCCCTCATAGGCTCGATAGTCATCGTGCTCGTGTTCGCACCGCTGACCTTGCGGGCATACATGCGCAAGGCATAGGTCCCTCACGCTCTCGGCGATATATGGCCGAGACCTTCGGGGCACGCGCACCAGGGCACCAGCCTTGGCATGGGCCATGGGTTCGAAACCCACCACCGCACCACTTTCTACTCGGGGACAGACGGTCAAAGACTCGGCCTAGGAAAGGAGCGGTTTGTCCCCCGGAGCGATGATTCCGGACTGCAGCGCGGAAACGTGGACCAAGAGCGCGGCAGATTAATAAGAGAACACGGGCTCAAATTCCGCTGTCGACATTGAGCCATCCGCCAGTGGCCAAGGGCGCCCAGCCAGGGCAAAGAGAGTCAGACAGATGAATTTCGACCCGGCAATCTTTTCCGCCGCGCTCGGGATCACCATGCTGGAGATGGTCGAGGCGTCCGCGGTCGGGCTCGCCCTCTACGGAGAGTCCAGGCGGCCGGCGGCCTTCTTCTACGTCGCGTTGGGCGTCGTTGTGATCTTCGGTCCGATGTTCGTCCTTGGCGCGGCCTTCTCCAACCTCCCGATTCTGGACGTGAAGCTAATTGGAGGGATCCTTCTGCTGTACTTCGGGCAGCGGCTCATCAAGAGCGCCAGGCGCGCCGTGCTGAACTCCAGGAAGAACAAGGTCTCGACCGACCACTTCGAGAAGGGGGTGATGTCGACCGGGTTCTCTGTCGGCGCGATAGAGGCCTTCGAAGCCGCGATCGTCCTCATAGGGCTACTTCCCTACAACTACGAGTCGACGACTTTGGGCATGGGGTTGGGGATTGTCGTCGTGGTCGCTGCCACGTACGCCCTCAAGAACCAGGTGAGGAAGGTGAAGCAGGCGAGCATGAAGGTCGTCGTCTCCGCGCTCCTCCTCTCGTTCCCGACGCTGTGGTTCGTCTCGGAAGTGCTGCTGTATAGCGGCCTGCTCTTCGTGCCACTGTCGAGACAGCTTACCCAGAGCCAGACCCTGCTCTCCATCCTGACCACACCAACGAACCTCCAGAACCTGCTGATCCTGCCAATCTTCCTTATCTATGTGTTCGCGGTCTACAGGTTCGCCAACAGGCCCTCTCCTCAGGTGCACGACGTTGAAGAGGCCAAGTCGCCCCAGCCCGGGTGAGGTGGCGGCGGCAAGCCGACTCGCCGTCCGCTAGCTACCATCGCTCGAGCGCGGCAACTTCGCGGGGCGCAGCACGACGACGACCGCCAAGCACGCCGCCAAGATTAGCGGAAGCGCGACATCGGCGGGGAATTCCGGCACCGTCGAACTCGTGGTAGAAGAGGAGGCAGAGCTCGAGGAACTAGCCGTCGACGAAGAGGAGGTCGTGTTCGTGAGCCCCCCCGACGGACTGAGAGCGGCGAAGTATACCGAACTCAGTATCGAGAGGCCGCTCGTGTCCAGCGACCTCCCACCGATGCAATAGACGTTCGAGAAATCCGAGACGCAAGAACTCAGGTCGAATGGGACGGGGTATTGGCTCATGGCCGTCCAGGGACCTACGCCTGAAGACGAAATCGCGCTCGAGTATACGCTGCTATTGCTTATCTCGGTTATCGAGTAACCACCCAGGCAATAGGCATCGCCCGAACTTGCTACGCACGATGGCGAGGATAGGGCTTGAGGGTAGACCGACGTGCTGGACCAGCTCCCTATCCCCGATGGAGAGAGCGGGGCGTAGTAGACCTGGGTCGTCGGGAAATTTGTGTTGGCCCCAGTCCCCCCGGCCAGGTTCTCCTGCTGCCCGCCGATGCAGTAGATGTAGCCCGATTGCTCTATGCACGGCACCGTATAGACGCTGAAGGGATACGGCGTCGTGCTCGTCCACGCACTCAGGCCTGAGGAGACGTAGGCGTAGTAGGTCGAGGTGGAGCCTTCCCCGAGCCCGTTGAACCCTCCAACGCAGTAGACGTAGCTGTTGTAGACGACGCAGGAGGCGGCAGCTGTGGCGTGAGGGAAGGCGGCGGCGCTAGACCAACCTCCAAGACCCGACGGCGAGATGGATGCCGTGTAGACGTTGCTGAGGACGCCTCTTGCATTGTCGCTCTCCCCCCCGACGCAGTAGATGTTGGCCGCCTCGGTGAAGCAGGTCGTGCTGTCCACCTCGTCCGGGTACGGGCTGGTCGCCGACCAGCCGCCGATCCCTGACGGCGAGAGTTGAGCGTAGTAGACGTCGTTGTAGTCTCTCCCGCTGGAGTCGAAGCCCCCCACGCAATAGACGTAGTCCGAGTATGTGGCGCACGAGTCCCCGGCGACGTGGATGGGATAGTCGGTGGTTGACGTCCACTGCCCCAAGGACGCAGCGCTGGCCTGGGCGGGAGCCACCACCAGCAGTATGAAGAGCAACGGCGGGACGAGGAGCGGTCGAGCGCGCGTTTTCATGGCGCGGACACCCCGCCGCGACGCCTTCCTCGCAGCATGCCACAATAATCCGGACAGCCCAACATCAACTTTCCGCTCCTCTTCCATAGAGATGGTGGGCGACTCCGACGCGATGGCCCTCCGCTTTCCCTATTTCATGGTCCGGACGCGGTTTCATGAGGGCTCGGCCGTCGGGTTGGGAGTCGCGCTGGGCTGTCTGCCCTCCACTCGATGGACGGGTGGCGCCATGCTTGCAGGCTGCTGACGAACCAGCTTCCACATCCTGTGTCTGGCGAAGAAATAGGTCCCTGCCACGAGCAGGAGCGCGAGCGTCTGCCCCACGAACGTCTGGACGTTCGGGAAGATCGAGAACCAAAGGCCTGCCCAGGCGGGGACGCCTTGCAGTCCGGGGATGAGGGTGGTACCTATCCAGCCGGCTAGCTGCATCTCGTTGACCTCCTCTCCGACCATCACGAAGAGGACGCCTGTGAGGAGGACGCCCGTCAGGAC
>Ga0335081_10023099_pt1 | contig 10063 bp, 10 predicted proteins | sample Lox_Sample_35_FD_206713 | JGI IMG/M metagenome (GOLD analysis project Ga0335081, IMG submission 206713) | Soil microbial communities from Loxahatchee National Wildlife Refuge, Florida, United States - Lox_Sample_3.5 | ecosystem: Environmental > Terrestrial > Soil > Wetlands | place: USA... | reverse complement strand
GGCATTTCGGATGTTCCATCCAGATGGGAGGGCGCGACCAGTGGGGGAATATCCTCTCCGGCAAAGAACTGATCCGGCGCGTGCTCGGGCAGCGGGCTGAAGGCATCACGTTTCCGTTGCTGACCACGTCCACCGGCAAGAAGTTCGGCAAGACCGAAGAGGGCGCGATCTGGCTGGACGCGAACCGCACCAGTCCATATCAGATGTACCAATATTGGCTGCAGACGGCCGACGCTGACGTCGGCCGGTATCTGCGGCTGTTCACGTTCCTGGATCGCGAACGAATCGAGGAACTGGAACAGGAGGTCGAAACCAGAGCGGAAAAACGGGAGGCGCAGCGCGTGCTGGCTGCCGAATGCACGGCCATTGCGCACGGCCGCGAGGTGGTTGAAGCCGTGGAAGCGGCGAGCCGGATCTTATTTTCCGCATCCGATGAGATCCCGGCGGAGCGGACCGTTGCGATGCTTGCCTCGGAAATGCCGGTGACCGAACTGGCGCGCGGCGAGCTGCATGAGGGCATAGGTCTTGTCGATCTGCTGGTGCGGGCGCACCTCGGGGACAGCCGCGGCGCGGCGCGGAAGCTGATTGAAGGCGGCGGGGTTTATGTGAACAACCAGCGGGTGAATGACGCGCGAAAGACGGTCTCGGCGGATGATGTCGCCTGGCCGGGCGCGCTACTGCTCCGTACCGGCAAGAAGAATTATCATCTCGTGTTGATCCGCTAGCGGCCCAATCCTGTGCGAAAACGAACTTACTGGAAGCTGAAACAACGCGAGCTCCAAGTCGGCGAGCGCACCCTTCTGCTCGGCGTCCTGAATATAACGCCGGACTCCTTTTCCGATGGCGGCAAGTACATGGATCCGGACCGCGCTTTTGCGCGGGCCGTCGAGATCGAAGAGCAGGGCGCCGATGTTGTCGATATTGGGGCCGAGTCCACGCGCCCGGGCTCCGAGCGTATCTCGGCCGCCGAGGAGATCCGGCGGCTCATTCCCGTTTTGAAGCGGTTGAAGGGGCGGCTGGCGATCCCGATTTCCGTGGACACATACAAGGCGGAAGTGGCCGAGCGGGCGCTCGAGCTGGGCGTTGAGATCATCAATGATCCATCGGGACTCACGTTTGAGCCGCAACTCGCCCGGACGGTTTCCAACCACGACGCCGGGCTAATTCTGAATCATATGCGCGGGCGGCCGGAAACCTGGGCGAAGCTGGGGCCGATGCCCGATCCGCTTGGAGCCATCACGCGCGACCTGGATGCAGCCATCAGCCGCGCGCGCCATGCCGGCATCGAGCGGAACAAGCTGGTCATCGATCCAGGACTGGGATTCGGAAAACGCAAAGAACAGAATACGGCGATCCTGGCCCGCCTGGGGCAATTAGGGACGCTCGATCTGCCGATCCTGGTCGGCCCTTCCCGGAAACTCTTTTTGGCGCATAGTAGCCCGGAGGAGACCGAATTCGCTTCTGCCGCTGCGGTTACCGCCGCCATCCTCGCGGGTGCGCACATGGTGCGCGTTCACAGCATTCGTGAGATGCGCGCGGCCGCCGATGTGGCCGACGAGATCCTCCGTGCGGCCGCGATCTAACGGCGCCAGCGAGCCGCATTTTGCGCGGCGTGGCGGGCCAAGAGCCCGACGTTTTGCTTAGCGCGGCTCCGCCGATCCGCTGCTGAGGACGTCCGATGCGCTCCCGGATCCGCCGTTGCTTGCCTTCGGCGCATTCGGATCTGCGATCTGGTCCGGTGCTTCTACAGGCGGTCCGCCGGGGTGTCTCCCGACGCTTGGCGGCGGAGTGCCCGGCCGCAATATATCATCGGTAGTCTCCGTGGTGCCCTTGCTGTAGTCACGTGTGCAGGCAGACAACATCAGCGCTAGCGCTGCCGTCGTCATCACTGCCCAAAGCCGTATTCTCATGTTTCTCCCAAGTATAACGTGCCGAGAAGACCCAACGATCGGCAAACAGGAAATTCATCGGCGCGCAGAGGGCGATGGCGGCGATGACAGCGTGGGCCGGCGCGATCTTCAGTTCTCTCGAAAGCAACCAGGTCAACAGCGTATTACTCGCCAGCGGGAGAAACCCGTTACTGACGTGAAAACGCCACAGCCGCCCTGCCCTTTGGCGTGCGCCGGCGGCGCCCCGCTCGCGCCAGGTGAACCGTTCGTGCCACCAGAAGTTGTGCAGAACCGCGATCTCCACCGCAATCGCCGCCGCTGCAGCCGTCGGTACGCGACATGCTTCGATCAGCAAATCGAATGCGAGCACTTGGACTCCCGCGCCCAACAATCCGACCACGCTGAATTTGCCGAGCCTCGCCCACCGGGTCACGGCAGCATCTCCTGGCGATACAACACCGCGGTATGCCGGACCGCGGCCGTCAAGCCCATTACCGCCATGCCGGCAATTGCTACCACACCTCCCACATCGAACAACAAGAATTGCTTGCCCGCAATGGCGACGTGCGGTTGCGCAAGAACAACGGCGTTTCCAATTGCGAGCAGGATCCGCAGCTCAGTAGGACCAAACCAACCGTGCGACAGATGAAAGCGTCCGATCGTGTAGGTCGCCAGGTAACTTTCAATCGAGAGGACATAAAACCCGGCAAGCATCCCCGCCGCAATGAGCCAGTGCACGTAACCGGAGCACGCGAGCCCCAGCATCAGTGCCAGCGCGCCGAAAGTATCGGCAATGTGATCCACGTAAAACCCGTAACGCGGACGCTGACGGTTGCGCACGCGCGCCAGTGTCCCATCGAGACTGTCCCCGAGCCAGTTGAGCAGCAACAACACGTTGACCAGCCAAAGGACGCGCGGGGCGTGCGATGCCGCGGCGTAGGCCGCGCCGGCGAGCAGTTGCGAAATGAAGCCTAATGCGGTCAGGTGGTCCGGCTCAATCACCCTCGGAGTCCGCTCCGCCAGCCACGTCAATAGTTGCTTCTCCACTCCCGCGGTAAGGGCGGTGTGAATGCGCGGCGCGTTTACAAATCCGGTCCGCCGCTCCTCCTGGAATGGCTTTCTGGGCGCGGCTTCAATTTCGGCGGTCATCGTTGTGCCTCCTCATTGCGTTCTCCACCAAAGCATTCTTCGTCGCCGTCAATGTAAATTCCAAGGAAGAACGCGGCAGACTCTCAATAATCGGAGTAATCATCCATCCCAGCCCGGCCGGAACATCGCGTGTGAGCGAGACGGCTTCGCATTCGACGATTAGTCCGCCGCGCACCTCCTCGAAACTCCAGTACGAGTTCAAGCGCCACAGGAAGCCGTCGCCGGTCCCTTCGGCTCGTCGGCGTTCTCGTGCCGTCCCGGGCTGATCGACCTGCCAGATATGGGTGCTGCGCGAAAAACTATATCCGCGGCGAGGTCCCGCGAGCCCGGATTGAACTTCGAATTCGGTATCCAGTATCACCGTGATAATCTGGCGTTTGCGAAATCGCATCGCCACCGTGGCATCCCCGTCGCTACCGGTTATCAGGTGGGACGAGACCAGTTCGGGCGAGTAGTAGCCGGCGAGATGGTTGAAATCCCGCAAGAGTGCCAGCATATCCTCCGGAGTCGCGTCCGGTACAAAGGCCGCCGCGCGCCAGTGATGCAATAGTCCGCCGTCGACACCCCAAGTTCCGCCATTTACGGCGTCGATCCGGACCGCCCCGGGCACCAATTGCCTTGCGGAGATTTGTGGACCCTGCTGTCGACGCAGCCGGGTCTCGACACCGGCGACATAGGCCTCAAATGCGCGGGTCGCCGTCAGGGTCAGCCGGGCCGCGGGTGCGGCCGTTGCTCCGAGCAGTAGAACCGCCGAAATTCGCAGCGCCGACGTCACAATTCACCTCGCACCCGGATTGTGCGGCAGTTCCGTCGATAGCCACAATACTTTGCGCCTCAAACCTCGAAACGTTTGCACCTCAACGTGCAAGGCCCTCGATCGAAGGCAGTTACACCAAATCCTCACCGCCTCGACCGTACGCTAAACTGGGAAATTCATGTCAGGCGACGCGGGCCGCCGCGCTTTTTGCTTCGGGGTGTTCGAGGCAAACGAGGCGGCCGGAGAGCTGCGCAAACGCGGCATCCGCATCAAACTGCACTCCCAGCCTTTTCAGCTCCTGCTGATGCTTCTCGAAAGGCCGGCTGAGGTGATCACGCGCGAAGAGATGCGCCAACGGCTGTGGGGATCGGACACCTTCGTTGATTTCGAACACGGACTGAATAGCGCCATCAACAAGATCCGCGAAGCGCTGGACGATTCGGCCGCCCGGCCGCGCTACGTGGAAACGGTCCCCGGCAAAGGTTATCGTTTCATCGCGCCGGTGACGCTGCCTCAGTCTGCCCCGGTGAAACAAGCCGAGCCCGCTTCCCCCGCCAAGCTTCTGTCAACCCCTGAAGAACTCCCCGCGGCCTCCACAAAACTGGTCCGCATCCTCTTCCTGCTCCTCCAAATTCTGTACTTGGGGTGTTACCTGACGGCACTCGGAAATCTGCGGGAAGTCGACGAGATTTTGGTCGAAGCGCGCCTCTTGCCACCAGTAGTTCTCGTGGCCGTCCTCATCACCACCGCAGCCGTGCTGATACCGGTCCGGCTGTACCTGATTGCGGCAGCGGCCTTCGATCTGCGCCCACTTCCCGCGAAATTCGCGAGGATGTTCCCGGTTCTGCTGGTTCTCGACATTTTATGGGCGCTCTCTCCGTTTCTCCTTGTGCATTATGTGAGCCCGGGTCTGGCTCTCGGGATGACCGCCGCCCTCGTCTACCTGCCGTTTGCGCAGAGGTCATTGATGCTGATGTATGGGCGCGCCGAGATCGCGCCTGACAATCGGCCATTCAAGTAAAATGCTCCTGATGCGAAGTTCCTTGCTTCATACGCTCTGGGCCGCGGCTTTGATTCCGTCGGCTTTCGCCGCCGATTGCGACCGGGGTTGCCTGAAAGGCGTGCTCGACCAGTACCTGAACGCCGTCATCCAACGCAACCCGTCAGCGGTGCCTCTGACGCCGGGCTATCGGCAGACGGAAAACGCGGTGGTCCGGCGGCCGGGCCAGGGAATTTGGCAGACGGCCAAGGCGCTCGGCAAGGTCCAGCGCCGCTACTTCGATCCCGTAACCGGGAATGCGGCTTATTTCGGCACTCTCGAAGAAACTTCCGGCAACGCCGCTGTGGTGACGGTCAGGCTGAAGGTTGCCGACCGCAAGGTGGCCGAAGCGGAATGGTATCTCGCGCGTAAAGGCGACCCCGGAATCGGCGTCGGCGCCGGCGCGCAGGCAAGTAGCGCCTTCTGGGATCCCGAATACCTGGCGGCACATCCCCCCGTCGAGCGCGTAGTGCCGAAAGCCGAGCGCGTTTCGCGCGACGATCTGATCGCCATTACCAACAGCTATTTCGATTCGCTTTCCGCCCGCGACGGCCACATCATGATGGCGCACCCCGGCTGCATGCGCCTCGAGAACGGCGTCTCCACCACGCAGCGCGACGCGCCCGCGGATTCGCCGGCCGGCGCCGCGGGCATCTTCAATGGCAAAACCGATTGCATGAACGAAGGAGCGATGAGAAATATCTATGCGGTGGTCGCTCGCCGCTTCCCGGTGGTGGATGAAGAAGCTGGCACGGTGCTCGGCTTGGGCGTCTTTCTGCGCAAGCCGGGCGTAGCCATGCGCCGCAATCAGTTCAGCGAATGGTTCGTCATCGATAAAGGCAAACTGAGCGCGATCTATTCCTCGATGTTTTACCCGGACCAGGACGCGCTGGTGCCCAATTGGCCGCCTTACGACGGCAATTGGCCCGTGCTGCCTGCACCGAAGTAGCGGCCCGGGCCGCGCTACAATCCAAAAATGTCGCCTCGGGAGGAACTGGCGCCTCTCCTCCGCCTGGCCGTCCCGATTGTGCTCTCCGATCTCGGCTGGATGTCGATGGGCATCGTCGACACCATGATGGTCGGCCGTATCACGCCCGGAACCGCCACCGCCATTGGCGCCGTGAGCATCGGCTCCATCCTGTTTTCCATGTTCTCGATGACCGGCGCTGGCTTACTGCTCGGTCTCGATACCGTGGTCTCGCATGCTTTCGGCGCTGGCCGGCTCGACGACTGCCGGCGGTCTCTCGTCGATTCGATGTACCTCATCGCACCCCTCACGCCTGTGCTGATGGGTGCCATGTGGGGCTCGATCCCGTTGTTCCGCCTCTTTGGATATGAGCCCGCCCTATTGCGCGAGATCGCACGATTTGTGAACGCGCTCGTCTGGAGCATGCCGCCTCTGCTGGTTTACTTCGGCGTGCGCCGGTATTTGCAGGCAATCGATCGCCCCCGTCCCGTATTGTTTGCGCTTGTGACCGCCAACCTCGTGAATGTTGCGGGCAACTGGGTGTTGATCTATGGCCACTTGGGTGCGCCGGCGCTCGGTACGGTCGGCTCCGCGTGGTCCACGTTCGCGGCCCGCTTCTACATGGCGGCCGCTCTGGTTGGCTATGCGCTTTACCGCGGCCGGCCGTGGGGCATCTCGGTGCGGCCCGATTGGGCGCGCATCCGGCAACTTTTCCACCTTGGCTATCCGGCCGCCGGCCAGATTGCCTTCGAAATCGCGGTTTTCACGCTTGCCGGCATGCTCATAGGCAAACTCGGCGGCGTCCCCATCGCGGCCCATCAGATCGCCCTGAACACCATCTCCACCACGTACATGGTTCCCTTGGGTATCGGCTCCGCTGCCGCGGTGCGAGTCGGACAGGCGCTCGGCCGCGGCGATCCGGCTGGCGCTTCGCGCGCCGGATGGATCGCGATCGCGCTAAGCGCCGCCTTCATGACCTGCTGCGGAGGGCTGTTGCTGGTCTTTCCCCAAGCCATCGGCCGCGCTTACACCACAGATGCCGCTGTCATTCACGCCGCCGTTTCGTTGCTAGCCGTGGGCGCCGCCTTCCAACTCTTCGATGGCATACAGGTCTGCGCCACCGGCGCGCTTCGCGGCGCTGGCGACACCCGCACGCCCATGCTCTGCCACCTCGTCGCTTACTGGCTAATCGGTCTGCCGCTGGGAGTCGTCTTGTGTTTCCCGTTTGGACGTGGGGCGGCAGGCATCTGGCTCGGCTTCTGCGCCGCGCTCGTTCTGATCGGCGTCGTGCTCCTGCGCGCCTGGTCGCGCCGAGTCGCAGAACTCAAGCGCGTGCTGCGTCCGGCTGCCGCGGCGATGTGATATGCTCTCCCAATCCCGAGAGGAGAGGTTCATGACCAGTAATCGCGCCATTCTGTCCGTCGCGGCGTTCGCATTTGCCCTGTCCCCCTTGGCCGCCCAGCCGCCAGGCCAGCCGAAGCAGCCGCCGCAGCCGATGAGTTTCTTTGTGACCAGCGTTGGTGTAGGCAAGGGCGCCGATCTCGGCGGACTCGCCGGAGCCGACGCGCATTGCCAAAAGCTCGCCGAAGCCTCCGGCGCTTCCGGCGCGTCGAGCAAGACATGGCACGCCTATCTCAGCACACAAGCCTCCGGCAACCAGCCCGCCGTCAATGCGCGTGACCGAATCGGCAATGGCCCCTGGTACAACGTGCGCGGCCAGGCCGTCGCCAAAAGCGTCGCCGACCTTCACGGCGATACCATCGATGCCGCCCGGCTTGGCAACAATATTTCCAAAGCCAGCGCATTCACCGAAAAGAACGAGACCATCAAGGGCTTTGGCGATCAACCCAATCAGCACGATATCCTGACCGGTTCAATGCCCGACGGCCGCGCCTATACCGACTCCGCCGACCACACTTGCAAGAACTGGACCAGCGGCAGCGACGGCACGGCCCAGCTCGGCCACTTCGACCGCACCGGCGGCGGCAATACTTCCTGGAACTCCGCGCATCCCTCCCGAGGCTGCAGCCAGGACAATCTCGTCAGCACCGGCGGCGCTGGCCTGCTGTATTGCTTTGCGACGAATTAGTTCCACGTGGGGTAGGTCTCCGGCCTGCCCTTTCCCAGTACTTTTGCAAATTCTTGACCTGTCGGCCCGGCCTGGAAAGAACTGGTAGACAGACGCCGCGCGACCTATCTATAATCACCCTCACGATCAACGCCCGTACGCAGGGAACCATTACAATGAATGTCTGGAGTTTCCCCAATGGCTACTGCCGTAGACCCTTCGCAGCTTGATGCCCAGACCCAAAAGGAACAGTGGCTTGGCATGTACCGGCGGATGATGACCATTCGCTTGTTCGAAGAGCAGGTCAATGATCTTTACACCCGCGCCCTCATGCCGGGCCTCGCTCACCTATATATCGGCGAAGAAGCCGTGGCCGTCGGCATCTGCTCCGCCCTTCGCTCGGACGACTACATCACCAGCACGCACCGCGGACACGGCCACTGCCTCGCCAAAGGCGCCAGACCCGACCGAATGTTCGCCGAGTTGCTCGGCAAGGAAGCGGGTTATTGCAAGGGCAAGGGCGGGTCGATGCACATCGCCGATCCAGCTACGGGTAATCTCGGGGCGAACGCCATCGTAGGCGGCAGCGCTGGCATCGCCACCGGCGCGGCCTTCTCCGCCAAGCGCCTGGGTAACGGCCGTGTGGCCGTCTGCTTCTTCGGTGAGGGCGCGCTCGGACAGGGCTCTCTCTACGAAGTCATGAACATGGCCTCGCTATGGAAGCTGCCCGTGATCTACGTCTGCGAAAACAACATGTACAACGAGTACACGCACTTTTCCGAGGTCACTGCGGGCGACATCCTCGAGCGCGGCAAGGCCTTCGGCATTCAGGCCGAGTGCGTCGACGGCCAGGATGTGCGCGCCGTGTACGCCGTCGCCACACGCTTGGTCGCGCGCGCGCGAAACGGCGAGGGTCCCGCGTTCCTGCTCGTCAACACCTATCGCTACTTCGGCCATCACGTGGGCGACGTCAGCCGCGATTACTACCGCTCCAAGCAGGAAGAGCAGCAGTGGAAGACTGAGCGCGATCCCGTTCAGATCCTCGCCGATTGGCTCATCGCCCAGAAGCTGGCCGACCGCGCGCGGCTCGATCAGATCCAGGCCGAGGTCAAAGCTGAGATCGATCAGGCCGTTCAGTTCGCCACCGCCGCGCCCTATCCCGCGGCCGACAAGGTTCAGCAGGACGTCTATGCCGGAGAATAACGGCCGCGAAATCACCCTCGGCCAAGCCGTCCGCGAAGCCTTGGCCGAAGAGCTGCGCCGCGATCCGCGCGTGCTCGTCATGGGCGAGGACATCGCCGAAGCCGGCCATCCGTTCAAGGTTCTGACCGGCTTGGTCGACGAATTCGGTCCCGACCGCGTGCTCGACACCCCGATCTCCGAAGCGGGCTTCACCGGCGTTGCCGTTGGGGCCGCCATGACCGGTCTGCGCCCTGTCGTCGACATCATGTTCGGTGACTTTGTCACCCTCACGATGGACCAGATGGTCAACCAGGCCGCCAAAGTGCACTACATGTCCGGCGGCCATTGGCAGGTTCCCATGGTCATGCGCACCACCTTAGGCGCCACGCGCCGTTCCGCCGCGCAGCATTCGCAATCGCTGCACGCCTGGTTCTGCCACGTCCCCGGGCTCAAGGTCGTGATGCCGTCCACGCCCTACGACGCCAAAGGTCTGCTCAAAACCGCGATTCGCGACGACAACCCGGTGGTCTTTTTCGAAGACAAGATGATGTACCGTCTCAAAGGCCCGGTGCCCGAGCACGAGTACACCATTCCGTTCGGTGTGGCCGATATCAAGCGCCCCGGCGACGACCTGACGATCGTCGCTACCAGCAGCATGGTGCAGGTGGCCTTGGGCGCGGCTGACTTGCTCGAAAAGGCGGGGATCAGCGCCGAAGTGATCGACCCGCGCACGCTGTGGCCGCTCGACGAGAAGACCTTGATTGAGTCAGCGCAGAAAACCTCGCGAGTGATTGTGATGGATGAGGGCTATGGCCGCTATGGAGTCGGCGCCGAGATCGCCGCGTTGATTCAGGAAGGTGCGTTCTTCTATCTGGAAGCGCCGGTGAAGCGGATGGGCGCGATGCACGTCCCCATTCCCTTCTCCCCGCCGCTCGAAGACGCCACCGTTCCGACCGAACAAACCGTATTTGAAGCCGCGAAAGAGCTCTGCGCAAAGAATTGACCCTCAAAG
>Ga0335081_10023098_pt1 | contig 10063 bp, 6 predicted proteins | sample Lox_Sample_35_FD_206713 | JGI IMG/M metagenome (GOLD analysis project Ga0335081, IMG submission 206713) | Soil microbial communities from Loxahatchee National Wildlife Refuge, Florida, United States - Lox_Sample_3.5 | ecosystem: Environmental > Terrestrial > Soil > Wetlands | place: USA: Florida... | reverse complement strand
TGCTGGGCATCGTCATCGGCGTCGCAGCCGTGATCACGATGATGGAGATCGGCAACGGCGCGTCCATCGCCATCCAGCGCACAATCGCCAGCCTTGGCGCGAACACCCTCGTGATCGTGCCCGCGGCCGCTAACATCGCCGGGGTCAATCAGGGGATCGGCAGCAGGATGACACTGACACCGCAAGATGCCGATGCGATCATCAATGAGTGCTCCGCTGTTGGCAGCTTGGCCCCTATCGTGCGGGCCCGGACGCAGGTGGTGTACGGCAACCGGAACTGGGTGCCGACGTACATCTACGGTACCACGCCATCGTTTCTGCAGGTACGCGAATGGACCGATATGGACGAGGGTGAGACGTTCACCGAGCATGATGTCCGCAACTCCAGCAAAGTGTGTATCGTCGGCCAGACCATCGTGAGCGAGTTGTTTGGCGGGCAGTCGCCTGTCGGCAAGGAGGTCCGCGTCCGAAATGTGGCCTTTAAGGTCATCGGCGTGCTGAGAAGAAAAGGCGCGAACATGATGGGCATGGACCAGGACGATATCCTGCTCGCGCCCTGGACGACGATCAAATATCGTGTAGTGGCTTCCTCGCTCGCCGCCGCCAATCAGAGTACGACCAACACGAGCAGCACCACCGAAGTCAATACGCTCAGCCAAATTTACCCGAACATCCAGCAGAATCTCTATCCCGTTCCGTCGAGCACCGAGCAGGCGGACGTGCCGCAGCCGGTCCGGTTTGCCAACGTGGACCAGATCCTAGCCGCCGCGCGGTCGGCTCACCAGATTCCCTTTGCCATCCAGCAGATCAGCACGTTGCTGCGCCAACGGCATCACATCCGTGGCACCGATCCGGATGATTTCACCATTCGTGACATGACCGAGATCACCAAAGCGATGAGTTCGACGACGGCTCTGATAACCAAAGTGCTGTTGTGTGTGGCGACGATCTCGCTGGTGGTCGGCGGCATCGGCATCATGAATATTATGCTGGTCTCAGTCACCGAACGAACGCGTGAGATCGGCCTGCGCATGGCCGTGGGTGCCGAGCCGGGCGACATCCTGCGGCAGTTTTTGACCGAGGCGGTCGTGCTCTGTTTATTCGGCGGCACGATGGGCATTGTACTGGGCCGGGGTAGTTCGTACATCGTATCCTCGGTATTGCACTGGCCGACAGCAGCTTCGGTCGGGGCGATCGTGGCCGCCGTCGTCGTGTCGGCCAGCGTGGGCATTATTTTTGGTTTCTATCCGGCGTGGAAAGCGTCGCGGCTCGATCCCATCGAGGCGCTTCGGTATGAGTGAGGTGGCAGTGATGAATACAGCGGAGCAACGATGCTCTGTTCCAGTCTTGGCCAGGGATGGGTATATCAGAAAAGGCACGGGTCAACCCAGACCCGGAGGTACCGCTTGAAGTCATTCCGTACCTTGAAAACGGCTTTACGTGCGCTTCGACGAAATGTCACGCGAGCAGTGCTCACAACGCTGGGCATTGTCATCGGCATCGCAGCGGTAATCGCGATGATGGAGATTGGCAACGGTTCGTCCATTGCCATTCAGCGCACCATCGCCAGCATGGGCGCCAACACGGTCGTGGTGATGCCCGGCACTGCTGCCAGCGGTGGCGTCACTTACGGGGCGGGCAGTGTGATGACGCTGACACCACAGGATGGGGACGCCATCCTGAAAGAGTGCCCTGCCGTCGGCAACGTGGCACCGGTCGTGCGCGCCCGAACGCAGGTGGTCTACGGCAACCGCAACTGGGTGCCGATGTACATCTACGGCACCACGCCATCGTTTCTGCAGGTACGCGATTGGACCGACATGGACGAGGGTGAAGCGTTTACCGAGCATGATGTCCGCAACTCCAGCAAAGTGTGTCTGGTCGGCCAGACCATCGTAAGGGAGTTGTTCGGTGGACAGTCGCCCGTCGGCAAGGAGATCCGCGTCCAGAACGTGGCCTTTAAGGTCATCGGCGTGTTGCAGGCAAAGGGTGCGAACATGATGGGCATGGACCAGGACGACATCCTGTTGGCGCCCTGGACAACGATCAAGTATCGGGTGGTCGGCTCTTCAACGTCGACAGTCAACCAGAGCAGTGCGAGCTCTGCGACGAGCACCCAGGTCAATACGCTCAGCCAAATCTACCCGAACATCCAGCAGAATCTCTATCCTGTTCCGTCGGCCACCGAGCAGGCAGACGTGCCGCAGCCGGTCCGGTTTGCCAACGTGGATCAGATCCTCGTTGCCGCACAGTCTGGCAGCCAGATTCCCTCCGCTATCCGGCAGATCGACATCTTGCTGCGTGAAAGGCATCACCTCCGCGTCACCGATCCGGATGATTTCAACATTCGTGATATGACCGAGATCACCAGGACGATGAGTTCGACGACGGCGTTGATGACTAAACTATTGATGTGCGTGGCGATGATCTCGCTGGTTGTCGGCGGTGTCGGCATCATGAATATTATGCTGGTCTCAGTCACCGAACGGACGCGGGAGATCGGCTTGCGCATGGCAGTGGGTGCCGAGCCGGGCGACATCCTACGGCAGTTTTTGACCGAGGCGGTCGTGCTCTGTCTGCTCGGAGGCACGATGGGCATAGTAGTGGGCCGCAGTAGTTCGTACATTGTGGCTTCGGTCTTGCACTGGCCTACAGCAGCTTCTATGGGTGCGATCGTGGCCGCCGTCGTCGTGTCGGCCAGCGTGGGGGTTATTTTTGGTTTTTATCCGGCGTGGAAAGCGTCGCGGCTCGATCCCATCGAGGCGCTTCATTATGAGTGAGGTAGCACTGATGAATCCGAATGAACGACGGCGCTCCGTCTCGGTCTTGGTAGCGGCGGTGGGTTTAGCCGTGTTGGTAGTAAGCGGGTGCATGGTTGGCCCGAACTATCATCCGCCCCAGACGACAGTCCCCACCGAATGGGTCGGCGCGGCGGAGACGCCGACTGGCCAACCGTCTGTGGCCACTGCGCAGCCAGCCCAGCTCACACAGTGGTGGCGCCAGTTCAACGACCCGACGTTGACCGCGCTGGTCGAGGAAGCGGTGAAGGTGAACCTCGATCTCCAACTGGCCGAGGCCCGTCTGCGCCAGGCCCGGGCCACGCGGGGCGTGGCCGTGGGTGGTTTGTGGCCGGCGGTCAGTGGTTCCGGCAGTTACCAGCGGGAGCACACGGTGGGTGTCACTCCGGACAACCAAGTACAAAATCTTTTTCAGGCCGGCTTCGATGCGGTATGGGAACTCGATGTGTTCGGCGGGCTGCGGCGCAACGTCGAGTCGGCCGGCGCCAATGTCCAGGCCGCGGTCGAAGGTATCCGCGATGCGCAGGTCAGCCTTGTGGCCGAAGTGGCGCTCAATTACATCCAGCTCCGCGGTTACCAGCAGGAGATCGTGGTTGCAAGGAAAAATCTGGAAGCCCAGCAGCACACCGCCGAGATCACTCGTAAGCTATGGAAAGTGGGGTTCAACAGTGCGCTCGACGTCGCGAACGCGGACGCAAACGTTGCGACAACCGAATCCCAAATCCCAGTTTTTGAAACTTCCGCGCAGCAATCGATCTACGCCTTAAGTGTGCTGCTCGCCCGACCGCCGGCGGATTTGTTGGAGCGGTTGTCGCCGACGGCCAACCTGCCGCGGGTGCCAGCACAAGTCCCGGTTGGCTTGCCGTCGGACTTGCTGCGCCGCCGGCCAGACATTCAGCAGGCGGAGGCGCAGCTGCATGCCGCCACTGCCCAAATCGGCGTTGCCGGTGCCGAGCTCTTTCCGCAATTTTCACTAACCGGCTCGGTGAACTGGCAAAGCAACCTGCTTCGCACGTGGTGGACCGAGGCCAGCCGCTCGTTCGGCATCGGTCCGTCGGTGAGTTGGCAGATTTTCCAGGGCGGTGCGATTGTATCGAACGTCCGCGTGCAAAAGGCGCTGCGCGACCAGGCGTTTATCACGTACCAGAAGACAGTCCTGGCAGCGTTTCAGGATGTCGAGAATGCGTTGATTGCGTTTGCCAAGGAACAGCAGCACCGTAAGGCGCTTGATGAGGCCGTTGTCGCCAACCGCAAGGCCGTAGATCTGTCATTGTTGCTTTACACGGAGGGTCAGATCCCTTTTCTCAATGTGCTTGTTGCCCAGGAATCGCTTTACGCCTCCGAAAATGCATTGGTGCAGAGTGAGACCAACATTGTCACCGATCTCATCGCTCTCTACAAAGCCCTGGGGGGTGGTTGGGAATCCATGCCGTCCTCTGCGCAGAGTACGAACTCTGCTCCGGCAAATGCTGCCGCCGAGATAAAATCTAATAGAAAGTGATGAAGAGCGGCTCGCGCTCATATCACACGAGCCGCATTCGGTCAGGTTGCAAAATACTCTCCAAAGAATTGGCCTTATGAGGCCTTGAAGATGGGGTTGGGGAGGGGCAAGTTACATCCATCCCATCCAGGATGGAAAGAATAAGGAAAAACTGGGGAGGGCAAGAGCCCCTTTTTCCTTGACGGATATGGCAAAATGGGTTAGTTTGAAAAGTCTTAAAACTTTCTTAAATCTCAATGAGATTCATACTATAGGAGAAGGTAACCACTCGGAGCGCAAGAGATGGACGAAGCGAGTGAGCTAGTTCAACAAAGGATCAAGAAACTGAATGCCTTGAGAAAGGACGAGACCGACCCTTACCCGAACGATTTCAGGGTGACCCATACCTCCAGAGAGCTCCATGAAACGTTCGATTCCCTCTCGGATGAGGAATTGAAATCGGTTGGAGAAATCTTCTGCCTGGCAGGCCGGATCATCGCCATCCGTGACTTCGGGAAAGCCAGCTTCCTCCAGGTCCAAGATCGAAAGGGAAGAATCCAGGCTTACCTGCAAAAGGATATTGTCGGTGACGCCGTTTTCCAACTCTTTAAGACATGCGATATCGGAGATTTCATTGGAGTGGAGGGAAAAATCTTTCGAACCAAGACGCGTGAACTCACGCTGCAGGTTCAGGGCTTCCGGCTTCTGGTGAAGTCTCTCCGGCCTCTGCCGGAGAAGTGGCATGGGCTCACGGACATCGAAGCCCGGTATCGCCAGCGTTATTTGGACCTCATTGCTAACCCGAGGGTTAAAGAGATCTTCCTCACACGAATCAAAGCGATTCAAAAGATCCGGGATTTCTTTACGCAACGGGACTTCTTGGAGGTGGAAACGCCTATGCTTCACCCCATTCCGGGAGGTGCGACGGCCAAACCCTTCAGGACCCATCATAACGCGCTGGACATGGAGCTTTACATGCGGGTGGCGCCTGAGCTCTACCTGAAGCGACTGGTGATCGGAGGACTGGAGAGGGTCTTTGAGATCAATCGCTGTTTTCGAAACGAAGGGATCTCCACGCTCCACAACCCCGAATTTACCATGCTTGAGTTCTACCAGAGTTATGCGACCTATGAAGAGATGATCACGATGACCGAGGAGCTTCTCTCCTCCATCGTCAAAGAGATTCATGGCGGGCTCCGCCTCAGCTATCAAGGGAAGGAAATCGATTTCACCCCTCCCTGGAGGAGGATCCTTTACAAGGAGTCTCTCCTCGAATACGGAAAGGTGGACCCGGCAGTCATGAAAGAACCGGCCCGGGCCATCGAATTGGCCAAGCGTCTCGGCCTTGAATTGAGAAGGGGAACCTCTCACGGAAAAGTCCTCGACGACCTCTTTAAGGAGCTCGTTGAACCTCATCTCGTTCAACCGACATTTGTCACGCATTATCCCACCGAGGTCTCCCCTCTTTCTCGGCGGTGCGCAAAGGATCCCGACGTGGTCGATCGATTTGAGCTCTTCATCGCCGGCCGGGAGATCGCCAATGGGTTCTCTGAATTGAACGATCCCGTGGATCAGCGGGAGCGGTTTGTCCAGCAGCTGAACGAGAGGGCGGATGAGGCCGATGCCGTTCTCAACCTGGACGAGGATTTCCTCAGGGCCCTCGAATTCGGGATGCCTCCGACCGCCGGCGAGGGAATCGGGATCGATCGTTGGGTCATGCTCCTCGCGGATGCCCCTTCCATCCGGGATGTCATCTTCTTCCCTTTACTTCGAATGGAGAAATAATATCCTATGCGTTATGAGTGGTTTATCGGCCTGAGATACCTCAAAGCCAAACGGAAACAGACGTTCATCTCCATCATCACAATCATCTCCATTATCGGCGTCACGGTGGGAGTGTCGGCGATGATCATTGTTCTTTCTGTATTTAGTGGTTTTGAGAAGACCCTGAGGCAGAAGATATTGGGCACCCAGGCTCATCTCATCGTCCAAAAGGCAGGCCCAGAAGGGATCGATCACTATGAAGAAGTGGTCCAAGAGGTAGAGCAAGTGAACGGGGTTGTCTCGGCCACCCCTTTTATCTTGAGTCAGGTGATGCTCTCCTCCGAGTCAAGCGTCTTCGGCGTGGTCCTCAACGGGATCGATCCGGACCGCGTTGGCAAAGTGATCGAACTCGGCCGCAATATGAAAGCCGGGCGTCTTCAGGACCTGAAGACAGAAGGTGAATCTCCCGGTATCATCCTCGGAGTCGAATTAGCCAAGCATCTCGGTGTTTGGCTCAACGATGCGATCCAGGTCATCTCTCCTCTTGGAACCATGACGCCCATGGGCATGATGCCTAAGATGAAACGATTTCGTGTGGTGGGCATCTTCTATTCGGGGATGTATGAATTCGACAATGCCCTGGCATACGTCTCTATCCCAAGCGCACAAAAATTCCTCAATATGGATTCCCGCGTGGCAGGGATCGAAATCAAAACGGACGATATCTATAAAGTCAAGAAGATTGGGAAAGAGATCCGTCAAAAGCTGGGATTTCCTTTCTGGACGAGGGATTGGATGGAGATGAATCGAAATCTCTTTTCCGCAATGAAGTTAGAGAAAATTTTAATGTTTGTGATTCTTGTCCTCATCATCTTGGTGGCCGCCTTCAACATCATCTCCAGCCTCATCATGGTGGTGATGGAAAAATATAAAGATATTGCCATCCTCAAGTCGATGGGTGCTACGTCGAAGGGAATTTTGAAGATTTTTGTTGTTGAAGGGTTAGTCACCGGGGTGGTGGGAACGATTTTGGGAACGATCTTAGGTCTTGCGGTTGTTTTAAATTTCGGTGCGATACAGGGACTTTTGGAAAAACTGTTGGGTTTTAAGATTATGGCAAGCGATGTCTACTATATTGACAAACTCCCTTCACAGGTTAACCCCCTCGACGTCGGGCTGATTGTCATGACGGCCATCCTCATCAGTCTCCTGGCCACCCTTTATCCCTCCTGGAGGGCGTCGAGACTCGACCCCGCAGAGGCCTTGCGGTATGAATAAGGAGAAGTTGACCTTTAAAGAAGAGGCCCAGAAGGCCCTTCTCCATGGGGAGTGGAAGAAGGCGCTCGAGTGCTTTCAGAATCATTGTGCCCGGGAGCCGGGCGACTTTCGATCCCAGTTGAAGGTGGCCGAACTGCTGGAGCGTTTAGGTCAGAAGAACGAGGCCGCCCGGATCTATCGAGGGGTGGCCGAAGCCTACGCAGATGACGGCTTTCTGCTGCAAGCCATTTCCATCTATAAAATGATGTTGAGGATCGATCCATCCTCCCAGGACGTTCCTCGTCGGCTGGCACAGCTTTACGCAGAAAAAATCAGAGAGACGAAACCCCTTCGGCCTGTTCCGTACATCCCTCTCTTTTCCGAGTTGGATGAGCAGGAGCTTCAATCCTTGCTCCCGCACGTCCAAAGCAGGACCTTCCCGGAGGGTTCCTTGATCTGCCAGGAGGGAAAGAGGGGAGATTCCCTCTTTGTCATCAGTCGCGGAGAGGTCTCCATTATCAAGGGGACTCCGGAGGGGAAGGAAGTTTCCGTTTGCAACCTGAGGGAGGGGAATTTCTTTGGCGAGTTTGGTTTCTTTACCGATCAAAAAAGACACGCTACGGTCAAGGCGGCCATCGAATGCGAGATTCTCGAAATCTCCAGGGACGTACTGAACAAAATCATCGAGACCCATCCGAGGGTGAATGGGGTGCTGCAAAACCTTTTCGAGGAAAGAATCTTGGATAACTTTTTCGCTCTTTCCCCTCTGTTTTCGTCCCTTTCCTCCGTGGACAGAGGGCAGGTTCTAAGGCGGTTTTTTCTTCGCAAGATCCCCGAAGGAGCCTTTCTCTTTAAAGGAGGGGACCCTCCCTCCTCCCTCTATATGGTGAGAAGCGGCGAGGTGGAAATATTCACTCAAACGCGGCAAGGGAAAAAAGTGTTATTAGCCCTTTTGGAAAGCGGAAATTTTTTTGGTGAGATCGGGCCTCTCTTCGGCAAACCCCGTACGGCCAGCGCCCGGACCACTCGTCCCACTGAATTGATGGAGATGACAAAGGAAGACTTCAACGCCTGTCTTCGCCGATTCCCTGCCCTCCAGACGAAACTAAAAGAGATCTCTCTTGATCGCCTGTCCCGGACGAGCCAAGTTCTCTCCCAGGAGGCCATTCAAAAGGCTAAGGAGGCCATGGTTTGAAAGAGTTGATCCAGGCACAGAGGCTTTTCAAATCTTACGGTAATGGGACAAAACGTGTGGAGGTGCTCAAGGGAGTCGATCTCGCTTTTTCTCGGGGCGAGAGGGCTGCCATCGTCGGCGCCTCGGGCGTCGGGAAGACCACCCTTCTCCATGTCTTGGGTGCCCTCGACCGACCGACCTCCGGAAAGGTTCTCTACGAAGGGAAGGACATTTATGCTTTGGAGGCAAAACACCTCGCTCTTTTTCGAAATCGTGAGATCGGTTTTGTCTTTCAATTTCATCACCTACTTCCCGAATTCAACGCCCTGGAAAACACCATGATGCCTTGTCTAATCCGAGGGCTCCCGAAAGACGAGTCAGCCTCCCGGGCAGAGGCAATGCTCACGCTGGTGGGCCTCAAAGAGCGGCTTTCGCATAAGCCGGGGGAACTCTCCGGTGGCGAGCAACAGCGCGTGGCAGTAGCGAGAGCTCTCGTTTTGGAGCCGAAAGTCTTGCTGGCCGACGAGCCGACCGGGAACCTGGACGCCAAGACGGGTGAGTCTGTCTTTGACCTTCTCCGGGAAATGAATCAAATCAAAGGGGTCACCTTGATTGTCGTCACGCACAACCTAAGATTGGCTGAAAAATTGTCTCGTGAGATCCAGCTCGTCGACGGAAGAGCGTTGGGATAAGCAATGTCCCTTTACAAAAAAAATGAAGATTTGATATGAAGATGAAAATTTTTCCACCCCAGCCGCTCTTCCCGGAAAATCGGAGCGGGGGGTCGGGATCAGATTCAAAGGAACGGAAAGGAACCCATACATGATCGTAAGGAAAATCGGCCTCGTCCTCCTTTTTCTGTCTCTCCTCGTCGGGATATGCGCTGGCGCCGAGGAGACCATCGATAAGATCATGATCCTTGGAAATGTGAAAGTCGAAGAAGGGGTCATTCGAGGAGCGATCAAGAGCCGGGAGGGAGGACCCTTCTCGGTCGAAAAGATCCGTGAGGATCTGCGGTCTATTTTTGATCTGGGCTCCTTCACCGATGTGCAGGTGGACATCAAATCGACGCCTCGCGGAAAAGAAGTCATCTTCATCGTTGTGGAAAAACCTTCGATCAAAGAGATCCTGATCAAAGGAAATGACAAGGTGAAGCTGGACGATATCAAAGAGAAGATGACCCTTACCCCACGCTCCATCCTCAACCTCGACAAGGTGAAAGAAAATTCGGAACAGATCCGTAAACTCTATTTCTCGAAGGGATATTACGGAGTCAAGGTCGAGTACAAAGTTGACTACCTGGAAACCAATGAAGCCATCGTCACGTTTACGGTCTCCGAAGGCCCTAAGGGACATATCCAGAAAATAATCTTCAAGGGGAACAAAAGCATTAAGAGCTCCGAACTGAGGAAAGTGATGCAGACCAAGCGGTGGACTATCCTTTCTATCCTTACCAAAACCGGAACGCTCGACGAGGATGTCCTTAAGAATGACCTTCAGCTTCTGACGGCTTACTACTTTGATCACGGTTATCTCGAAGCGAAGCTCTCTGAACCTAAGATCGATCTCTCCAACCCGAAAAAGATCCGG
>Ga0335081_10023097_pt1 | contig 10063 bp, 10 predicted proteins | sample Lox_Sample_35_FD_206713 | JGI IMG/M metagenome (GOLD analysis project Ga0335081, IMG submission 206713) | Soil microbial communities from Loxahatchee National Wildlife Refuge, Florida, United States - Lox_Sample_3.5 | ecosystem: Environmental > Terrestrial > Soil > Wetlands | place: USA... | reverse complement strand
CCAGAACTCGTTCCTGAACGGCGGCTCGGTGTCGGCCTGCTGGGTGACCCGGTACTGCTCCGGGGTCAGCTTCGCGATCGCCTCGGGATCCTTGCGGTAGGTGTCCGCCACGATAGCTCCTTCACTATGGGCGCGGCCCGTTGGATGCGGGCGCGCGGCGCGAGGGGCGCCACGGGTGCAACCACGAATGGGCCTGTGCTATTTCAGCTCGGCGTGCTGGCCCGCTGCGACCGGTGCACCGACGGGCGGAACGGGTAGATCAGCAGCTTGTGGTAGCCCAGCCGGTACACGCTGGCCAGGAACAGGTCCAGCTCGTTGGTCGCGTCGCTCTCCAGCCGGCGGGCCAGCCGCAGCGGGTCGGCGGCAGCGTACCGGCGCAGGTTCTGCGTGGAGGGGTGCTGCCGCATCGAATCCTGCAGCCGGGCCGGGGTGGTGTCCAGGTTTATCAGCCGCACAATGCTTATCTTGTGGACTATTGAGTCCCGCCAGTCGCAAAGCTCTTCCAGCGCCCGGCGATCCTTTATCCGGCCCTTCACCTGGTCGTAGTAATAACTCGCGGCGCCCGAAATCCATTGCGGCTCTTCCGCCGCCGCCCGGTGCCTGATATCGCACCAGGCCTGCATGTCCTCGCCCATGGCGTCGTACAAGTTGCTGAGCGGCCGGCTCAGCCACCCGGACCGGAGCCGGTCACGGGGCGCGGACACGCTGGTAAGCCAGAGCCCGCCGGGCACGATGACCCCGACCAAGGCGGCCGGGGCCTGGTGGCTGGCGGCCAGGATGAGCAGGCCGAAACCGGTGGCCACGAGCGCGGTGGCCAGCACGATGACAACGGCCCACGGCCGGGCGTGCCGCCCGAACGGCGGGCCCACCCCGCGGCACCGCATTCGCAGGAACACGCAGGCGAAAAGCAGCGACACCGCGAATGTGCCGACCCCACCCACGACCAAGCCAAGCATGTCCCAGCCCCTCGCCTTACGCCTGCGCGCGCGCAGGCCATGGCCGCTAACCCGAGGATAATGCTTTCAGGCAAGGAGGCATCTACCTAGGAATTGTCCCGGTATCGCGTTAGCCTGGCGTTATTCTTCGTCATCCGGCCTGGAAGGGACCGCCCGGCGCCCGCGGCGGCCAAAGTAACATTTTGATAACGATTAGGCTCGGCGGGTTCTCTGGCCCTAGCGTCGGCGAGAGTTTAGGTCTAGCTATACGTTTAGCTAAAGCTAAGTACACTGGAAGCTACGAGAAACCGGCGCGACGAGGTCTGGCCGCTAGCAAGTGGAGGCACGGATGGTCTTCGGACACGGAGCTGACAGGCACAAGCCAGACCACCGGGCCATCGAGGCCAAGGCCGACGAGGAGATGCACGGGCTGGTCACGCAGCTGACCAACGAGATCACCTTCCATATGCGCGAACGCGGGATCAGCCGGGCTGACCTCGCGGCCCGGATGGGAGTATCTCCGGGACGGGTCAGCCAGATCCTGGGCGGCGGCGAGAACCTGACGTTGCGGACGCTGGCCGCGCTGGCCGCCGCGCTCGACGCCCGTTTCGACTTCGAGCTGAACAGCCTCAAGGTGGACGACACCTTCACCAGCCGCGCCAAGCCGGACACCGAAGCGGTCCAGAACCACCACTCCTTCCCGCGATCCCAGCACCAGCGGAACACGTCCCCGCGTCACTAGCGCCGCACCCAGCCCGGTGCTGCGCTAGTTCCGCCACCCGGCCGAGGCTGACTGACTGTTCCGACAAGCTGACTGAGAGTCCCGCGGCGCTGGCCAGCGGGCAGACGGGGCACTATGGTAGGAGGTCATCGGCACAGCCGGTAATCAGGACGGCGCGTCCGCTGACTGCCTGCATGGGAGTGCGAAATGCGGGGTGCGGAAGTTAACGGCGGGCCCAAGGAGCGGGCTCCGGAGCTGGTCGTCGTCGGCCACGTGGGCACGTCGATCGTGCACGTCGGCGCCGACAGCCGGACCACCGCGGGCGGCTCGGGTTACGCGGTGGCCGCCAGCGCCGGCGCGCTCATCGGCCGCCGGGCCGGCCTGGTGGCCGCGGTGGGAAAAGGCTTCGACCTCGCTCCGCTGCGGAGCCGGCAGGTCGACCTGGACGGCGTCACCGAGCTACTCGGCCCGTCCGCCAAGCTCTGGGTCCGCGAGTTCGACGACGGCAGCCGCTCGTTCAGCGCCGAACTCGGCGTCGCCGACGCTGTCCGGACCGCGACCTTCCCCGCCCGCTACCTGGACGCGTGCTACATCCACCTCGGCACCGCGCCGCCGGACCAGCAGCTGACCTGGCTGGAGTACCTGCACGAGCGGGGCTGCCAGGCACACATCTCGGCTGACATGTTCGGGCACTACGTGGCCACCTATCCCACTGCCTCGCGCGAGGTCTGCGACAGCGTCGACCTGATCTTCATGACCCAGGCCGAATACGACGGCTTGTACGGGGACGCTCAGCTCCCGGTGCCCAAGGCGCCGCTGATCATCAAACGCGGACCCTCCGGCGCGCGGCTCATCGTGGATGGCCATCCGCAGGAGGTGGAGGCCGCGGTCCCGCAGCTGGTGGACCCGACCGGCGGCGGCGAGGTGCTGGCCGGCGTGTTCCTCGCGCTGCGGGCCGAGGGACTGCCGGAGCGAACGGCGCTGAAGTACGCGGTCCGCGCGGCGGCCAGCTGCGCCGCGGACTACGGTGTCACCGGCGCGCACCTGACCGCCGAGCTCAAGGCCATCCGCCGCGAGACCCGGGAATACGCAGGCGGCTGATAGCCTTGCAACCGTGGCGGCGAGCTTCGCCGCTGCTCCGCGGGCGAGCCGCCCGCAGGTCGCCGTTGTCGTTGACGTCTGTCCAGCATGCGACCCCCGAGCCACCGATGGAGTTTCCGCATGCCGCACAGTTCCAGGCGTCCGCGCGCGTCTTCCGACCCCCACGGCCGTGGTCGCCCCCGGCGAGGCGGTCCCGCCGGGACCACCAGGCCACGGCGGGCCGAACCGCACGCCGAGCTTGATCTCGCCCTGGACGCGGCGGCCGCCGCGCCGCAGCCGGCCGCGGTCACGTTCGCCCAGCTCGGCCTGGATCCCCGGCTGGTCCGGGCACTCGCGGCACGTGACATCCACGAGCCCTTCGCGATCCAGGCCCGGGCGCTGCCCGATGCCCTGGCCGGCCGCGACGTGCTCGGCCGCGCGCAGACCGGATCCGGCAAGACGCTGGCCTTCGGCTTGCCGTTGCTGACCCGGCTCGCGGGTGGGACCAGCCGGGAGAAGGCCCCTCGCGGCCTGGTCCTGGTCCCGACCCGGGAACTCGCCCAGCAGGTCGCCGACGCGCTCGCGCCGCTGGGCCGCAGCCTCGGCGTGAGCATCACCACGGTCTACGGGGGCGTGTCGATCAGCAGGCAGATCACCAGCGTGCGCCGCGCCGACGTCGTCGTGGCGACGCCGGGCCGGCTCATCGACCTGCTCGAGCGGCATGCCCTCACGCTCTCCGGCATCGGTGTCACCGTGCTCGACGAGGCGGACCACATGGCCGACCTGGGCTTCATGCCCGCAGTCACCCGGATCCTCGACCAGACGCCCGCCGGCGGCCAGCGGATGTTCTTCTCCGCGACCCTGGACCGCGGCGTCGGCGAGCTGGTGACCAGCTACATCAGTGATCCCGCGCTGCACGCGGTGACGTCCTCGACAGATTCCGGACCCGCCGAGCATCGGGTGCTGGTCCTGTCCGCGCAGGACAAGGTGCCGGTCGCGGCGGAGATCGCCAGCCGCCCGGGGCGGACGCTGTTCTTCGTCCGCACCAAGCACGGCGCGGACCGGCTCGCGAAGCAGCTGTCCCGGGCGGGCGTGGAGGCCGCGGCCATCCACGGCGACCGCAACCAGAACCAACGGCAGCGGGCCCTGGACGCGTTCACCGCCGGGCATCCGCGCGTCCTGGTCGCCACCGACGTCGCGGCCCGCGGCATCCACGTGGACGACGTCGACCTGATCGTGCAGTTCGACCCGCCGAACGACCACAAGGACTACCTGCACCGTTCGGGCCGGACCGCCAGGGCCGGCGCCTCCGGCACGGTCATCGCGCTGGTGGAGCCCGGCCAGGTGCGTGATCTGCGGCGGCTGCATGAGACGGCCGGCGTCACGGCGGCCAGTGACGAGGTCACGGCCGGGCACCACGTCGTCCGGCAGATCGCCGCATCGGGCACGCCCGTTCCGCCTGCGTCTGCTGCGCCAGCCGCCGCGGGCCGGCAGGCGGGAACGGCTCGTCGCGGGGAAAGTCGCGGGGAAACCGGCCGCGGAGGTGACAGCGGCCACCGCGGGAGCCAGGCCCGCCGCGGGAGTCAGGCGCGCCGCAGACCCCGCGTCACGGCCGGGCGCCGGGAGGGCGGCGCCCGCGGCGCCGCGCAGCCGGCCTCGCGGTCCCATAGGCCCCAGCAGGCGCACGGAACCCGGCACGCGAAGAAGCCTGCCTGAGCCCGATGCCGTTGGGCGCACGTTTGCCGCGCGGCTCACGTCCAGCCATCGGCTCGGAATTCGGCTGAATGGCGCGGGCCTGACCAGCGGCGGGGGGCGACATGTTCGGCCGGGTGCGGATGTTCAACCTCGGCTTCGCGATCTTCGCCTTGTTCTCCGTCCTGCTGTCGGTGACCTGGATGCACGGCACGGCCGCGGCCTGGTGGCTGATCTCGATGCGTATCCTGCAGGCCGTCGGCGGCGCGATGCTGATGGCCAACTCGAGCGCGATCCTGACCGACGCGTTCCCGGCCCATTAGCGCGGGCTGGCGCTCGGGCTCAACCAGGTGGCCGCGATCGCCGGGTCGTTCATCGGGCTGGTGCTCGGCGGCGTGCTCGGGCCGATCAGCTGGCGCTACGTCTTCCTGGTCTCGGTCCCGTTCGGCGTGCTCGGCACCGTCTGGTCCTACCTGAAGCTGCGGGAGCTGGGCGTCAGGCGGCCCGCCGTGCTGGCTTGCTTCTGCGTGATCGAGACCAGGGTCGCCGAGCCGATGTTCCGGCTCTCGCTGTTCCGGATCCGCCCGTTCACCGCGGGCAACCTGGCCAGCCTGCTGTCCAGCCTGGGCCGGGGCGGCCTGATGTTCATCCTGATCATCTGGCTGCAGGGCATCTACCTGCCGATCCACGGCTACAGCTTCGAGCGGACCCCGCTGTGGGCCGGGATCGCCATGCTGCCGCTGACCGTCGGCTTCCTCATCGCGGGCCCGGCCTCGGGCTGGCTGTCCGACCGGTTCGGCGCCCGGCCGTTCGCCACCGGCGGCATGCTGGTGGCCGCGCTCTCGTTCGTGCTGCTCGAGCTGCTGCCGGTCAACTTCGAGTACTGGCAGTTCGCGCTGATCCTGCTGATGAACGGGATCGGCATGGGGCTGTTCGCCTCACCCAACCGGGCCGGGATCATGAACAGCCTGCCGCCGGACCGGCGCGGCGTCGGCGCGGGCATGAGCGCGACGTTCCAGAACTCGGCCATGGTCCTGTCCATCGGCATCTTCTTCACGCTGATCATCCTGGGCCTCGCCGCGTCGCTGCCGGCTACCCTCAGCCACGGCCTGGTGGCCCAGGGCGTGCCGTCCGCCGACGCGGCCCGGCAGTCCGCGGGCTAGCCGGCCGACCGGGCCTCAGCCGGCAACGACCTGGAAGGTGGCCAGGCTGGGGTCCTCGGCGTAGGCGATCCGGCCTCCGTAGCCGGCCACCTCGCGCAGCGCGGCCAGCGCCTCGGCGGTGATCAGCTCGCCCGGCGCCAGCACCGGCACGCCGGGCGGGTAGGGGGCGACGAGCTCGGCGCTGATCCGGCCGACGGCGGCGCTGGCCGGGACGGTCTCGTTCGGCGCGAAGAAGGCTTCCCGCGGCGCCAGCACCGTCTCCGGCCGGACCGTCCACGAGGCGGTCGCGGCCGGGCGGCGCGGCTCGCCGCGGTGCCGCTCCACCGCGGCGATCAGCTCCTCGGTGAACTTCGCGATCTGCTCCTCGTCGTCGGCGATGCCGACGATGGCTATGACGATGTCCCGGTCGCCCAGTTCGATCGGCATGCCCGCGGCGATCAGGTCGGCCTCCACCAGGCCGCCGTGCGCCCCGGTGCCGGCCAGCAGCACGACCAGCTTGGCCGGGTCCACGCCGGGCCCGTCGAGCACGTCGAGGCCGGGCACCTCGCGCAGCCGCTGGCGGGCCGCGGCCAGGCCGCGCAGCAGCCTCCCGCACAGCCGCTCCCCCTCCCGGGCCAGCAGCGCCCGGGCGGCGTCGATGCTGGCCAGGATGGACCCGGCCGGGCTGGTGGTATGGGTGGCGTCGAAGGCGCGCTCCAGCCGGGCCCGGTCCAGCCGCTCGGTCCTGGCCAGCACCACCGCGCCCTGTGTGTAGGCGGGCAGCGTCTTGTGCGCGCTGGTCACCATGGCGTCGGCGCCCGCCGCGATGGCGTGGGCCGGCAGGTCCGGGTGGAAGCCGAGGTAGGCGGCCCAGGCCTGGTCGACGATCAGCGGCACCCCAGCGTCGTGCGCGGCGCGAGCGTGGCCGGCCAGGTCGCCGGTGGTGCCCACGTAGGAGGGGTCGCCCAGGATCACGCCGCACGCGCCCGGGTGCGCGGCCAGCGCGTCCCGCACCGTCCGCACGGCTACCGCGCCCGGCAGGCCGGTGCCCGGGTCGATCTCCGGCCGGACCCAGACCGGCCGCAGGCCCGCCATCACCAGGCCGAGCAGCAGCGACCTGTGCAGCGTCCTGGTGATGATCACCTCCTGGCCCGGCTGCCCGATGGCCAGGCAGAACGCCTGGTTACCGTGGGTCGAGCCTGCCACCGAGAACCGGCACCAGTCCGCGCCCCACAGCGCGGCCGCGCGCGCCTCGGCGTCAGCCCGGAGGCGGTCGGCGTGCTTGATGGCGTCCAGCGCGCCGTAGAGCGGGGCGTCGCCGGCCACCACGGTGCCCACCAGGTCGTAGCGCTGCTTGTGGCCCGGCGTGCTCATCGGCATCAGCCGTCCGGATTCGGCCTGCCGCATCCAGCTCAGCCAGGCGGCCAGCATCGGGGCGTCCGCGGCCAGGCCGAGTGGGTCGCGCGGGTCATCCGGGTCAGGAGTGCTCATGATCACCTGTCTAGTGTGCGGCACGCGGTCGTCCCCCGGCCGCCGCTGCTAGTGCCGCGGGCTGAAGAAGATCACCGCCACTCCCACCGCGACGACGACGGCGCCGAGCCAGTCGAAGTTGTCCGGCCGGCGCCCGTCGACGCCCCAGCCCCAGAGCAGGCTCATGATCACGAACACGCCGCCATAGGCGGCGTAGACCCGGCCGAAGTCGCTGGTCGCCTGGAACGTCGGGATGATGCCGTACACGATCAGGATGACCGCGCCGGCCAGGCCGTACGGCCAGGACGCTCCCTCGCGCAGCCAGCGCCAGATCAGGTAGCCGCCGCCGATCTCGGCCAGCCCGGCCGCGGCGAAGAGCCCGACGCTGCGAATCACGTTCATGACCCGACCCTAGCCAGGGGCGGCGTGGTCACCGCTTCCTGCGCCGCCGGACCAGGACGGAGCCGATGAGCACGGCGCCCGCGGCCACCGCGGCCAGCGCCCAGCCGCGCCGCACCAGCTCACTCTGCCTCATCTGCCCGGAGATCCCGGCCGCCTTGTCCTTCATCCCGGCCGCCTTGGCCCGGGCTCGCGCTCTCACGTCGGCGCGGGCGGCGAACTCGTCCACGGTTTCGCCGAGATGCTCTCGGGTCTGCTCGATCTCCTGCTGAATTTCCGGTGCGGTCATCGTTGTGTCCTTCCTCAGAATTTTCCTGTATTTCATCAACATCGGCTCTGACAACGGCTTCACCGGCGATCAGCCCGGCGGGCCGGACAGCGAAGAAGCCGCTGGTGGCGACGACCGCGCACGCTAGCCGGCCCGCCGGGCCGCGGACAGTCACCACGCCGTCGGCGACCCATTTACGGCCCGCCGATTTCCGCTCAGCACAGGTGGGCGCGGCCAGGCTGGGTACGGAGGGAGAAGACCAAGGCGCGCACCGCCAATGGGCAGTCCCTGCTGTCAATCGCACCGCAGCAGACCTGTACCATGGCGGACGAAGGCGTCATACTTGGCACTACGTAGTCCCTACGTGGAGGTCCCACCTCTTGGCGAGCACGGCCCACCGCGTCAGACAGGGCCTCGTCGGGGGTTGCGCGATACTCCTGGGGATGGTCCTATCTGGATGTCTGGCGCCGCAGTACACCTACGTGGCCAACTCCAGCACCAACACCTACTTCAAGGTCCCTAACGGCTGGCACAAGATCAGCGATTCGTCGCTTTCCAGCGAGCTGAAGAGCGCGACCGGCGGCTCAGGCGGCGCCTGGATGGTGGCGTACGAGGCCGGCCACACGCCCAAGGCGGGCGACTTCTTTTCCTTCGGCACCTCACATCCGTTCGTGTTCGCCGAGGTGGGCCAGCTCAACTCGACCGCGAGCAACTCGCTGTCGTATGACACGCTGCGCGACTTCTTTCTGCCGGTGACCGCGACCGCGAGGCAGAACGCGGCGGCGCAGGGGTCCCCGTTCACCGGCTTCAAGCAGATCCGCGACCAGACGCTCGCGCTCAGCCAGGGCGTGCACGGGGTCCGGGAAACGTACGACTACACCTTCACCGGCGGCATCACCGACACGTTCGATGAGATCGCCCTGACCAACGCCGACCAGACCGTCGTCTACTTCCTCGTGCTGCACTGCACCAGCAGTTGCTACAGCAGCGATCAGACCGAGATCAACGACGTGATGTCGTCGTTCACCATCAGGAGCCCGTGATGGACAAGGCCCAGCCCCCGGACGTCATCTCCGCAGGACCTCCGGGGGTCCCGGCACCGCCACCCCCGCCCAGTGGCCGGCCGAGAGACAAGGACCGGCTGACCCGCAAGCCGCTCTCCCTGTGGGACAGGATCAAGTTCCTGCTCCTGCTCGTCCTGGTGTGGTTCATCCTCGTCTGGTCCGTCATGGCCAACCCGCTGGTCCCGTTCTCGGACGCGCTGAAGATCGAGGTGCACACGGGCTGGTGGGTGTTCGTCCTGATCGGCCTGGAGGTACTCCGCCAGGTTCACTTCCTGATCAGCGAGCACTCGGCGCGCTATCACCGGTTCTGGACCGAGACCGTCTTCGGCGGCTTCGAGCGGGTTACCCACCGGCGCATCTCCGACTGGACCAGGTTCCGTATCTGGCGGATTCTGACCTGGATCTTCTGGATAGCGATCATTGCCGTGGTGACCGGCAAGATCATCCACACCTCGCCGATCCTGGCGCTGCTCCGCGGACCTCAGCTCATCTGGCATGTGCTGCCGTTCGTGTTGCAGATCGTATTGCTGCTCTTGATCGTCGTGGGCCAGTTCGCCGCCATCTTCTGGTTCATGTCTCGCGGCGGGGTGGACGTCTACTACCCCGACGACATCAAGACCAGGTTTTCCGACGTCTGGGGCCAGGACCACGTGCTCCAGCGGGTCAAGGAGAACATCATCTTCCTGGAGAACCCCGAGCTGGTGGAGGAGCGCGGCGGCTACGTGCCGGGCGGCCTGCTGCTGTGGGGGCCGCCGGGAACCGGCAAGACGCTGATGGCCGAGGCGGTGGCCGGGGAGACCGGCCGCCCGTACGTGTTCGTCGACCCCGGCGCCTTCATCAACATGTTCATGGGCGTCGGCATCCTCAAGGTGAAAGGGCTCTTCCGCAAGCTGCGGCGGCTCGCCCTGCGGTACGGCGGCGTGATCGTCTTCTTCGACGAGGCCGACTCGCTGGGCAACCGTGGCCAGCTCACCCAGGGCGGCGTCGGCGGCGGGCCCGGCATCGCCACCCCCGCGCCGTTCGCGCCCGCCGGCTGCCACGGGTTTTCCTACCTGTCGGAAGACACCCGCATGATGCTGACGCGGCAGGCGATGGAATCGCAGATCCCCGAGGACACGGGCAGTCGGCGGAACCGGCAGATGATCGGCGGGATGATGAACGGGGGCGGCGGGGGCGGCATGGGCACGCTGCAGGCCCTGCTCACCGAGCTGTCCGGGCTGAAGAAGCCGCGCGGCTTCGTCAACCGCTACGTCCGGCGGGTCTTCGGCATGCGGCCCAAGCCGCCGCCCAAG
>Ga0335081_10023096_pt1 | contig 10063 bp, 8 predicted proteins | sample Lox_Sample_35_FD_206713 | JGI IMG/M metagenome (GOLD analysis project Ga0335081, IMG submission 206713) | Soil microbial communities from Loxahatchee National Wildlife Refuge, Florida, United States - Lox_Sample_3.5 | ecosystem: Environmental > Terrestrial > Soil > Wetlands | place: USA: Florida... | reverse complement strand
GCGCGCACCTCTGCCACCAGTGCCGCCATCTTCTCCTTATACTCTCCGTCCAGGTGGGCCGAACGGGCGTAGAGCCGGCGGTAGCGCCGCAGCAGGCGCGGGAACTCCCGCTCCAGAAAGGGCATGAACTGGGCCATCGCCGAGGGTTTCAGGAAAAGGACGTTGCCGTGAAGGAAGCGAGCCCCTGCCTCGGCGGCGGCACTCCCCAGGCGGTCGAGCGACGACGGCGAATCGGTAAGGCCAGGCAGGATCGGCATGGCATTCACCCCCACATAGATGCCGGTAGCGGAGAGCGTCGCGACGGCTTCGAGGCGCTTCTCGGGCGGCGGCGCCTTGGGTTCCAGGAGGCGCGCCAGGCGGCGGTCGGTGGTGGTGACGGTCATGTGGACACCAAAGCGGTGCCGCGCCGAGATTGCCGCCAGCAGGTCGCGGTCGCGGAGAATCAGCACCGACTTGGTGGTGATGGAGAAATCCAGGCCCTCGAATTCCGTTATCACCTCGAGCATGCGCCGGGTGATCTCGAACTGCTTCTCGGCCGGCTGGTAAGGATCGGTGGCGGTGCCGAGGGCGATGGGCAGGCCCTTGTCCTTGGCGTGGCGAAGCTCGGCGCGCAGCAAGTCGGGCGCCTCCTGCTTGGCGAAGATCTTGCGCTCGAAGTCGCGGCCGTCGCGCAGCTCCATGAACTCGTGCGTGTAGCGCGCGTAGCAGTAGTGGCAGCCGAATTCGCAACCGCGATAAGGATTGAGCGTCCAGGCAAAGGGCATGTGGCCGCTCGCTTCGCGGTTGAGCGCCGATCGACAGTCGAGCGAAAAGTACTGGACTTCAGCTCGCTCACGCAGTTGGGGGCTCTGCGCTGCGAGTCGGGCAATCCCGACCAATCCCGGCGGCCCCTGCTTTGTTGGGGGCGGCGGCTGGCGCGGCGAAACTGGAACGTTACCGGTCAAATTCATGATTCAAGCCCTCCCGATAGGAGAAGATAGTTTCGCTTTTTATTCGCCTCATGTCAACCCCCTTCTTGGGCGCGTGGGGCGCGGCCTGGACTGGAAGAATTGACGATTGCCGATTTTGAAAGAGGCGATGGTGAATGGTGAAGTATGAATGGAAAAATGAGGCTCGACGAGTCGCGTTTTCATTCACTTTTTCATTCGCTATCCACAATTCACTATTCATAATTGCCTTTTCCAATCGTCAATCGGCAATCAGCAATCGTCAATAACGAGCTACACTGTTAGGGGTCGGACGAAGCGACATGACGGGGGGCATCCTGATGGATCGAGTGAAGGCGATTAAGGGACAAGCCAGGATGGTTGCAACGGTGGTGCTGGTGGCGGCCGCATTAGCGGTAAGTCGCACCGGGGCCCAGCAACCGGTCGAGCCGGCTGGATCAGGTCGGCTGGCTGAATCGCCGGGGGCCATCTGGACCTTCGCGGCTTCCGGCGACTCGCGCAACTGCGGGGATGTGGTGGTGCCGGCCATCGCCGCGGACGCCCTCAAACATCATCCCGCCTTGTACTGGCACCTCGGCGATCTGCGCGCGACTTACACCTTTGACGAAGACATGCTGAACGAACCCGAGCACGTAGCCCGCCCGATGACCATCAGTGATTACCTGGGAGGCGAGTGGGCCGATTTCGTCGAGAACCAGATCCGGCCATTCGGCGACCTTCCTTTTTTCCTCGGCATTGGCAACCACGAGACCATTCCGCCCAAGACGCGCGAACAGTTCATCATCGAGTTTGCGCATTGGCTGGACGCGCCGGTCCTGCATCAGCAGCGCCTCAAGGACGATAGCAAGGACTACCACGTGCGCGCCTATTACCGCTGGATCGAAGGCAAGGCTGACTTCATCAACCTCGACAATGCCACCACCGACCAGTTTGACTCGGCGCAAGTGGCATGGTTCGAAAGAGTCCTTGGCCGCGACGAGGCTGACCCGGCGCTGCGCACGATCGTGGTGGGGATGCACCGCGCCCTGCCGGAGAGCATCTCGCGCGGCCACAGCATGAACGAGTCGGCGCAAGGGACGGAGAGCGGCCGCCGCGTGTACGCCGATCTGCTCAAGGCCCAGGACGAAGCGCACAAGCGCGTCTATGTACTGGCCAGCCACTCGCACTTCTACATGGAGGGCGTCTACAACACCGACTACTGGCGGACGCACGGCGGCGTGCTGCCGGGCTGGATTGTAGGTACGGCGGGGGCGGTCCGCTATGCGCTGCCCGAAGGGTCCAACCAGGCAAAGCAAGCTTTGACCAAGGTCTACGGGTATCTGCTGGGGACGGTGAATCCCGAGGGCGAGATTCGGTTTGACTTTCACGAGATCAAGCCAAGCGACGTGCCTGCTGCAGTCGTCGATCGCTTCAAGCCTGACTTTGTGCAGTGGTGCTTCGAGAAGAATGCGGCTTTCTAATTTAGCTTAGCCGCGTCCTCCGGCGCCTCCCCGGTTTCGATCTGCCCGTTGTATAGGCTACTTATCTAGTTTAGATCGCCGAGTTCCGGTTCGGGCTCGCGATAGGTCGGTTGGGGAAGATACTGATCACGGTCGTAGGGCGGGTCTTCGTGGTCAGGAATCTGATCTTTGGGATAGTCCTTGCGCCACTCTTCGCGCCATTCTTCGTCGGCGTAGTATTTCAGGTAGAGCTGATTGTCTTCGTCGCTGCCGCCCGACAGAAGCTGGATGTGGCAGGCTGAATCCTGATCCATTTCGATATTCTTAGTTTCCTCGTGCAGGATGTCGTCCCACAGCAATGTGTAGAGCTCGCGGTCACTCAGGTGATCGGTCTCGCTCAGGAACACCCGCAAGCTCGCCAGGTGATGGATCACTTCCCAGAGTTTCATCGACACCTGATCGTCATCGAACGTCCCGGAGGCGGGCAAGGAGACACCCTTTTCCTCAAGTTGTTTGAAGTTCGTTGTCCAAGGAGCTTCTTCCCAGGCCACCACTTGTTCCCAGAACTGCTCGCGTACCTCGGGTGATGAAGGGCTGACCTCGCCTTCCCTCATCTCGCCGCCAGTCAGTTTACGGGCCCGCTGCTTGAGTTCCTCGATGTGCCTCGCGCGCTCGACGTCCTCCGGGTCGTTCAACGGATCAATGGGCATGGTCAGGTTCCTTCCCTGTGGCCTACAGTGTAGCGTGAGAGGACCAGTCGCGCAATGTGATGTGCGGATTAGGATAGTGGAGGCGGGTTGGCCCTTGTGGCTGCCCGAGCAAGGCTGAACCACGAGAGGCCCAGCGCGCGCGGTCCGCCCCTGCATCGTGCCGCGCCGACCGGCGGATCAAGAGTTCATCAGTCGCGCGAGTCGGTCGCCCGTCATGCAGTAGTCAAGATGCGCCAGGACTCGCCCGTCGGCGGCGATGTCAGCCGTGCCATAGGCGGAGGGCGCTTGATTTCTTACCTGCTCGGCGGTTTCCAGACGCACTGCCTTGAGAGGGATTCGCCTGCTCTTAGCCAATTCTGCCAAATGCTCTACCAGGCTGCACGTATAGGGACACTGCGCCGTTGTCACCACGCTTAGGCCCCGACCCAAGCGCTCGAGCTTCTGGTTCCAGTGTCCCAGAAATTTCGGGTCCGGCGCCTGCCCGAACTTCAATGCCACAAGCTCCAAGCCGGGCGGCGCCGCGTCAACCACCTTGAACCCCTGCCTCAGGAAGAAACCGGTTTCCGGGAGTCCAATCCGGTGGTGTGCCGTCACCACAGCCACCCCGCACTTTCCTCTCTGCTTCGCCTCCGCGGTGCACAGGTCAAGCAACGCGGTGCCGCAACCGTGACCCTTGGCCTTGCCCACCACCCAGAGGCAATGGACCACCATGTAGCCGGGAGCGTGAATGGCGCGCCACGCATATTCGCCGGGAATGTACTCGATGAATCCCCTTCCGCCGCGTGCGATCATTTTGATCTTTAGTCCCTCGGCGAATCGGCCCTTCAGCCATTCGAACTTCTGCCGGTACCCCTCTGATTCCCGCTTGCTCATGCAGCAGAAGAAGCCCGTCTCGACGACATTGTCTCCGTTTACGTCGATGATCTCGAGACTGTGCTCGGCCATTCGGTATCCCTCCTTTGGCGGCACACACGCGACTCGTCAAGGGGCCAGGGGACCCAATCAGTAGCCGTGCTCACCCAGGCGCACCTTGCCGCTGAACGTGCGGTGAACGTAGGTGCTGTAGACGATCACGCCGATCATGCCGATGATGTTGGCGATGAACGCGGTCAGCAGCGCATGAGGGGAAGAAGCAGCGTTGTAAATGGTCAGGCTGTATTCGGGGCTGACGGTCGACGTGAGCAGATTGGGATAGACGCTCACCGCTGCTGACCCCAGCAGCGCCACGATGGTGAGGGTGGAAGCAAGGAACGCCTCGTCGTCACGCTCTTCGTTACGGCACAGAAAGCCCGCGATGAGCCCGGCAGCAGCAGCGAGCGGCAGCACCCAAGCGATAGGATAGGCCCAGTAGTTGGCGAGGAGGGCCGGCCGCACGACGAAGGTGGCCACGGTGGTCAGAATCACCAGCGCTGCAGCGAGCCACCACAGGGCGCTGGACCACCGGCGCACGCGGTGGAGCAACTCTCCCTCGGTCTTGGTGCGCAGGAAGGTGGTACCGTGCCAGGCCAGCACGGCCAGGCTCAGGACTCCGGTGAGCAGCGAATAGGGGTTGAGCATCAGGGTGAAGGTACCCTGGAAGAAACCCTCCGCGCCGAGAGGCAGGCCGTGCAGCACGTTGCCCAGCGCCACACCGAGCAGCAACGAGAGGAGGGCACTGCCGAGCCAGAAGCCGGCGTCCCACAAGGCGTGCCACATCGGGTGATCGATCTGGTGGCGAAACTCGATGGAGACGCCACGCAGGATCAGCAGCCACAACACCACCATCAGCGCGAGATAGAAGCCGCTGAAGCCGATGGCATAGACGCGCGGAAAGGACACCACCAGCATGCCTCCGGCGGCAAGCAGCCACACCTCGTTGCCATTCCACACCGGGCCGATCGCATTCAGCGCGGTGCGCCGCTCCTCGTTGGTCCGCGCGAGCCACAGCGAGACCGTACCCACGCCGAGGTCGTAGCCGTCGAGGACGGAATAGGCAATCAACATCGCACCGAGTGCCCAGAACCAAATGATATTCATGAGATCACCCGTTTCCACCACAGATGGCGCAGATCACGTCTCACCTGCGACTACTCATCTTTTCGATTCCTACATCACTCTGGTCATTGTTCCGTTAGGACCCTTCAAAATAACCCGGCCCACCAGCAGCAGAAAGAGCATGCCCAGCAGCGCGTAAATCCCCGCGAACCCCAAAATGGTGAAAATGGTTTCAGCGGCGAACACGTTGGGCGACGTGCCTTGCGCCGTCTTGAGGAGGCCGTATACCACCCACGGCTGGCGGCCGACTTCCGCCACCATCCAGCCCGCCTCGTTAGCGATATAAGTGAAGGGAATCCCAAACATCAACGTCCACAGAAACCAGCGGGTGGTGAAAAGCCGCCGCCGCCACAGCAGCAGCAACCCCACGAGCATCTGGAGGATGAAGAGGGTCCCCAGCCCCACCATGATGTGGTAGGTGTAGTACGTCAATTCGACCGGCGGCCACAAATCCTCCGGGTAGCTGCTCAACCCCTCTACGCTGGCCCGGAAGTTGCCATAGGCTAGAAAGCTGAGGACGTCTGGTACGTAAATGGGATCCACCAGTTGGCCGGCCTCGGAGTCGGGCATGCCGATGATTGCGATCGGCGCGCCCGCTTTGGTTTCAAACAATCCCTCCATGCTGGCCAGCTTCACGGGTTGATAACGCACAATGTTCCGGCTGTTCAGATCGCCGGTGGGAAAGGCCTGGGTAATGCTGAGGACCAGGCCGGCGATCACCGCCGTCTTCACAGAGAGCCGCGCGAATTCCGGATGGCGGCCGGCGAGCAGATAGAAGGCGCCGACGCCGCCGATGACGAAGGCGGCCGTTACCAGCGCGCCGTTGATCGTGTGCAGGTATTGCCAGCCGGCGTAAGGATTCAGCAGTACCTGCCAGAAGGAAGTGAGCCGGAGTGCGCCGTCGGGGTCCACAGTGTAGCCGACGGGATGTTGCATCCAGGCGTCCGTGGCGACGATGAAATAGCCCGAGAGCAGCGACCCCAACGACACGCCTACGCCTGCCAGCCAGTGCACCACACGACTCACCCGGTGCTCGCCAAAAAGGAACAGTCCCAGGAAGCCCGACTCCAGAAAGAAAGCGTAGACGCCCTCCATCGGCAACGTCTGTCCGAAAACGCCGCCGCCGTAACTCGAGAACCGGCTCCAGTTGGTGCCAAACTCGAACTCCAGGGGAATACCGGTCACCACCCCGAGGGCAAAGTTGATCGCGAAAACCTTGGCCCAGAAGCGCGCCGCGTCGCTGTAGCGCCGGTCGCCGGTGCGCAGGTACATCGTTGAATACAAGGCGATGAAGAACCCCAGCCCCATGGTGAGAATGGGAAAGAGGTAGTGAAACATCACCGTCATAGCGAATTGAACGCGATGGGCAAATATTGGATCGGTCATGCGAGCCTCGATGGACGGGCGTTTCTCGACAAGATCAGGCGTGGACTGCTTTGTCAGCTCTGGAGCCACGCAACTCAAAAACGCGCACGATGACGAAGGCGATCAGCGCGAACATGAAGAAAACCAGCAACAGCCAGGCAAGGCCTTCCAGCGACCCGATAATGGTTCGGTACACCTCGAGTACCCAACGGTCGCTCGTGAGGGCAAGGATTTCCTTGCCCAATGCGGGCGTGATGTACTTCTCCAGATCCCAAACTCTCACACCACTCGATATACCGACCACGTAGATGGCGAACTTGAGGTACTTCAACCAAGCTTGGCTGATTTCATCAGAAATCACGCGACTCAAGATGCTCCCCACAGGCTTGCTGAATAGTGCCACGACAATCGCTGAGACCGCCAGCGAAATCAGGAAGGTTACGACAAGCAAGACGATGAACATGGGCACCCCCACAACAACTGCGCCTTCAATCGGGAGGACTTGCTCTCGAAGCGGTAATTCTCATCCGATTCTCGCTTCGCCCACCGTGACGGCCGTCACAAGGACCTGTGACCCATCTCATATTGCCGATACCAGCCGTCATCTTACGCTACCTCCCGTGGATTGGTGTCGATCCGCCGCCACGGATGTGGCCAACCTCATCATCGAAAGGACCGAGCGATGGACATCACTCGTGAGCAACGCGGCCCCAGGCTGAGCGCGGAGGAATTGCGCGAGGCCGCCGCAGAGATGCGCGCCATCAACCTGATTGATATCTTTGCTGCCGGATCCGGCCATCCGGGCGGTACCTTGTCGATCATGGACGTAGTAGCGGCGCTTTACCTGCGCGTGCTGAACCACGATCCGCAAGACCCGGCATGGCCCGAGCGCGATCGCGTGTTCTGGTCGACCGGGCACAAGGCGCCCGCGCTCTACGTGGCCCTGGGCCGGGCGGGATATTTCCCGCTCGACGACACCGTGCTGCTGCGGCAGCTCGGTTCTGGATTTGAAGGTCACCCCAACTGGCTCAAGGTGCCGGGGGTGGAGATCTCCAGCGGTTCGCTCGGCCAGGGGCTCGGCATCGCCGTGGGCAACGCGCTGGCGGGCAAGCTGCTGGGCCGCCCCTATCGCGTCTATTGCCTGATGGGCGACGGCGAGCAGCAGGAAGGCAGCATCTGGGAGTCGGTAATGTCCGCCGGGCAATATCACTTGGACAACCTTTGCGGGATCGTGGACTGCAACGAGCTTCAAATCGACGGCTGGGTGCGCGACGTGATGGGCGTGGAGCCGCTGGCGGAGAAGTACAAAGCCTTCGGTTGGAACACGGTGGAAATCGACGGGCACGATATGGACCAGATCCTCGAGGCGTTCGAGGGCGCGGCGACGACGAACTCGGGCCATCCCACCGTGATTCTGGCCCACACCATCAAGGGCAAGGGTGTCTCGTTCATGGAGAACGAGGCCGGGTGGCATGGCATTGCGCCCAACCGCGAGCAGTTCGAGCGCGCGATGGTTGACTTGGCGACCCCTGCCGTGCCGCGCGAGCGCATCGACGCTATGCTGGCGCGGGCGGCGCGCAACGCCGAAGCAGTGGAGCGCAAGACGAAAGACGATCTGCCGGGCTTCCGTCGCGACGCCTGGTGGAACACCGGCGATACCATGCGGGTGGAGATGGACCCGACGCGCATGGGCTTTGGCCGCGGTCTCGAAGCCGCCGGCGCCGACGAGCGCGTGGTGACCATTCACGCCGACATTTCGGGATCCATCCGCATTACCGATTTCGAGGCCAAGCACCCGGAGCGCAAGAATCGCGTCTTCAGTGTCGGCATCGCGGAGCAGAACATGATGGTGGTGGCGGCGGGCCTGGCCAAAGAGGGCTTGATCCCGATCACCGGCACCTACGGCGTGTTCGCCTCCGGCCGCTGCTGGGACCAGATTCGCACCACGCTTTGCTATTCCAACATGAATGTGAAGATCGCCGGCGCGCACGGCGGAATCTCCGTCGGACCCGACGGCGCCACCCACCAATCGCTGGAAGAGATTTCGCTCACCAGCATCCTTCCCAATATGCACGTCGTCGTGCCCTGCGACTCGGTGGAGACGGAGCGCGCCACGTTCCACAGCCTGCTCGAAGTGAGGGGTCCCGTTTACCTTCGCTTTGCGCGCGAAGCAACCCCGGTGGTGACTACCAAGTCGGCTCCGTACCAGTTCGGCGTGGCCAACATCATTCGCTATCGTGGCGAGAAGCTGCACTTCATCGACGCCTTTGAGAGCATTCTCTCCACGCATTATGCCGGCGAAGGCGAGGAGGTCACGATCGTGGCCTGCGGGCCCATGGTCGCGGAAGCGATGCGGGCGGCCTGGTTGCTGAAGGAAGAGCACGACGTGGAGACGCGGGTGGTGAACGTCCATACGGTGAAGCCGCTGGACGTGGCGGCGCTCGTCCAAGCCGCCGACCAGACCCAAATCATTGTCACGGCGGAAGAGCACCAAGTGGGCGGATTCGGCAACATCATTGCCGGAGCCATTCTGCGCCATCGCCAGGACTTCGAACATCCGCTCCTCTTCGATATGCTGGGCGTCGACGATCGCTTCGGACTCTCGGGCAAGCCCTGGGACCTGATGCGCGCCTTCGGGCTTAGCGCCGAGCACATCGCCGAACGCGTGCTGAAGCTGCGTGATGTGCAGGCCGGGGTCGCCAGCGTCGCGTAGTGAGGAGATGCCTGTGTCCGCAATAGACCGTTTTGCTTCCGCGGTTGCTTCACGTTCTCTTGAAGCAATCGAAACTGCGGACCGGAGCACACGCACACTCGGAGTCATCGCAGGCATACTCACGACCCTCTCAATTTGGTGGGTGGACTTGAAAACCCCTTCGTTATTGTTCAACCACCACGAACCTCTGCAAGAACTTGTGTACGTCTTGTTGCGTGCGCCTCCGTTCGTAGCTGTCGTTAGCCTCGGGTACGTTTTATTTCCCAGCCTCGAAAAGATTACGGGCACGGGTTCAGGCCCGATATCTGGCTACCTACAGATAGAAAAATCAGAGAAACGCTGGAAAATCATCGTTGCGGCTGGAGCCGTGAGCGTAGCCAATCTGTTGTGCATGATGTTCAGCAACCATCACGTATGAGCGGACGGACTCGGTGTTCCAGAAGTTCGTGAACAGAAGTCCGTTCCTTGCGGCCATTCATCGCACCCACGAAAGCCACAGCCAGCCGACGGTGAGAGTCAGAACCGTAACGGGCAGGCCGATTCGAAAGTAATCGGAAAAGCTGATCGCTGCCTCTTGGCGAGCCTTTTCCACCACAATAATGTTGGCGACGGAACCGGTGATGGTCAGGTTGCCGGCCAGAGTGCTTGCCATTGCCAGTGTCAGCCAAACCGTATGCGGATTCGAGAATCGGCTTACCAGCGACTTCAGCAACATGACCGCCGGAACGTTGCTCACCAGGTTCGACAATATCGCCGTCACGATCGTAAATACACTGAGCCGCTGCAGGTTCAAACGCTCGCCCAGACGCAGAAGGCGCCCGGTGATTCCAGCGTTTTCCGCGCCGCCGACGATCA
>Ga0335081_10023095_pt1 | contig 10064 bp, 8 predicted proteins | sample Lox_Sample_35_FD_206713 | JGI IMG/M metagenome (GOLD analysis project Ga0335081, IMG submission 206713) | Soil microbial communities from Loxahatchee National Wildlife Refuge, Florida, United States - Lox_Sample_3.5 | ecosystem: Environmental > Terrestrial > Soil > Wetlands | place: USA: Florida... | reverse complement strand
GTCGACGTCGCCGGTCCGGAATCGGGCACCTTGAACCGTCGCATCAGGTCGTCAAGGCTGGTGCCCTACCAGGCGGTCATCGGCGAGCGGGAGGCCGCGGCCGGCCAGGTCGCGGTCCGGCTGCGGGACGGACGGCGGCTGCCGCCACTGCCCGCGGGCGCGGCGCTGGCCGGCATCGCGGCCCACGTCGCCGCGCACCGGAACGACCTATGGGAGGCCGCGACCCCGGACCTCATCGAGCGGCCCTGATGGTGCAGACCGCCACGAGGGCGCCGGTGCCGAACAGGACGGCCCCGGCGAGCAGGCCGGCCACGTAGCCGTCGGTGAGCGCTGCCGCCACGGCGTGCCCGGGGAGGCGGCTCCTGGTCACCACCGAGGCGATGGCGGCCAGCCCGGCCAGGCCGCCCGCGCACAGCAGCATCCCGGTCGCGATGACGATCGGGGCGGGGATCGCGCCGAGCAGCCGCGGGCCCAGCCCGCCGGCGGCCACGCCGACGCCGGCCACGAACGGCAGGTAGGCCAGGCCCGTGCGGGTGGCTGAGTAGTCCCTTACCACCTGCATGTACAGCGTGAGCAGGTAGAACATGGCGAGCATGCCCGCGCCGAGGAACAGCAGCACCGCGTTCGCGCCGACCCGGTTGCGATCGCGCACCACCCGCGGCGGGACCATCGGCGCCCGGCTGCGCCGCTCGATCAGGCCGAACGCAGCCAGCAGCACGGCTCCGGCCGCGAAGGACGCGAGCGTGCCCGCGTCGTCCCAGCCGTTGGTGCCGCCGCGGGTCAGCGCGTAGATGAGCGAGCCGATGCCCAGAGTCGCGGCGATCGCGCCCGGCACGTCGAGGGAGCCCCGCTCGGTGTCGCCCGGGACGAGGACGCCGGTGCCGATCAGCACCAGGACCGCGATCGGAACGTTGATGAACAGCACCCAGCGCCAGCTCAGGTACTCGGTCAGCGTGCCGCCGAGCAGCAGGCCCACCACCGAGCCGAGCCCGCCCATCGCGCCGTAGACACCGAGTGCCCGGGTCCTGGCCGGCCCGGCCGGGAAGGTCATGGCCAGCAGGGACAACGCGCAGGGTGCGGCGAGCGCCGCACCGGCCCCATGCACGACGCGGACGGCGATCAGCACCGTTCCGTTCGGGGCAAACCCGCCGGCCAGGGACGCCAGCGTGAACACGACGATCCCGAGGCGGAACACCGTCAGCCGGCCGAACAGGTCGCCGGCCCGGCCGCCGGCCAGCATCAGCCCGCCGAAGGCGAGCGCGTAGAAGCTGATCACCCAGTTCAGGTGGGGCGTGGCCAGGTGCAGCGAACGCTGGATGCTCGGCAGGGCGACGTTGACGATCGTGTCGTCCAGCACCAGCATGAGCTGCGCGGTCGCGATGACCAGCAGGGCCAGCCCGAGCTTGCGGTTCCCGGCGGGGAGCACCGGAGAGGTGAGCTCGGTCCGGTTCTGAACGGACATGACCTCACGCCCTTTCCGGGACGGGGGGCCAGATGGCAAGGGCGGCGTATTTCGGCCCCCACTGCTCGCGGAAGGCGGTGAGCAGCGGCGGGGGGAACTTGCCGAGGACCGCGTCCAGCGTCTGCGGGCTCGCCCCGTTGAGCAGCCATGGCATGTACGTCGGCGCGTCACCGGCGATCCGTTCGGCGTGGACCTGGGCGAAGTGCTGCCACTGCCGCTCGGTCAGGGAAGCGTCGATCAGCGGCAGCCCGTCGGTTTCCTCGTGCGCCAGGTGCGCGGTCAGCTTGGTGATGAGCTCGTCGACGATGTCGCCGAAGCGCTGGTAGCCGTAGTCCGGGTCGGCCGCGGCCGCGTCGATGGCGGTCAGCAGCGGTTCGATGACGGCGTGCTCGGCCTCCAATGCGTCGGCCAGGGCGAGGCGGCCGGGCTGGCCCGCCACGTTCGTCCGCAGAGCCGGCCACAGCGTGTCGTCTTCGGACTGGTGGTGGACCAGCAGGAACTTCTTGAAGAGCTCCCACCCCAGGGCGGCTCGCAGCAGCTGGCCCGGGTAGTCGTCCGTCCGGCTCGCGATGCGTGCGACCTGCACGAGCTCGCGGCGCAGGGCGTCGTGCATCGCGAACATCATGCTCACGTCGAGCTGATAATCCATGTCTGCTCCTCGGTCTTCTTGGCGGGCACCTTGGTCTTCCTGGTGGGCACCTGCTTATTATGAGACTGAGTATTATTTAGAGTCAAGTTTTAAAAACTACTCGGTGCTATACGTTGCCAAGTCCTGTTCTCGGATAGGATGCCGGGCATGGTCACTTCGGGCGGAGACCGGTCTCTGCCGCTGCGCGAGCGGAAGAAGCTGCGGACCCGCCGCGCGCTGGCCGACGCGGCGCTGCGGCTGTTCACCGAGAACGGGTTCGGCAGCATCACGGTGGAGGACCTGGCCGCGGAGGCGGAGGTCTCGAAGAGCACGTTCTTCCGCTTCTTCCCGGCCAAGGAGGCCGCGGCCATCGAGGCCGAGGCCGAGCTATGGACGGCCTACCTGACCGCGCTGGCCGGGCGCGAGTTGTCCGGCGCCATCCTCGGCGAGCTGCACCAGACGCTGGCCGCCGCCGCGGCCGGGCTCGATCCCGGCTGGGACGAGCGCTTCGTCGCCACCCGCCGCCTGATCGCAACCGAGCCGGCCTTGCTCGCCTACGTCGAGCACTACCGCAGCGGGGTGGAGCGACAGGCGACGGATTGCCTCGCGGGCAAGCTCGGCCTGGATCCCGAAGACCTCCGGCTGCAGGTCCTGGCCGAACTGGCCACTACCGCCTTTAGCGTGTCCGGCCGGCACTGGGTCCGCCACGGCGGTCGCGGCGGCAGGCAGGCGCTGCTCGAGCGCCTGGACGACGCGGTCAAGGCCATTCCGGCCAGCCTGGACCTCTCGGCGCGGTTACGCCGGCGTTCGGGCGCCGGCGATGATCTGCTGCAGGGCGGCGGCGTGCGCGGTGAAGGCACGGCGCCCGTCCGGGCTCAGCTTCAGATGGGTGCGCCGGCTACGGCCCGCGCCGGTCTTGCGCACGGTCACGTAGCCGGCCTGTTCCAGGATGGAGATCTGCTTGGACAGCGCCGAGTCGCTCAGGCTCAGGCTGTCCCGCACGAAGGTGAAGTCGGCCCAGTCGGCCGCGGCCAGCAGGGCGACGATCGACAGCCGGGTCGGCGCGTGGATCAGCTCGTCGAACCGTGGCGTGGTGCTCATCAGCGCGCAGCCTGCGCGGCCTGCCCAGCTTGCCCAGCCCGCGCAGCCAGCAGCCGCCGCGCCGTCATCTGCTGCGCGGCCGGCAGGCCCGCCGCATACGCGGCGGCCATAACGGGATGCGGTCGCGAACGGGATGCGGTCGGGGACAGGATGCGGTCGGGGACAGGATGCGGCCAGAGACCGGGGATGCGGCCAGAGACACCTCCGCCGCCATGCGGCCCATTCAAACGATGTGGATGCCTCATCCATGCACCTCTTACAGCATGAGAGTGGCATCCATACCAAACAGGGTTGGTGCTAGTGGTGACGACGTGACTGAAGTTCGCTTTCCGCTGCTCACGGGCCACCTGACGGTGATATCGAGCTGAGCGCTTGGGTTCAGGCTGGTGCATGAGACGAGAGGGGCGGTTGTGAGCGGTGGCGGATGGGTCGATGTGCCGTCGGTCTCGCTTTAACCGGACCGATGCGCCATCGACCCATGGCGGAGGCCGGGCGGCCTGGGGGCGGGGCCCGCCCGGGCGGCTTGGGAGCGGGGGCGCCGGGGGTTAGCTGAGTTCGGCTTCGCAGACGGGGTGGAGGTGCGGGATGCCGGATGGGTCCGAGACGGTGCGGTCGAAGCGGATCCGCGCCCGGCGGCCGTCGAACTCGAGGGTGGAGAGCATGTTGTGGAACCAGGAGCCGCGGGTGATCCGCCACTGGATCCGCGGCTTGCGCACCCCGGCCAGCCGAGCGATCCTGGTGCCGGCCATGCCGCCGGGGCGTGAGGTGGTCAGCTGGTGCCCGCGCCGGAAACGGTCCGGCAGCACGTTGTGGAACGGCGAGCAGACCGCCTGGTAGACCGCGCTGCGAGGATGCGTGCCGCGCGGGAAGTCCACCGCGGCCAGGTAGCTGTGATGGATGTCGCCGCCGAGCACGGTGACCGAGGCGGGCGGGCGGCCGTGGGTCCCTGTCGCCAGCCCGGTGAGCAGCTCCTCGAACTGGCCGAACGAGGTGCCGAACGCAGCCCAGTGTTCTAGATCCAGCTCCCGGCGGATCCGCTCGCCGGCGCGCGCGAGGCGCTGCCCCCAGGCTCCGCCGCAGACGGCCTCGTTCCACGCCTCCAGACCGTGGATGCCGTACGGGAGCAGCAGCGGCAGCGAGGTGGCCAGCACGACGTGGTTCCAGTCGCCGGCCACCGATTCGGCGACCCACTGCCACTCCGCCTCGCCGGTCATCCGCCGCCGGCCTTCCTCGAGCACTCGTCCGCTGCGCGAGTCGATCACGACGATACGCACCCCGCCGCCCGGGGGGCCGAAGGTGCGCCGGTAGCTCCACTGGATATCCGGGGCCTGGTGGTCGGCTTGGGCGGCGAAGTCGCCGAGCGGGCCTGCCTGGTCACCCGGCTCCTGCATCTGCTGCCACAGCTCGTTCTTGGCGAGTTCCGCCGGGGACAGGTTGCCCAGGTGCTGATAGATCCAGTAGCTCATGTAGGCGGCGCGGATCCGCTCCGGCCACCACGGCTTGGACTGGTAGTCGCGGCGCCAGGGGGCCGAGGTGTTCCAGTCGTCGTGCACGTCATGGTCGTCGAAGATCATCGCGGTGGGGACGACGGACAGCAGCCAGCGCACCGAGGGCTCGGTCCACGCCTCGCGGTAGAGGAAGCAGTACTCGGCGAAGTCCGCGACCTCGTAGCCGGGTGGCTGCGACGGGTCGCGGCGCTGCTCGATGAGCTTGCGGGTGGCCGGACCCGGGTTGTCGGCGTAGACCTGGTCGCCGATCAGCAGCATCAGGTCGGGCCAGCGCTCGTGCGGCGTCCCGCGCAGGTCCAGGGCGAAGGCGACCATCGCGTCCGGCCCGTGTTCCTCCTCGTCCCGCTGGGCACGCCGGGCCCCGCGGAGGGCCCGGCGGCGGCGCGGCAGGATGGGCAACTCGGCGATCCGGCAGGAGCCGAAGGCGAGCCGGAGCGGCCGGCCCGGGTCCGGCATCCTGAGCACGCTGGGCGGGAACTCCGAATCAGGCTCCGGCCAGCGGGCGGCGCCGTCCAGGGCGACCTGGTACTCGTGCTCGGATCCCGGCTCGAGGTCGCCGATCACCACCAGCGCGTAGTGGTGCCCGGACACCTCGAAGGTCCGCGCCTGGCGCCCGAGGATCTCGACCTCGCAGGCCCGGTCGGTCTCGACCCAGATCGTGGCCTCGGTCTCGGCGACGTAGCGGAGCAGCGGACCGAGGACGAGCGCGGGAGTTCCGGTATCGCCATCTGTCATGCGCGCTTCTTACCCGCCATGACGAACAAGATGCTGACGGCCAGCGTGGCGACCAGGACGGCGATGCTGACCAGGGCGGCGGCACTGTAGCCGGCGTCCGCGGGGAACGGCTGCCCGGCGGGCGTGGACAGCACGAGCACGGTGGCGCTCAGCGCGCTGGCGATGGCGTAGGCGACAGTCCGCACCAGCTGGTAGAAGCTGATCGCGCTGCCGGTTTCCGCGGCGGGCACGCCGCCGGTGATCTGGAGCGGGTTGACCGCGTAGGCGCTCCCCACGCCCAGGCCGCAGGCGGCCATGATCACGACGAGGCCCAGGTAGCTGTCCCGGGCGACCAGGAACAGCACCATCGAGGCGATCAGCAGCACGCAGCTGCCCGCCACCACGAGCTCGGCCGAGGTGCGCCGGGCGGCGCGCGCGGCGAGCCTGGTGGCGGCGAAGCTGGCCAGCGAGAACGGGGTGAGCATGGCCGCGGCCACCACCACCGGCGCGCCCAGGCCGTAGCCGGCCGACGGTGGCGTCTGGGCGAAGCGCACGGTCAGCGACGCCAGCGGGTAGAAGCCGATGGCGATGCCGAACGCGGTCAGGTTGGCGGCCAGTACGGCCTGGCGGCCGAGCAGCCGCGGCTCGATCAGCGGGTGCCGTGCGCGCAGCTCCCAGGCTGCCCAGGCGGCCAGCAGCGCGGCCGAGACGAGCGCCCCGGCGAGCGTGGCGGCCGACGCCCAGCCCCAGTCCGGTCCCTGAGTGAGCACCAAGAGCAGCCCGGCGATCCCGGCACCGAGCAGGACGGCGCCGGCGGTATCGACCCGGGCCGGGCGGGCCGGGCTGGGCGGCAGCGCCGCCAGCGCCGCGACCAGGGCCAGCGCGCTCAGCCCGGCCGCGAACCAGAACGGCGCGTAGAGCCCCAGGAGCTGGGCGAGCAGGCCGACCAGCGGGTAGCCGATGCCGATGCCCGCCGCGGTGGTCACCCCGATCAGCACGATTGCGGACCGCGAGCGCTCCGTGGGCAGGTCGTCGCGGGCGACCGCGGTGGCCAGCGGCACCAGGCCGAGTCCCGCGCCCTGCAGCGCCCGCCCCGTCAGGAAAGCCGGGAAGCCGGCCGGGATCGCGGAGAGCACGCAGCCGGCCAGCATGACCGCCACCGCGGCCACGGTGGTCAGGCGTCGCAGCCGCCCGTCGCCGAGTCGCCCCATCAGCGGGGTGGCCACCGCGCCGGCCAGCAACGTGATGGTCAGCGTCCACTGCGAGGCCGCGAGCGAGACCCGCTCGACGTGCTGCACGGTCGGCAACAGCGGCGTGCCCAGGCTGGCCACCGCGGTGGACTGGACGGCGAGGAAGACCAGCACCGCGGCCAGCCGCCGCGGCGAGGCGGGGCGGCGGGAAACGGCAGGCCTGGGAACGGACATCACGATTCACGCTAAGCAGCCTGATTCATGCTGTCCAAGACCCGTTTAAGATCTCTTTATGCTATGAGAGCATAAAGACGTGGACCTGCTCCAGCTGCGCTACTTCCAGGTCGTCGCCCGCCACCAGCACGTGAGCCGGGCCGCGGCCGAGCTGCACGTCGCCCAGCCCGCGCTGAGCCGGGCGATCGCCCGCCTGGAGGCCGAACTCGGCGTCCCGCTCTTCGACCGCCGCGGACGGCGGGTGCAGCTCAACCGGTTCGGCGCGATGTTTCTGACCCGGGCCGACCGGGTGCTTGACGAGCTCGACCAGGGGCAGCACGAGCTCCGCGACGCCGCCGGGCTGGCCCAGGGCACGGTGTCCGTCGCCGCCGAGACGCTGCGCACGCTCGGTGGCCTGGTGGCCGGGTTCCTGGCCGGCCACCCCGGCGTGAGCTTCCGCCTGTATCAGTCACCGGCCCCGGTCATGGCCGCCCAGCTGCAGGCCGGCGAGGTCGACCTCGGCCTGGCCTCCCAGCCGCTGCCGGGCCCCGCCCTGGCCGCGGCCGAGCTGCTCAGCGAGGAGGTCCTGCTGGCCGTGCCGCCCTCGCATCCGCTGGCCCGGCGCACCCGCGCCACGGTCGGCGAGCTGGCCGGGGAGCCGTTCGTCACCACCCGCCCCGGCTACTGGCAGCGCGCCCTGGTCGACCGGCTCTTCGCCGACGCGGTCATCGTGTGCGAGGGCGACGAGCCCTACGCCATCCGCGGCCTGATCAGCGCCGGGGTCGGCATCGGGCTGATGCCGGCCATGGCCAGGCGGCTGGCGCCCGACCCGCCGGTCGGCTGGCTGCACCTGGATGTACCCTGCCGGCGCACGCTCAGCCTGGCCTGGCGCGCCGACGCCTACCGGCCCGCCGCGGCCCGGGCGCTGACCGACTTCGCGGCCGGCTACTTCCGCACCTGGCGCGGCGACGGCTAACGAGCTCGGGCGGGATGTGGTGGGTCCTTCCAGCCGAACGGGCGGGGCGATCCGCCTCCGCACCACGGCTAACGCGGGCACTGCGGGACGCACGCGCACCGCCGGGCTCGGGTATCCAGTCCGGCGAGAACCACAGCAATGTGACATCGCCGTTGTCCTGACCACGGCGATGTCACATCGCCGTGGTCGGGTGCCTCCAGTCGCTCATGCTGCTGTGATGAGAGTGGCTACTGGGAATCGGCGGGCTGCGTCGGGTTGGTCTCAGTCGTCGAACAGCAGGGAGTCGAGACCGCGGCGGACGCCCACCGCGTCCGCCACCCGGCGCACGGCCAGCAGGGTGCCCGTCACGTACGGGTCCGGGGTCAGGCCCGGATCGTGCCGCATGATCAGCCGCTCCCCCGGCCCGCCGAAGACCACCTCGGTGCTGACCACGAAGCTGGGCAGCCGGACCGAGTGGACCCTGGCCCCGCCGATCTCGGCCCCGCGCGCCTCGACCGGGCCCTCGAGCTCGGCCAGCGGCAGCGCGCGGGCTGGCTCGCGGACCTGGGCCAGGGTCTCGGCGAGATCGCGGGCGGTGCCGCTGGGCACGTCGGGCTTGGTGTCGCCGGCGTAGTCGATGATCTCCCAGTGGGCGAGGTGCCGCGCGGCCATCGCGGCGGCGCGGCGCAGCACGGCCGCCATGACGGAGAAGTTCCCGGCCGCGATCACGCCGACTCCGCGGTCCCGGGCCAGCCGGTCAAGATCGGCGTAGTCGTCCGCGGTCAGGCCGCTGGTGCCGATGACCACGTGCACCCCGGCCTCGACCGCGGTCCACGCGTTGACCCGGACCGCGGCGGCGCTGGTGAAGTCGACCAGGACGTCGGCCGGCGCGGCGGCCAGCGCCTCGGCGGCGGTCGCGTAGACCGCGCCCCGCCCGGCCGCCGACCGGGACACGCCCGAGGTCAGCATCAGGTCATCGGCGGCGTCGATGGCGGCGAGGATCGGCGGCGCCGTCCACCCGGTGAGGCCGGCGAAACAGATATTGATCATGAGTTGACCCTAGGGCGAACTGCCCCGCAACAGGTAGGCCGAGCTGAGCAGCTCGGGCTGGTCGCGCAGTTCGCTGGCCAGCCCGGAGAAGCGGATCCGGCCGCCCTCCATGATGTAGGCGCGGTGCGCCAGGCCGAGCGCGACGGTGGCGAACTGCTCGATCAGCAGCACGCCGGTGCCTGATTCGGCCACCGTGCGGATCACCGGGATCAGCCGGCTGACCACGACCGGGGCCAGGCCGAGGGACAGCTCGTCGATCAGCAGGTAGCGGGGCTGCGAGATCAGCGCCTGGGCCAGCACCACCATCTGCTGCTCGCCGCCGGACAGGGTCCGGGCCAGCGCGGTGAGCCGCTGGCCGAGCTGGGGGAATAGCTCGAGGACCCGGTCCCGGCCGGCCTGGGCCTGCTCGCCGGTCAGGGCGTAGCTGGCCACCCGCAGGTTGTCCTCGACGGTCAGGTCGGGCAGCAGCCGGCGGCCCTCGGGCACGATGGCGACACCCGCCTGCCTTATCCGTTCCGGGCGGCGCCCGGCGACATCGGCCTCGTCGAGCAATACCGCGCCGGAGCGCGGCCGCAGAACGCCCCCGACCGCCAGGACCAGGGTGGACTTGCCCGCTCCGTTCGGCCCGAGCAGCGCGGTGACCTGGCCCGCCTCGATCTCCACCGAGACGTCCCTGACCACCGCCCGGCCGCCGCGCTCGACGGTGAGGTCGCGCAGGTGCAACGAGCTCATGCCACCCCCAGGTAGGCACGGATCACGGCCTCGTCGCGGAGGACCGCGGCGGTCGGTCCGGACGCGATCAGCTTGCCGAAGTCGAGCACCGCGGTCGTCGCACAGCAGGCCGAGACCAGGCTCATGTCGTGGTCGACCAGGATGGCCAGCGCGCCGGTGTGCTCGGGAATGCGCCGGATCACCTCGGCCAGGTGGCTGGTTTCCTCGTCCGGCAGCCCGGCGGCGGGCTCGTCCAGCAGCACCAGGCGCGGCCGCCCGACGAGGGCCCGCGCCACCTCGACCAGGCGGCGCTGGCCGGCGCCGAGCGTCCGCACCCTGGCCTCCGGGTCGGCGTCGAGGCCGGTGAACGTGATCGCGTCCAGCACGTCACCGCGGCGGGACGCGCCGCCGAGCCTGGAGTGCTCGTGCACCATGGCCACGTTGTCGAACACCGAGAGCTCCTCGATGGCCTGCTCGGTCTGGAACGTCCGGCGCACCCCCCAGCGGGCGCGGCGGTAGTGGGCCATCGACA
>Ga0335081_10023094_pt1 | contig 10064 bp, 6 predicted proteins | sample Lox_Sample_35_FD_206713 | JGI IMG/M metagenome (GOLD analysis project Ga0335081, IMG submission 206713) | Soil microbial communities from Loxahatchee National Wildlife Refuge, Florida, United States - Lox_Sample_3.5 | ecosystem: Environmental > Terrestrial > Soil > Wetlands | place: USA: Florida... | reverse complement strand
AGGTGGATGCCAGCTCCCTGACAATATTGGAACGCCTGGTAAACGTCATCGCCTTCGGCATCCAGCAACAGACCGTTCGAGTACCAGTAACTCGCACCCTGACCATACACATCGGCTGTGTAATGGTCGTCGCCTTTCAGATCGCACAGCACGCCAACGCCACCACCCGCGAACGGCCGCATCCCATAGCCAAACCCTTGCGACAAGGAAAAGAAACGCCCCGGGAGCCAGTCGCACGCGAATTTACCACCTGCAAAATAGGAGTCGTCGCCGCTCTCATCGAGAAGAAGTCCGCATCCGCGCACGCCCCCGAAACCTTGTGCCATCTCCGTGGCGTGGTAGCTGGTATTGCCGCCGTGCTGCCAGAGAAGGCCGGCGCCAAATTCGCCTGCGCCCTGACAAAACGTTTCCGCTTCGAGCCGCTGTCGTCCCGGTCCGAGCGAGAGCAGCCCGCAACCGAAATAACCAGCGCCTTGTGAAAGATTCTTGCTGACGAGCACATCGTCGCCACCCAAATCTTCGAGAATGCCGATGCCGAACAGGCCAGAGCCTTGGGAAAAACTGTGATGCGAGAGATACTGGTCGTTGCCAGCCAAATCGATCACGATCGAGATCGGTCGCCCGAGCAAGCCATTCGCTCCCCCCGCGGAATTTTCGTACACGTCGTCGCCACCGGTATCAATGATGAGAAAGGCTTCGTTGGTGTAAACGTTATGCCCCACGCCACCGCAAATGATCTTGCCAAGGGGGGTATCAGTTTCGACCTGGAACTCCCTGGTGAACTTGTTGGTTTTCAAATCCGCCACGGCTTCATCGACCGCCCGGGTAAGCATCTCGAATGCAGCGAACAATTTCACAGGCTGAAAACGGTCCGAAGCGTCCAGAATGTCGTCGGCAATCTCGGTATCCTGAAGTTCCAAGTCCTCATCTCGCTGGAGAAGCTCGCGGATGTATTTGGTGTCCAGTCCGAGTCTCTCCCAACTCTGCAGTTCGAGGCTGTCCTTGTCCATTTGGAGTGCATCGAGGCCGAAGGCAGCCAGGGCGCGGTTCCTTTCCGTCGGCAAGGCCTGTTCCAGAAGCCTCCGGCTGAAGGAAGCCGCGACCACGATCCGTTGGACTGCACGGGCCACGGCGGGAGGAAGCTGAGAGAGGAACTGTTGCTCCAATTTCACCGGCTGGGAGATTCGATCGACATACATGACTCTGGGAATTTCCAATTGCTCACACGCAAAGCGCGACAACTCCGCTGCCGAACCGGCCGCTTTCAGTTGCTTCATCACGGATTGGCCATACGCGGGAAGCGTGAGCGGCTGCTGCAAGAACAACCGCGTTTTGTCCAGCACCAGCTCCGATTCCGCGTTCGTCTTCGAGAACGACAGGTCGTGCTCGGTCATTTTGAGCGCGCGTAGGGCCAGATCGATCAAATGCCGATCGGCGGTATCAATAACGTTGGGAATACCTGCGGGCGCAGGTTTTGGGGCAGGGCCAGCCGACGCGTGTACACGGGTTGCGAAATTCAAAGCGCCAAGCACCAGGCTCAATGCCCACAGCAATCCTATTCGCATGGCGGATTTTGTGCCGGTGTCCGCAAAATGTCCACGCTGCAATCGGGCTACTGTTTCAGGACAATCCGGTAGAAACGGGACGCGTTCGTGGCCGCGCCGACATCCGCATAGCTCGCAACACCTGCGGTGGGCATGACGTTGGTGGAGAGATCCGCGAAGTTGTTGCTGTAGGTTCCATTCACACTGCCGTTTGAAACCTGAATCACGTTGGTTCCGGGCAAGCCGTTCCATGCGACGTTTATATTATTCCCGTTACGAGTGATCGACGTAATCCCGAACGGTTGATTTGTTGCGGTTCCCGCGGTGCCTAGCAGAACAAACACATTGAACTGTTTGCCGGTCGTCGGAACCGAATTCGTGTCAGTCCAACCATTGGGGATCGCCACGGTAAGATTCGTCGTTGGCAGGCTGAGAGGACTACCGTTATACGTGCCTGTGAGGACCGGGGAGGCGAAGTAATCCTGGGCGTTGCGCACTTCATAGGTGTCGCCCGGGCTGAGAACACTGCTGACGTCTACGCTGACGTTGTCAGAATTGTCCCAGTTGTACACAATGATGTTCGCCCGCTTAGGTTCGTACGCATTCGGGTTCACAACGACTTTGTTCGGGGGTAGCACGTTCTGCACATAACTGCTGTGGGTGTCGAAGCCGGTGGAGGCCTTCCAATTGGTGAAGGTGTATTGCGTGCCGTTGTTGTTGAAATTCTGGTTCGCGTTTCCGTAGTAGATGTTGTTATCCACGATATAACCGGCCTTGGATTGGAGTTGGACCAGATAACCATTCGTGCTGCAGAGGGTATTGTTCGTGAACACCACCGCCTGATAGTCCTGGGCACTCAGCGCGTAGTCGCCGCTGCCGGTTCCTCCCGCCACGTAGTTGTTGGCCACGACCACGTTGTCGTTGGAAATCGCCGCGTAATCGAGCCGGAGCAGGACGCAGTTCTGGTCGAGAGGCAGATAGACGTAGTTGTTGAGCAGATTGAGATCCTGAACGGGCGGGCCGCCGCCGAACAGAATTTGTTCGTTGGGATAAAACGGATCGTTCGCGATCCGGCCATTGTTGAATACGACATTACGCTCGACCAAAAAATGCTTGAGGGAACTGCCCTGTGTGTAGCCGTGAATCCCGATCCCAAACTGGTCGAAGATGATGTTGTCGGACAAATGCATGGTGCCACTCAAATTCTGCGGATAAATCCCGTGACCGTGGCCGCGGTCGGGAGCGTTCCAGCCATTGTTGTAAATAATGCAGCCAGAGGTTTCGCCATTCACAGCCTCCGCAAACATGCCGACACCGCCGCGCGTGTCGTGGATGATCATATTGATCAGCTTGTCGCCGGGAGCCTGAATCTCAACGCTGTTGGGTAAGGGCAACTGGCTGTGGGTCGGATCCGAGCCGGTGACACTGGTGTAACGCGTGGTGTTGGTGCTGCGGATCTCAATTCCCCAAAACCAAACGTAGCCGCCCGTCTGCTGGAATAGGATGGTCTGGTCGTAGGTGTTGTTGTATTGCGGATGCTCCTGAAAAATAGGGCGCTCGCCGGGGTACGCCCGCACGATGATCGGCGCGTTGGAACTGCCTAGCAGATAACACTCCAGCGATGGCCAGGAAGGATCGTTGGGGATGTAAATCCCACCGCGCGCCCAAATCGTATCACCGGGCTTGACGGCGCCGGGGTTAAACGCCGTGTACAAATCCCATGGATTGGTGATGCTGCCATCGCCGTTCCCACTGCCGGTCGGCGACATGTAGAAGTCGGTACCGAAAGAGCGGGCGGAGGCAAACAACAGGAGTGCAAGACAGGACATCGCGGCCGGCAATTGCAGCCGGAATTTCCTCATCAGAAGCGAACCTGCGACGCTTACGCCCCTACCCTTTTTCCCTTTGTCAGCCATTACGACCTAACTCTTTATCCCAGCATGCACGAACTGAGTGGTAGAAGCAATACTGGAATACCTTGAAGATCCTCTTTGGAATTGCTGGGAAACTCGTAGGTGGAACGGATCTTAGCGGGACATCTACTGAAAAGCTGAGCGGCAAAGGCAGCCGTCAAACGGCAGAACTGGGTGGATTACATTTTAGCCCTGAAGAGGCATATTCAATGCGCAATTTTCGACATGGCCGAATCCTTGGTCCTCATGCATCGCGACGTCGAACAAACGTCGCACACCGTCTGGAGGCGCATCTTGCGTAGCGTGCTGCTAGCCCTGGAATGAATCACCGACGAACGACGATCGCCTGATCAGGAGATCGTCGGGACGGTTCGCGCCAAAACATGTTGGTGGCGCGCACTCCATTCTTGTCCGCAATGGAAACGAAATTCGGTCGGTCGAGCGTAGTCAACTTTGAGCACTTGTCCATCCAATACGCGGCCGTCGAGGACTGCGATCGCTTTGTCGGCTTCTGCTGGTGAGGCCATCTGCAAAAAGGCAAAGCGCTCATATCCAGTCGAGTTGTGATCCACGATAAAACTGCAGCGAATGACCGTGCCGGCTTGTCTAAACACATGGAGGACCTGTTCTTCGCCCGTTAGCAGAGAAAGATTGCCCACATAGATTAGCGTTGTCATCATTCTCCTTCCGTCCACCTCGGCAAGGCTCACGGGCCGCGAGAGGGACATATCCTTGCTTTCGATCCATCGGGTTTGCAGCCATGCGGTACGCCGATGTGATTGGCGCACATGCAGATTCCTTCCTGATTCGGTTTGCAGGTCTGTTCCCTGTCGTATTCGGTTCCATGAGTTGAAAACTACGCCCCTGCCCACGAAACTCCATGCGTTGAGGCTCCGAATCTTACGTAGGCAGAATTCCTAACAACTCCGCCGGATTAGGACAATTTGTCTGTCGGAAAATTGGCGCAACGCCAGAATGTCAGCAGCGATCCAAGCGCTGCGAAAGCAGGATGTCCTCATAATCGCTGGCAAATAAACGTCTTAGGTTGGTTCGTCTACCGAGGCGCAACTGTTTGGCATGTCCACTGCAATACCACACGGCGGAAGGGATTGGAAATGCGGAAGCAGGTTCTAAAAGTTTCCACAGAAGTTTTCCGCGCGCTGCAAAAGCGAGCTCCCGCGTATATGTCGTTATCCGAAGAGAAGCCGGGTCCGTCCCAACTCATTCTGATAGATGACGACATTTACTGCGAGATTATCGACCGGGCCATTGCCAGGCGACAGTCGCTGGATCAGGTTTTACGGGAAATCTGTAGTCGAAACTGGGCGGTATTAACCTCTTAATCCTTGAGTTGATATTCTGAGGGACCACCTGAAAAGGTAGCTTCGCGTTGATTTTACGCATCTTCGGGTTACCTTTGCTGCGCATGGCAACGGAGGTGGCTAATGAAAGCGATTGCAGTATTCCCGGACCAGCGTGAGATCAAGCTCATCGATCATCCACCGCCGTCCGTTAACAAACCTACCGAAGTAAAACTCCGCATGCTGGAGGTCGGCGTCTGCGGAACCGACAAAGAGATCGCGGCCTTTCAATATGGCACTCCGCCCAACGGTTCTCCTTATCTGGTCATCGGGCATGAATCCCTCGGCGAAGTCGTCGAGGTCGGCACAGCCGTCAGGCGTTTTCGGCCCGGTGATCTCGTCGTGACCATGGTGCGCCGTCCTTGTCCGCACCCGGAATGTGTGGCCTGTCGCCAGGGCCGGCAGGATTTTTGTTACACCGGTGATTTCACTGAACGAGGCATCAAGCTTCAGCATGGATTCATGACGGAATACGTGGTGGACGATGAGCGCTTTATGAACCTCGTGCCACGCGAACTCCGGGAGGTAGCGGTGCTGGTCGAGCCGCTGACGATTGCCGAGAAAGGCCTCACACAATTATGGCAGGTCCAACAACGATTGCCTTGGGCCTGTCCCGTCACACCGGGCAAACCCGCGGCCTTTTGTCATCGCGCCGTTGTGCTCGGCGGTGGGCCCGTCGGCCTGTTGGGCGCGATGACGCTGGCGAAGGAAGGTTTCCAAACGTTTGTTTACTCGCAGGAACCAGAGACGAGCATCAAATCTCAAGTAACAACATCGATCGGCGCCACCTACGTGTCCGCGCAGGATACGAGCCTCGTCGAACTGGCCAAGCGCGTTGGAAATATCGACGTGGTGTATGAAGCCACCGGCGCGGCAACGGTATCCTTTGACCTGATGGAGTTGCTGGGAGCAAATGGCGTGTTTGTTTTCACCGGCGTCCCGGGACGGAAAGCGCCGATCGAGTTGGATGCCGACCTCATCATGCGCAATCTGGTTCTAAAAAACCAAGTCGTGTACGGCACGGTCAACGCCAACCGCGAAGCGTTTGAAGATGCCATCCGCGATTTGCAGATGTTCACGAAGAAATGGCCGGAGGCGGTGCGGAAACTCATCACGCGGCGTTATCCGATGGAACAACATCGGGAATTGCTCCTGGGCCGGGCCGGCGGAATCAAGAACGTGATCTCCATCGGCTGAACCAACCCACACGATGACGCAGGAGGAAATCAGGCTGGCCGAAGACGCCCGGCGCGAGAAAAACTGGAAGCGTTGGGGACCGTATCTCTCCGAACGCCAATGGGGCACCGTGCGCGAGGATTATTCCGCCGACGGAACCTGTTGGGATTACTTGCCCCATGACGTGGCCCGCAGCCGAGCCTATCGTTGGGGCGAAGATGGACTGCTCGGGATCACGGACCGCGAATGCCGGCTCTGCTTTGCCCTGGCACTGTGGAATGGTCGCGATCCCATCCTGAAAGAACGTCTGTTCGGCCTGACGAATGAAGAGGGCAATCACGGCGAAGACGTGAAGGAGTGCTATTTCTATCTCGATTCGACGCCAACGCACTCTTACATGAAGGCGCTGTACAAGTATCCCCAATCCGAATTCCCGTACGACCAACTGGTCGAAGTCAATCGTCAACGTGGAAGAGGAGAGCCCGAGTTTGAGCTGATCGATACCGGCATTTTCAACGACAACCGCTATTTTGACGTGCTCGCCGAATATGCCAAAGCGTCCCCAGACGACATCCTGATCCGCGTGACCGTCTTCAATCGCGGACCGGAAACCGCTGTGCTTCATCTTCTGCCGACCCTTTGGTATCGCAACACGTGGATCTGGGGCTGCAAACACGACGGCTGCTGGGTCAAGCCCACCATGCATTTGGCGGACGAATTCAGCGTCGTTGGTGAACACGTAAGCTTTGGAAAGCACGTTTTTGTGGTTGGGCAAACGTTGGGACAAACCGCGTCCGCGCCGCAATTCCTCTTCACGGAAAATGAAACGAACTCCCGGCGCCTCTTCCAATTGGACAACTATACGCCTTACGTCAAAGACGCGTTCCACCAATACCTGATCCAGGGCAAGAGCGATGCCGTCAATCCGAAGCAGACCGGAACAAAGGTTGCCGCGCACTACAAATTCACTCTGCCGGCCAACGGCCAGGCGGTGGTGAAGATGCGGCTGACCGCCGCTAGCAGCTCGCCGAGCGATGAGAGCCTACCTGGCAATTTCGATGAGATCTTCGCCGCGCGCATCCGCGAGGCGGAAGAATATCGGGCCGCTGTTGTTTCTGCCGACCTGAACCTGCAAGAAAAACTGATTGTGCGACAGGCGCATGCCGGCATTCTTTGGAGCAAGCAGTTCTATCATTACATCGTCCGCGATTGGCTGGAGGGTGATCCACAACAGCCGTCTCCGCCAGCCAGCCGTAAGCGTGGGCGGAACTCGGATTGGCTCCATCTGTACAGTCGCGATGTCATCTCGATGCCGGATAAATGGGAGTACCCATGGTTTGCCGCATGGGACCTGGCTTTCCACATGATCGTCCTCGCCGGCTTGGATCCACAGTTCGCCAAGGAACAACTCGTTCTTTTATTGCGCGAATGGTACCTGCACCCCAATGGGGAACTCCCCGCCTACGAATTTGCATTCGATGATGTGAATCCGCCGGTTCATGCCTGGTCCTGCTGGCGCGTGTACAAAATGACCGGCGCCCGCGGCCAACGCGACCGCATTTTCCTCTCGCGCACGTTCCAAAAGCTCGTCATCAATTTCACCTGGTGGGTCAACCGTAAAGACGCCGGAGGCAACAACATTTTTGGTGGCGGCTTTCTGGGCTTGGACAACATCGGCGTGTTCGATCGCTCCCAACCGTTGCCGAACGGCGGCCAACTCGAACAGGCCGATGGCACCGCGTGGATGGCGTTTTTCTGCAACACGATGTTGTCGATGGCACTGGAACTGGCGCGTGACAACCCCGCCACCGAGGACATGGCGTCAAAATTCTTCGAACACTTCGTCGCCATTGCCGATGCGATTAATACTGTCGGCGGCTCCGGACTCTGGGATGAGACGGATGGTTTTTATTACGACCAACTCAAAGTCAAGGACGAGACCACACCGCTCCGTGTCCGTTCGTTGGTAGGACTGCTGCCGCTGATTGCGGTAGAAGTGCTGGAAGAAGAGATCATCGAAAAGTTGCCGGGCTTCCGCAAGAGATTGCAGTGGTTCCTCGAACACCGCAAAGATCTGGGCCGTTCCATCGCTTACATGGAAACCGAGACCGGCAACCACGGACATCGTTTGCTGGCGATTCCGTCGCGCGAACGCCTCGAGCGCGTTTTGCGCTACATGCTCGATGAGAACGAATTCCTTTCGCCGTTCGGTATTCGGTCGGTATCGAAATTCCACGAGCAACACCCTTTTGTCATCGACATCGATGGTGCGGAATATCGCGTGGATTACTCGCCCGGCGAAACGACCACCGGCCTGTTCGGCGGCAACTCGAATTGGCGCGGCCCCGTCTGGTTCCCCAGCAATTACCTGCTCATCGAAGCCCTGGAACGGTACCATCATTTTTATGGGGAGGCGCTGACGGTCGAATGCCCGACGGGCTCAGGCCGCCGATGGAACCTGCAACAGGTGGCCGACGAACTCCGCCGCCGGCTGACCAGTCTCTTCCTGCCGGATGGGAGCGGACATCGGCCCTGTCACGGCAACGACCAACGCTACGCCACTGATCCACATTGGAAGGATCTAATCCTTTTCTACGAACATTTTCACGGCGATACGGGCCGCGGGCTCGGAGCAAACCACCAAACGGGTTGGACCGCCCTCGCGGCCCTCTGCATTGAAGACATCGCCAAGAGACGGCGCCACCCTCGCCGACCATAGTAGCATTTCCGGCAGCCGGGATTTTTCTTGTAGGGACCAACCAGATTTGCTAGCGTGAATTGCGGAGGGCCAGGGTCAAGGGGCAACCGATGGAAAGTGATGCCTGCGAGCGTCCAACATTTGGTGAATACGATGAGTGAGGCTTATCAGTTCCTTGCGTTGGTTCTTTTTGTGTGGTTCGCGTGTCTCATTCAAAGCCATCGTCTGTTCTACAAATTCCGGGCGAAATATCCGGAGATTGCGCAGCGGGAAATTCCGCGCGCCTTTGAAACATACGAACATCCGGAGAAATTGATTTACTTTCTGCGCCCCAAATCGCGTGAGGTGCTGAGAAACGATCCAGAATTGTGGTGGTTGCGGCAACAGGTCAAATTCCTGACCATTCTCTCGGTGATCATGCCGCCAGCGGGGATCGTGTATCTGTTGCGCACTGTGATTTCCTGAGGCCGGTAAGAACCTCGATGACCCGCTAGCGAATACTCCCCGCCGCGTTCCGGCTGTCGCGAGGCTTGAATCCTATCGATTCGCTTTGATTCTGATCTTCACCAAGTCGCGATCCTCGTTCCTGCCTCTCAACTCAAGGATTAACCTGGCTTTTCTGAGCAAACCGGAGAATGTCGTTCGCTTGCCGGAAATAGTGAGATAGCCATCCACCCTATTGCGTGAATTCTCAATCAATTGCCCGATCGGCACGTTAGGGACACTCGCTTCCGCCACGTTGAATACCGCGGGAGTCTGGGCGTCTTCCGCGATGACGTACTGCACCTCGGTCTTGAGGCCGGCGACCACCACGGTGCCGGTCCAGTTTCCGTCGAGGACCGTGTGATTTTTCGCCGGCCGACCGTGCCACTTGAACACGGCGTTACTGGTCACAATACTGCCAAACAATCTCTTCTGGAAGTTCACTTTGCCGGACAGCGCCCCGGTCCAATTCGTTTCGCCCGCCACCACCTCGGCGATGGTCCCGGAGAACCTTCCTTTTATGCCCAGCGTCCACTGACCGGAAAGCGTATCCAGTCCGAACATTCCGAGGCGAATTCCATAGCCTGTTGCTATCCCATCATCGTTGAACGTGACAAAGCCAAGCCCTCGGTCAGCGTCGTGAATGGTCACTTCCCAGTTCCTCAGAGGTGAATTGTTTCTCCCTACGACGATTTGGACCGCCGCGGAGGTGTTTGTCATGCCCCATAAATCCGTGGCGCGCGCAGTGAGAATGTGGCTGCCTAACACTGGCGAGTTCAGCACGTTTGTGGCCGGGCTGGAAGAGGCTTCACCGAGCTTATTCGATCCATCAAAGAATTCAATCTTGCTGATCTCGTCGTCACTGCCGGCGACGGCGACAATCATGATC
>Ga0335081_10023092_pt1 | contig 10064 bp, 9 predicted proteins | sample Lox_Sample_35_FD_206713 | JGI IMG/M metagenome (GOLD analysis project Ga0335081, IMG submission 206713) | Soil microbial communities from Loxahatchee National Wildlife Refuge, Florida, United States - Lox_Sample_3.5 | ecosystem: Environmental > Terrestrial > Soil > Wetlands | place: USA: Florida... | reverse complement strand
GCGCAACTCGCAATGCTGGCCAAAGTCGTGGACCTGAATGGCTTCTCGGCCGCGGCGCGCGCGCTCGGCGTGCCGAAGGCGGCCGTGAGCCGCGCGGTCGCGGACCTCGAGAAGACACTCGGCCTGCGGGTGCTCGAGCGTACGACGCGGCGCATCTCGCTCACCTCGGCGGGCCGGCTCGTCTACCCGCACGCGCGTCGTGTCGGCGAGGAGTCGGACCTGGCGCGCAGTGCGATCGCGCGGCTCATCACACCCGAGGGGCGGCCGCTGCGGGTGGTGGCGGATCCGACCTACGGGCGCGTGCTGCTCTCGCCGCTCGTGCCGCGCTTTCTCGAGGCCTTCGCGCACGTGCCGCTCGAAGTGGCCCTCGATGCGCAGCAGCTCGAGGCCGACGGCTGGGACGTCGCGATCCGCACGCGTCCGCCCGAGGACGGCACGCTCACACAACGCCTGCTCGGTGCGCCGCCGGCGCTGCTGTGCGCGACGCCCGCGTACCTGCAGCAGCGCGGCGTTCCGGCGCGGCCCGATGACCTGCGTCAGCACGACGTCCTCACTCCCGAGCTCGCAGGTCAGCCCGAGTTTCGCCTGACGCTGACGCGCGGCGCGCAGCGCGCCGAGGTGCCGCTCGTCCCGAAGCTCGCGGTCGATGATCCGGCGGTGCTGCATGCCGCCACCGCCGCCGGGCTCGGCGTCGGACTGCTCCCCGAATTCCTCTGCCGCCAGGGGCTCGCGACCGGGCGGCTGAAGACCGTGCTGCCGGAGTGGACGGTGCCGCCCGCGGAGCCGCTTTACGCGCTCTACCCGGCGACCCTCGAGTCCGACCCGCGGGTGCAGCAATTCGTCGATTTCCTGGCCGCGAACATCGTTCCGGCGCTCGCGGCTCCCGCCGCCGCCCGCACCTGAAGACCAAGGTAGACTGAACGGCCGCGAGACGAGGGGGCCGACCATGTACCGTGCACCACTTAGGGAAATGCGCTTCGTGCTCGAGGAGCTCCTGCGGGCGGGCACGCTCAGCGCCTGTCCCCATTTCGCGGAATACTCCGATGACCTCGGTCGCTCGGTGCTCGAGGAAGCCGGGCACTTCGCCGAGGAGGTGCTCGATCCCTTGAACCGCCCCGGCGATACCGAGGGTGCCCGCTGGACCCCCGAGGGCGTCGTCGCGGCGCCGGGTTTCCGCGCCGCCTACGAGAAGTTCGTCGCCGGCGGCTGGCCGGCGCTCGGCGCCGAGCCCGAGTTCGGCGGCCAGCCGGTGCCGCGCGTGCTGGTGAGCGCGGTCGGGGAGTTCTGGGGCTCGGCCAATCTCGCCTTCAAGCTCGGGCCCATGCTGACCCACGGCGCGGTGCACGCGCTCGAGCTCACCGGGTCCGCGGCGCAGAAGGCCCGGTACCTGCCGAAGATGGTGAGCGGCGAGTGGAGCGGCACCATGGTGCTCACCGAGCCGCAGGCGGGCTCGGACCTCGGACTGGTGCGCACGCGCGCCGTGCCCGAGGGCGATCACTTCCGGCTCTTCGGCCAGAAGATCTTCATCACCTGGGGCGACCACGACCTCACCGCCAACACCATCCACATGGTGCTGGCGCGCATCGAGGGCGCGCCGCCCGGCGTGAAGGGCATTTCGCTCTTCATCGTGCCGAAGTGGCTGGTGAACGCCGATGGCTCGCTCGGCGAGCGCAATGACGTGCGCTGTCTCTCGATCGAGCACAAGCTCGGCATCCACGCGAGCCCGACCTGCGTGCTCGGCTTCGGCGAGAAGACGGGCGCGCTCGCGCATCTCATCGGCGAGCCGGGCCGCGGACTGGAGTACATGTTCATCATGATGAACAGCGCCCGGCTCTCGGTCGGGAGCGAGGGCTACGCGGTCGGCGAGCGCGCCTTGCAGCGCGCCGCGGAATGGGCCCGGACGCGGGTCCAGGGCCGGCCGCCGGGGGCCGGGCGCGGCAGCGCCGCGCCCATCATCAATCACCCCGACGTCAAGCGCATGCTGCTCACGATGAAGTCGCAGACCGAGGCCTCGCGCGCCCTGACGCTCTATACCGCGATGCAGTTCGATCTGGCCGCGGCCAGCCCCGATGCGGCGGTGCGCGCCGCCGCACAGGCGCGCGGCGAGCTGCTGACGCCGATCGTCAAGGGCTGGTGTACCGAGATCGGCAACGAGGTCGCGGCCATCGGCGTGCAGGTGCACGGCGGCATGGGCTTCATCGAGGAGACCGGAGCTGCGCAGTACGTGCGCGACGTGCGCATCACCACGATCTATGAAGGCACGACCGGGATCCAGTCGAACGATCTCATCGGCCGCAAGATCGCCCGCGACCGGGGCGCCGCGATGACCGCTTTCGTCACCGAGATGCAGCGCGAGCTCGAGGGCCTGGCCGCCACCGAGGAGCTGGTCGATGGCACCTGCCGGGCGGCGCTCGAGGGCGTCGCGCAGCTTGCCCGTGCCAGCCAGGCGCTCGGCAAGGCGCTCGCCACGCGCCCGGAGCTCGCGCTCGCCGTGTCGGTGCCGTACCTGAAGCTCTGCGGCTACGTGGCGGGCGGCTGGCTGCTCGCCAAGTCCGCGGCGGTTGCCGAAGCCAACCTGCAGGGTGCCGAGCGCGAGTTCTACCTGGCGAAGATCCATACGGCCGCCTTCTATGCGGCCCAGGTCCTGCCGAATGCCGCGGCGCTTGCGCGCGTAGTCGAGGGCGGGGGAGCGAGCGTGGCCGACACGGACGCGGCGCTCATCTGAAAAGTGCACGGGTGCCCGCCGCGGCGCCCGAAGGGTTGCGGTCATGAACCGATTCGCGCTGCTCGTCGTCCTGGCGCTCCTGCCTCTCTCGCCCGCGCTGGCGCAAACCGGCGCCGCAGCCCCGTGAATCGCACGTGCGCACCTACCGCTTCGAGGGCGACCGTCTGACCCTCACCACGCAGCCCTCGCGGGATCCGGCGACCGGCCGGCCCTCGGTGCGCACGGTGGTATGGGAGCGGGCGCGCGCGCCGTGATCACGCGCCGCATTCCCTCGAGCGGGGAAGAGCTGCCGATCATCGGACTCGGGACCTCGCAGACCTTCGAGGTCGGCATCGCGGACGTCGAGCGGGCGCCGCTCAGGCGGGTGCTCGCGACCTTCTTCGCGGGCGGCGGCCGGCTGGTCGACACCTCCCCGATGTATTCGACCGCCGAGCAGGTGCTTGGGGATCTCCTGACGGCCGAGATGCATGGGCACGCCTTTCTCGCCACCAAGGTGTGGACACGGGGCGCACGCGCCGGCATCGAGCAGATGACACGCTCGGCGCAGCTGCTCGGAACCAAACAGATCGATCTCATCCAGGTGCACAACCTGCTCGATCTCGGCACGCAGCTCGCGATGCTCAGGGAATGGAAGGCCGCCGGGCGCGTGCGCTATGTCGGCGTGACGCACTACACCGTGAGCGCGCAGGCGGATCTCGAGCGCGTCGTGCGCCGCGAGCCGCTCGACTTCGTGCAGCTCAACTACTCGCCGGTGACGCGCGCGGCGGAGCAGCGGCTGCTGCCGCTCGCCGCCGAACGTGGCGTGGCGGTGCTGGTCAACCGTCCCTTCGAGGACGGCGAGCTGCTCGCGAAGGTGCGCGGCAGGCCGCTGCCGGACTGCGCCACGGAGGTCGATGCGGCGAGCTGGGCACAGCTCATCCTCAAATTCATCGCCAGCCATCCCGCCGTGACCTGCATCATCCCGGCGACCGCCAGGGTGACGCATCTCGAGGACAATCTCGCCGGCGGCCGCGGGCGGCTGCCCGATGAGCGCCAGCGCGAAGAGATCGCCGAGGCGCTGCGCTGAGGGTCAGCGCCTGGCGCGGCTGCGTGGCACCCGCAGCCGGAACTGCGGCGGCTCGTTGAGATTCTCGAGGAACACGCGGCGCGCCTCGGGCGTGAGCGCACCCCAGTCGACCTTCTGCGCGTGCGTGCGGCGCAGCTGCGCATCGCTCACCCGCGCCGCCGCACGGCTCGCGCTCGTGCAGCGCGCCGGCAGTCGCGAGGTCGCGCCGCGCTCGAGGAAGTCGACCACCGCCGCCGCCACCACCGGGTCGCGCGTCAGGTCGCTGTGGGCGACGCGCGCGTACGCGCAGGGCGCACCGGTGAGCGCAGCGCTCGCCGCCGGCACGGTGCCGTCTCCGTGGCGGGTGAGCGTGTAGATGAAGTCGTCCTGCCGCCGCGCCACCGCGGTGACGGTCTCCTGGCCGACGCCCACGATGGCCGCAAAGCGCGCATCCGCCGGCGCGAGCAGGGCGTGCGTCGTGCGCGCCGCGGCGAGCAGCTCCACGCGCGGCTGCGGGCCCGAGCGCGGCCAGGCTGCAGGCTCGAGGAGATCCGCGCGGCCGCTCCAGTCTCCGGTCGGCAGCATGTCGTAGAGGCTCGGGAAGCTCGAGAACACTTCGGTGGCGAGCGCTTCGGCGGAGGGTTGGGCAGCGAGGCGGGCGACCTTCCGCACTACGGCGTAGGTGCCGCGCAGCGCCTGCACCGCGGCGCAGGAGCCGAGATTCGGCGTGCCGAGCAGCACCACGCGCGTGACGTGCCCCGTGCCCAGGTACCTGAGCGCTGCCCGGGCGACGAGGCCGCCCATGCTGTGCGCCACGATGGCGATGCGCTCGTGCCGGGCGAGACGCTCGGCCAGCACGCGCCCGACCTCGGCGACCCCGAGCCGCCAGTCATAGTCATGGAACTCGGCGGCGAAGCCCCGGGCGCGCAGCGCGAGCTTCAACCGCAGGAGCGAGTAGAGCACCGCGCCGAGGGACACGACCGGTGCGCCTCCCCCCACCGTGAGCACGCTGAGGCGCCCTTGTTGAATATCGATGGGATCGAGCCACACGATGTCATTCGGGAGCGGCGCGGCGCGCTTCAAGCCCAGCTGTGAGCCCATGATGCCGGGCACGATGAGCACGCGCAGCGCGTGCGCACCGAGCGGCAGGCGGTGCGCGCGGCGCGCCAGCGCTTTGAGCGCCCGGTACTCGGCGGCGCCGAAGTAGGCGCCGAGCTCGGCGGCCTGCCGGCCCTCGACCAGCCACTGCTCGATCTGCGTATCGCTCCAGGCGAAGCGATCGTAGGGAGTGACGTGATCGCGCGCAGAGTCGGCGGAGATCACTGACCGCTCAGCGGCCGCACGCGTGCCTTCACGGCGACGAGGCCGCCGCCCTCGAGCAGCAGCTCGAGCGGCACCTGCTCATCGACCGCGAGCGGGTGAGCGAGATCATGCAGCATCACGTGCAGCCCGCCGGGCTCGAGAACGACGCTCGCGCCGGGGGCGATCACGAGCGGCTCGTGCGGCCGCATGGTGGACACGCCATTCTCGAGGCGCGTCTCGTGGATCATGGCGTGTCCGGCCAGCGCCGAGCGTACGCCGATCACGCGCACCGGCTGCGTGCCGCCGTTGTGCAGCCGCATGTAGGCGGCCGCGACCGCCGCGCCCGGGACGGCACGCACCCAGGCATCGGCGACGGTGAGCGTGCCCGCGGGCGCGCCCGCCTGCGCGGAGAGCGGCGATGCGAGCACCGCGACGGCGGCGCCGAGCACCAGCAGGGAATTTGCGCCGCGCATCGCGCAATTATGCCAGACGCTTCCCGGCGCGACCGACTATGATCTCCTCAAGAACCAGGCCGCATGAAACCCGAGCGCTCGGAACCTCTCGCCCTGTTGGCGCTGTTGGCCGGTGCGCTCGCGATCGGCAGCTCCGGCGTCCTCGTGCGGGTCTCGGAGACCGGCCCCGTGGCGAGCGCGTTCTGGCGCGGCGCGCTGGCGGTCCCGCCGCTCGCGCTGTGGGCCTTCCTCGAGCGGCGCGCGCCGGCGGCGGCCGGCGGCACGCGACCCCGCCAGGCGCTGCTCGATCCCGGGTTCCTGTGGGCAGGCGTGTTCTTTGCCGCCGACATCGCGCTCTACCACCTGTCCCTCATGCGCACTTCGGTCGCGGCGTCCAGCCTCGAGGCGAACACCGCGCCGATCGTGGTGACCATCCTCGCCTGGGTGGTGTGGGGCGAGCGCCCGCGGCTCGGGTTTCTGCTCGCGACGCTGCTCGCCTTCGGCGGACTCACTCTCATCATGAGTCCGAAGCTCGCCGCCGGCGGCCACGCGCTCGTGGGCGATGCACTGGCGCTCGCAGCTGCCTGGTTCTACGCCGCCTACATACTCGCCGTGGCGCGGCTCCGGGCCCGGCATGGCACGGGCGTCGTCATGTTCGCCAGCACCCTCATCTTCAGCCTGCTGCTCCTGCCGCTGCCGTTCGCGCTGGGGGAGAGGATTCTGCCCGACACCGCGCACGGCTGGCTGGTGCTCGCCGTGCTGGCACTCTCGGCGCAGGCGCTCGGGCAGAGCCTGATCGCTTACGCGCTGGCGCACCTGCCGGCGACCTTCGGCTCGGTGGGCCTTTATCTGCAGGTGATCGCGGCGGCGCTGTACGCCTGGCTGCTGCTCGATGAGCGCTTGCAGCCCATACAGCTCGCGGGCGGCGTCATCGTGCTGGTCGGCATTGCACTCGCGCGCGCCTCGCGCGGCGCGCACACGCGGCTCCAGCCGGTGGCGCCCGCAGCCGCGCCCCCGCCGCCCTGAAGCCGCGCGCCTTCAGGCGCAGCGCGCGTCGATCCAGTCGAGGGTCGAGCGCCAGAGCGTCTCGCGATGGCGCTCGGCGAAGAACCCGTAGTGGCCGATGTGGCGCACGCCGGCTTGTCCCGGTGTCGTGAGGCGCCGTTCGATCGCGGCGTTGGGGTAGAACGCGAGCAGCGCCTCGACCGCCGACGGGGTGGCGATCGGATCGTCGCTGAAGCTCAGGGAAAGCACCGGCGCACGCACGGCGGCGAACGGCCCGCGTTCGGGATCGCCGGCGAGATCCGGCCCGAAGTGCTGAGGTCCCAGGCACCACTTGCGCCACTCGAGAAACACACCGGGCGGCAGCGCATCGCCACGCCACACGGCCCCCCGCGGCACGTAGCCGCGGGTCCGGAGCTCGAGCGGGCCGTAGAGCTTCCAGAAGAGCAGCGCCAGATAGCGGAACGGCACGCGCTGGCCGCGCCAGTAGCCGATCGAGGTCGCGACCATCACGTGCGCGCGCGCCGCGGCCTGATTGGGCATGCAGCCGATGAGCTGCCCGCCGATGCTGTGCCCGAGCGTGACGAGCGGCTGGCTCGGGAAGCGCTTCCCGAGCCACGCGAGCGCCGCCGGCATGTCGAGCAGTCCCCAGTCGCTCATGCGCGCGCTGTCCGCGGCGAGCGGCCGCATCGCCGATGCGCCCATGCCGCGGTAGTCGTACACCAGGGCGTGGTAGCCGCGCCGTGCACAGTAGGCGGCGAACTTCAGGTAGAACTCGCGCGGGAAACCGGTCGCGCCGTTGACGACCAGCGCGCCGCGCGGCGCGCGCGCTGCGAGGCAGAGTGCGGCGAGGCTGCGGCCGTCGCGCGCCGTGAGCGTCACGGGCTCGGGCGCCGCGGCCGTCGCCGTCGCGGGGGCCGTCGAGGCGGCTGTCACTGCGCGTGTTCCGCGATGAGGCGGGCCAGGGCGTCGATGGCCGCGCGGCGCGGTGTCGTCTTGCGCCACACCGCGCCGATGTGGCGCACCGGTGCAGGGCGGGCGAAAGGGCGCACCAGGACGCCGCGCGCGTTGCCGTAGGCGCCGCGGCTGGCGAGCTCCGGGAGGAGCGTCACCCCGGCGCCGGCGGCCACCATCTGGCGCAGGGTCTCGAGGCTCGTGGCACGGAAGTCCTCGCGCTGAGTGACGCCCGCGGCGCCGCAGACCTCGAGCGCCTGATCGCGCAGGCAGTGGCCCTCCTCGAGGAGCAGCAGCGTCTCGCCCTTCAGGTCCGCGGCGTGCAGCGATTTGCGCGCGGCGAGCGGATGGCGCTCGGGGAGGGCGACGGTGAAGGCCTCGCGGTAGAGCTCGCGCGCCTCGAGCCCCGCGAGCTCCACCGGCAGCGCCAGGATCCCGAGGTCGAGCTCGCCGTCGCGGAGCTTCTCGAGCATCGGCGCCGTCTGCAGCTCGTAGAGGCGCAGCTCGAGCCGCGGCAGGGCCTTGCGGATAGGGCGCATCACGCGCGGCAGGAGGTAGGGCCCGATGGTCGGCAACAGCGCGACGCGCAGCTTGCCGGCGAGCGGGTCGCGCGCACCCACCGCCAGCGCCACGACCTCGTCGCTCGCCTCGATGATGCGCCGGGCGCGCGCCACGATCGCTTCGCCCGCCTCGGTGAGCGAGACGTTGTGGGGCGCGCGCTCGATGAGCTGCACCCCGAGGCTCTGCTCGAGCTTCTTCAGCTGCGAGGAGAGCGTCGGCTGGCTGACGAAGCAGCGCGTGGCGGCGCGGCCGAAGTGGCGCTGGTCGGCCACCGCCACCAGATAGCGCAGGTCCTTGAGCTTCAGTTCCGCGGCCATGGTTATTGCAGAGTTACGGCGCCGATATATGGCGTCTATCGAGATTATAAAATCAATCGATTGGATTGATAAGAGCCTCTGCCGCAGGATGGCGTCGCGTCCCGCCAGGGCCGTTTGCTGCTGAAGGAGATCCGAGCATGTCAGGCATAGGCCAGCGTTTCCCCGAGTTCGCCCTCACCGGCGTCGTGTCGAGCGACCCCGCCAGGGCGTTCCAGCCCTTCACCCACGAGAGCTTCCCCGGCAAGTGGCGGGTGGTGTTCTTCTGGCCCAAGGACTTCACCTTCGTCTGCCCCACCGAGATCGCCGCCTTCGGCAAGCTCGACCGGGAGTTCCGCGCGCGCGAGGCGCAGCTGCTCGGTGTCAGCATCGACAGCGAGCACGTTCATCTCGCCTGGCGGCGCGACAGGCAGGAGCTGAAGGATCTGCCGTTCCCGATGCTCTCGGACATCAAGCGCGAGCTCTCGGGCGCGCTCGGGATCCTCGATCCCGAGGCCGGCGTCGCCCAGCGCGCCACCTACATCGTCGACCCGCAGGGTGTGATCCGCTTCGTCTACATCACCGACCTTTCCGTCGGCCGCAGCCCCGAGGAAGTACTGCGGGTGCTCGATGCGCTGCAGACGGATGAGCTGTGCCCCTGCAACTGGCAGAAGGGCGAAGAGACCCTGAAGGCGGCCTGACATGAAAACCCTCGAAGCCATTCGCGAGTCGCTGCCGGCGTACGCGCGCGATCTGCAGCTGAACCTGGGCAGCGTGCTCACGCCCGCCGGAGCGCCGGGGCTCACCGAGCGGCAGATCTGGGCGGTGGCGCTGGCGAGCGCGCTCGCCTCGCGCAACGTGGCCTTCAGCCGCGACTTAGGTACGCTCGCCGCCGCGCATCTCGATGCCGCACATGTCACCGCCGCGCACGCCGCGGCGGCGATCATGGGGATGAACAACGTCTACTACCGTTTTCTGCATCTGGTGGAGGACGGCGAGTACGCCAGGCTCCCGGCGCGGCTGCGCATGAACGTGCTCGGCAACCCCGGAATCCCCAAGGTGGACTTCGAGCTGCTGTCGCTCGCGGTGTCGGCCATCAACGGTTGCGGCACCTGCGTCGCCTCGCACGAGCGCCAGGTCCGCCAGCACGGGCTCGAGCGCGAGGCGGTGCAGAGCGCGGCGCGCATCGCCGCGACCGTGCACGCGGTAGCGCGGGTGCTCGAGGGATCGGGCGGCGAGGCGGTGCTCGCGGAGACGCGCGCGGCCTGAGGAGCGCCCGGACCGGACGCGGCGTGTGTCATGATCGCACGCCGCAAGGAGCCGCCCGTGTCGAGACTCCGTTCAGCCGCCGCTTTTCTGATCAGTGCGGCCGCCGTGTGCGCGGCGGCGGCGGCCGCCGTGCGCGCAGTGACCGACGACAGCGGACGGGCGGTGACGGTGCGCTCGCCGCCGCTGCGCATCGTGAGCCTCTCCCCCGGCGCAACCGAGATGCTGTTTGCCGCGGGGGCGGGCGCTCAGGTGGTGGCGACGGTCGAATACTCGGACGTGCCGCCGGCCGCCAGGCGCGTGGCGCGCATCGGCGATGCCGTCTCGATCGATCTCGAGCGGCTGGTGCGGATTCATCCGGATGTGGTCGTGGCCTGGCCCTCGGGCGGCAACCCGGCGCAGCGCGAGAAGATCGCGCGGCTCGACCTCCCGGTGTACGAGCAGCAGGCGCAGCGCCTCACGGA
>Ga0335081_10023091_pt1 | contig 10065 bp, 6 predicted proteins | sample Lox_Sample_35_FD_206713 | JGI IMG/M metagenome (GOLD analysis project Ga0335081, IMG submission 206713) | Soil microbial communities from Loxahatchee National Wildlife Refuge, Florida, United States - Lox_Sample_3.5 | ecosystem: Environmental > Terrestrial > Soil > Wetlands | place: USA: Florida... | reverse complement strand
CGAAGGTGACGTTGGAAAAAGGGGCAAGGCGGCTGGTTATGCCATAGCTGAGCCCTACGGTGTGGCTGCCGTTCGCGGTGGCCATATTCACCGGTAGTGGGCGATCCGCCGAAATCCCCGAGCCCAGCCCGAACTGGTAGCCCATGGTCAGCACGCGCGCGCTCGGTGTGGAAGGATCGGTGAGGAAGACGAAGGGGCGTTCCTGCCGCGTGACTCGCCCGGCCTCTTCTTGGTGGAGCGAGACCTCCTCCTCGCTCGCGCGCGTCGCGCCGCCTGAAGTCAGCACGAGCATCGCCACCAAGGTTGCGGCGGAGTGTGCCATGCCGTGCCGGAGCCACGAATTGATCCTTGCCATGTGGTCGTACTTTCTCCGAACCGCGCCAGCGCCCTGCGCGATAGACCTCGCAGCACGGCCACCGCCAGTTCGGGCAAATGGCGCTTCAGGATTGAGAAAGGCAATAGTGTAACTATTCGACCGTAGCGTCGCCAGATGGCGAGGAGAGGGCTTCGGGGTGAATTCGGCCGGGAGCTCACCCGGAATCGATCCCAATTGGGGAATGACGCGGATTGCCTGGGGGCAGGCTCAGCATTGTGCAGGCCATGGCAGCGATTCCCTGTTTCGGGGGGCGGGTCTCGGTGCAAGACGCTCGATAGAACAAGGAGCTGGGTTTGGGTGGTCGTGTTCGCTCGGAGCCCCGGGGGATGGGGCATAGCCGTTCACCGAGATTCCTTTTCGAGGTGCTGCTCAAACAATTCCGCCTGACTTTGAGGGTCGCAGATGATTCAAGAACTGCTTGAGCGGCAGCGGCGCGCTTCGAAGAGAACTGGGCAGCAAGGCAGCCATGAGCGCTTGCCAGGCGAACACCATGACCCGTCAAGGCTCCGCGACCGCCGCTTCGTGAGTGCCTACGTCCACTCCGATTGCCGCGCAGTGGGCCCTGCCAGAGTGTGAGCTTGGAGGGCGGAGCGCGACCAGCTTCCCCACCTCCCATCCACGCCATGCGGGCCACACGAGACCTCCAGCGGCGTGCCGCCGCTGGAGACCAGGCAGCAGGGGCTTGGATCGCAAGGTCACGTAGCGCCTCTATCCCACGCCGCGCCAGCAAGCGGCGATGGCGGAGACCTTGCGACTCCACCAGCAGCTGTACAGCGCCGCGCTCCAGCAACGCCGCGAGGCCTGGTCCCTCCAGCGCCTCCCCCTCGGCTTCTCCGCGCAGTGTCCGCACCACTCTTCGCCGTGAGAGACCACCTGGCCTTCCAAGCATTCTTCCGGCGCCGGCGCGACGGTGAGGCGCCTTTTGTTCCCGGGCTTCAGGGCGCTCGAGCGCTTCAGCGGCTGGGGGTACAAGACGCATGGCGACGGCTGACTCGTGCCCGGCGAAGGCAGGCGTCACGGTCACCCGCGTGACCGGGGTGGGGATCGTGAAGTTGCGCGGTAAGCCACGGGATGACGGCGGGCCGAAGACCTGCGAGATCGTCCACTGCCGAGGGCTCTCTTACGCCTCGGTCACAAATGCACCCCGATGCGCTGCCGCAGGGCGCCGGGCTCGACTGGGCCCTCGAGACCCTTGCCACGCTCGCCACTGAAGCGGGCGAGACGGTGCGCAGGGAGAACCGCCACCTGAAGACGCTCTGGAGCGAGCTTTCGTGTGCGCCAGCGAGAGCTGGCTGGGCCGAGGCTCGTCAGCGCGTCGCCAATCGCCGACAACCTCTTGCACAGGACGACCGCCGCCCTGGTGAGCGTGCTCGCTTTCATCGCCACTGAGGTCCTCGCGGTGAAGAACAGGACGTGGGGGGCCCGGAAGAAAAGGCCTGAATCGCGAGATCCTCGCCACGTCTCCTGCGTGTTCCTCCAGATGCTGCGAGCCAAGGCGAGGAGGCGGGGCTCGCCTGGCTGGAGGTCCCACCCCGCACAATGAAGCCGTTCCAGACCTCGGCCTGCGGACGGCAGGAGCGAAAGCCCCAGGCGCAGCGAGTCCATCGCTGCGCCTGCGGGACGGTGCTCGGCCGGGACGAGAACGCAGGGAGGGTGATGCTGAACTGGGCGCTCGGCGCCTCTGGCCGGGAAGCGGCCAGGTGTGGAGGAACCATCGAAGCACGAAACTCCACCTGAATCTGCTGCTCGGGTGGGGTAGTTCATGGGACGCGGCGGGGCAGCCAGTCTTCTCGCGAGGGTTGCCTGGCTCTCGAGATGGGGAAACGCCGGGCCCTGTTGTCGCTGTGCCTGCTCCAACGTGGCGCTTCATCTCAAGTCATGGTCTCGCTCCGCGTTCGGGCTTTCCCCGGGGCCACTGCGCGCTGAAGCGGGTCTCAGCGGCACCCCTGCCGAAACCTACCCCAAGAAGGGGATCTGAGGGGTATGGCTGGGGCGCGGCCGGGTGTCGCGATCGCGTGCGGTGATACGTGCGTCAGGTGTTCGCGGGCCGGTGGCCTCGATGCCCGATCTCGGTGATCCGGACCGTGTTTCACAACAGGATGGCGTTCGAAGGCAGGGCGAGCGCGCTCACCTTGTTCATGATCTCTCGTGGTCGTCGGTCTGGAGCGCCACTTGCTGGCCGGCTGGGTCACGCCGGACCGGACGCGGGTCACCTGTCTCCCGCAAGGGAAGAGTCGCCGCCACCCCGCGTCGGCCTGTGTGGCGCAAGTGGATGCGCGCTTGACGACATGTCCGAGACAGATGCGTGAAATCCCGCGTAGTCCCAGGCGGATTCTCTATCGCGACCCCGGAGGAAGCGGTTTCGCAGCGGAGACGCGGAACGTCCGAGGCCGTCTCCGTCGCAGGCGCACTGTCTTCCGGGCATTGGGCGCGGCGCGCGTGCCAATGCACCAAGATCTCGAGCTGTCGTGGTCGATCCGGCCGTGCGTCTTTGGCGCGTGGCCGTGCGGCGCCGGACCTGGCGCGGTGCTGGGGTGCTCGTGGGGCGGCAACCGTCCGCCGAAGGCGACACCGCGTCTGATACCCTGTGCTGGCGAGGAGAATGGGATGCGCTCGAAGATGATCGGGGTTCCTGCGCTGGTGATGCTCGCGGTGGCGGGCGCTGCCCGCGGGCAGGAGTGCGTGACGTGCTGGAGCGCCGAGTGTCCGGGGATCGGAGAGAACCGGACGAAACCGTGTCCCGATGCGAGATCCAAGCGCAAGGAGTCGAAGCCCCCGTCGAAGCCCCCGTCAAAGAAGCCGGTGGAGAGGCGGATGGAGCCGCGGCTCGCGGTGCCGACCTGTCCCGCGGGAGAGCAGCGCGCTCGCGATGGCGTGCATTGCGTGCTGGCCTGTGCGGAGGGGAAGTTGCGGGCGCGCGACGGTATCCACTGCTGCTGGAAGGGGCAGGACTGGAGCGAGAGTCAAGCGGTGTGCGTCGGGCGGCCGGTGTGCCCAGGGAATCTGCTCGCCGTGGGTGAGAGCTGCAAACCGTCTCCCCCCGACTGTCCCGAGGGGATGGTGGGGCTGAGCGAAGGGCGGTTCGATCTGGGCGAGACCCGTGTCAGCGCGGAGATCCGGCCCTTCTGTCTCGATGTTACGGAGGTGACGGCCGGCGCATACGCGGAATGCGTGAAGGTGTCGCAGTGCAGCACGGAAGGCCTGAAGTGCACGGGCGGGACCTTGGGTGCGCCGGACAAGATCGATCACCCGGTGAACTGCGTCGACTGGACTCAGGCCGATGCGTACTGCAAGTGGGCGGGGAAGAGGCTGCCAACAGAGGAAGAATGGGAGTGGGCCGCGAGGGGCGCCGACGCGGGAAGCAAGTATCCGTGGGGGAACGTGGAGCCAGGGAGCCAGCTGTGCTGGGACGGCGCGGGGAGCGACCTCGGGAAGGGGAACCGACACGGCACCTGTTCGGTGGGGAGGTATCCGCAGGGCGACAGCCCACAAGGCGTGAAAGATCTTGCCGGAAACGTGTGGGAATGGACGTCGAGCTGCTATGACTCGACGTGCAAGAGGCGCGTGAGCCGTGGCGGCAACTGGTACACGGACGATCCTCAGGATGTTTCCGCTGCTGAGCGCAGTGGGTTCGTCCCGACGCGCCGCAGTTTCTCCCTCGGTTTTCGCTGTGCGCGGTTCGCAGACTCCGCGTTCCCCGAGACGTCGCTTCCCTGACATCGCCACGCCGGGTGGCTGAAACGACACGCCCCCGTGAGGAGCCACTCGGAACCCCGGACCGCCTCGCTCCAATGCCGCGGCGGGAGGTGTCTCTGGCGCACCGGGCGGGGCGTCCCTTCTGCGGGACAGCAAGATCGCCCGTCCCGTCGCGATCCGTCTCGCCGTGGAGCGTCCTGCTCGGACGGCGTGAATTCAGGGCTTTGCAGCGAACTCGGTAGCTTATTGTATCCTATTGGGTGCCACGGCTGCCCGTGGTACAATAGCCTACAAAGGTGAAACGTTTCAGTCTGGGACGCTGCTCTCGATGAGCGGAACTGACCCCGATGGATGTCGCCCGGCGACCCCTGTCTCACCTGTCGAACGACGGCGGGAGACGGAGCGCATCTGGCACCGCTACGTTCAGGGCTCCGTCGAGCCGGGGTTGCGCACAGATATCCTGCAGTCTTGGCGTCGAACCGAAGGCTATGGGATCGATGTCGGCTTGCTCCTGCCGAGGAGCGTACTCTCCGCCGATGCTCTGCAGGAGCGATGTGCGCGGGACGAGGGTCTGAATCTCGCCCTCCCCATCCTCCGCGATTTCGAGCACCAGATCGGCGATCACGTCCTTGCCTACTTCGATGCCGAGGGCTGGTTGCTCTTCCTGGGCGGGGACCACGCCAGCCTCAGCGCGCTGGAGAGGATCAATTTCCGTCCGGGGGTGAGCTGGGCCGAGACTTCGGCCGGAACAAATGGCCCCGGCACGGCGCTTGCTACAGGGGAGCCGATCGAGGTTTTCGCCTCGGAGCACCTGGTGGCGGCCTGGCAGCTCTGGAGCTGCGCGGCCGCGCCAATCCTCGCTCCGGACGGCGTGCCCCCCCTTGGACTCGTCGACGTTACGGCTCTGTGGGACAAGCACTCGCGCCAGGCGATCAACGTGGCGAAGGCTCTCGCCCAAGCCGTGGCAGATCGCCTCGGCGCGGCCAGGAGCCTGCAGGAGGAGGCGGTGCGTCAGGCTCTGCGCGCGGTGCGCGAGAACGGCGACTCGATTCTGGCGGTCAACGCGGCCGGGCGCGTCATCGGCAGGAACGAGACGGCCGTGTGGCGCCGGATCCTGGCCGACGGCACTCTGCCGGCGGTTGCGCGGGAAGCGCTCGCTTCGGCGTTCTTCTCCCCTTTGGCGAGTGGGGACGAGGCGGTATTCACCGTGCCGGAGGGCTCCACCTTTCATGCCTATGCGGTGCGACATCGGGGCTCGCCAGTCGGCGCCATCCTGCGCGTCGTGGCGCCCGGAAGCCGTTCGCGCGCTACGCGAACGCCGAGCCAGCGGACCGTTCGCTACCGGTTCGACTGTATCCTGGGGCGATCGGAGTCGCTGCGCCACGCCGTTGCGCTGGCGCGCGCGACCGCATCCAATGACCTTCCGGTCGTTCTGACCGGAGAGTCCGGGACCGGCAAGGAGCTGTTCGCGCAATCCATTCATGCCGCAAGTGGGAGAGCCTCCGGCCCCTTCGTCGCGGTGAACTGTGGCTCGATTCCTCCGCATTTGGTGGAGGCGGAGCTGTTCGGATACGAACCCGGCGCCTTCACGGGGGGGAAGCGAGAGGGCAGTTCCGGCCGGTTCGAGGATGCCGACGGCGGCACGCTGCTCCTCGACGAGGTGAGCGAGCTCGCGAGCCAAGCCCAGACGGCGCTTCTTCGCCTCCTCCAGGAGAGGGAGGTCGTGCGCATCGGCGGGAGCGCACCCCGGCGGGTGGATGTCCGGATCGTGGCCGCCACCAACAAGCGCCTCGAGGAGGAGGTCCTCGCCAGACGATTCCGCCGCGATCTGTACTATCGGCTGAACGTCCTTCCGATCGCGCTGCCACCGCTTCGCGAGCGCGGAGGCGACATCTCGCTGCTCGCCCAGACATTCCTTGCCGAGGCCGCCAAGGGCCTGGGGCGGCCCACGCTCGCGTTCGATGACGATGCCGTTGCGGCACTCCTGGCCCACCGCTGGCCGGGGAACATCCGGGAGCTGAAGAACGTGGTGCTTCGGGCGGCCGCCACGGCCCCTCATTTGCGGTTGGGGGCGCGGGATCTCGCATTCGATCCGGACCTCGCCACCACTTCCCGCGAGGCGCCGATTGGCCGGCAGGCCGCGGGTGGAACGACGGATGTGCCGGGCGAGGAGGCGCTCCTCGCGCTGGGTGCCCGTCGCTGGCTGGAGGTGATGCTTCGCGAGCTGAAGCGCGCGGTTCCGGGGGAGGCGGGCGCGGTGTCGCGGGGGGTGGTCTCCACCTCCGAGCGCCCGAGCGGGGGGCACGAGCCGCCGCTCGTCGACGAGCCCCGTTCCCAACGAGTGACGCTGCGGGAAGCTCTGACCAACTCGGAGCGCGACCGCGTGCTCGAGGCGCTCGACGAATGTGGCTGGAACTTCGGGAGGGCGGCACGGCGTCTGGGCGTCGCCCGCTCGACGTTCTATCGGCTGCTGCACAAGAACCACATCTCGCGCCAGAGGCGTCGCGACGATTCGGGCGCGAGCGGATAGGCTTCTTCGGCCTGGCAGCGAGCGCTGAGGAGCTTCGCCCGGGGTGCCGGGTGGATGGAGCCCATGCGCCGGTGCCAGTGCACTCTCCGGTCCTGGGTGGGCTTCCCTACCCCCACGTACTCCGGTGCGTCAGAGTGGGTCGCCCGTCGAAGAGAGTTGACCTCGTGCGCGAGGCCGGAGACGTCGTAGCCGAAAGGCGAGGGCTCCAAAGAACGCACGCCAGGCCGGGCTTGTTGCCCTTTCTGCGCCTCTCAGAATCAGATTCAGAACCCCCGGGATTTATCCCTGGGGAGGTTTAGGCCCGGCATCTTTGCCTGCGCGTGAAGGTGCCGCCCCTGCCGACCGTGCCCGCCGAAGCGCTGGTCGCGGGGAGAGGCGCTCGACGTGGGGCTCGTCCGCGAGGGCAGGTTGCACTTCGTCGAGGTGGAGCCGGGACTCAACGATGGTCGCACCCTGCAGATTCGCAGTGGCCTTGCCGGTGGAGAGGTGGTGGCGCTTTCGCCCCCTTCCGATCTCGGCGAGGGAGCTCCCGTTCAGACGAGTGAAGGGAAGGACCGCCTGGCTGGCGACAGCTTGGGGAGAGGCGCGCGCGGCAGCTCGCGTTCGCCAAGGCGATGCGCGCGTTCGCGACGGCGGGAAGTACTCGCGGCATCCTCAGTGCTCGCGGGTCCGCTTGCCGCGCATGAGGGCGCACTGCTCCTCGAACGCACGCCGTTCCCCGAGGATGGCGGTGACGTGCGGCCCGGAGGGCGATGCGGGCGGTTGAGCTGTGAAGGTGGCTCCGTGGAAGCTCTCGTTCGCGGTGCTGGCCTGCGCTTCGCGCCGATCCAGCCGGGCTGCCCCGACGAGCGCGGACTCGTCGATCCAGGCGGGGAGTACGCCGCGCCAGCAGGCATCGATCTCGGCCCGCGCGCGCTCCCGCGGCTCGGGGGGGGGGTGCGGCAGCGGCGGTTCGTAGAGACATCCGGAAAATATCAAGGCGAGCGCGGCGGGAAGGTGGCGCATTGGGGACGGAACGGTAACATGGAAGGCGCGCACTCGATCGGGCAGGCGCTCGACTCGAGTAGCGCTGGAGACCGCTTGCTGACATGTTTGGACAGGACTGCCCTCTTCCCACCTCGCTCATGAAAAAGAAGAAGACCCCTTGGATCCTTGCCGCGGTCGGGCTCGTCGCGGTGGCCGGCCTGCTCGCCGGCATCAAGGCGCTCCAGATCGACGCGCTCATCAAGGCGGGCAAGTCCTTCGTGCCGCCGCCCGAGTCGGTGGCCTCCGCCGAGGTGAAGGCGACCGAGTGGGAGGGCAGCAGGGGCGCCGTCGCCACGCTGGTGGCGATCCGGGGGGTCACGCTCAGCTCCGAGCTCGGCGGGCTGGTGCGCGGGATCGCGTTCGATTCCGGAAGCGCGGTGAGGCGGGGCGCTCTCCTCGTCAAGCTCGATGTCTCGGCCGAGGAAGCGCAGCTCGCATCGGCCACAGCCGACGCCGCGCTCGCCAAGGCGAACCTGGAGCGGGCGCGGAGCCTGGCCCGGGGCGGGGCCAACTCTCAGGCCGATCTCGACGGGGCCGAGGCGCGCGAAAAGCAGGCGGTGGCGGCGGTGGCGAATCTCAAGGCCGTCATCGGGAAGAAGACCATCCTCGCCCCCTTCGACGGACGCATCTCGATCCGGCAGGTCGAGCTCGGGCAGGTGCTCTCCCCCGGGACCCCCATCGCCTCGCTCGTGGCACTGAATCCCATCCATGCCGACTTCTGGCTGCCGCAGCAGGCGCTGGCGGAGCTGCGGGTTCGAGAGCGGGTGCGCTTGCGCACCGACGCCTTTCCGGGGTCGATCTGGAACGGCGAGATCACGACCATCAACCCGGAGGTCGACAGCTCGACGCGCAACGTGCGGGTTCGCGCCACCTTCGCCAACGACGATGGCCGGTTGCGCCCGGGGATGTTCGCCAACGTGGAGGTTCGCTCCTCCGAGAGCCGGCCCGTGCTCATCATTCCGTCGACAGCCGTCATCTTCGCTCCCTACGGGGATTCGGTGTACGCGCTCCGGGAAGAGCGGGACGGAGCGGGGAAGGTCTCGCTCGTCGCGCGCCAGAGGTTCGTTCGCCTGGGCGAACGGCGGGGCGACTTCGTGGCCGTGGACTCGGGCCTGACCGCCCGGGAGACCATCGTCAGCAGTGGCGCGTTCAAACTCAAGAATGGTGTGGCGGTGGTGGTGAACAACGCGCTCGCGCCCACACCCGAGCTGGCCCCGAACCCTTCCGATCGCTGACCAGGTCCCCCCAGGTTCTGTCATGACCGACCTCTTCGTCCGCCGCCCGGTCATCGCGATCGTGGTCAACCTCGTCATCCTCATCGCGGGCCTGCAGGCCATGCGTTCCCTGAACGCCCGCCAATACCCGCGCAGCGAGAACGCGGCGGTGACCGTCACCACCAACTACGTGGGGGCGAACGCCTCCCTGGTGCGCGGGTTCATCACGACGCCGCTCGAGCGCGTGATCGCATCGGCCGACGGCATCGACTACATCGAGTCGACGAGCAAGCAGAACGTCTCCACCATCACCGCACACTTGCGGCTCAACTACGATGGGACCAAGGCCCTCGCCGAGATCAGCTCGAAGGTCGATCAGGTTCGAGGCGATCTTCCGCCCGAGGCGGAGGTCCCCATTCTCAACATCGAGTCGACGGACAGCCAGTTTGCCTCGGCCTACCTCAGCTTCTCATCGCAGTTCCTGCGACAGAACGAGATCACCGACTACCTGACCCGGGTGGTCCAGCCCCGGCTCTCCGCCATCAACGGCGTGCAGCGGGCGGACATCCTGGGTGCCCGCACCTTCGCGATGCGCATCTGGCTCAAGCCGGACCGCATGGCGGCCTTGAACATCAGTCCGAGCCAGGTTCGCCAGGCGCTCGCGAACAACAACTACCTCTCCGCGGTCGGCCAGACCAAGGGCTCGCTCGTGGAGGTGAACCTCACCACCAACACCGATCTGCGATCGGTGCAGGAGTTCCGGCAGCTTGTCGTGCGCGAAAGCGGCGGCGCGATCGTGCGGCTCGGGGAGATCGCCGACGTCGTGCTGGGCGCGGAGGACTACGACTCGACGGTGAACTTCAGCGGTCAGACCGCGGTCTTCATCGGGGTGTGGGCGCTTCCCAACGCGAACTCGCTCGACGTCATCAAGCGGGTTCGCGTCGAGCTGGCTTCGCTGCAGAAGGAGCTCCCCGAGCAGATCAAGGCGGTCGTTGCCTACGACGCGACCACCTACATCGAGAACGCCATCCACGAGGTGGAGTCGACGCTCGCCGACACCTTGCTCATCGTCGTGGTCGTCATCTTCCTGTTCCTCGGCTCCCTGCGCTCGGTGCTGGTGCCGGTGGTGGCCATTCCCGTCTCGCTCATCGGGGCGGTGTTCCTCATGCAGGTCTTCGGGTTCACGGTGAACCTGTTGACCCTTCTCGCCATCGTGCTCTCGG
>Ga0335081_10023090_pt1 | contig 10065 bp, 12 predicted proteins | sample Lox_Sample_35_FD_206713 | JGI IMG/M metagenome (GOLD analysis project Ga0335081, IMG submission 206713) | Soil microbial communities from Loxahatchee National Wildlife Refuge, Florida, United States - Lox_Sample_3.5 | ecosystem: Environmental > Terrestrial > Soil > Wetlands | place: USA... | reverse complement strand
GCCGCCGCCCGCCATCGGCGTGACGAGGTAGAGGACGTTCTTGAACTGGTCGCGGAGATATCCGACCTGGGCGAACGCGTAGACGCGGTCGGTGACCGTGTACTCGTAGCGAAGACTCGCGCCTCCCTTGTCCGCCGTGGCCGCGCCGTTGTTCGCGGAGCGGAGGTAGAAGCCATCCGCCCTGAAGAGGACGTGCGTCTTCGGGTCGTACACGAGATTGAACCCGAGGTTGAAGCTGCTCGTGTCGGTGTTGCCGGTCGTGAGCGCGAGGCCGGCGCTGAACGAGCCCGTGAGCGGCGGGGGGGGCGGCTCGGGGCAGGGACAGGGGCAGGCGCACGGTGGCGGCGCGGCGGCTTCCTGGGCGAGGGCGGGCGCGGCCGCGAGAAGCGAGACAAGCGCGAAACGGAAGAGCTTTCTGGGTGTCATCGGACGTCGAACCTCTTCGAGAAGACTTCTTTCGCCGGCATCGAGACTATTTCTTCAGGAGGTCGCGGATCTCGGTGAGGAGCTGCTGGTCCTTGGTGGGTCCGGCGGGCGCCGGGGCGGGCGCCTCCTTCTTCAGGCGGTTCGCCTGCTTCACGACGAGGAAGATCACGAAGCTCACGATGAGAAAATCGAGAACCGCATTGAGAAAGACGCCGTAATTGATGGTCGGGAGGCCGGCGGCCTTCGCGGCGGCGAGCGTCTCGGCCGGTTTTCCGGAGAGATTGATGAACAAGTTGGAGAAATCGACTTTCCCGAGGAGCAGGCCGATCGGCGGCATGAAGACGTCGTTCGTGAAAGACGTCACGATCTTGCCGAACGCGGCTCCGATGATGACCGCGACGGCGAGATCGAGAACATTGCCCTTGCTGATGAATTCCCTGAATTCCTTGAACATGAGTGCTCCTGTCGCGAAATCGAAACGGTGAAAGACTCCTATTCCGGGAGTATGACTTCCGTCCGGCGGTTCAGGGCCCGTCCCTCGGCCGTGGTGTTGGGGGCGACCTCGAACTGCTTGCCGAAGCCCTGCGTCTTGATGCGCGTCGTGTCCACCTGGTGGTTCACGAGGAACGTCCGTACGGCCTCGGCGCGCTGGAGCGAGAGCTTGTCGTTGAAGGCGTCACTGCCGGTCGAGTCCGTGTAGCCGCAGACGTAGACGGGGGCCTTGGGGAAGTACTGGTTCAGGATCTCGGCCTGCCTCGTGAGCACGGGAAGCGCGTCCGGCTTGAGGTCGGACCTGGCCGAATCGAAACAGACTTTCTCGGCGTATTCGAAGACGAGGACGCGCGCCAGGCCGAGCTTCTTCGCGACGGGCGAGACGCCCCCCTTGCCCAGGCGGAAGATGACCTGGGCCTGATCGGGCGAGACGATGCGGACGCGCTTTTCGACGACTTCGAGATCGGCGCTCGACGCGGTGATCGACGAGACGTCCTCGAACGTGTTCACGCTGATGGATTTCGGCGTCTCCCCGAGGACCTTCCCCTTGTAGGAGACCGTGGCTTTTTCCGGCTCGGAGAGGACGTCGATCGCCATCTTCATCTCGACGCCGTGCGTGCAGCCCGCGAGCAACGACGTGAGGGCGATCGGGAGGGCGAGGCGAACGGGTTTCTTCATCAGCAGCTCCTCGATCGGCGATGCGCGGCATTATCCGACGGGTCGGGTGCCATCAGAAGCGAATCGAGAGGCCGAAGCGGCCCTCGGCGGGCTGGCCCTGTTCGTCCCGTGCCGCGCGGAACCGGTACCTGGAGAGAGCCTCGAGCGCGAGCGCGTCGCACACCGGGGAAACGGGCGAGATGACGTGGCGGCTCTTCAGGCTGCCGTCCTTTCCGATCACGACCGAGATGCCGACGGCCTGGCCGCCGCATTCACGTTCCTGCTCTGGTGACAACGCGATCGGCACCTCTTCCTCGACGTCCGGCTTCGTCACCGCTCCGCGTGAGACCGGCGGGGAAGCGGGGGCGCGAGCGGGAGCCTCGCGTGCGGCGCGGGCACGCGCCGGAGCGGCCGCCGCCGTGTCCGCGCGGGAGGGCGTGGGTTCGGTCGGAGGCGCCGTGGGCGTCGGCACCTCGACCCGGGTCGGACCGGCGGTCGGGGCGGGAGCCGGGGCCGCCGCGGGGATCGCCGGAGTCGGCAGGGGAACGGCCTGCGGGCCTCGGCCGCGCGTCAGGAAGAGGGCACCCGCCGCGAGCGCCACGAGAACGAGAAGTCCGGCCGCCGGCCAGAGCCACGGCGGGCGCCGCGGCGGGGCGAGAGCCGCGGGAACCGTCTGGACCGGAGGCTCGGGCCGCGCGAGCGGCGGCGCGGGTACGGGCGCGACGGACGGGATCGTGGGAGCTGCGCTCGCGGGACGCTCGCCGGAGGAGAGGCGCACGCGCGTCGTCTTCGGGTGGACCTCGGCGAGAAAGGCCTCGAGGTCTTCCCGCATCTCGGCGGCCGTCGCGTAGCGCGCCTCGCGATCACGTGTCAGGGCGCGGTGGACGATGCGTTCGAGCTCGGGGTGAACGTCGGGGCGCCGGCCGGAGAGCGGCGGCGCGTCCTCGGTCAGTCGCCGCGCGAGAGCCGACATGTTTTCCGTGCGGTAGGGGACGATTCCCGCGAGCAGCTGGTAGAGCGTGACGCCGAGCGACTAAACGTCGGTGCGCCCGTCGAGCGGCTGGCCCCGAAGCTGTTCGGGCGAGAGGTAGGCCGGAGAGCCGAGAATGAATCCCGTCTGCGTCTTCACGAGGGCGTCACCCGTCTTCGCGATCCCGAAGTCCATCAGGAACGGCCGGCCGAGCTTGTCGAGGAGGACGTTGTCGGGCTTGATGTCGCGATGGATGATGCCGCGCGCGTGGCTGTAGTCGAGCGCGTCGAGCAGCGGAACGACGATTCGTCCGGCGGTCTCTTCGTCGAACGTGCCGCGCCTCGCGAGCTCGCCCGTGAGCGTCGGCCCCGCCACGAACTGCATCGAGTACCAGAGCGTGCCCTCGACGTGCCCGAAATCGTAGATCTTCACGATGCTCGGGTGCTCGAGCGAGGCCGCGACGCGGGCCTCCTGCCGGAAGCGCCCGGCGAATTCGGAGCCCTCGACGTGCGTTTCGAGAAGCACCTTCAGGGCCTCGAAACGCTGCAGGCTCGCGCTCCGGACCTGATACACGGAGGCGAATCCGCCACGCCCCAGGAAGCCGAGAAACTCGTAGCGGCCGGCGAGGAGCCTCTCGACCAACCGGCCGCGTTCGTCGACGGGCTGCACGCCGCATGGTAACGCCTCGAACGTGGCATCGTCCCGGGGTGCCGAAGATCCCGCTCCTCGTGGACGCGGACCCGAGCCTCGCGGCGTTCGGGCTGGACGTCGACGACGACCTCGCGCTGTTGTTCCTCCTCGGCTCGCCGGAAGTGGAGCTTCTCGGCGTGACGACCGTTTTCGGGAACTCGCTCGGCGCGCTCACCCATCTTTCGGCGCGGCGCACGCTCGCGAGTGCAGGCCGCTCGGACCTTCCCGTCGTGCGCGGGGCGGGCTCGCCGCGAGATGTCGCAGGCGCCCGACGTGCGGGAGACGCCCTCCAGGCGATGGTGCGGTCGCATCCCGGCGGCACCCTTCTCGCGCTCGGCCCGCTCACGAACGTCGCGGCCGCCGCCGAGGATCCGGAGTTCGGCGCGCGTCTTCGCGCGCTCGTCGTCATGGGGGGCCGGGCGAGGGCCTCACGTCCCGATTTCAACGTCCGCAAGGACCCTGCCGCCGCGGCCCGCATTCTCGCGCTCGCCTGTCCGAAGATTCTCGTGACGCTCGACCTCGGTTTCTCGGTCGCGATCACTCCCGAAGACGCGGACGCGGCCTGCGCGGACCCCGCGAGCGCCGTCGCGCGCCACCGCGGGAGGCTCCGGCGCTTCGCGCGCGCCACGAACGTCATCCGCGCGCTGCGCGGCCGGGAGCCCCGCGAGGCGACGGGCGGCTTTCATCCGTGGGACGTCCTCGCGGCGGCTGCGGTCACGACACCGGGACTGTTCACGCTGGCGAAGGCGAGGATCGTCTTCGATCAATTCGGGCGGACGCACCTGGACCCGCCGTCGGGCGGTGCGGACGTCTCCATGGCGGCGCGCGTGGATGCTCAGGGCTTCCGGGCGCTCTTTCTCTCCCGGGTCGCACGGCCGCGGGCGGCGCGCGGCTGAGGACTCAGGCAGGCCGGGGTTTCTTGGCGCGCGAGAACCCGAGGACGCCGGCGAGCGGGGCGTGCGCGCTCTTCCGGCGGCCGAAAAACGACGTCGACTCGCGCCGAATGAGAATCGTCACGACGGCCGCGAGAATCCAGGGCACGAGCATGAAGAGACCGACGACGGGCCAGATGTTCGGATCCTTCGGCGAGGCCGAGGCCGCGCACGCGGGGCATGCCGCCGCGCTGCGCGCCAGGAGCGCGGCGGCGGCGAAGAGAGCGGCGCGAACGGTCGTCTTCATGGACGGCTCAGTTTCGGATCCAGGGTATGGGCACGCCCCGCAGGAGATTGAACGCATCGAGCAGAAGGAACACCGCGTAGAAGCCCGCGAGCGGAAGCGGGAGGAACGCGAGCCACATCAGCGACCGCTTTTCGTACTTGAGGTGCATGTAGTAGAGACCCACGAACGAGGCCTTCGAGAGCGCGAGCGCGATCATGACGGCCGACATGATCCGCTTGTCGATCTTCGAGTAGGACACGGCGACTTCGATGATCGTGAGGACGAGAAGCACCCAGAAGATGCGGAAGTAGTCGCGCCGGTGGTCCGGGGCCCGCTGGACGCCCGCGTCCGCGGCGTGAGGAACCGAGGTGGGATGTTCGCTCATGTCGGTCTCTTTCAGGGGATGAGATAGACGAGGGTGAAGACGAGGATCCAGATGAGGTCGACGAAGTGCCAGAAGAGGCCCGTGATCTCCACGAAATTCGCGCCGTTCTCCAGGTGCTTGCCGCGCGAGACGCCGAACGCGGTGATCAAGAGGTAGCACACGCCCGTGAAGACGTGCGCGCCGTGGAAGCTCGTGATGACGTAGAAAGTCGCCGGAAAGTTGCCGGACGGAAGCGTGAAGCCCTCGCGGATGAGGTGCCGGTACTCGAAGACCTGCCCGCAGAGGAAGAAGACGCCGCCCGACGCCGTGGCGAGCAGCCAGCGAACCGCCTGCTTCACGTTCCGGTGCTGGGCCGCGTCGAGCCCGAGCACCATCGTGAGGCTGCTCACGATGAGGACGAACGTCATGACGGCCGTGAACGGGATCCCGAGGACCGTCGAGGGCGCGGGCCACTGTTTGTTGCCCGCGCGAAGGATTCCGTAAGCGAGCAGCAGTCCGCCGAACGTCATCGCGTCCGTGACGAGAAAGATCCACATGCCGACCTTGCCCGTCGTGGCCGGGCCGAAGGTGGGAACCGTCAGCGGAGCCGGAGCAGGGGCGTACGAGGCCTCAGGGCGAGAGCTCATTCACAGTCCTTCCATGTTCACGAGGAGTCCGGTATCGCGCATCATCAGATCGATCTCGTCGGGAGACGGCGCGCCGAGGCGCCGCACGCGGCCGCGTGCATCGAGGAGGAGAAGGCGGCCCGCGAGCGTGCCGCCGTCGGGTGCGCGAAGGGCCTTCAGCGTCGCCGCCTCGAGGGGCCTGACGTCGCCGCCGGCCAGCGTCCAGCGCCACGCACCCGCCCCGGCGCCCTTCGCGAGGGCGGCGAGCGTCGGGACGGCCGCGCGAGCCCCCGGCGTCGTGTCGACGAAGCTGACGAGGTGAACCGCTTCGCCGGTGTTCCGGACGCGCCGCTGGAGCTTCGCGAGCGGCGAGCCTCCTTCTGCGAGCGCGGCGGCCGTCGTGAACTCGGCCACGATCAGGTGGCCGCGAAGGTCGGTCTCGTGAACGGGGTTGCCGACCTGGTCGACGAGCGCGAAGGCCGGAAACGAGCCCAGCACGGGCGGCGCGGGCGGCAGCGCCCGGCGGACCGAGCGCACGAGCGGCAGTGCGAACGCGGCCGCCACGAACAGTACCCAGAACAGCCTGCTGCCCGTGACGCGCGCCGCGACGCGCTGGAGGACGGAAGATGAAGAGGAAGAGAGAGATTTCATTTCTTGCTTATATGCGGCGGCTGCTAATGCAGCCGCCGATAGATGAAAATCTTCTTCCCGAACGGCCGATGTCAAGGGTCCGCGACCGCGGAGCGGCGCGCGTAGCGCGCCCTTGACATCGACCATTCGGGAAATATCTTCTCTTAGCAAGAACTTCCTTCTTTCTCTTCAGTTCGTCGACTCGTGTGAAGAGACCGCGAGCGCCGCGATGAGCTTCTCCCGCCGCGCGTCGGCCTCCGGCGTACCCTTGATGTCGATCAGGGACCTCACGTAGTACGCCAGGGCCCAGAGATCGTCGTCGGGCAGCGCGCCCTTCCACGTGGGCATGGCCGTGCCGCCGATCCCGGAGGCGATCGTGCGGTAGATGTCTTCGAGCGTCTCGCCGGACCGGATGTGGTCGCGCGTGAAATCCGGCGGCATGAGCTTGTATCCGTAGTCGCTGTCCTTCAGTTCGGCGTGATACGCGTCCGGGCGGAGGATCGCCTCGCGCTTGGAGAGCTCGAGACTCGCGGCGTTGATCGTCTCCTTCGACTCGTACGCCGGGTGGCACGACAGGCACTGCGCCAATCCGTGGTAGACCTTCATCCCGCGCGTGACGGCCTCGTCCCGGCGCTCCGGCCCCCAGGGATCGGGCCCCGGCACGATCGGCTCGCCAGGCGTCTTCTCGGCCCACTTCGGCGAGAGCGTCTTGATGTAATCGATGATGTCCATGAGCTCGCGCTCGGGGACGTCGTTCCAGGGAAGCATCGCGCTGCCGTGGAGCCCCTTCTGGATGATGCGCATGAAGTCCTCGTCGTTCGGCAGCTGGCCGCTCGCGACCGCCGCGAACTTGAACTCGCCCTGCGTGAAGTTGCGCGGCGGCGGGCGAAGGCCGATCGAGGCGGGCCCCTTGCCGTCGCCGTTCACGCCGTGGCAGGCCGAGCAGTATGTGAGGAAGAGATACTTGCCGTTGTTCAGGCGGCGCGCCGAGACCTTCTTTCCGCCGAGGACCATCGACTTCGTGAAGGTCTTGCCCGGCCCAGAGCAGCCAGTGCCGACGAGAAGAAGCGCGGCGCCAAGAAACGCTCCGCTCCTTCCCGTCGCGATTCGCTTTCCGACCTTCATGGAAATCTTTCTCTTTCTTCTTCTAAATCAGATAGACCACGACGAACATGACGACCCAGACGGCGTCGACGAAGTGCCAGAACATCGCCGGGAGGCGCACGGTGCTCGCCCGGCCCGAGACGAGGCGCCCCGAGAACGCGCCCGGCAGGAGGACGGCCAGGGCCACGAGACCGGCGAGGACGTGGACCGCGTGGAAGACGGTGAGGGAGTAGAAGATCGACCCGTACGTCCCCGAATCGATCCGGAATCCGGCGCGCCAGAGCGGGACCCAGACGGCGAGCTGCAGCGCGAGGAAGAGGCTTCCGAGCGCGAGCGTTCCGAGGAGCGCGCGGCGGAGCGACCCCGGCCTCTCTTCCGCCTCCGGGCGGACGCCGAGATGGAGGACGGCGCTCGACGCGAGGAGCACGAGCGTGTTCAGGAGAGGCAGAGCCCTCGGAAGCGGCGGAAGGCCGTCCGGCGGCCACACCGGCGCCCGGAGGCGCAGGATCGCGTACGCGAAGAAGAGCGCGACGAAGAGCATCGTCCACGAGGCGAGCGCCATCACCATTCCGACGAACGAGGTTCGCCGGGACTCCTCGGGCGCCGGAAAGCGCGTGACGGCCACCGCGGCGCTCATCAATTGCCGACCGCACCCAGAACGACCGGCTCGTCGCCGATCGGCTCGTCCTGCGCGAGCCAGTCCTTGCCGGCCACGGCCGGGTTGTTGAACTCGTGCGGCCCGTGGAGAACGACGGGAATCTCGTCGTAGTTGTGGTGCGGCGGCGGCGACGGAATCGTCCACTCGAGCGTGCCGACCTCCCAGGGATTCTCCGCCGCTTTCTTTCCGGAAATGAGGCTCGACAGGAAGTTGCCGACGAAGAGGAACTGCGAGGCGCCCAGGAGAAGCGCCGCGCGCGTCATCCACACGTTGACGGGGTGGAGGTGCTTGAGGAACTCGTAGGCCTCGTAGTTGTAGAGGCGGCGCTGCATGCCGCCGTAGCCCACGACGAGCATCCCGCAGAAGATCACGTTGATCGGGATGATCGTGAGCCAGAAGTGCCACTTGCCGAGGGTGTCGTTCATCATCTTCCCGAACATCTTCGGGAACCAGAAGTAGATCGCCGCGAAGGCGCCGAGCAGCACGGAGGCCGCCATCGTGAGATGGAAGTGCCCGATCACGAAGTACGAGTCGTGCAGGTAGATGTCCGACGAGATGGCGCCGAGATGGAGGCCCGTGAGTCCGCCGAGGCCGAACACGAAGACGACGCCGAGCGCGAACAGCATCGGCGTCGCGAAGCGGATCGAGCCCCGCCACATCGTTCCGAGCCAGTTCAGGAAGAACACGGCCGAGGGAATCGAGATGAGCATCGTGAGCGTCATGAACCCCTGCGAGAGGAGCGGGCTCATGCCGACGACGAACATGTGGTGCCCGTAGACGACCATCGAGAGGAGCGTGATGACGCTCATCGAGAGCGCCGTCGCCTTGTAGCCGAACGCGGGCTTGCGCGAGAAGAACGACAGGAGGTCGGACACGATGCCCCAGGCCGGCAGGATGAGGATGTAGACCTCGGGGTGGCCGAAGATCCAGAAGAGGTGCTGGTACAGCACCGGGTCCCCTCCGCCCTTCGTGATCGCGGCGCCGGCGAGGAAGAAATGGCTCCCGAAGACGCGGTCGAGGAAGAGCAGGAGGACGCCCGCGGCGAGGACCGGCACGAAGAGCGCGTTGAGGATGGCCGTCAGCCAGATGCCCCACACCGAGAGCGGCATCTGGAAGTAGCCCATGCCGGGCGCCCTCAGGCGCACCACCGTCGTGATGTAGTTGATGGCGCCCATGATCGACGCGCTCCCCGTGAAGAAGATCCCGGCGATCCAGAGCGTCTGGCCGTGGCCGGGGGAGCCCACGAGCGTCGAGAGCGTCGGATACGACTGCCAGCCTCCCGCCGCGGCGCCCATCGGGACGAAGAACGAGACGATCATGCAGGAGCCCGCGACGACGTTCGTCCAGAACGACATCATGTTCAGCGTCGGGAACGCCATGTCGCGCGCGCCGATCATGAGGGGGATCAGGAGGTTTCCGAACGCGCCGATGAGGATCGGCGTGATCGCGAAGAAGATCATGAGCGTCCCGTGCATCGTGAAGAACGACGCGTAGGCCTGCGGGGGCATGACGCCGCCGCTCTGGGGCCAGATGAGCTGGCCGAGGACGGGAAACGGCGTACCGGGATACGCGATCTGCCAGCGAATCATCATCGCCATGGCCCCGCCCACGACGAGGAAGAAGAGGCCGTACCACAGGAACTGCTTCGCGATGACCTTGTGGTCCGTCGAGAAGATGTATCTCCTGACGAAGGAGGTCGGCTCCGGGTGAACGTGCTGCTCGGCGTGGAACTCCGGCCCGACGTGCAGGTGCCGGACGGCGCTCACTGGACCCACTCCCAACCCCAGAGCTGTTCCTTGTCAGCCGGGTCGAACCGGCGCTGCGCGTCGCCGACCGCTTCCTTCATCCAGCGCTCGAAGTCGGCGACCGGCTCGACGAAGAGGTCGCCTCTCATCTTGTAATGAGCCCACCCGCACATCTGCGAGCACGCGATCTCGAAGTTGCCCGGTTTCAGCGCCTGGAACCACGTCCGCGTCACGTAGCCGGGATTCGCGTCCTGCTTCAGGCGGAAATTCGGGATGTAGAAGCTGTGGATGACGTCCTTCGCCTTGAGGTTCAGCATGACGGGCCTGCCGACGGGAACGTGCATCTCGTTCAGCGTGACGACGTCGTCGGGCGTGTTGAAGATCCCGTCGGGCCCGGCATAGCGGACGTTCCACGCCCACTGCTGGGGCATGACCTCGATCCTCACGGTGTCGGGGGACGTGGGCCAGTTGTACGTGTACTCCTTCACGTCGATCTGCGAGACCCTCACGAGGTTCATGTCGATCGTCACGAAGACGAGGGCGGC
>Ga0335081_10023089_pt1 | contig 10065 bp, 16 predicted proteins | sample Lox_Sample_35_FD_206713 | JGI IMG/M metagenome (GOLD analysis project Ga0335081, IMG submission 206713) | Soil microbial communities from Loxahatchee National Wildlife Refuge, Florida, United States - Lox_Sample_3.5 | ecosystem: Environmental > Terrestrial > Soil > Wetlands | place: USA... | reverse complement strand
AACAGGCGGCGATGGCCGGCGGCGCCGCGGCTGCCGGAGTGCTGATTGATGCCCCTCCCCGCGATACGGCAGAGGGTCAAGAGGCTGGAGGGCGTGTTCGTGGTGGACCGCCTGGCGGACTTCCCGCCGTTGACGAACGAGGAAATCGAAGCGCTGGTCGAGCGATTGGCAAGCGGCCAGGGATGGACACGGGAAGAAACGGCACGAGTCGCCAGGCGATGCCCGTACATCGAGGGAGAGCTGATGATCACGACGGGCCTGCGGGGCGAAGTCGCCGTCAAGCGATATCCGGGTCTCAACATGGCGGACGACCTTTGAAGGGTAATGCGGGTGTCTCAAAATGTCAGGAAATGTCACAGAATTGAGGCCAAAGCAGCAAGAAGCGATCCTGGCGCTCCTGACGAACGGGACTGTGGAACAGGCCGCCCGCGCCGTCAATATCACACCCCGGACTCTGTACCGCTGGCTGCAGGAGCCCCTGTTCCACAAGGCCTATAGGAAGGCGCGCCGAGACGCATTCGGGCAGGGTACGGCGCGTTTGCAACAGGCGTCCGGTGCGGCGGTTCCATCTTGAAGATCATGCTGGACCAGCACGCGCCGGCCTCCACCAAGCTCCGAGCCGCCGAGTTGGTGCTGACACATGGGGCCAAGGCCATCGAGATCGAGGACGTGGAGGCCAGAGTCGCGGAGCTCGAACGAGCGGCCGAGGAGAGCAAGAACAAGCGGTGAGTAAGGGAGCTTAAGCGGCAACGCGCTCAGCTTCTACGTGGACGCAACGTCCGGCAACTGGTGGACGTGTGACGTTCCGACTTGGGTGCAGTCCAATATTAATTCACCCTGCACTACGTGCGTCACCAGCGCGTCCGCGCTCGCCAGCACGGCTCTGATGACCGGCGCGGGTTCGCAGGCGACGCAGACCACCACCACGAAACTGAACGGCGGCGTGTTCTTCCCGACGACCGACAGCACCGCGGCGATGCAGTTCGATAGAGCCAATGGCACTTCAAATGTGATGACGGTGGATACGACAGATGGGTATGTGGGCAACTCCGGCAAGCCCGTTGCACGTCGTGGGCACCGCCAGGATCGCTTCGTCAGCAACCTCACTGAACGGCACATCGGGCACGGCGACGTGCGTACAGCCGGTAACGGGTGGCGTGAAGATCTCAACCTGCTACCTAAGCGGTTATGCGGAGACGGGCGCGGCGCAGACGTACAGCTATCCGACGGCGTTCAGCACGACTCCGGTATTGCTGGAAAGCGGGGGAAGCTGCGGCACGTACAACCCGAGCTCGACGACCGGCACGTTGACGCTGCCGGCGAATGCCTCCATGACGGCGGAGACCTGCAACATCGTGGCGATTGGGCAATGACAGGAGCCATTCGGCGGGCGGGCGGTCTTAGGGTGATATGTGGTCATATCAGGCTGAAAGAAAAGGACTTGGCAGTCACACACGCCATAAACGTAGACAAGCATGGGGGCTTCGCGCCAGGACGTGCGGCGCGGCAGCCACCGCCAGCGTGGGCGGCGCGAAACACCATGCGCCTGAGGCGAAGCATTGAGAACAGAAGCAGCGTATGTGGCTGATTGACAAGAAGGGAGCGCGGCCCGTTTGTGTGGCGTGCCGCAAGCTCGGGCCGTACCAGGAAGTTACGCCCGGCCCGTTTGTCTGCGACACGTGCGTTCGGGGCGCCGAACAGCATCTGCGCGATCTCATGGAGACGGTGCCGGAACTTCGGGATCACCGGCTAAAGCGATGGCGGACTGGGTGCGATTGCGAACGATGCCAGCGCGGGAACGCGGCAAAATGGCCGAACGTGGCAGTTTAGGTATATAACGTGGGCCACACGGGTGAACCACTAGTGGACCACACGGGTGAACCACTTCCGCGTTGGCTGTACGCCCGTATCCCACGGGAAGTCGTGTGCGATCCAGGCCTGGAGTCCTTGGATGTCCAGGTCTATTGCATGCTGGCAGGATCGGTTTGGCAAGGGACAACAGCCAAGATCGGGACACGGCTTATTGCCCGCAGCGCCCATGCTTCAAGACGGCTGGTGATTGCCAGCCTGCGTCGGCTGGAAGCGCGGGGACACGTGCAGAAGGCCGTCGTGCGCCGTGGCGAGCGAGAGCTGTACATTCTGACCTCCCTGGTGTTCGGCCAGAAGCAGCGCGCCGGCATCGAAGAGGTAATCAGCAGCCCCATCCGCACGCCGCGGCTGGCCAGCGTGAGGAGCGACTGATGCTCATTCCGCTCGCAGGCCGCGACTCCTCACCGACTCGGGGTCGGCGCGCTCTTTACCAACTCGATAGTTCCCTTATCCGTATCGATGGTTCCGACCATCTTGTCGCCATTCACGGTCACGTCGCATTTGTCGAAGGCCACCCTGCGTCCGGGTTGAGGAGACGTCTTAATGGTGAGCTTGTTTCCCTTGAGAGTTCCGGTGATGGGTATCGGATCATCTTCGCTGGGCCCCACCCAACCCGCCACCTCGTGACCAGTCTGCCTGAACGATGCCTTACCGGTGATCGCGCCGTCAGGTGTGGAAATTGTGACCTGCCAGGTCCCCGTGACGTCGGCCGCCCGAATCGGAGCAACCGACAGCGCAAACAACAACATGCTCAACAACAGCCGTCCAACCATCGCTTCCTTCCTGAGGTTAAAGACGTGACCCTCAAGGGGGAGGTTAACTGGAATCAGCGATAGCTCTCATGGTGTATTCGAGGCCATCCGATGCGTGTGCTTGAGCGACGTCTTCGCCGACTTGAAGAGGGATTGCTGCCACCGGCGGAAACGGCGGAGTCACGGCGGGTCCACGAGATTGTGATGGATATCCGGCGGGCGCGTGCAGCAAGGCTGGGCATACCCGAGCCAGAAGACGTTCCGGAACCGGTATATCGGCCAGGCGTGTCCATCGGCGACACGATACGGGCAGGGGTGCAGCGCATGCGCGAGCGCCGCGCGGTGGAGGAGGTCAGAGCACTGCTATGATCGGCAAGAATCTCGCGCGGCGTTTGGAACGGCTGGAAAAGCACCACGTGGCAATAAACAGCGTTCCTGATATTGTGATCGTGGCCGTGGACGGAGACGGTCATGTCTCGGGTCAATACCGTCTGACCCCTACGGGCCTGCAGCGGCTCTCGCCTGAGGAAGAACTTGCCAGAACCAGACACCCCGAGGGAAGATGAAGGCCATCGCCAAGCGCCTGCGCCGGCTGGAGGATCGGTTTGGGCCAGCGTCGGGTCCCCGGCGCATGGTGGTCCAGTACGGATACCTGAAGAGGCTGCCCGAGGATTACACCGGCCCGCGGCACACGGTCACGGTGAGACGGCTACCGCCAGGGCCGGGTGCGTATTCCGGCGAGGATTGGTTCGAGTGGGAAGAACGCCCCGGACCTGAGCCGGCCTCGAACACTGCCGGCCTCAGCGACGACCTCGTCCTCCAAGTGTGCTTCGTCGAAACGACGGGGCTGCATGGCTGCTACGATAACCCTCCGCGACGCAATTCTTAAGTCAGTGCACTAGGTCTCACTCAGCGACCATGTCGTGAGCGACGGTCGCGCGCTCCAGGTCCCGTAGTTCCCTGGTGAGTATCCGTTCCTCAACGTCTAATCCGACGTACGGATTGTCTTCCTCTTCGCGGCGCCAGTCGATGGCCTCAAGGGTCCGCGCCTCTTCCTGCAACCGTTCGTGAATGTTGATGGGCAACCGAGTGCCTGGGGACGCTCCCCGGAGGCTCTCCATGGCACGTCGGCGCGCACTCTTCAGCTCCCCTGATTCGCGCAAGTGGCGCACCGAGCCCGCCCCCCCACTCTGGCGCGGCGGAATCCCAAGCGCAGTAAAAACGAACCGGTACATATATCGGATAGTGCCGATCCGGCCGTAGATATCTCCAGTGAACCTGGAGGCGCCCGGAAGCCTGGTTCGAGTAGGAAGAGCGCCCTGGGCCGGAGCCGGCCTCGAACGCTGCCGGCCCCAACGACGAGATCCTCGTCCAGGTCCGCTACGTGGAGGCCAGACCGCGGGCCTGAAATCCGCGCACGCGCCGACCGGAAACCGCTACCGATATCCAGGGTTAACTGGCCAATCTCTGCCGACTTCTATCCTTGCCTGAGTTTTCGGGTTTCTGCAGCGATCTTGGTGAGCCGATTGGCGATGCGGCCGAGGAGACGACGCTGGGGGCCTTGGGGAAGCGTACGGCGGAACATCTCCACAACATGCTGAGCGACATGCAGAGAATCCAGCAGGCTGGCGAGATTGGCTTGGGGAGAAGTGAGTGAGGAAGGCAGCCGTGAGGTGGGCACCAGATGGCGAGGCTGCGAGCGAGCCATGTGGAACTCGCGCTGCAAGTCTAGAAGGGTGACGTCCACATAGTGGAGGGTCATGTCGGGTTTTAGGTGTCCGAGCAGCTTCATTACAGCAGGTAAGCTGACTCCGGCACGGAGCATCTCTGTGCCAAAGGTATGTCGTAACTGGTGCGGGACAATCCGGGTCGTGATACCGACCGCGGCGACGAGTTTTCGCCAGAAACTGCGCAGGCTGCGGAGGAGCGCGTTGCGGCTGCTGGGGCGAGCCAGAAGCAAGCCGTCGGCGGGGATTGGATCCTGGGAGCGCAAGAGGCGGAGGCGCTCCACCAGCCGAGCAACGAAGGAATCCACTGGGACCATGCGCTCGGTTTTCAACTTGCCAAGGGGCACATGGATGGCCCATTCCTGTGGGCCGACCAAACGGAGACAATCGAAGGATAAGTCGGCGCACTCGCCGATCCGCATGCCAGTGTGGCGGAGCAGCAGGAAGGCGTTACTGTTGCGATCATCGCGCCGTAACAGTTCCTGCTGGGTTAATCGGTCCTGGTCGGCGGTAAGTGGTCGGGGGAGATAATGGTCGCGGCGGGGTGTGTCTTGGCGGAGGATTAAGTGGGCCAGGGCGGGGAGGTCTTCGGTCCAGGCCAGTTCCTCCAACATGCAACGGAGATGGACGAGGTGGGTGGTATAAGTGATGGTGGCCAAAGGGGGCCGATGGGCGCGCAGGAAAGCGAACCAGGCCAGGATGTGCGGATCGCGGCGCAATTGATTGAGGGACTGCACCTGCGGATATTGGGCGCCGAGGAAATTCAGAAAATTGCGGATGGTTCCGTTGTAGAAGCGAAATGCGTCGTGGTTGAGGGAAGTGGTGAGCGATTGGGCGGCGCGCTGGAAAAGGGCAGTCAACGAATGCTGGAGGGGAGGAAGGCGATTCATATTGATATGGGGAGGGACGGCCGGATCTGTTGTGCCACCGCGCGGGCGTACTGTTCAAAGACATCGCGGGGAGAGATCTGCACGTAGATCATGGTGGTGGATATGTGCGCGTGGCCCATCAGGTGCATTAGGGCAGGCAAGCTGATGCCGGCGCGCACCATATCTGAGGCGAATGTGTGCCGGAAGCGGTGAGGATTGGCTAGGGCAGTCTCGCTGGTGCGGCGGTGGTAGCGAAACAGGGAACGCATGCCGGCGGGTGTCATGCGTGCGCCTCGGGCCGGTCCTTTCAGGGAGACGAACAGCGGTTGGCCGCAGTCCTTGGGCCGTTCCAGCCGGAGATAGTGGTCCAGTAACAGGGCCGTCTCAGAAGCTAACGGGAGAGATCGAGTCTTGTTGCCCTTGCCCCGCACCCGCATCTGCGCCTCCGCCCGAATGACATCATCGCAGTTCAAGGCAATGACTTCTTTCAAGCGAAGTCCTTGTAACAGCATCAGACCCACGATGGCCAAGTCTCGTGAGGTGCGGAAGCTGGACCAAAAGCGCGCCACCTCATCAACCGACAGAGGCACTACGATGCGTTTGGGTTGCTTCACACGCATCCGGGTTAGCGCCAGATGCGGACGGCTGAAACACAGCGGCGAACGCCGCCAATATAGATAGTGAAAGCCGGGTACGAAGGGACTGGCGGTATCGGGAAACTCGGCGCGCAAGGCGCGGTCTACCACGCCCACGCGGCGGTTAATGGTGGCGGCCGCGGGCTGGGGGTGATGGCCGGCTTGGAATCGGAGGTAGTCAGGCAGAACCGATTCTCTGAGCGCACCCTCGGTGATGGCATCAGTATGGTTCACGCTGTCCCACCAGCGCACGAAGTGCAGTAGGTCCATAGCGTAGGCGCGCAAGGTGGTTTCCGCCAAGCGGCGCGCCCATTCGCGATCCAGAAAACGATTGACCCATTCCACTTCGCGGCCCAAGGCCGATTCGACAATGTGAAATGGGCATCGCAAGTTACAGGTGTCCTGCGCATGGATCACATGGAAGATCATGCGTGCGCCTCCTCCAACAGGCACTGGAACTGGTGCGCATCGCCGCCTTGGACGAAGAAGCTGTTCGGGTCGTGCCCATCGGGCAAACTAAGCCTGCGAGCGTTTAAGCCTTGTTCGCAGAGCCGGCCTGCCAGGCGTTGCGCCGCTTGCTGCCCGCTGCCGTTGCGGTCGGCATCAAAGGCGACAAAGACGGTTCGCGCGCGGCCGTCGCACAGTTGCCGGAACTGGCATGCATTGAGATGGTTTCCCATCGCGCAAGTGACATTGCGAAAGCCGGCCTGCCACAACACGGCGTAGTCGAACAGACCTTCGACGAGAATTACTTCCGGGCATTGCCGGACTTGCTCCCACAAATACAGTCCGCCCTTGGCCCCCAGCAAAAACCGGTGCGGCGGCGCCGCCGTCGAGAGACTGCGGCCATAGAGATTGCCGTCCAGGGGGAAGACAATGCGATGCATGTAGGTATCGTGTCCGCCGGGGGTAACTAAACCGGCTTGACACAGAACTGGGAGCGGGTAGCCCAACCGTGTCAGCCAACCGCGCAGGCAACCGCCTGGCGCGTAACCGATCCGCATGTGCTCGATCAGTTCCGGCGAGTAAAGTCCGCGTTGCTGGAGATAGGGAAGCGCCTCGGCGTGACGGTGTAACTGCATGCGATAGAAACTCGCAGTCTCCTGTAGCAAAGCGGGCCAGCCACGCCATTGGTGCAGCAGGGCCACGGCTTGCGGGAACTGCACCTGGTGGTAGAGCTCGGCAAAACGGATGACATCGCCGCCGCGGCCACAGCCGTAGCAGTAGAACAGGTTCTTGCCGGGATCTATCAGGAAGCTGGGCTGGTGATCGTCGTGCAGCGGGCACAGTCCCATCCAGCGGCCGCGGCTGAGCCGCCGCATCGGCCGCCAAGCCTGTGCTTCCAGGTAGTCCAGTAAGGGAATCTGCTGTTTGAGTTCATCGAGTTCTTTCCGGCTCACGGACTGCTCGCCTCCAACAGCAGCATATGGCGGATTGCGGTCCAATCCCAGGCAAGGATGGTGGGTGCCATCAAGCCGCTCCAGCCGCTGGTCTGCCAGAGCTTCGCTGCCAGCAGGGTTCCCAGATGCAGCAAGCGTCCTGCCCACCGTCTCACCGTAGATGGGTCTGGCGACCGAGACGCATCTACGACATCGGGGATGGATCGCTCCCAGGTGCCGTCCGCTTGGTGCCGCAACTCCCACGCTTGTTGCCGGCAGTGGAGGCTGTAGTGCCCTGAGGACGGCGACCAGTCGGGCAGCACCGTGAAGGTCTTGTGGCACGGGCGACAACGGCCCCGGCGAATCCAGATCTGCTGGTGCCGCTCGTCGTGCGCCTGTTTGAGGCGCTGCCCGTGGCCGATGATGGTCCGCTCGCCGCAAAACGGGCAGAGCCGGGGGAGCAACCCTAGAGGGACCTCGGTCACCCCGGATCGCTGTCTTCCGTCTCTGGTAATGCGATAAAAAGGATCACGGCCGGCGTGAGGCCGTCAGGCATTCCTGCCACCGAATCGCGTGGGGCCTCACCCTCCTGGTAAGCAAGCGTCGAACGAAAAAAGAATACCCCCTTTCGCTCGCCAGGGTACGAGCCCGTTCTCAGACTACGAGATTGGCCGGTATATTGAGGGACAACGCCGTCGTTCTGGTCACGAAGCTACACACTGCGGCGTCAGGAGTTGGCAGAAGCAAAAGAAGGCTCCCGGAGAAAAAGCTGCGCTTCCGAGGATCAAGAATTGGCGGTTGTGATATGCTATACCCAATCCGGAAGCCAAAATGGAAATCTTAGGGAAATTGGGCGCTGGCATCGAATCTAACCCGACCTTTTGAAGGAAGGATCACCAAACATGTCGATTACCCTAACTGTCTCTTTTCACGGCGGATCGAACGGTCTCACCAACCTGTACACCGCTCCAGGCAAAACGGCGGTCCTACCCACGGGAAGCGGCGACCCCGCGTTAACCAAAGCCGAACTTCGCGGATTCACGCTGGGAGCCGGCAGCGATTCCCACCTCTACGTGGTCAACGGCTACAAAGATTCGAGTAGCATTTTGCAGTACACCCCACAAAGCGGCGGCGGTTACAGTTGCGGCGCAGTATGGGCGACAAGTCATCTGCATCACCCGTTCGATGCCGTATGGGGACCTGGCGGATATCTGTACGTATCCAATCAGGATCAAGCGACAGACAAAAAGATCAAAGTCACGGCCTATGACAGTAGCGGCAACTACGTCGGCGATTTCGCCTCCGGCTTCACGGAATTGCGCGGCATCACCTGGGCTGGCGACACCCTGTGGGCCGCGGACGAGAAAGGCGGAAAGGGCAAGGGCGCGCTGATCTCTTACCAATACAACAGCGACTTGAAAAAGTGGCCGGTCTCTTCGACGGGCTCAATCGACGTCACCGATCCCGTTCACGTGCTCTATGACGGTTCGTGTTACGTCTACATCGGCAGCGAAAAAGATAACTCCGTCCTGGCGCTCGACACGACCAACCTCGGTGAGGCGCCCGTCACTGTGGTTACCTCTTCTTCGAGCGTACCCATCGATGCGACGGGAGGTCTCGCGATCCTCACGGATGGCGGCACTCAATATATGCTGGTGTGCAGTCGCAAAGGCAATGCGATCAACCAGTACCAGCTCAATTCGTCGAGTTATCCGCCCACCGTTGCGAACGCCGGCGTGTTTCAATCGAATCTCGGTGACAATCCCGAGTTCACGGGCGTTCCCGGCATTGGCGTCTTCAATTAGCCGGGTACGCCGGAACTCCAGACTAAGGCCGTGGCTCGCCGGACTTATGGCAACACCCGGAAGAGCGCGTTGCTCGACAGCGTGCCGCTCGGAGTAGGGTTTCCGCCCGCGGCCTGGCCCGCGCCAGACGCTCGCCGCGGGGTTTGGTCTCGGCGCGGATGGATTTACCCGAACCGGACCGGAGGCAAGACTCATCCGATACTGCTGGGAGGGCGATGAGAATGCACCACGTGCGACAAGAGAACCTGCCTTTCGTTAGTAGTTCGCACGAGTTTGTGGGAGCTGAGCAAGGCGCCACTAGTGTTTCGGTGTTCCTGTTCCATGGGAAGCCGGGTTCGGGACCGGGTCCACACCGGCATCCCTATGACGAGATCCAGTTTATCCGTGAAGGGCGCGGGGTGTGGATGGTCAACGGCAACACTTTCGAGGGAGGGGCTGGCGATATCTTTGTCATCAAGGCCGGCGAGATCCACAGTTTCAAGGCAGTTGGCGACTCGCCGCTAGTGCAACTGGATATTCACCTCAGTCCCCGCTTCATCCAAGAAGACCTATAGAGCACGCTACTGAAGACCATCGACACGTTCTTGAAGACGCCTGCGCCGGCTGGAGGACCAGTTCGGAAGTCAGGAGCTGCTGCTGGTGTGGCTTCTCCAACCGGCGAAGCACCCGCAGGCTGGGCTTGTGTCGAAGCGATTCAGGCCCGCGTCCTTTCCACCTAGGACACCCGGACGACCAGCTCGTCGTTGGGGCTGGTAGCGTTCTGGCAGTGCCAAGAAGGAGCGCGCGGCGGATGGCCGGCACGTTGCAACGACGAGACGCCCGATGCAGCGCTGGCCACCTGCCACACGACGTTGCCCGTCGTTTAGGCGCGGCTACCTCGGGCCTTGCGCAAGGATGCGGCCACGGCTGCGCGTCACGGCACATACGAAGAAATCCGAACGCGCTCCTTGCGGAAGTGCCGCCCCCAACGGGCCGTTCGAAGTTCGGCAGGCGACAAACGGCATTGCTTCGTGCATATCGGTAGGCAAC
>Ga0335081_10023087_pt1 | contig 10066 bp, 8 predicted proteins | sample Lox_Sample_35_FD_206713 | JGI IMG/M metagenome (GOLD analysis project Ga0335081, IMG submission 206713) | Soil microbial communities from Loxahatchee National Wildlife Refuge, Florida, United States - Lox_Sample_3.5 | ecosystem: Environmental > Terrestrial > Soil > Wetlands | place: USA: Florida... | reverse complement strand
GCCAGTGCTGCTTGGCCCTGGCCAGACCCATGCGCGGAATGAAGTATCCCCAGAAGCCCACGATGCATGCGGCGAGTCCGTGGTCGGCAAGGTACTGGATACGCACATCGGCCTCATCGAAATACGCGGGACGAATGCGAGCGAAATCGCGCTCCCAGGGAAATCCAGCCTCGTTGGCGCCGCGCTCGTCGAACGGCTCCATGTCGGGATAGAGGCCGGCGACGATCTGCACGATCGTGAAACCTTTTTGCAGCCGGTCGGCGGCGAGGGTCTGGAAATCGTCGGGCCAGCTCAGCCGTTTGCATAGGCCCATCCACCAGGTGTCGCCCAGCCAGAAGAAGTGCGTGCCGTCGGCGTGCTCGAAGTGGCGCTGATCGGCGGCGATCTTCAACGCTCCGTGTTTGTAGAGCGGGTTTTCGCCCTCGTACGCAGCGACGTGGAGCGTAAAGGTGTGGCCATGAAGGTCGTGGTTGGCGGTATCGCTGGCAACCGAACGCACGCGATAGGTCCCGGGTGCGGGCGCAGCATAGCGCACGGTCCATGTCGAGCCGCCGGCCCAGAACGCCGGAACTTTCTCTTCCTGGCCGGAGGGGAGCGTGATCGCAGCATCGACTTCGAGATCATTGAATGGATCGCCGTATTGCTTTCCGCTCACGTACGACCATTGGGCCGGGGCGCCCGCGGTTGCGGCCAGCTCTTCTGCGAAACCCGTCTTCGCGGCCTGGCCGGCCACTGCACTGAGGGCCAGCGCCTTGACGAACGACCTCCTCGAAATTCCATCAGCCATACGGTAGAGCCTCTGAAGGAGATATCAGACCACCCGATGATGTTGCAGAGCATTCATCGCTGTCAAGGAAAGTATTGGGACGGCGAACAGGTGCCTCTGAAGGGTCGAACTGGCTCCGCTCTTTGCCCTCCGCCACGGCGAACGGCAAAGCATGGAACAAGCCGGTTCCGAGCAAAGCGGCAGAAACACGTCTTGACACGGCGGATGAGCTTCGCGCTATGCTCAGTCATCGTGGAGATCTGATGGTCTGATATCTCCACGTTTTCCCCGGAGGTGTCCTTGACAGACGCCAGCGGCGCGGTCAGAGAAACGATCGTGTCGGCACAGGGCCGCGAGGCGGACCCCGACTCACCGCCGGGGATCGGCCTCTATCGACTGGTTACCGCCGCCTGCGGAGCCACGGGACTCAGCACGGGGATCGCGCGAATCGGCCCGGGCGCGCAAATGCCTTATCACTGCCACCCGAACAGCGAGGCGATCACGATCATAGCCGGACGGGCGCGATTCGTGGTGGAGGGCAGGGCCTATCGGCTTCATGCCGGCGATTGCATCCATATTCCGGCCGGCGTGGCGCACACCGTGCGCAGCGACCGCCCGGCCGGCGATCTTATGGCGCATTGGGCCTTCAGCACCGCCATGCCGGCCCGCGAGGGCGCCGAACGGTCTTTTCCCGGCGAGGAGCGGGGAGACGGGAACCCGACGGATTCCGATCCGGAGACGATCGTTCGCTACGACCGCCTCGCGGTGTATGAACTCGCGAAGAATGCGTTCTTTCTCGATCTGTTCAGCCGGCGGCTGGGCATGGAGGGAATCTGCGGAGGCCATGGCCGGTTTCTTCCCGGTGCGTCGCTCCCCTGTCACACGCACGACTTCGATGAGTCGATTACGATCGTGGAGGGCGCGGCCGTGTGCTGGGTCGAGGGGCGGCGGTACGAACTCGGCGCCTGCGATACAGCTTACATTCCGAAAGGCATTCCGCACCGGTTCCTCAACCAGTCCGCGAGCGAAATGTCGATGATCTGGGTGTATGCGGCGGACGAGCCCGACCGGCGTATCGTGAATGCAAAGTATTGTTCCGGCGAGCTGGCGTGGCCGGGTGCGGCTCTTGCCGAAGAAGAGCCGGCGTAAGGCAGGGCGGTTCGCGAAAGCCGATGGGGCCACTCGAGTCGATGCCAAGGTGGCCGATCAGGAAGCCTGCTTCGCCCTGCACTGTTTCGAGAACCGCCGTGGATTTGAGGACCCCTCCATGAAGAAATATGACAATTTTGTCAATGGCAAGTTTGTGCCCTCGCAGGGCAGCCATCGCATCGTAGTGAAAAACCCCGCGAACGGCGCGGAGATCTGCACCGTTCCCGACAGCGGCCTGGACGACGTGAACGCCGCGGTGGAAGCCGGCGAAGCGGCGCAGAAGCTCTGGGAGAAGGAGCCGGCCGCAACGCGCGCGAAGCTGCTGCGCGCGATCGCCGCGAAGATCCGCGAGAATATCGAGCCGCTGGCCCGTGTCATCACCGAAGAACAAGGCAAGACGCTGGGCCTGGCGCGCGTCGAAGTCGAGTTTACGGCCGATTATCTCGATTACATGGCCGAGTGGGGTCGCCGCATTGAAGGCGAGATCGTGGAGAGCGACCGCAAGAGAGAGACCATTCTGCTTTTTCGCCGGCCGATCGGAGTGGTGGGCGGGATTCTGCCCTGGAACTTTCCGTTCTTTCTGATCGCGCGCAAGGCGGGACCGGCGCTGATCACTGGAAACACGATCGTGATCAAACCCAGCGAAGAGACTCCGCATAACGCCGTCAGGTTCTGCGAACTGCTGCAGGAGATCGACGTACCGCCCGGCTTGATCAATGTAATTCACGGACGCGGACCAGCGGCCGGCAATGCGCTGGCTGGGTCGCCGCGGATCGGCATGGTGAGCTTTACGGGCAGCGTGGAGACCGGCTCGGCGATCATGGCTGCGGCGGCGAAGAACATAACCAAGGTGAATCTCGAGCTGGGCGGCAAGGCCCCGGCGATCGTGATGGGCGATGCCGACCTCGAGCTCACCGTCCGCGCCATCAAGGCGTCGCGTGTGCTCAACAGCGGCCAGGTGTGCAACTGCGCCGAGCGCGTCTATGTTCAGCGCTCCATCGCCCCGGAGTTCACCGACAGGATCACCGCGGCCATGGAGGAAACGCACTACGGCGATCCGCTGAAAGACGAGACAGTCGAATATGGACCGCTGATTAACGAAGCCGGCTTTCGCAAGGTGGAGCGGCTGGTGGGCAGCGCCGTTGCAGCCGGCGCCGCGGTACGCACCGGCGGCAAGCGCGGCAAAGGCGAAGAGGGCTTCTACTACGAGCCCACAGTGATCGCCGGCTGCAGCCAGAATATGGAGATCGTGCGCAAAGAGGTCTTCGGGCCCGTGATTCCGGTCATCGAGTTCGAAGACCTGGATGAGGCGATCGCTCACGCCAACGACTCCGATTACGGGCTCACTTCGTCGATCTATACGCGCGACCTGAATGTTGCGCTGCGCGCCTGCCAGGAGATCCGTTTCGGCGAGACGTATATCAACCGCGAAAACTTCGAGGCCATGCAGGGATTTCATGCGGGTTGGCGCAAGAGCGGCATCGGTGGGGCCGACGGCAAGCATGGGCTGTATGAGTTCATGCAGACGCACATGGTGTATATGCAGCGGTATTAGCATCCCACCCTTTCGCCATCCGCCGCGGCGGACGGACGAAAAGGGTGGGGCAACCCGTGAGATGAAATCTTGCGATCATCCCACCCTTTCGCCAAAACCGGGCGAAAGGATGGGGCACCCCATGAATTTTCTTGTGCCGGAAAGGGATCATCAGAAAATGCTTTCATGAAACTGAACGGCAAAGTCGCGATTGTGACCGGCGCGGGCAGCGGCATTGGCCGGGCCGGCGCGATGCTGTTCGCCGCAGAAGGTGCGAAGGTCGTGGTTGCGGAGATCGATGCGCAGCGCGGAGAAGAGACCGTAGCGGGGATCGTTGCGCAAGGTCATGAGGCAGTTTTCGAGCACGCTGACGTTGCCAACGAAGCCGATGTTCGGCGCATGGTGGAAGACGCGGTGGTGCGCTGGGGAAAGATTGACATTCTCTTCAACAATGCCGGCGTGGTGCTGGTGAAGCCGCTCGACGAGATGACGGAAGCGGAGTGGGATCGCGTGATGGCGATCAACGTGAAGGCGGCGTTTTTGGCGATCAAGCATGTGGTTCCGCACATGCGGCGCACAGGCGGCGGGGCGATTCTCAATACCGGCTCGATCGCCAGTCTGATGGGTCAACTGCATACGCCCGTTTATGTCGCGTCCAAAGGAGCGATCGCGCTGCTGACCAAATCGCTGGCTCTCGATTACGGGCGCGATCGTATCCGCGTGAACTGCATCTGCCCCGGCATCACCGACACGCCGATGCTGCGCGAGCACCTGGGCCACGGCGCGGAGGGTGAGGCACGCATTCGCGAGCGGCTCTCCCGGGTGCCGACGGGCGAAATCCTCAAGCCGGAGGATGTTGCCCGCGCGGCGCTCTATCTGGTCTCCGATGAATCCGCGGGCGTGACCGGCATTCTGCATGTGGTCGATGGCGGGTTGCTGGCCGCGGCGGAGTACGATGTTCCGCTGGGATGATGAGCCTTCCCGTTCGCGCTGAAAACCGAAAATCGTCCCTCAGGGTCGAAAGCCCGTCTTCAATTTCATCCCTTTACGGCACGGCTGAAGCCGTGCCCTTTCAAAGCACGTGCGCATTCCTCCGTCGGTGGTAGGCTTCCCTCTGTACTCAAGAACAAGCAAAGGGGATCGTCGTGGACTTTGCCTTGCATCGCTTTGCCGCCGTCGCCGTCGTCGTGGGAGGGTCATTGGGAATCGCAGCGTCAACCGTGAGCCGAGCCGAGGAAGCCCAATCGGCGGCCGCAACCCAGAAGACGCAGGCCTTGCACGCCGAACCGGCGGACAATCCGGCTGCCGATCCGAAAGCGGTCGTCACGCTGGGCAATGCCCGCTTTACCGTGCTGACGCCGCAGCTCATACGCATGGAGTGGGAAGCCGATGGCAAGTTCGAGGACCATGCGTCGCTGGTCTTCATCAATCGCAGATTGCCGGTGCCGAAGTTCCACGTCGTCAAGGATGGAGACCCCTCCTACGAAAGGCTGGGAATCATCACCGATGCTCTCAGGCTTACGTACACGCTTGCGACTCGCAAAGCCGGTGAACTTCAGCCCGACAGTGTCGGCTTCACTGCGGAGAACCTGACGATCTCCTTGATGGTCGACAACCGGCAAGTCACCTGGCATCCGGGAGACAAGGACGCGCAAAACCTGCAGGGGACCACGCGCACGCTGGACGGAGCGCTGGGCTCGAAGACGCGCGAGCCGATCGAGCAGGGGCTGATCTCGCGCTCCGGCTGGGCGCTGGTCGACGACTCGACGCGCCCTCTCTTCGACTCGGCCGATTTTCGCTCTCTCGAAGGCGAGAAGAGTCCCTGGCCCTGGGTGATGGAGCGGCCGGCGGGCGAGCGTCAGGACTGGTACTTTTTCGGCTACGGCCACGACTATCGCAAGGCGCTCGGCGACTACGTGCGTGTTGCCGGCCGCATCCCGCTGCCGCCGCGCTTCGCTTTCGGCACGTGGTGGTCGCGCTACTGGGCGTACAGCGACCAGGAGATCCAGGAAATTGTTCGCGGCTTTCATGAGAACTCGACGCCTCTCGACGTCTTCGTCATCGACATGGACTGGCACATCAATGAAGACCAGCTCAAGGCAAGAGGTGAGAAGGATCAGTCGGGCGAACGGCTGGGGTGGACCGGGTACACGTGGAACAAGCTGCTCTTTCCCGATCCGCCGCAGTTTCTCGCCAAACTGCGCGCCGACGGCCTGAAGACCAGCCTCAATCTGCATCCGGCCTCGGGCATTCAGCCGTGGGAGGAGGCGTATCCGGCGATGGCGCGCGCCATGGGCATCGATCCGGCAACAAAGAAGTACGTTCCGTTCGACATCACCGACAAGAAATTCACCACGAATTACTTCAATCTCGTTCTTCATCCGCTCGAGAAAGAGGGCATCGACTTCTGGTGGCTCGACTGGCAGCAGAAGCCGACGACGAAGATGCCCGGGGTTTCGCCGACATGGTGGCTCAACTACGTGCACTTCACCGATCAGCAGCGCGAGGGGAAGCGGCCGCTGCTGTTCCATCGCTGGGGTGGGCTGGGGAATCACCGCTACCAGATCGGTTTCTCCGGCGACACGATCTCGGTGTGGGACTCGCTCGCCTTCCAGCCGTGGTTCACCGCCACCGCGGCGAATGTGGGCTACGCCTACTGGAGCCACGACATCGGCGGCCACATGCCGGGCGCGGTCGATCCGGAGCTCTTTACGCGCTGGGTGCAGTTCGGCGCGTTCAGCCCCATTCTGCGCACGCATACGACCAAGAATCCCGAGTCGGAGCGCCGCATCTGGGCGTATCCCGAGCCGTACTCGGCGGTGCTCCGATCCGCATTCCAGCTGCGCTACGCCATGCAGCCCTACATCTACACCGAGGCGCGCCGAACTTACGACACGGGGGTGGCGTTTTTCCGCCCGCTCTACTACGACTGGCCCGAAGAGGCGCAGGCCTACGACGCGAAGAACGAATATCTCTTCGGCGATGAGATGCTCGCGGCGCCGGTGGTGGCTGCGGCCGACAAGGTGAGCGGCCTGGCCAGCGAAAAAATCTGGCTGCCCGCAGGGCGCTGGATCGAGTGGCCCACCGGCAAGCATCTCGACGGACCCGCGCAGGTGGAACGCAGCTATTCCATCGACCAGATTCCCGAGTACCTCAAGATGGGCGCCATCGTTCCCATGCAGCCGGCGATGAGCTACACGGGCCAGAAGCCTGTCGATCCGCTGATTCTGACGATCTGGCCGCTCCCGCCTGGTTCGAGCTCCAGCTACAAGGTCTACGAGGATTCGGGCGCAGGGGTCGAATACCAGCGCGGCGTCTTTGCGCGCACGCCGATCAAAGCCACGCAGGAGGGCGACACGCTGCGCGTGGAGATCGGCCCGGTTGAGGGCAGCTTTCCCGGCATGCCGAAGACGCGCAGCTACGAGCTGCGCCTGCCCGCCGACTGGCCGCCGGAGTCGGTGACAGTGAACGGCGTCGCGGTGAAGCACGCGAGTGCGGCCGGCAAGAGCGGCTGGAGCTTCGAGGGCAACACGCTGACGACGGTGATTCCCGTGCCGGCAAGCGCCGCCGAGAACAAGGTCATCGTCGAAGTGCGGCGCGCCGCAGGCCTGACGGCCAAACGCAGCGAGATCGACGGCTTTGCCGGAGCCATGGCTCGCTTGCGCGGCGCGTATGACGCGATGCACGCGACGTGGCCCGTATCCGATCCGCCCGATGAGCTGATCGACGCCATGCAGGCCGGCGATCGCCTGGGCTATCATCCCGAGCGCGCTGTCGAAGAGATCGCGCACTTTCATGAAGTGCTGCCCAAGGCGCAGGCCGCCGTGAGCAGGATCGGCGATTCGTTTGCCGATACGTTGGACACTTATGCGAAGCGGATGGGGCGGGGCCCTTTGCGTCCCGCGGATATGGAGGCGGAGAAACAGCTGCGGCTCGACGCCATGGCGCGGGCCGAGAAGCTGATGAGCGAGGTGGGAAGGTAGCTCGCGGAGAGATTCGGCTCGTCTCGTCAACCGTCCATCCCACCCTTTCCGCTCGCTGCCGGCGAGCGAAAAGGATAGGGCAACCACGAATCAGTCCGAGTGTTCGCCGGCGCAGCACGAGTGCTGCGCGCTTGCCACCTTGGGGTGCTCCCACTCCGCGGTCGGATCGACGAAGTAGCCCTCGGTGTACTTGTCGTGATGGCGCACCCAGGCCATGGTGTGCTTAAGGCCCGCCTCGTCACGGCCTTTGGGCACGAGATCGAGGAAGTTGTACGTCCCAACCAGAATGTCGAGGCCGCGCGCGTACGACGAATAGGTGTGGAAGATTTCGCCGGCGGAGTTCTTCAAAAAGACGCTCAGGCCGGGCCGCTCCTGGCTGGGAAACTCGGTCATCTCGTAGTTGTAGTAGACCGGGCCTTTGCCGGCCTCTTCCGGCCGCGCCGAGACCTGATAGTCATAATTGAAGTCGCTGTCGTACGCAGAGACCCAGCGGAACTTCCATCCCATGCGCTTTTTGTAGGCTTCGATCTGTGCGATCGGCGCGTGGGAGACGACGACGAAATTCACGTCGCGATTGGCGAGGTGAATGGTCATGCCGTCGAAGTGATCGGCGAGGTAGGAGCAGCTCGGGCAGCCTTCCGCCCATCCGGGGCCGAGCATGAAGTGGTAGATGACAAGCTGGCTGCGCCCGCCGAAGAGATCGGCGAAGCTCAGCTTGCCGGCCGGCCCTTCGAATGCATAGGGCTTCTCGATTTTCTCCCAGGGGAGCTCGCGGCGCTGGCGGCTCAGCTCATCGCGCTGCCGCGTGAACTCCTTCTCTTTGGCGAGAAATTGTTTGCGCGCCTGGATCCACTCGTCGTGGGAGACGATCTTCTGCTGCAGTTCTGTGGTCGTGGTTGCCATGGTGAATCTCCTTTGCTTGCGCTTGCGCCCGCTTGGCGGCGCGATGCTTGAGGACCCTGTCTGTGACCAGGGCGGTGAGACCGCCCGTGCCGGCGGCGCTGCCGTAGAGGATGGCCGCGGTGGCGATGCAGACGGGACACATGGGGTTCTTCCATTAAGTTTGAGTGCCGGGTTCGCCTGCGCTCTGGTGATCCCAGGTCCCAAAATCGGGACCTGGGGCACCCCTGGATGGAGGGGGAATCAGGCGCTCAGAAAACTGCATGCCGTGCTTATTGGTTCTTCTGCAAAAACGGCGGCGGCTCGTCGGCGCTCGGTCCCCAGCTTGCCGGGACGGGGATGTTGAGCAATCGCAGGTACACGCTGAACTGGCCGCGATGCTGGTACCAGTGATTGAGCATGATGTTGCGCAGGAACGCCACGCGCGGCATGGCCAGCAATTGCTGCTCGCCGTTGACCAGCCGCCAGGTTTCCGCCATGGCGTCATCGTCGAACCTCGGCAAAACCTCGCGCACGATTGCGATGCTCTCGTCGAATTTCGAGAGAATCTCCTCTACTGTTGCGGGCTGGGGGAAGTTGAAATTGCCTGCCTGCTTCGGGCTGGTCTCGACAAAGCGAACGACGGAGCCAGGGACGAGGGCCAGATGCAGCGCGAGCTGCCCGGCGGTCATGGACTTCTCGTGCGGCTTCCAGGTCAGCTTGTCTTCGGGCAGCCGCTCGAGAAAGCGGCGCGTGACCGGAGCCTGGGTTTCAAATTCCGCGAGCAGAGATTGTGCGATCGACTCGGCGAGAAAAGGTGTTGCAGCGGACATGGCGATTTCTCCTGATCGTGAAAGTGAACTTCATCAAGCGGATTTCGTCGGCGATGCTTCGGCTCGCTCGCGGGCCTTTTCGTGCAGGTAGCTCCATCCGGAGACGACGCCTTTCCTGTGGTCATCCTCGATGAAACCGAACCCGGTGTGGCGGAATTGGATGAGCGTGCCGCCGCACTCTTCGCTGAGCCGATATTGCACGTTGTTGGCAACCGGGTACGACATGAAGAGCGGTCCAGAGAACTCGAGCAGCGTAGGCCGCTTGATGGCCTGGACGTGCGCCCACAAATGGCCGTTGCCGTCGCCCAGGTCGCGAAACCAGCGACCGCCCGGCCAAGGCTCCAGCTTCATGTGCATGGACGAGCCGTCGGGCCTTTCGCCGGCGGGGCCGAGCTGTTCGAGCAGCGCCGCAAAGGTGGTTTCGAGCGATGCCTTTACGTGAATCTCCTGCTCGATCTTCAGTGTCATCTCTTCGATGCTCAGAGCCGATTGAACCATGATCTCTCCTTCAAGTTCACGCTTTGAGGTTGGATTGCCCGCCGGCGGCTTCCATCGCTTCGGCCCGCTCCTTCACGCGCTGCAACTGGTGGCGCCAGTAGCGCTCGAACGTTTCCGTCCACTCGTGCAGCGGGCGGATAGCCTCAGGATTGGTTCGATACAACTTGTGCCTCCCGTTGCGCCGGACGCGCACCAGGCCGACGTCGCGCAGCACGCGCAGATGCTTGGAAACCGAGGGCTGGTCGAGCCGCAGGATGGCGACGATTTCGCCGACGGGCCGCTCCTGGACGACGAGCAACGAGAGAATCTCGCGCCGCCGCGGCTCAGCCACGGCGTTGAAGGCATCGCTGGTGGTGGCAGCCCGCGCCATGGGAAAAACAATACATTCCTATATGGGAATATGTCAAGTGCGGCACTCTCTCAT
>Ga0335081_10023085_pt1 | contig 10066 bp, 9 predicted proteins | sample Lox_Sample_35_FD_206713 | JGI IMG/M metagenome (GOLD analysis project Ga0335081, IMG submission 206713) | Soil microbial communities from Loxahatchee National Wildlife Refuge, Florida, United States - Lox_Sample_3.5 | ecosystem: Environmental > Terrestrial > Soil > Wetlands | place: USA: Florida... | reverse complement strand
GATCACCTCGCGGATGCCCACCCGATGATCCACTTCACCCAGCACGGCTTCATCTTCGCCGGCGGCGTGCTGATGGGCCTCGCGATCCGCGACGTCCAGCGCGCATCGCGGTCCTGAGGCCATGGCCCGGCTTCTGGAGGAACACGGGGCCCACCTCGTCTTCGTCGTCATCGGGATCGTCGCGTTTGTGTGGGCCGCCTACCGGCCCGAGCGAGACGCTGACCACACCGGCCCGCGCGTCCCGGTAGAGGCCGTGCGCCGCGCTCAGCCGGCGCCGAAGATCGCGAACGTGCGGCGGTCGGTGGCGCGCCGCGGTCTGCTGGCGCTCGGGCCGCTCCTCGCCACGGTCGCCACCGGTGCGGTCCTGTATGGACTCGACGTGGGCGGCGCGTCGGTCCCCGGCGCGGTCATCTGGATCCATTCCGGGATCTCGACGCTCGCGCTGTTGCTCGTCGTCTACAAGCTCGCCGGCAGCGGCATGGCCAGAATCCGCCGCGCCTTCACCCGGGACCGGCTCTCGGAGCTCGTGTCGGTGATTCTCGGCCTCTTATCGGTGCCACTGGGAGTCACGGGCGTCGGGCTCCTGCTCGCTCCCAGCACGAGCTCGTTCTTCGCGTACGCGCACCTGATCTCGAGCGCGTGGTGGACCGGCCTGCTCGTCTGGCACCTCCGCCGGTACGTGGGCGCCTCGCTGCGCGCCGCGTTGCGCTCAGAGAACCGCGCGGATCTCCTGCTCGAAGGTCGCGATGTGGGCGGTGAGGATGTCCCGCGCTCGGTCCGCGTCCCCGGCTGAGATCGCCAGCAGCACGTCCTGGTGCTCGTGCACCCGCGCGAACAGGTGCGGGAGCCGGTCGATCACCAGGTACCAGATCCGCAGCGACAGGTTGAAGTAGCGCCCGAGCGTCTCCTCGAGGAACGGGTTGGCTGCGCACCGGTAGATGAAACGGTGCACGCGCGTGTCGAGCTCCATCAGCGTCTCAAGGTCGTCGGTGCCGCGGCTGGCCTGGAGCTCGTCGAGCAGCCCGGTCAGTTCCTCGCGCTGGGCATCGGTGATCCGCTCGGCGGCGCGGTACGCGGCGTGGCTCTCGAGCTGGGCGCGCACGTCCGAGATGTGAGCGAGGTCGGTGATGTTGATCTCCGAGGCGAACGTGCCGCGTCGCGGGAACACGGTCACCAGGTTCTCGAGCGCGAGCCGCTTGATCGCCTCGCGGACCGGGGTGCGTCCCATCTTCAACTCCCGGCCGATCAGGTCCTCGTCGATCGGCGCGCCGGGTGCGATGCGCAGCGTGACCAGCCGGTCGCGCAGCTCGCGATAGGCACGATCGGCGAGCAACCCCCTTGGTGGCGCCGAGACTGATATATCAGTCATCGTTCTGAGGAGTCTATATGGGCCGCTGCGCGGCGTCCATGGGGCCATGTACCCCGTCCGGACGGGGAACCCGGCCCCACGGACGTCGAGCGCAGCGAGACCCATTACCGAGGGAGTGCTGTGCGAACCGGGCGGAACAGCATCAACCCCAGCGTCGCTGCGCACAGCGCCGCCGCGATCGCGAACGGCACGGCGTCCCCGGTGGCCTTGGCGAGGGCGCCGCCACCACCCGCGCCGGTCACCTGCCCGGCCGCCCACGCCAGGTTGATCAGCGCCATCGCGTACCCCTGGCTGACCCCGTACGAGTCAGCGGCGTCGGACAGCATCGCCATCGCCGGCGCCCAGAACGTGCCGAGGCCGACGGTCTCGAACACGATCACGACGGCGAGCAGGATCGCCGTCTGGGGCACGGTGAACAGCAGCAGCGCCACCGCGCTGACGGCGAGGCCGACACGCAATGGCAGGATCCGCCCGCGCCGGTCGGACACCTGCCCGACCGCGGGGCTCATCGCGGCCTCGACCGCGGCGGCGATCAGGAAAGTGGCGCCGATACCGGCGGCGCCCGCGCCCAGTTGACTCAGCCGGAGCGGGCCGAGCACGTTCATAGTCCCCGACGCGATCGCCGGCAGCGCGACCAGCCACATGCTGAGCACGATCACCGGCCGGCGGAGCTGATCGAGGAGTCGAGTCGGTCGATGCTCCGGCAGCGGCGAGGGCGCAGGCAGACTCGCGACGGCGGCGATCAGAACCGCGGCGAGCACCACCACCGCTGAGAACACCGGGCCGCGCCCGAGCGCATGCGCCAGCGTGCCGATGACCGGGCCGAACAGGGCGCCGCCGATCCCCGCCGCCAGCGCCCCGCCGATCGCGCTCCCGCGTCGCTGGACCGGGACCTCGGCGACCAGCCAGGCGAGTGCTCCCGCCCACGTGCAGGCGCCGCCGAAGCCCTGCACGACGCGTGCGGCATCGAGCAGGATGATGTTGTCGACGAGGCCGAAGACCAGGCTCGAGGCGCCCATGAGGCCGAGGCCCGTGTAGAGCGTGACGCGCGGTCCGGCCCGCTCGGCCAGCAGGCCTCCGGGGATCGCGCCGACAAGCGTCCCGATCGCGTAGCCCGCGGTGAGGACGCCGGCGGATGCTTTCGAGAGATGGAGCTCGCGCGACAGCGACGGCAGCAGCGGCGCCACCGCGGCGTAGAACATCGTGTCGACGAAGACGATCGCGCCGGCGACGACGAACAGCAGCCGGAGCTCTCGCGGGTTCAATCGCCCAACTCGGTGCGCCGGCGCACCACGAACTCCTCGAGCTCGGCGCGGATCGCGTCGTCGAGCGGCGGCTGCTCGTAGCGCTCGAGCGTGGCCCGCCAGATCTCGCCGGCGCGGGCGGTGGTGTCCTTGGCGCCGCGCTTTGACCAGCGGTCGAAGTTCTCGGTCGAGGACAGCAGCGGGCGGTAGAAGCACTCGCGGAAGCGCTCGAGCGTGTGGGCGGCGCCGAGGAAGTGACCGCCGGGGCCGACCTCGGTGTGGGCATCGAAGGCCAGCGACGCGTCGTCGATCTCGAGCGGCGTGAATTCCCACCTGAGCTCGCGCAGCAGCTCGACGTCGACGATGAACTTCTCGTAGCAGGACACCAGGCCACCCTCGAGCCAGCCCGCCGAGTGCATCACGAAGTTGGTGCCGGCCAGGAACGTCGGCAGCATCGTCATCAGCGACTCGTACGCGGCCTGAGCGTCGACGGTCTGCGACGCGTTGAGCCCGCCGCCGCCGCGCCACGGCAGCCCGAACCGTCGCGCGATCTGCCCGGTGCACAGCACGCCCATGCCCGACTCGGGCGTACCGAACGAGGGTGACCCCGACTGCATGTCGGTGTTACTGAGGAAGCTCCCGAACACGACGGGCGCGCCGGGGCGGATCAGCTGCGCGAGCGCGATGCCGGCGAGCGCCTCGGCGACCTGCTGCACGAGCGTCGCCGGCAGCGACACCGGCGACATCGCGCCCATGAGCAGGAACGGCGTGATCACGACCGCCTGGTTGGCCTTCACGTACTCGAACATCGCCGCGAGCATGCGGTCGTCGTAGCGGAGCGGGGAGTTGACATTGATCAGGCTGATCGAGACGGGCGCGCGCTCGATCGCTTCGCGGCCCCCGAACAGGATCTCGCCCATGCGAATCGTGTCGGCGGCATTCGGACCACTCGTCACCGATCCCATGTAGGGCTTGTCGGACAGCGTCTGGAGCGCGAACACCATGTCGAGGTGGCGGGAGTCGAGCGGGCGGTCCTCCGGCTCACAGATCGTGCCGCCGGGGGAGTCGAGCTCGCCGAACGCCTGGGACAGCTTGACCAGGTTCTCGAAGTCGGCCATCTTGGCGTCGCGTCTCGTGTCCCCCTCCCGGATGAACGGGCAGCCGTAGACCGGGGCGAACACCATGTGATCGCCACCGATGTGGGCCGTGTTCGCCGGGTTACGAGCCTGGAGCTCGAACTCGCGCGGCGCCTTCGCGACCTGCTCGAGGATGAACTCGGGGTCGAAGCGGATCCGGTTCTCGTCCTCGAGCGTCTGGCCCGCCTTGACGAGCAGATCAACCGCCTCGGGGAGCAGGAACTCGATCCCGATCTCGGACACCAGGCGCCGCCATCCGCGGTCGATCACCTGCATGGCGTCTTCGCTGAGGATCTCGTAGCGCGGCATGGAGTTGACGAACACGGCGTGGCTCCTCTGCGGATTCGGGGGATCTGGGGTCTGGGTCTGGGGTCTGGGCCCCCAGCCGGGGGGTTGACCTGGGGACGTCTATCCGTAATCTATATCGCGTGGAACAAGAGTTCCAAGCGTCCGCTCCCGGGACGGCGGCGATCGATCGCGGCGCGGACCTGTTGCTGCGCGTGCTCGAGAGCGAGGAGCCGGTGGCGTTGGGAGACCTCGCGTCGGCCGCCGGACTGCCGAAGAGCACGGCGTCGCGGCTCGTCAGCGCACTCGAGCGCCGGGGCCTGATCGAGCAGGACGGCGAGCGCGGGCGGCTTCGTCCGGGGCCGGCGATCCTGCGCGTGGCCGAGCGGAGCATGCTCGAGCGCAACATCGTCGAGGTATCGCGTCAGGCGCTCGACGCGCTGTCCGAGGCCACGGGCGAGACCGTGAACCTCGCGGTGCCCGGGCCCGATGGAGTCGAGCACATCGCCCAGGTCGACAGTCGGCACTTCCTGGGCGCGGGACAGTGGCTCGGGCGGTCGGTCGGCTACGAGCATTCCGCCAACGGAAAGGTATTCGCGGCGTTCGGCCGCGCGCCGGCGGCCGTTACTACGCCCGAGGTCCAGGCGGTCCGGCGTGACGGCGTCGCCACGTCGATCGATGAGCTCGAGACCGGGCTGTCGGCGATGGCGGCGCCCGTGTGGGGAGCGCGGGGCGAGGTGATCGCGGCGCTCAGCATCTCGGGCCCGACGCTGCGGATGACGCCTTCACGGATCGAGGAACTACGGCCGGTATTGACCAGCGAGGCGCGGACGCTGAGCCGCCGTCTCGGCCATCGCGACGAAGGAGAACGCGCTGCATGACGGATGAGGAGATCCTCCAGCTTCTATATGACGAGACGCTGGTGGGCAACGCCCCCGCGGTTCGCGACGGTGTGAACGACGGTCTCGAGCAGGGACTCGCGCCCGACCGGATGCTGTACGACGCGCTGATCCCATCGCTCGAGGAGGTGGGCGCGCGGTTCGAGCGCGGCGACTTCTTCGTCCCGGAGATGCTGATCGCGGCGCGCGCGATGCAGGGCGCGCTCGACATCCTGCGGCCACTGCTGGCCGACACCGGCGCGGCGCAGGTCGGCACGTTCCTGATGGGCACCGTCAAGGGCGACGTGCACGACATCGGCAAGAACCTGTGCAACATCATGCTCGAGGGCGCGGGCTTCCAGGTGATCGACCTTGGCGTCAACGTGCCGCCCGAGAAGTTCATCGAGCAGATCGAGGAGCACAACCCGGACATCGTCGGGTTCTCGGCGTTCCTCACGACCACGATGCCGATGTTCAAGGCGAACATCAACGCGCTCGAGAAGGCGGGCTTGCGCGACCGGGTGATCGTGATGGTCGGCGGCGCGCCCGTAACCCAGGAGTACGCCGACGCGGTCGGCGCCGACGGGTACTCGGCCGACGCGTCGTCGGCGGTCAAGAAGGCGAAAGAGCTGATCGAGCTCCGGCGCGAGAAGGTGCTCGTATGAGCAGCGTCACGGTTCTGCGGTCGCGGTCGAGGACGGTCGAGATCGGGGCGGACCGCCCGTTCTGCATCATCGGCGAGCGGATCAACCCGACCGGGCGCAAGGCGTTCGCCGAGGAGTTGCGGGGCGGCGAGCTGTCGACCGTGACAGCAGACGCGGTTGGTCAGGTCGAGGCCGGCGCGAACATGCTCGACGTGAACGCGGGTATCCCGCTGGTCGACGAGGCTTCATTGCTTGCCAGCATGCTCCAGACCGTCCAGAGCGCGGTCGACGTGCCGATCTGCATCGACTCATCGGTGATCGAGGCGTTGGAGGCGGGGTTGGCGGCGTATGAGGGCCGCGCGCTCGTCAATTCGGTGACGGCCGAGGACGAGCGGTTGTCCGAGATCCTGCCGTTGGTGGCGCGCCACGGTGCCGCGGTGATCGGTCTCGCCAACGACGAGACCGGCATCCCCGAGACGCCGTCGAAGCGCTTGGAGTGCGCACGGAAGATCGTGTCGGTCGCGGCCGACTACGGGATCGCGCCGGACGACGTAGTGATCGACCCGCTGGCGATGACTGTCGGAGCCGACCCTTCGGCGGTCAAGACCACGCTCGAGACGATCAGCCTGATCCGCGACGAGCTCGGAGTGAACATGTGCCTGGGCGCCTCGAACGTCTCGTTCGGGCTCCCCCAGCGGCTCGCGCTGAACGCGGCGTTCCTCCCGATGGCGATGGCGGCGGGGCTGACGAGCGCGATCATGTCGACCGCCCCGGTGTGCGTGGACGCGGTCCGGGCCGCGGATCTGTTACTCGGCCACGACGAATGGGGCGCAAGCTGGATCGCCGCGCATCGCGCGCGCCAGGCGACCGTGCCCGAGGCGGCGCGCGTGCCGTGAGCGGGGTATCACCGCAGCGCCGGCGGCTTGAGCTGGCCGCCGATGGGCCTGCTTCGGCGTCGGACGACGGTGCGGCGCGGGTGCGACTGCGGTTCCTCCCCGAGGGCGCCGAGGTCCGTGTCCCGAGCGGCACGCCCGTGTTCGACGCGGCGAGCTGGAACGGGATCGCGATCGACTCCACGTGCGGGGGTCACGGCACATGCAAGAAGTGCCGCGTCCGGATCATGTCCGGAGACGTGCCCGTCGGTCCCTTGGATCCCCGCGCGTTCACCGTTGATGAGCTGCAACAGGGGTGGCGGTTGGCGTGCCGGGCCGGTGCGCGCGCGGATTTGGTTGTTGAGGTGCCGCCGTTGCAGACGCGCCCGAAGGCGGCGCTCGCCGGCGTTGGGCGTCATGTGATCTTGCGGCCGGCGGTGCAGAAACGGCATCTCGTTTTGGAAGAGCCTTCCATGGAGGACCAGCGGTCGGATCTCCAGCGGGTTCTGGACGCGTTGGATGATCTGGAGCCGCACGCCTCGATCGAGATGTTGCGGTCGCTGGGCGGCGTCTTGCGTGCGTCCGGATTTGATGTGACGGCGGTGGTCGCCGACCAGGAGCTGATCGACTTGGAGCCGGGTGACACGACCGCGCGACGGTTCGCGATCGCGTTCGATCTCGGGACGACCACCGTGGTGGCGACGCTGCTCGATCTGGAGAGCGGCCAGCCGGTCGCGGTGCGCTCGATGCTGAATCGCCAGCAACCGTTCGGCGCTGATGTGATCACGCGGATCTCGGCGACGATGATGGACCCGGAGGCGCTGGCGGCGTTGGGTGCGCGCGTGCACGAGACGATGACTTCGCTCGTCGACGAGGTCTGCGTCGAGGGGTCTGTTGACCCTCGCGAGGTGTACGAGATCACGATGTGCGGGAACGTCACGATGATGCACCTGGCGCTCGGGATCGACCCCGAGCCGCTGTCGATGGCGCCGTTTGTGGTCTCGACCCACGCTTTCGGAGAGGACGTGCGCGCGCGTGACTTCGGGGTCGAGGTGCACCCGCGCGCGCCGGCGTTCGTGTTCCCGTCGCTCGGCGCGTACGTGGGCGGCGACATCGTCGCGGGGATGCTGGCGACGGGTCTCACGCGCGACCGCCGCATCAGGCTGTTCATCGACGTCGGCACGAACAGCGAGATCGCGCTCGGGTCGGTCGACCGGGTGGTGGCGACGGCGGCGCCGGCGGGGCCGGCGTTCGAGGCGGCGCAGATCCGCTGCGGCATGCGCGCGTCCGAAGGCGCGATCGAGGGCGTGAAGATCTCGGGGGACTCGCTCGATCTCGACGTCATCGGCGACGTCGACCCGGTGGGAATGTGCGGGTCGGGGCTGGTCGATGCGGTCGCCGAACTCGTCCATTGCGGTCTGCTCGACCACTCGGGTCGTTTCATCCCTGATGACGATGCGGCCGTGTTGCACCCCGGGCTTGCGGATCGGTTGACGATGATCGGCAAGGAGCGCGTGTTCGTGCTCGATTGGCACGGTGGCTCCGATCCCGAGAGCTCGGTGTTCCTGTCTCAGCGCGACGTCCGCGAGCTCCAGTTCGCCAAGGCCTCGATCGCGACGGGATGGAGCATCCTTCTTGGACAGCTGGGGATTTCGGTCTCCGATGTGAGCCAGGTGCTGCTCGCGGGGAGCTTCGGGGCGTATCTGTCGCCATTGAGTGCGGTGCGGATCGGGTTGGTGCCGGCGATTGCCCTCCCGCGGATCGTCTCCGCGGGCAACGTCGCCGGCGAGGGCGCGAAGATCGCCGCGCTATCGGTGCGCGAGCGGGCCGAGGCCCATTCGATCCTGCGCGAGGTCGAGTACGTCGAGCTGTCGGGACGGCCCGACTTCAACGACATGTTCGTCGATCAGCTGGCGTTCCCGGGATGACCGGGCGTCGCGCCGTGGTCGCCTGCGGTGCTCTGGCTCTGGACGTCCGCCGGATCGCCAGACGGCGCGGCTGGGACCTCGAGGTGATCCCGGTGCCGGCACTGCTTCACAACCACCCCGACCGGATCGGCCCGGCTGTCGCAACACTGTCCGCCGCCAACGACGTCGTGGCCGTCGCGTACGGGGACTGCGGTACCGGCGGCGCGCTCGACGGGCTGAGCGCCCCGCGTCTGGAGGGCGAGCACTGCTACGACGTGTTCGGCCGGGATGAGGCGCGCGCCGCGCTCGAGGAGGAGCCGGGGACGTACTTCCTGACTGACTTCCTGGCGCGGACGTTCGAGCACACGGTGTGGCGCGAGCTCGGCCTCGACCGCTACCCGTCGCTGCGCGACGAATACTTTCGGCATTACAGGCGCGTGGTGTGGCTGGCCCAGCGGCCGACGCCGGCGACCCGGGCGGCGGCGGCGCGGGCGGCGGAGAGGCTCGGGTTGCCGCTCGTCGAGATCGAGGTCGGCAACGCCGGACTCGAGCGCCAGCTGGAGCGGCTCCTCGCCGGCGCCGAAGCTCCGACCGGCTGCGGTTAACTCATCACTCGACCCGTCCCGGGGGGTGAATCCAGATTCACCCGGCCCTGGCACGGTTAACCCCGCATTCGTCCGCCGCGGGCTGCCGAATGTGGACTTAACCGCCTTCCGGCGCCGCCGGCACGTTCACGGTGGGGACGTTCCAGCCGGACACGCTCACGACCGGCGCGGCGCCGCTGAGTGCGGAGCGCCGGTAGGTCGCACGGAGAGTCTCCGGCTCGCCGGGCCACAGCGTCACGTCGTTGTCGCTCCAGGCGATCGGCAGCACCTCGTTGTCGCCTTGCGCCGGCACGCCGGACGCCGGCCCACGGCGCACGTCGGCGCGGAGGAAGAACGCGACGGTCGGCTTCGTCGAGGTATTTGTGATCGTCACGTCGGTTTCGGTGTCGTTGCCGTCGGCGAGCTCGTCCGGATGGGTGCTCGCAGTCACGCTCACGGTGGCGGGAGCCAGCGACCGGAGCTGGGTGAGATTGCCGTACCGGCTCATCGTCGCCTGCGGGTTGCCCCGTGTCTTGCGCCAGTTGACCACGTCCCGCTGGGTCGAGAGCCAGTAGACGTTGCGATCGACGACCCCGCCGGCACGCGTCAGTAGCAGCTCGACGAAGTACGTCTGCGCCGGCGTCGGTGGCGTGGTCGCGGCGGGAACGACCGGACGGAGCAACTCGCGCGCGACTCCCTGCGGGTTCACCGAGATCCCGCTCGCGGTCCGATCGTCGAGAAGTTGTCCGTCGACCGCGTACACCTTGGCTTCCACCGACAAGCCGGTTTGGGCGAGAGCCCCGAGGTTGTCGACCGACACGGTTCCGTCGTCGTACGTGTAGAGGACGTGCAGCGGCTCGTTGGCCTTCTTGGCGCCGAAGTAGCTACCGGCCTGGTCGAAGTCGTGGTTGTAGAGATCCCACAGCAGCGTCGGCCAGCCCTTGTTGAGCTGCCAGTAAACAATCCCGGTCGACGGAGCTTCGGCGTTGGTCGAGTGGTCGATGTACGCCTCGAACTCTGCGCGCTGGGTCTCGTAGTTCTGGACTTGCGCCTCCTCGACGTATTGCGCAAGGCTCGACCACGGGCCGTAGCGATGGCGGATCGCGGCGTCGAGGTCGTGCAAGGTACCGAACGAATAACCGCTGTT
>Ga0335081_10023084_pt1 | contig 10066 bp, 8 predicted proteins | sample Lox_Sample_35_FD_206713 | JGI IMG/M metagenome (GOLD analysis project Ga0335081, IMG submission 206713) | Soil microbial communities from Loxahatchee National Wildlife Refuge, Florida, United States - Lox_Sample_3.5 | ecosystem: Environmental > Terrestrial > Soil > Wetlands | place: USA: Florida... | reverse complement strand
GTCAAAGACTCCGCCGGGATTCAGTGGCGCTGTCGGTCATTATTCGTTCTCGGCGACGATCGACAAGAAGGAAGTCCGGGCAGGTGACCCAGTCACGCTCAAGATCACGGCTGAAGGTACGGGCAATGTTAGTCTCCTTTCACTGCCGAAACCGGTTCTGCCGACAGACATCGAGGCCTATGACCCGAAGGTTTCAACCGATGTTACGCGCAGCGGCGGAATAATCGGAGGCAAGAAGACGGCGGAATATCTCCTCGTTCCACGCAACGCGGGCAAACGCACAATTGAGCCTATTTCCTTTTCGTATTACGATCTTGCGAAACACGAGTACGTTCGGCTTTCTTCGCCGGCCTATGATATCACGATAACTCCTGGCAAAGAATTTGCCGGGGGCGACGCGGCAATTGCATCGAAAGAGGATATCAAGCTCCTCGGAGAGGATATTCGGTATCTCAAGCTTACTCCCGGCGAATTGCACAGTCTCACGGAGACTCCGTTCAGCGGTGGAACATTCTATCTGAGCTTCTTTCTCCCGCCTCTCGCATTCATTGGGGCATTCGTATATCGAAGGAGAATGAAGGCAATCTATGGGGATATGCCGAAGTTCCGATTCCAGCAAGCGGGCAAAGAAGCAACACGACGCCTGAAACAGGCCAAGCAGCTTCTTGCCCAAGGGAATACAGAGAGTTACCACGCGGAGGTCTCCAGAGCGCTGCTCGGGTACCTGGAGGATAAACTCCACCTCGAGAAATCATCGCTCTCGGTGGAGGAGGCCGTCAACAGGCTGCAGCAGCGTGGCGTCGATGAACAGACACTCGAGCAATTACGGATGTGTCTTGAACGGGCTGACTTCGCTCGGTTTGCACCCGATTCCGATACCACGGGAGCGCGAAAAGAATTGCTCGATGCAGCAAGCACGACGATTAGCGCGATTGAAAGAACCTTTAGCCATCGTATATGAAACTCCGCGATCACGTCCTCTTTGCGCTTCTCCCTCTCCTGCTGGCAGTTCAACCGTCATTGGGACAAAGTCCAACAGAACTGTTCAACCGGGGGAATGACTATTACAGGGCGGGCAAGTATGCTGAAGCGTCCGCGGCATACCAGGAGATTATCGATCAAGGAATGGTGAGCGCGGAGGTCTATTTTAATCTCGGGAATTCGTATTACCGCCAGGGAAAGATTGCTCAGGCCATCCTGGCCTACGAACGTGCGCAGAGACTGAAGCCCGGCGATCCCGACATTGCACACAACCTTCGCCTCGTGAATTTCAAAACAGTCGACCGGATTGAACCCGTCCCCGATCTCTTCATCATCCAGTGGATGCGCGCGTTTGCTGCGGTTGTTCCGTTTCAAACAGCATTCAACGTGCTCACCATCGGTTGGATCGTGTTGTTCATTTCACTGGCAGGAGTGTACGTTGTTCGTGACGCGACTGTCGTGAGAATGCTTCGGTGGGCAGTTCTTCTCGCAATTTTTGTTCTCGTATTGTCGGGCGGAACAATTGGGATCCATTCTATTCTATCACTGGGCAATGACCAGGGTATCATCACCGCGTCCATCGTCACGGCAAAGTCTTCACCCGATGAGCAGAGCATCAACGCATTCGTGGTGCACGAAGGGTTGAAGGTGAACATGGGCGATACGCTCGGCGATTGGGTCAAAATTACGCTTGCAGACGGCAAAGTCGGTTGGGTTCAAAGCCAGGAGTGTGAGCGGATTTGATTCTTGGAGCCTGATTACCTATCTTTCCGCCGGATGTCGCCGGCGGATGTATGCCTTCCTCGGATTTCAACCACATAGAAGAGAGTTTCGCCAAGGATTTCCTGTCCCTCAAGGCGATTTTTGAGTTTGTGGGGACGTTCTCCACATCCAACAACCTCGATGATTCACAGACTTTTTCGATCAAATTTGCAGTCGAGGAAGTATTTACGAATATGGTGAAATACAACCCCGGGTCGACCGAGGTAGCAATTTCGCTTTCTCGGGACGGAAAGAACGTCAAGGTCGGTTTTGTCGACGTCGAGGAACAACCGTTCGATATCACAACGAAAGAAGAAGTTAATCCCAATTTGTCAATTGAGAAGCGAAGACCGGGAGGACTGGGGATATTTCTGATCAAGAAACTGATGGATAAGGTCGAATACGCACACGACGGCATATACAGCCGGATCACTCTGACAAAGATTGTGGAGTAAGGATAATGTTTCAATTTAGAATCGCTCAGGATGGACAAATCCTTCTGTCTGGAAGGCTTGATGCGTCGCACTCAGAAGTCGCAAAAAAAGAATTCGACAAAATTACAGAATCCGCCGTAGTGAACCTTAGGGATCTCGAATACATTTCGAGTGCTGGCCTGGGTGTTCTGTTTGCAGCCCAGAAGAGGTTGAAGGATGCGGGCAAGGGATTGAAACTGATTAACATGAACCAGCACATCCGGGATGTGTTTCGTTATGCACGCTTTGACCTCATTTTTGAGATCGAATAGGGGTTCCGGGTGAATACGTGGAATTTTGAAGAATTCCGAGATGTGCAGGTTTTCTGGCTTTTTTTTGCCATTCCCCCAAACTTTAACGACTCCGGTCTGTATTTATGATTGAGCAAGGAGATTCCGAACTCGTCAGACAATGCCTTGACGGAAATGTCGCAAGATTCGGAGATCTCGTCAACAAGTATGCAAAACCCATTTATAATCTTGCGTTGCGGATGGTCGGTGATGTGGAGAATGCGGCAGACATTGCCCAAACCACATTTCTCAAGGCGTATGAAAACCTCGGGAAGTTCGACCTCAATCTTAAATTCTTTAGCTGGCTTTACCGCATTGCCATCAATGAATCGCTGAATTTGCTCCAGAAGCAAAAGCAGACAGAGCAGTTAAATGACGAACTCATATCTCCAGTTGCAGCACCGGATGTGGCACTCCACGAATCGGAGCGCAGCGAAATCATTCAACAATCGATCATGAAACTGACCCCCGAACAACGGAGCGTCATAGTCCTCCGCCATTTTATGGATCTCTCCTATACGCAAATGAGTGCGACTCTCGGGATAACGGAAACCAAGGTGAAGTCCCGGCTTTTTTCGGCCCGCCAGCATCTGAGGAAAATGTTGTTGAAGAGGGGATTGTGACCATGGTAAACAAGACGATCGTTGAGCTGATGCAAAAAGAGATAGACGGTACGGCGACCAAAGCAGAGAGCGCAGTGCTTCGACGTCGCTTGAAAAACAGCAAGGAGGCAAAAACAATGTTCGGAGAGCTCCGAAGAACGGCAGAGCTCCTCCAATCAGTTCAACCCCAGAACCCCCCTCCGCACCTTCAAGAGAATATTCTACGATCCCTTCAACGGACGAGATTTCAAAGAACGACGCGTTATCAAACCAATAATTGGAAGGAGGCAAGTATGTCTGCTCTTCAAGAGTTCTTCAGTAGCAAGAAACGGGCATTTGCGCTCGGCGGCATCGTCGCGGTCGCGGCTGCAATTGTACTCATCTCCCGGGTGTACCCGCCATCAACAAATGAGAATACAGAAGGTACCATTGGCGGGGCAACAAAATACCGATCGGAACAAATAAAGCAGGGAGATGTTGTCCTCGGCACAGAGGGGGCTTCGAAGACTGCGGCCCAGATCTCCCAGGAAATGCAGGAACAGGTCTTGCAGAACAAGGAACTTCTTGGCAAGGCACTCGAGAACACTTCCCTCATGAGCAAAGAACTCGCCAACAAAGACCTTCAAAGCAAGGCCATCGAGAACAAGGACCTTCTCAGCAGGCAGCTCGCGAATCTGGACTTGCTGAACACGTCTCTTTCCAACACGGCCCTTTTGAGCAAGGAGCTCGCCAACAAGGAAATGATGAACAAAGTGATGGAGAACATGCAGTTGTTGAGCAAACAGCTGGGGAGCAAGAGCCTCCAGAGCAAAGCAATGCAAAATGTTTCACTTCTCAATAAGATCATGGCGAACAGAGACCTGCTCAACAAATCCGTGGAGAACCAGGTGCTGTTGAACACGCAACTCGAGAACAAGGATCTCCAGAGCAGAACAATGGAGAATCAATTATTGCTCAACAAGGTGCTGCAGAACACGGCCCTCCTCAGTAAGAATCTTGCCGACAAAGAACTCGCCAGCAAGGTCATGGAAAGCAAGTCGCTGCTCAACAGGGAACTGCAGAACATGTCAATGCTGAACAAGGAGCTTTCCAACGCTTCGATGCTGAATAAGGTGCTGGAGAACCAGTCGCTTCTGAGCAAGGTGCTCGAGAATGCAACGCTGATGAGCAAGTCACTGGAAAACCATGCCCTTGCGAGCAAAGCGTTGGAAAACACGCAGCTGTTGAACAAGGTCCTCGAGAACAAAAACCTGATGAACAAATCCTTGCAGAATGCGGCGTTGCTGAACAGGACGTTGGAAAACAAGACGATGGAGAATAAGACGCTGGAAAACAAACAGCAACAGTAACCGCATCACGAGAGTTGCTACGACGGAGGCGCCCGCACAGGGCGCCTCTTTTTTTGTTTATTCGTCAATCCTTCCCACTTTCCCCCCGACTTTCCTTTTTCGTTTTTTGTTGTACATTGAACGACCTCAGCCGTGCGTGCCGCACGAAAACGACCGAAGATCCGCCTGATACGGTGAAGCATGGTCCGTTGTGTCAGAAGAACCTGTTCCGCGTTGTTTATCGCTGCAATCCTGCTTGTCCAACCGCGAGTGACCGCTCAAATTCACTCTTTGCGCACAAGCGACCTACGGCTGCTCTATCTCGATGATGCACACGCGTACATCGTTCCCCATCTTGCCCGGTGCTTCGAGAACGCCATAGGGTTTCACCACGAGTTGTTCGGGTACTATCCGACCGATGTTGTGACCATTCTAATGGAAGACTTCAACGATTACGGGCATGGCGGAACTTCGTCGATGCCCTGGAATTCCCTGGATATCGGGATGGAACCGTTCGATTACGAATACGATACACAGCCGGCCAACGAGCGTATGAACTGGCTTATGAACCACGAGTTGATCCACCTTCTGACCACAGACCAGGCGTCGTCGGGTGACAGAATGTTTCGTTCAATCTTCTTTGGAAAAGTAGTCCCCACCGCGGATAATCCGTTATCGATGGTGTACAGCTATCTCACAAACCCGCGCTGGTATGCTCCGCGCTGGTACCAGGAAGGCTTCGCCGTGTTCATGGAGACCTGGCTTTCCGGCGGCCTTGGCAGGGCCCTGGGGAGCTACGACGAAATGATGTTCCGTACCATGGTGTATGACAGCAGCTACTTCTATGACGTTGTTGGCCTGGAATCGGAGGGGACCACGGTTGATTTTCAAGTCGGTCAGAACGCCTATCTGTACGGAACCCGCTTTGTGACCTACCTCGCGGACCAATACGGTCTCGACAAACTGAAGCAATGGTTCAACAGGACGGACGGCACCAAACGATATTTTTCTTCTCAATTTGAATACGTGTACGGTGTTCCCCTCGAAGAAGAATGGCAGCGGTGGATTCGTTTTGAACACGCCTGGCAGAAACGGAACATTGACACGATTCGTGTCTTTCCTCTAACGCCGTATCGCCCCATTATTCCCGAGGCACTTGGGTCGGTATCCGCTGCTTATTTTGATTCGACTGATCGTACGCTTTATACGGCAGTCAACTTTCCCGGGCAAGTCGCACACATCGTTTCCATCAATGTGGACCGCGGCACCGTCCGAACAATCTGCGATGTTCCTACGCCGGCTCTCTATTATGTCTGCTCGCTTGCCTACGACCCATCCAGCGAAAGCATTTTCTTCACAACGGACAATAGCACCCGTCTGCGTGACCTTAACGTGGTCGATGTCAAGACAGGCAAGGTGCGTATGCTGTTAAAAGACGATCGTGCCGGCGATCTCGCGTTCAACCCGGTCGACAAATCCATATGGGGTGTCCAGCACCACAACGGTTTTTCGACCATCGTTTGCTTCCCGCCTCCCTATACCGAGGGATGGAGGAACATCCTCAAGCTGGAGTATGGGAACGATATCATTAATCTCGATATTTCGCCCGACGGCAAGCTCCTGACAGGGTCCTCCATCGACGAAAGCGGGCGACAACGTCTTGTTTCCTATGACCTTGAAAAGCTGACAAACGACAACGATTCACTCAATGTCCTCTATGAATTTGAGAATAGCGCTCCGGAAGGATTTGTCTTCACAGCTGACGGGAAATACTTGTTCGGCACTTCATATTACACGGGTGTATCAAACGTGTGGAGGTATGATTTCGCGGACAAGAAAATGGATATCGTCACCAATTGCGAAACGGGACTGTTCCGGCCGATCCCGATCACCGACGACACACTTGTTGTCTTTCGCTATTCAGGCAAGGGGTTCACGCCGGTCCTTCTATCGGTACATCCCCTGGAAAATGTGAACCCGATCAACTACTTTGGGCAGGAAATCGTTGACAAATATCCGATCGTTAAAACGTGGGCCTTGAAATCTCCGAGCCGCATCAACATAGATTCGCTCACGATTTCAAGGGATGATTACAAACCGTTCTCCAATGTACGGCTCGCATCTGTCTATCCGCTCGTTGAAGGATTCAAAGATTTTGCTGCGTACGGTTTCCGCGCGAATCTCGGCGACCCGCTCGGGCTCTACGGTATCGATGCCACACTGTCATACTCGACAGTGTCCGTGCTCCCGGCGAAGCAGAGGATCCACGCGTCGTTTGACGCAGAGTACTATCCGTGGTCGCTTTCGACGACGTACAATCACGCCGATTTCTACGATCTCTTCGGGCCGACGAAGACGAGCAGGGCGGGATACTCCGTCGCGCTGAAGTACAACGATTTGCTGATTACCGACCGTCCGGAATCCATGGAATACACAATCCGCGGCGCTGCCTATGGGGGCCTGGAGCGCCTGCCGGATTTTCAGAATATCGCAACATCGTTTGATAGGTTCTTCACCCTCAGCGGCAATCTGAAGTATTCCTATATGCTACGAACGCTTGGGGCGGTTGAATACGAAAAAGGAATCGCAACAGGACTGTTTTCTTACAATACCTATGTAAACTCAACGGTCTTTCCCCGTGTGTACGCCACACTGGACTACGGCATTTTGCTTCCTCTCCTTCATTCTTCTGTCTGGCTAAGGAGTGCGGCCGGACAATCGTTCGGCGACCGTTCAAGCCCGTTCGCCAATTTCTACTTCGGTGGGTTCGGGAACAACTGGGTCGATCACCAGGAAGCGCGGCGGTTTCGGGAATACTCCAGTTTCCCAGGAGTTGCCATTGACGAAATTGGAGGCAAGAATTTCGGAAAACTTTTGGCAGAATGGGCGCTTCCACCGTTACATTTCAGGCGGTTTGGGTTTCCGAGTCTCTATTTTAACTGGACACAGCTGATGCTATTTACGAGCGGTATCGTGACGAATGTCGATAGCAACCCGGACAAGCGGATGTTCGCAAATCTCGGCGCCCAGCTGGATTTCAAGCTGGTAATGTTCTCTCTTCTGGAATCCACTTTTTCATTTGGATACGCCGCCGCGATCGAGCAGAACCAACGGCTTTCGAAAGAATTCATGTTTTCGCTGAAAATCCTGAACTAACCAGGGAATCCTTAGCCCGCTATGCAATCAATTCTCGTCAACGTCGCGGCAGCTATGATTCCTGTGCTTCTCTTTCTCGGTGTTCTCGTTTTCATCGACAGCTACAAGCTTGTCAAGCTCAGGTCTATCCTCTTCAGCATCGCACTCGGCTGTCTGATTGCAGCGCTCCTGTTCGCGGCCATTGAATTGATTCCAGCATTTCCCTCGGGGTCAACGATCTACAAGCGATACGGCGCGCCAATCATCGAAGAATCCCTCAAGGCTCTTTTTCTCATTTACCTCATTCGTTCCCGAAGAGTAGGATTCATGGTCGATGCTGCGATCCAGGGATTTGCGGTGGGCGCTGGGTTTGCCCTTTTTGAAAACATCTACTACCTGGAATCGTTGAACGAAACCCATTTGCTTCTGTGGATCGTCCGTGGCTTCGGGACCGCAGTCATGCACGGCGGTACGACGGCCATCGTGGGAATCGTATCCAAGAGTTTCTCCGACGTGAAAGATTCGACGGCGTTCGTCGTCTTTGTCCCGGGTCTCCTCGCAGCAATCTTCATTCACTCCCTCTTCAATCATGTTATTCTACCGCCCGTCACCCTGACGATCGTTGTCCTGCTTTCTCTCCCCGTGTTGATACTGGGAGCCTTTGCGAGGAGCGAAAGGACCACAAGGCAATGGCTGGGAGTTGGATTCGATAATGATGCTGAACTTCTGACGATGGTAACGACAGGGGGTATCGCCAAAACGCGCATCGGGCGCTATCTGGATTCGATCCAGAGTAATTTCCGTGGAGAGGTGGTCGCCGATATGCTGTGCTATCTTCGTATTTACCTTGAATTGGCCATACAGGCAAAAGGGATACTGATGATGAGGGAATCAGGGTTTCACGTCGACCCGGATCCGATGGTGCAGGCGAAATTCGATGAAATGACGTACCTTCAGAAGAGCATAGGCAAAACAGGATTGCTGGCGCTCTCACCCTTTCTCAGGACGAGCGACCGGGATTTGTGGCAAATGCACATGCTGGAGAATTAAACAGGAAATGATCCGAGCGAAGGAATTTCCATGAAAACGAAAACCGGGGACAGTAAAAAGACCATCGGCGGGGTCAAGTCGTACGTCCATCGCCTGGAATCGCTGATCGATGCGTCGAAGCACCTCAACACAACGTTCGACCTGGAGAAACTGCTTTCAATTATTCTTCACCTGGCGACGAAGAATCTCAATGCCGAGCGCGGAACCATCTACCTGATCGATGAAAAAACCAAGGAATTGTGGTCAAAAGTTGTGAAGGGTGAGGGTCTCGTGGAGATCCGCCTCCCCGTCGGCACGGGGATTTCGGGGACGGTTGCGGAGACGGGCGAAACAATCAACCTGAAAGATGCAAGCAAGGATAAGCGGTTCTATTCAGGGTATGACAAGCGTTCGGGCTTCAGAACCAAAACGATGCTGTGCATGCCGATGAAAAACCGTCACGGAAAAATCATCGGAGTGTTCCAGATCATCAATAAGAACCGTGGAGCCTTTGACAATGAGGACGAACTGTTTCTGAAAGCCTTTTCCGAGCACGCTGCTCTAGCGATCGAAAATGCGCGACTGTATCAGACGAGCATGGAAAGCGAGCGTGTCCAGAAGGAACTTCAGATAGCGGGTGAGATTCAGCAGCGCCTGCTCCCGAAGGAAATTGTGCCGATCCCCCACTATGAAGTCGCGGCGGCAGCGCAACCGTGTACGAGCGTTGGAGGCGATTTCTACGACGTGATTTCTCTTGGCGACAACCGTTACGCGTTCGTGATGGCTGACGTGACCGGCAAAGGTGTGCCGGCCGCCCTCCTGGTGTCCACGCTCCACGCTTCCTTGAGAGCATACATCCAGTCGGGCACTAACCTCTCCGAACTCACCGCAAAATTGAACAACCTCGTTTTTGAAAACAGTCCTTCGGAACGGTTCATCACTTTTTTTATTATGATGCTGGACTGCGACAAGCACACCATCACGTATGTCAATGCAGGACATAATTTTCCCTATCTCCTGCGACAGAACTCACAGGATATCGTAGAACTTGAAGCAAGCGGCCTGCCTCTCGGCATGATCGATAACGTGACCTATGAATCGAAGCAAATCAGTCTTGAGGATGAAGATGTGCTCGCACTGTACACTGACGGCGTCACGGAGGCGATGGATAAGTCGAAGCAACAGTACAGCGAAGAGCGCCTCAAACAAACATTGAAGAACAGTTTTCTCAATCATCCGCGAGAAATCAGGGACACTGTACTCGAAGACGTACGGTCGTTCGTTGGACAGGAACCGCCATCCGACGACTTGACTCTCCTTGTCTTGAAACAAGTGTGAGGGATTGTGCGATATCTGCTGTCGCCCTCACGGTCGCAAACCATGCTATTCCAATCTTACGTCAGCAGAATTCTCGAAATCGGTCAAGCGAGCTCTTCATCGTGAATTCGAACATAGTGCTCTGTTGA
>Ga0335081_10023082_pt1 | contig 10067 bp, 8 predicted proteins | sample Lox_Sample_35_FD_206713 | JGI IMG/M metagenome (GOLD analysis project Ga0335081, IMG submission 206713) | Soil microbial communities from Loxahatchee National Wildlife Refuge, Florida, United States - Lox_Sample_3.5 | ecosystem: Environmental > Terrestrial > Soil > Wetlands | place: USA: Florida... | reverse complement strand
CTCGGCGAGCACCCGCAGCAGGCGCGTCTGCAGCGGCAGCGACATGTCGCCGATCTCATCGAGAAACAGCGTCCCGCCGTCGGCCTGCTCGAAGCGCCCGCGGCGCTGCGCATCGGCGCCGGTGAAGGCGCCGCGCTCGTGTCCGAAGAGCTCGGATTCCAGCAGGTCGGCGGGGATCGCGGAGGTGTTGAGCGCGATGAAGGGTTTGCCGGCGCGCGGGCTGTGGTCGTGGAGCGCGCGCGCCACGAGCTCCTTGCCGGTGCCGGACTCGCCGGTGACCAGCACCGTCATCGAGGAGCGCGCCAGGCGTCCGATGGCGCGGAACACCTGCTGCATCGCCGGCGCTCTCCCCAGGAGCTCGGGGATGCGCGGCGTGCCGCCCGCCTCGCCGCGGCGCTCCATGCCGGCATTCGCGGCGCGGCGCGCGAGCGCCACCGCCTGGTCGATGTCGAAGGGCTTCGGCAGGTACTCGAACGCCCCGCCCTCGTAGGCCGACACCGCGCTCCCCAGGTCCGAGTGCGCGGTCATCACGATCACGGGCAGCGCCGGGCGCGTGTCGCGGATGCGCTTCAGGAGCTCGAGCCCGGAAGCGCCCGGCATGCGGATGTCGGTGATCAGCACGTCCGGCGCGTCGCGCCGCAGCGCCTCGAGCGCCGGCTCCGCCGCATCGAACACCCGCGCGCTCATGCCGCCGTGCTTGAGCGCCCGCTCCAGCACCCAGCGGATGGAGGCGTCGTCGTCGACCAGCCAGACACGCAGTGAGTCGGCGTTCATGGTTCCTCTCCGAGCGGCAGGAGCAGTGTGAACACGGTGCGCCGCGGCTCGCTCTCGAACTCGATGATGCCGCCGTTGCGGGTGACGAGCTCCTGCGCGACCGCGAGACCGAGGCCCGTGCCGTTCGGGCGTCCGGTGACCAGCGGATAGAAGATCGAGGAGCGCAGGTGCTCGGGCACGCCGGGACCTGCGTCCTCGACCTGCACCGCGGCCACCAGCCTGTGGCGCACCGGACCGATGCTCACGTTGGAGCGCGCGCGGGTGCGCAGCACGACGTGCCCGGAGTCGCCCTGCGCCTGCAGCGCATTGCGCCCGACGTTGAGCAGCGCCTGGATCAGTTGATGGCGGTCGAGCATCGCGTTCGGCAGGCTCGGATCGTAGTCGCGCTCGACGAGGATGCCGCTGCGCGCCTCGGCCTTGAGCAGGTGATAGACGTGCTCGCAGATCTCGTGCACGTTCATCATGGTCTTCGACGGCGGGCGGCTGGGGCCGGCGATCGACTCGACCAGCGCCGTGAGCCGATCGGCTTCGCCGATGATCACCTGGGTGTACTCGCGCAGTGCCGCGGCCGGCAGCTCGCGCTCGAGCAGCTGCGCGGCACCCCTGAGGCCCCCGAGCGGATTTTTTATCTCGTGGGCGAGCTGGCGGATCATGAGGCGGCTGCCGTCGAGACGCGCGAGCAGGTCGTTGTCGCGCGAGATGCGCTGACGCTGCGTGGTGTCGGCGAGCTCCACCAGCAGGTACCGCCCGGTGAGCCCGGGGAGCGGGGTCACCGTGACGTCGAGGATGCGCGGCTCGCGCGGGGCGCCGACCGGCTTGAGCGTCAGCTCGCGGTCGGCGATACCCTCGCCGCTCTCGAGCGCGCGGCGCAGGATCGCGGTGAGCGCGCCCGCGTCCTGCAGGAAGTCGCCGAACGGCCGCCCGCGGCTCATGTTGAGGCTGAAGGCGAGCAGGTCCTGCGCCGCTACGTTGGCGTAGGTCGGGCACAGCTGCGCATCCAGCATCAGGATCCCGGTCGAAAGCGTATCCAGCAGCTCCGCCGGATCGAAGTGCGACAGCACCGAGGGGCTGCGGTACTCAGCCACCACGGCGCGGGACTCTCGGCGGCGGCGCGCCCGCAGCGCGCGCCGCGGGAAGCGGCAGGATCAGCGCGGCCGGGGCGGCGGCCCGGTGTTGCTGTTGTTGGGCGCTGCGGGCGTAAAGAGACTCGGCTGGTGCACGTAGAAGGTGACGGGCGGCGTCTGGCAGAGCGTCTCCCCGCTCGGGTCCTTCACCTGCGCCTGCACGGTGTGTGCGCCGCGATCGATCGGCGTTACGTTCCAGCTCATGCCCGTGGCTGCACCGCCGTTCAGCGCGTTGCCATCCATCGTGATGAACACCTGGTCGCCGCGGCGGACCGGCGGGTCGGTCTGCACGCGGATGAACACCGACTCGGCATTCGGCAGGCTCTGCTGATCGAGCGGCTGCGCGACCGCGCAGCCGCGGTAGGCCGGGCCGGCCTGGGCGGGCGTCTCCGACTCCGAAGAGGCCGGCGCCCGCACCCCGGCCGACTTCGAGGAGTAGGTCTGCACGCCCTCGACCTCGAGCTTCTGCGCGTTCGGGTGCGGCTGGTCGCTGTAATGGACCACGCCGTTCTCGTCCACCCACTTGTAGATGACGGTGGTGGCGAGCGCCACCGAGCAGGCGAGCGAGATTAAGGTAAACGCGATGCGGCGCATTTGAGCCGAGCATAGCCCGCGGCGCCGGTGCTGACAAAAGACGCTCGCACAGTTTGCGCAGTGGTACGCGCTCTGCGGCCCCGCCGCGCCCCCGCATCGCCGCCCGCACGCCCGCCGCCCGGCCCTTGCAGGGGCTTGCGGCGGCGGGCGTTGAGCGCGGGGACGGCGATCGCCTCATCGAGTTCAGCAGCTGTAGTACAGCTCCAGCTCCACCGGGTGCGTGGACATGCGGAACCTGGTGATCTCCTGCATCTTCAGTCCCATGTAGGCGTTGATCACGTCGTTGGTGAACACGCCGCCGCGGGTGAGGAACTCGCGATCGCGGTCGAGGTGCTCGAGCGCCATGTCGAGCGAGTGGCACACCTGCGGAATGTCCTTCATTTCCTCCGGCTCGAGATCGTAGAGGTCCTTGTCGGCCGGCTCGCCCGGGTGGATCTTGTTCTGGATGCCATCGAGCCCCGCCATCATCATCGCGGCGAACGCGAAGTAGGGATTGGCGCAGGAGTCCGGGAAGCGCACCTCGATGCGCCGCGCCTTCGGGTTCGACACCCACGGAATGCGGATCGAGGCCGAGCGGTTGCGCGCCGAGTAGGCGAGCATCACGGGTGCCTCGAAGCCCGGCACCAGGCGCTTGTAGCTGTTGGTGCCGGGGTTGGTGATGGCGTTCAGCGCCTTGGCATGCTTGATGATGCCGCCGATGTAGTACAGCGCGAGCTCCGAAAGCCCGCCGTATTTGTCGCCGGCGAACAGGGCCCGGCCCTCCTTCTGCAGGGACTGGTGCACGTGCATGCCGTTGCCGTTATCCCCCACCAGGGGCTTCGGCATGAAGGTCGCGGTCTTGCCGTAGCCGTGCGCGACGTTGTGGATGCAGTACTTGAGGATCTGCACCTGGTCGGCCTTCTGCACCAGGGTGCCGGCGCCGACGCCGATCTCGGACTGGCCGCCGGTGGCGACCTCGTGGTGGTGCACCTCGACCTTGAGTCCCATCTCCTCCAGCGCGAGACACATCGCCGAGCGGATGTCCTGGAAGGCATCCACCGGCGGCACCGGGAAGTAGCCGCCCTTGACCCCGGGGCGATGGCCTTTGTTGCCCTCCTGGTACTCGCGCTCGGAGTTCCACGCGCCCTGCACCGAGTCGATCGCGTAGAAGGAGCCGTGCATCTCGTTGCCGAAGCGCACGCTGTCGAAGATGAAGAATTCGTTCTCCGGCCCGAAGAGCGCGTAGTCGGCGATGCCTGTCGACTTGAGGTAGGCCTCGGCGCGCTTGGCGAGCGAGCGCGGATCGCGCTCGTAGCCCTGCATGGTCGCCGGCTCGATCACATCGCAGCGGATGTCGACGGTGGTCTCTTCGAAGAACGGATCGATCACCGCCGTGTTGGCGTCGGGCATGAGGATCATGTCCGACTCGTTGATCCCCTTCCATCCGGCGATCGATGAGCCGTCGAACATCTTGCCGTCGCGGAAGAAGTCCTCATCGACCGCGCGCGCCGGGATCGTCACGTGCTGCTCCTTGCCGCGCGTGTCGGTGAAGCGCAGGTCCGCGAACTTCGCCTGCTTCTCTTTGATGAGTTTCAGAACGTCACTCGGTGTCATATCGCCTCCGAAGAAAAGGGGATCGCGAGACGGTCATCCGTCTCTTCAGGTTCCAGGGGCCTTTGCAGGGCCTGTGCCAGATTCACAGGTCCGGTAAATCAATCAGTTATCAGCCAAACCGCAGGTATTTTGCACCATTTGAGTGCGCACTCAAGTCATTATTGCACTCGATAGGTGCATACAACAGGGGTCTCGATGCGATTTTCGTCTACATCTGGGCTACTGCACAATGTTGGTGCGCATCCCTGAGATGCCACAGTCTCGCCGCACCAAGCGCAGCTCGAGCAGCGCGCGTCTTATACTCGCGCGCTCTTTTATCTGTCGGATTCCGATGATGAAAATCGGCCGCGCGCCGCGCACCTTCCAGGGGCTCATCTTCACGCTGCAGGAGTACTGGGCCAGCCATGGCTGCGTGATCCTCGAGCCCTACGACATGGAAGTCGGCGCCGGCACCTTTCACACGGCCACCTTCCTGCGCGCCGTCGGGCCGGAGCCCTGGAGCGCGGCCTACGTGCAGCCCTCGCGCCGCCCGACCGACGGGCGCTATGGCGAGAATCCCTTCCGCCTGCAGCACTACTACCAGTACCAGGTGGTGATCAAACCCTCGCCGCTCGAAATCCTCGATCTGTATCTCGGCAGCCTCGCGGCACTCGGACTCGATCCGCTCGTCCACGACGTGCGCTTCGTCGAGGACAACTGGGAGTCGCCGACGCTCGGCGCCTGGGGCCTCGGGTGGGAGGTCTGGCTGAACGGCATGGAGGTCACGCAGTTCACCTACTTTCAGCAGGTGGGAGGCCTCGACTGCCGTCCGGTCACGGGCGAGATCACCTACGGCCTCGAGCGCCTCGCGATGTATCTGCAGGGCGTCGAGAGCGCCTACGACATCGTGGTCACGGAGACCGGATCACGCCGCATCACCTACGGCGACGTGTTCCACCAGAACGAGGTCGAGCAGTCGAAATACAACTTCGAGCAGGCGGACGTGGCGCTGCTGCTGCGGCACTTCGAGGACCACGAGCGCGAGTGCCAGCGGCTGCTCGCGGCGAAGCTGCCGCTCCCGGCCTACGAGCAGGCCCTCAAGGCATCGCATACCTTCAATCTCCTCGATGCGCGCCGCGCCATCTCGGTCACCGAGCGCCAGCGCTACATCCTCAGGGTCCGCGCGCTCGCGAGCGGCGTGGCGAAGGCTTATCTCGAGAGCCGCGAGGCGCTCGGATTCCCGCTCCTGAGTAGCCCCGCCGGGGTCGGCGAGGCCGGGGCCCGCACGGGCAAGGGCGCCGCGGCATGAAGACCCCGAAGACCCGCAAGGCCGCGCGCGCCGCGGCTGCGAGACCTCCGGCGGCAGCGCAGCGCGCCACGGCCGGGAGCGCGCGGGATTTCCTCTTCGAGATCGGGACCGAGGAGCTGCCGCCGAAGGCGCTCGCGGGACTCAAGGATTCGCTCGTGGCGCAGCTCACCTCCGGTCTCGACAAGGCGGGTCTCGCGCACGGCGAGGTGGTCGGTTACGCCACGCCGCGGCGGCTCGCGGTATGGGTGAAGAAGCTCGCCGCGGCGCAGCCGGCGCAGCAGCTGCGCCGCAGGGGGCCGCCGCTCCAGGCCGCCTTCGACCCCGCGGGCGCCCCGACGCGCGCCGCGCAGTCCTTCGCGGCAAGCTGCGGCACGACGGTCGAGAAGCTCGAGCGGATCGAGGAAGGCAAGGGGACCTTTCTCTACTTCACCGGCACCCGTCCCGGCGCGCGCACCGTCGAGCTCCTGCCGGGCCTCGTGCAGAGCGCGCTCGATGCGCTGCCGATCCCGCGCCGCATGCACTGGGGTGCGGGGACTGCGCTCTTCGTGCGGCCGGTGCACTGGGTGGTGATGCTCTTCGGCACAGAGCTCGTCCCGGCCACGCTCCTCGAGACGGCGAGCGGACGCGACACCCGCGGCCATCGCTTCCACGCGCCGCGGCCGCTGCGAGTCACGGCCCCCGATCGCTACGAGCGCACGCTCGGCGCGCGCGGCTACGTGGTCGCCTGCTTCGCGGCTCGCCGCGAGCGCATTCGCGAACAGGTGACGAGCCTCGCCAGGCGCCTGAAGGGCCGCGCGGTGATCGGCGCGGCGCTGCTCGATGAGGTCACCGCCCTCACCGAGTGGCCGGTGGCGCTCGCCGGCCGCTTCGAGGAGCGCTTCCTCGCGCTGCCGCGTGAGGTGCTCACCGCGACGCTCGAGGATCACCAGCGCTGCTTTGCGCTCGAGGACGCACGCGGGCAGCTGCTCCCGGCGTTCATCGCGGTGAGCAACATCGCCAGCCGCGACCCGGACAAGGTGCGCGCCGGGAATGAGCGCGTGGTGCGACCGCGCCTCGCCGATGCCGCCTTCTTCTGGGAGCAGGATCGCCGCCAGGCGCTCGCCGCGCGCGTCGCCGCGCTCGATGCCGTCACCTTCGAGGCGCGACTCGGATCGCTGGGCGACAAGACCCGCCGGGTGCGCGCGCTCTCAGGCTCGATCGCCGCCGTCACGGGAGCCGCGCGCGAGGCGACGGACCGCGCCGCCGAGCTCTGCAAGTGCGACCTGCTCACCGCGCTGGTCGGGGAGTTCCCCGAGCTGCAGGGCACCATGGGCGCTTACTACGCGACCGCCGACGGCGAGCCGGGCGAGGTCGCGGCCGCGATCCGCGAGCACTACCAGCCGCGCTCGGCGGGAGATGCGCTGCCGGCCACGGCGACGGGACTCGCGCTCGCGGTCGCCGACAAGCTGGATACGCTCGCCGCGATCTTCGCGATCGGCGAGAAGCCGACCGGAGCCAAGGACCCGTTCGCGCTGCGCCGCGCGGCGCTCGGCGTGCAGCGCATCCTCATCGAGAAGCGCCTCGATCTCGACCTCAGGCAAGCGCTCGCGCAGGCCGTGAGCGCGGTACGCGCCGACATCGAGCGCATCCGCCCGAGCGCTGCGGCGCAGACGGCGGGTGGCCGGGCCCGCGGTGGCGTCGCCGGGGCTCCCGCGCCTCAATCCGCCGAGCAGGTGGTGAGCGAGGTCTACGACTTTCTCATGGAGCGCCTGCGCGCCTACTACCTCGAGGGGTCGGCTGCGGCCGCGGCGTCCGGCCTCGTCGCCCTGACGAGCGAGATCTTCGACGCGGTGCTCGCGACGCGCCCGGCATCGCCCCTCGACTTCGACGCGCGCCTGAAGGCGCTGCGTACCTTCCTGGCGCTGCCCGAGGCGGCGAGCCTCACCGCGGCCAACAAGCGAATCAGCAACATCCTGCGCAAGGCCAATGCCGCGCCGCCCGCCGAGGTCGACGTCGCGCGGCTGCGTGAGGCCGCCGAGGTGCGCCTCTTCGATGCCATGCGCTCGCTCCGCGATGCCGTCGCGGAGGCCACCGCGCGGCGCGAGTACACCGGCGCCCTGGGCCGGCTCGCGCAGCTGCGGCCGGCGGTCGATGCCTTCTTCGACCAGGTGATGGTGATGGACGAGGACCTGGGCCTGCGGGCCAACCGCTTGAGCCTGCTGGCGCAGCTGCAGGGACTGTTCTCCGGGGTCGCGGATCTCTCGCGGCTGCCAGGTTGACCCCGGGTGCGGACAACGCGGCCGCTCGCGGGCGCTACCGCCCCGCGACGCTGCAGTTGCTCGGCTCGCTGTTCTTCACCGGCTTTCTCTTCCTCTGGACCTTCCTCTACGCCATCGGCTTCGTGATCGCGTGCGCGCTGCTGCCCTTCCCGCGGCGCTTCGTGCTGGCGCGCGGCTGGGCGGCGAGCCTCCTCTGGGTCCTCAAATGGAGCTGCGGGCTCGACTACCGCATCGAGGGCGCCCCGCTCCCCGAGGGCTGCCACATCGCCTTCTGGAAGCACTCCTCGTCCTGGGAAACGCTCGCCATGATGGTGGTGTTCCCGCGCCAGGTGTGGGTACTGAAACGCGAGCTGCTGTGGATCCCCGTGGTGGGCATCGGCGTGCGGCAGATGCACGCGATCGCCATCGATCGCAGGTCGGGCGGCAGCGCGGTCGCGCAGGTGATCGAGCAGGGCAAGCAGCGGCTCGCCGAGGGCGACTGGGTGATGATCTTCCCCGAGGGCACGCGGATGCCGGTCGGCGAGACGCGCCGCTACGGGGTGAGCGGCACGCTGCTCGCGATCGCGGGCACCCGGCTCGTCGTGCCGGTCGCGCATAACGCGGGCTGCTACTGGCCGCGGCGCGGGCTCATGAAGAAGCCGGGCACGGTGCGCGTCGTCATCGGGCCCGCCATGAACCCGGCCGGTCGCGAGGCGCGTGAGTTCAACGAGGAAGTGCAGGCCTGGATCGAGGCGACGGTGAAGCGCCTCGCGCCCGGCTGACCTCAGGATCGCGTCGACACCAGCGTCCTGAACGGCAGGTGGTGCACGGCGCCGGCGTGGTAGTCGCCCCGGTGCGCGGGATCGAGCAGCACGTTGTAGTCGGAGGAGCTGAGGACGGACGGAACCCGCAGGCCGAGCGGCCGCGGCGTACGCTGCGCGGCGGCCTCGAGGAAGCGCCGTGCAATGGCGCGCGCTGCAGGTGCCGCCGGCCGCGCATTCCAGTCGGGCGGCAGCTCGATGCCGAGCTCCCCGGTAGCGGCGATGGCATCCTCGGGGATGTCGATCGGCGCGATGAGCACCTCGCGCACCGTCTCCCAGCCCGGCCGCACCGCGACCTCGAGCACCGCGAGCGCCTCGCGCTCGGCGGTGTAGAGGATCGGGGTTGCGGGGTCGTTGAAGCGCCAGCCGAGCGGACCCGCGACCGAGCCGGCGGCATCGAGCGCATCGAAGTGCTGCGCGCCGCCGCGCCAGGCGCGCGCGCGGTACAGCCTCACACCGGTCCGCCCGCCGCCTGCGCCTGCAGCTCCCCGAGCACCAGCGGCTCGCCGTATCCGGTCTTGAGCAGCTCGAGCGGCGTCGCGCCGCCGAGCGCGAAGTTCGGCGCATGGAGATAGCGCCGGCCCTCATCGGGCGAGCCGAGGAGCTCGCTCGCGAGCGCCGCCGCGCGCGCGAGCCGCAGCGCCTGATCGCCCTCCGCCGGTGACAGTGAGGACTCGAGCTTCGCGCGTGCGGTCTTCGCCGTGACATCGAAGAACGGCAGCGCCTCGGTGAGGGAGTCGAAGGCGAGGGCCGCGGACACGAACAGCGCCACTCCGGGCAGACCCTTCACCAGCCGCCGGTGCACCGACAGCGCATCGACCGGCGCGGGCCGCCGGCCCGCGCCGAGCTCCGCAGACACGCGCTGCGCGAGGTCCGGGAGATCGAGTTTCTGCCGGCCGCCGAGCGCGCGGCGGATCGCCGGGTCGTCGAAGAGCTTCAGCAGCCGCGCGTCGACGTCGCTGCGCCGGAGCGCGAAGCCGGCGTCCGCGCCGCCCCGTGCCGAACCAACATCAGGTAATTCTCCCGTTGTCATGCAGGAATACTACCATATGCAGCCGAGCTGGCGCCCCGGTGGCGGGTGAGCTCATTGACTCATTAGAGAGTCATTGACGATCAATGAGACCCTGCTTATTGGCGATTTCAGTTCCAATCGCTCTGTCCGGCTCAGATGTCGAGGTTGGTCACCGAGAGCGCGTTCTTCTCGATGAACTCGCGGCGCGGCTCGACCTGGTCTCCCATGAGGGTCGTGAAGATGTCATCCGCGGTGACCGCGTCCTCGATCTTCACCTGCATGAGGCGGCGCGTCTCGGGATTGATGGTGGTCTCCCAGAGCTGCTCCGGATTCATCTCGCCGAGGCCCTTGTAGCGCTGGATGCTCTGGCCCTTCTTCGCCTGATCCATGAGCCACTTCATGGCCTCCTTGAAGGAGCCGATATCCTGGCGATCGGCGCCGCGGGTCACGAACGCGCCCTCGCCGATGAGCCCCGCGAGGGTGCGCGCGAGATCGGCGATGCGCTGGTATTCGGCGGACTCGAAGAACTCGCGCGGCAGGTGCTTGTGGCTCGTGGTGCCGTGCTCGGTCTTGTGCACGATGACGCGCGCGGCCTGTCCGGCGCCCGCGGCGCGCACCTCCACG
>Ga0335081_10023080_pt1 | contig 10067 bp, 18 predicted proteins | sample Lox_Sample_35_FD_206713 | JGI IMG/M metagenome (GOLD analysis project Ga0335081, IMG submission 206713) | Soil microbial communities from Loxahatchee National Wildlife Refuge, Florida, United States - Lox_Sample_3.5 | ecosystem: Environmental > Terrestrial > Soil > Wetlands | place: USA... | reverse complement strand
AGACGAAAGCAAAACGCGGCGTAAAGCATTGCCCAATGTCGCGCCATAACCGCGCTCCAGCGGGCTGATTACAAATTTGCCGTAGTTCCGAGCCTCGGCTTCGCGCTCGATTTTCGGCATGACCATATTCGAGATACCCGTCACGGTTCACCTCTCCCATGCAATAGCAGAAAACCAACGAGTGAAGAATGATTTTTATTCATCCGATCACTTCCACGCGGCCAAAGACTAACGGCGCGAGTAGTATTCAACAATAAGCTGTTCACTAAGACTACCGTCAATTTCCATGCGTTCAGGAAGCCGGGAAACAGTCCCCGCCATCTTCTTGATGTCACGATTCATCCAAGAAGGCGTTGTGCGCTTCTCGGCTAAATCAGGCAAAGCCTTGAAATACGTCAGACCCTGCGAACCTTCGCGAATCATAATTTCATCGCCTTCACTCAAAAGCATGGAGGGGACATCTGTGCGACGGCCGTTCACCGTAAAGTGACCATGTGTCACCAGCATGCGAGCCTGCGAGCGGCTGGATGCAAATCCCAAGCGAAAGATCACATTATCAAGGCGGGATTCGAGGATTTGCAGAAGATTCAAACCCGTCAGGCCGCGACGATGTAGCGCCGTTTCATAATAACGGTGGAATTGGCGTTCCAATACACCGTATATGCGTCGTGCCTTTTGCTTTGCACGCAACTGACGAGAAAAATCGGATTGACCGGTGCGACTAGCGTTTCCACCGCGGCCCGAAGTCTTGCCGTGTTGCCCGGGAGCAAAACTGCGTTTTTCGAACGCACACTTGGGAGTAAAGCAACGCTCGCCCTTCAAATAAAGTTTTTCGCCTTCGCGCCGGCAAAGCTTACAAACCGGACTCAATGTTTTTGCCATATTTTCACTACCTCAACTAAATTACACGCGGCGCTTTTTTGGAGGCCGACAACCATTATGCGGAATCGGTGTGATATCGGACATCGAACGGACCTTCAAACCCATAGATTGAACTGCGCGAATAGCATTCTCCCGTCCAGGACCAGGTCCCTTCACAAACAAATCCACTTCCTGAATACCTAATTGCTGTGCGGCTTTGATCGCTTGTTCAGCGGCGAGGCGCGCAGCAAAAGGTGTGCTTTTGCGCGAGCCTTTGAAGCCCGCTGAACCAGCAGAACCCCAAGCCACGGCATTTCCTTCCGAGTCGGTAATCGTCACAATTGTATTATTGAAAGATGCAAAAATATGCACTTGTCCGGAAGATATATTGCGCTTCCCTTTTTTAGCGCCGCCAGCTGTGCGGCGTGCAGAGCGTACACTCTGAGGCATAAAATATCAACTCCTGTTTTATTTCTTGGTCGCGCCACGGCGGCGGCCGCGCCCAGCGACGGTCTTCTTACTGCCCTTGCGGGTTCGTGAATTAGTCCGGGTGCGTTGTCCGCGAACGGGTAGATTGCGGCGATGCCGCAGTCCCCGATAAGAGCCAATCTCGATCAGCCGTTTAATATTCATTTGCTGATCGCGGCGCAAATCGCCTTCGACTTTATAATTTTTTGATATAAACTCGCGCATCGCCGTGACTTCAGCCTCGGTTAAATCCTTGACGCGCGTATCCGGACTCACTTTGGTCGCGGCTAAGATTTCTTGCGCACGCGTAGGACCAACGCCGAAAAGATACGTCAGGCCAACTTCAACCCGCTTATTGCGGGGCAGGTCAACACCTTCAATTCTTGCCATATGAATCAACCCTGTCGTTGCTTATGTTTAGGATTTTCGCAAATTACGTATACATGTCCTTTGCGCCGCACGATCCGGCACTTGGCACATCGCTTGCGAACAGATGGTGAAACTTTCATGATGTAACTCCTTACTTCTTCATAGAGCCAAAGATATGATTATACAGGCTATACCTTTTTCCGTCCAGTGGTCAGACCCTTTGACAAGTCATGGGACAGTCAGGATAAGAGGATCACCTTCGGTGACAGCTACGGAATGTTCAAAATGAGCCGTCAATGACTTGTCCGCAGAAATCACCGTCCAGTGGTCACCCAAGGTGCGGGTTTCGTGCGTACCGACCAAAACCATCGGTTCGATAGCGATGGTCATTCCCGGACGAAGAGGCATTCCAGTTCCCGCTGTACCATAATTGGGAACTTGCGGGCCTTCGTGCATCTGCCGCCCAACACCATGACTGGTGTATTCGCGCGTCACGTGTAAACTGCGGCTTTCGACATAAGTTTGAATCGCCGCCGAAATATCACCAGTGCGATTGCCCACGCGCATCTTGTCAATCGCCGCGACCAACGCGCCTTCTGTGATGTCCATCAGACGCTGCGCTTCTTCCGAAATCTTTCCAACCGGAAAGGTTTTCGCCGAATCAGCCACAAAACCTTCGTACACCGTTCCGCAATCCACCGAGATGATGTCGCCTTCGCGGAGAATTCGCTTCTTGCTCGGAATTCCATGCACCAATTCCTCGTTAACGCTGGTGCATATGGAGGCCGGATACGGCGGCTGGCTGTAGCCTTTGAACGGCGAATAACATCCGTGTTTCTTCAGCACTTCCTCAGCAGCCGCGTTGAGGTCCACTGTCGAAACTCCGGGACGTATCATATTTTTCATGGTCGCCAAAATCTCAGCGTTGATGCGGCCCGCCTGACGCATGATCTTTATTTCGTCAGGGCTTTTGATATGTATTTGGCGATCCCAACTCATCATTCACTCCAACACAATCTCATTCCGCTATCTTTTTCATCACAGACATTAGTGAATCTGTGACTTTCTCAATTGGTTGCGTTCCATCTACCTCGACCAATTTATTTCGCTCGCGATAATAATCAATCAACGGCGACGTTTGCTCAAGGTATACCTTAATACGGTTAGCCACCGTCTCGGCTTTATCGTCATCACGCTGGTAAAGTTCAGAACCATCAATATCACATATGCCTGCAACCTTGGGTGGGTAGAACTTCTCGTGGTAAATATGACCCATTGCCCTGCATGTTCTTCTGCCACTAATACGTTCAGCCAGAACCTTCGGATCCGCATTGATAAACGGAACAAGGTCAATGTCACCTTTGAAATTGGCAAGCATCCTATGTAGCGCATCTGCCTGAACCGGAGTGCGGGGAAAACCGTCCAAAATGGAGCCTGCTTGACAGTCTGGGCGAGTGAGGCGCTCTTTGACCATAGCAACGGTTACATCGTCCGGTACGAGTTCGCCTTTATCCATATAAGATTTGGCAAGCTTACCAAGTTCTGTTTGATTTTTAATGTTCTCACGAAAGAGATCACCGGAAGAAATATGAATCAGACCGGTTTTTTGGGCAAGAAGTTTTGCCTGTGTGCCTTTTCCTACACCCGGAGGTCCAAGCAGAACAATGTAGGTAGCCACGTTATCTCCTTCTTTGAACCTTTATCAGCGCACTAGCAAAGAGTCCTGATAGCCGTGCAATTTCATTTCCGCTTCGATATTCAAGAATGTATCGCGGACCACACCAACCACAATGAGCAAGCCTGCCGATGAAATCAGGAATAGGCCGGTTGAGGTTGACGCACTACCGATTCCAAACACTTTTAGTAAAAGACTCAGCAGGAAGGGCAAGGCTGCTACAACACCGAGGAAGAACGCACCGGGAAATGTAATACGCTGTTGAACTTTGTTAAGATACTTCTGCGTGATTTCGCCAGGATGAACTCCTGGAATTTGTGCGCCCGATTTTTTCAAGTTGTCGCCATAGTTCTGTTGCTCAAAAAGAACGGATGTGTAGAAGAACGTGAACGAGACAACCATGAGGAAATACAAAAACCAGTACACCCAACTGTTTGAACCGGTTCCGCCGCCCAGTGTGTTTTGCACACCCAGAGCAAAAGCCTTGATTCCCGCATTGGTTGACTGCGTGAAATAGCTGGCGATGATCGCCGGGAATTGCAGAATAGCACTCGCAAAGATTAGCGGAATCATTCCCGCAAGGTTAACCATCAACGGCAAAGTACCTTTAACTGGCATGGACATCCGGTTACCCATCCGGCGTCCTGGATACATCACCGGCACATTGCGGCGTCCCTGCTGGATAAAAACGATTGCAAAGATCGTCAGCACGATCACAACAATGGTGAATACCAACAAGAACCATCGAGTGGATTGGTCCTGTAACAAACCATAAAGACTGGCAGGCATGCGTGCCACAATCCCTGCAAAGATCACCAGCGAAAGTCCCTGCCCGCGAATGCCGTATTCGGAGATCAACTCGCCGAGCCAGATCGCGAACATTGTACCTGCTGTCATCACGAACAGCGTAGTGATCGAGGGCAGCAGTAGGTCGCTGCTAAAACCAAACGGAACAATAACTCCTTGTCCATTTTGACCAGATAGCGTGTTGAAGATGTTGATCTGCCCTATCGCGGAAAGCGCCGCCATCGGTACAGCCAGGAAATATGTCCAACGCTCCATCCAGCGCTGACCTTCTCGAGGATCTTCCTGCATACGGCGTTGGAGAGCGGGGATAATCGGGATCAACAATTGCAAAATAATCTGTGCGGTGATGTACGGATAAACGCCCATCGAAAGCAGAGAAAAGTTGGTTACCGTACCGCCTGATAATAAATCGAGGAAGCCGAGAAATCCGGCGCTCGAAGCGGCGCTCGCCCGGAAAGCCTTGAGCGCGACAAAATTGATGCCGGGCACGGGCACATCGGCCGCGATGCGATAAAGGGCAAGGATGAAAAACGTAAGCAACAGCTTACGCCGAATGTCTTCCGATTTCCAAAGGTAACGCCAACCCGAAAACGATGATTTCATTAGAAATCTCCTCGTTGGATCATTGGATCAATTCCACAGAACCGCCGGCTTTCTCAATCTTAGTTTTAGCGCTGGCGCTCACACGATGAACTTTCACTTTGAGGGCGACCTTCAAATCGCCGCGTCCTAAGACAACAACCGGGTCGCGCGGATCACGAAGCAGATGCGCAGCCGCAAGCGATTCCAAGTTTACATCCGTATTGGCTTTGAATGCCTCGGACAACTGATCGAGATTAACTTCGTTATATGTCACCTGATTGGGCGGAGTGAAGCCTTCGCCGCGCATGAACGGCAAGCGGCGATAGAATGGCAGGTTGCCGCCTTGGGCATAAGCGCGGCCGCCTTCGCCGGAGCGCGCGCCCTGGCCTTTGGTGCCGCGTCCAGCTGTTTTGCCTTGACCAGCAGATGGACCGCGGCCGACACGTTTACGATTTTTCTTCGAGCCCGGATTGGGCGCAAGTTCATGTAACTTCATTTCAACCTACTCTTCAACCTTTAGAAGGTGAATCACTTTGGTCAACATTCCGCGTAGAGCTGGCGTATCTGTATGTTCCACGGTCTGGTGCATACGGTGCAGGCCCAGAGCGAAGACAGTTTCTTTTTGATCCTTGGTATAACCAATCGGACTCTTGACAAGCGTCACGCGAATCGTCTTGCCCGCATTTTCTTTCTTAGGCATGTTGTTTCCTCCGTTCCCAGAACGGCAACAACTCTTCGACCTTCTTGCCGCGGCGAGCCGCTTCGGCTTGGACAGACTTCAGGCCGTTCAAAGCCGCGAAGGTTGCCATCACTACATTCAGGACATTCGCCGAGCCCATGGATTTGGTGAGAATATCACGCACACCCGCGACCTCCAAAACGGCGCGCACACCGCCTCCCGCGATCACACCAGTACCGGGGTGTGCGGGTTTCAATAAAACGCGCGCCCCGCCCACGATCCCGAGTGAATCGTGCGGGATGGTTGTTCCCGACAAATTCATCGCGTGCAAATTCTTTCGTGCGCGCTCCGAAGCCTTACGCATTGCATCGGGCACGGCATTGGCTTTACCACTTCCCATGCCGACCGTTCCCTTTTTATCGCCAACTACCACCGTCACGCGAAATCGGAAGCGGCGGCCGCCTTTGACTACTTTGGCGACGCGTGCGATTTCAATCACGCGTTCTTCAAACGCGTCCTGCTGTTCGTATTGTTGTTGCTGCTCGACTGCTACTTCTACATCTGCCATATCAACTCCATCGGCCTAGAACTGCAGGCCGCCTTCCCGAGCGCCATCAGCCAGCGCTTTGACACGTCCCATATATTTGAAACCACCGCGATCAAACACAACCGCACTAATACCCTTATTCTTGGCGCGCTCGGCTACCATCTTGCCAACCAGCTTGGCTTGCTCAGACTTCTTCTTATCCTTCATTTGATCGCGCAATTCCTTATCCACGGAGGACGCGGAGGCGAGCGTATGACCTGCGGCATCATCAATGATCTGCGCATAAATCTCAGCCACGCCGCGGAAAACAGCCAGCCGCGGACGCTGGGCAGTGCCAGCTAAATTTAAACGTACGCGCACATGGCGTCGCTTGCGAGCGATAGAACGATTATTGTTAGCCATACTTACTTCGCGGCTCCCTTCCCGGCTTTCCCAGCCTTACGGCGAATATGTTCGCCCAGATAATGAAGACCTTTTCCATGATATGGTTCCGGCGGGCGGACTTTGCGAATATTAGCCGCAACTTGCCCGACGAGTTCCTTATCAAATCCTAATACTTTGATCTGACGAGTTTTTAGATCAGCCTCAAAAGATATTCCAACCGGCGGTTCGATCTTGACCGGATGCGAATATCCAACATACAGCGCCAGATTCTTTCCTTCCATCTCAGCGCGATATCCTACACCTTCAACCTCCAACACGGTTTCAAAGCCTTTGCTGACTCCGTGTACCATGTTGGCAAGCAGAGCACGCGTCGTTCCATGCAAGGCGCGTTCTAAGGCTTCATCCGATTTCCGCGTGATCAACAATTGATTGTTCTCCATTTTGATCTCAACCATCGGAGAGAACACACGCTGGAGTTCGCCTTTCGGGCCCTTTACGCGGACATTCAATCCTTTAACATCCACTTGAACACCGCTCGGAATTTCGACCGGCAATCGTCCAATACGAGACACTTTTTACCTCCTGCCTTCTACCAGACCTTACAAAGGATCTCGCCGCCCACGCCCAACTGTCGAGCGCGCGCACCGGTCATCACGCCTTTCGGCGTGGATATAATCGCGACACCAAGACCTGATAACACCCAGGGAATTTCCTTTTTATTAGTATAGATACGGCGTCCCGGTGTACTGACGCGCTCAATGCCGCTCAAGACCGGCTTTCGCTCACGGCGTTCACCGATATATTTAATCTTAAGGCGCAGAACCTTAAAGCTGGCCTTTTCGCCATCCACGACCTCGAAGCCTTCAAGAAAACCTTCATCTTTAAGAATTTTGGCGATCTCGGCTTTGATCTTTGAACTGGGCATGGCAATCTGAGCCTGCCCAGCCATGACCGCGTTGCGAACGCGGGTCAACATATCAGCAATCGGATCATTAACACTCATGATCTATAACCTCCAACCTACCAAGACGCCTTGACAACGCCGGGCACTTTACCCTGCAGAGCCAGTTCACGGAAGCAGATACGGCACAACCCAAAGCGGCGGATATAACCGCGCGGGCGTCCGCAACGCTGACAGCGATTGCGCACCTGAACGGCATTGCGCCGACGGAGTTCACGATATTGCATGCATTTCTTCGCCATAATTTATTACGCTTCCTTCCCGCTGAACGGCATACCAAGCATTTGCAACAAAGCACGCGCGTGCTCATCAGTTTTAGCAGAGGTCACGATCGTGATCTCCATTCCGCGCAGTTTGTCAATTTTGTCATACTCAATTTCAGGAAACACGAGCTGATCCTTAAGACCCAGCGTGTAGTTCCCGCGTCCATCGAAGGCATTTGCCGAAACGCCGCGAAAATCCCGGACGCGCGGCAGAGCGATATTCAACAGGCGGTCAAGGAACGACCACATGCGGTCGCCGCGCAAAGTGACCTTCGCACCGATCAAACGGCCTTCGCGCAACTTGAAGTTGGCAATGGCTCTACGCGCTTTCGTAGTAACAGGCTTCTGGCCGGTAATCGTAGTCAGATCGCCCACCGCCGCCTCGAGCGCTTTAGGATTATCCATAGCTTCGCCGAGACCGATGTTTACCACAACCTTTTCCACGCGCGGTATCTGCATCACGTTCTTGAAGCTGAATGCTTTCAATAACGCCGGGGCTACTTCTTTTTGATAACGTTCTCGCATTCTATTCATTATCCATGCTCCACAGCTTAATCAATCAACTGTTCGCAGTTTTTACAAACGCGGTGCGCACCCGCTTCATCGCGTTGAATACCGACGCGTACAGCCTCGCTACACTTCGGACAAACGAGCATCACATTCGAGATATCAATCGGTCCTTCGAATTGAATCCGGCCCGGATTGACATTGCGACCAGCTTGCGTCTGGACTGCGCGCTGATGTTTGGTGCGAACGCTTACGCCCTGCACCACCACGCGTTTCTCTTTCATGATCACATTGATGACCTCGCCGCGTTTGCCTTTGTCTTCGAGGCGGCCGCTGATGACTTCCACAGTATCGCCTTTACGGATTTTCACTCTCATTCCAATACTCCTACAGAACTTCCGGCGCCAGCGACACGATCTTCATGAACTGCTTATCGCGCAGTTCCCGTGCAACAGGTCCAAAGATACGCGTGCCCTTCGGGTTCTGACCATCCGCATCCAAAAGCACAGCGGCATTATCATCAAAGCGGATGTACGAGCCATCTTCGCGGCGCCATTCTTTTGTCAAACGAACGATGACCGCATGAACGACTTCGCCTTTTTTAACACCGCCTTGCGGCGAAGCTGACTTAACGCTTGCCACAACTACATCACCGATGTGTCCATATCTACGCGTCGAGCCGCCCATCACATGGATGACGAGCAATTCGCGCGCTCCGCTATTATCTGCAACTTTCAACCGAGACTCATGCTGGATCATGGCTTATGCCTCCGGCTTGGTCTCAACCGCTATATCAGCGCTTGCAATGGCCTCGACACCGGCATCGGCGGTGCGCGTCTCGCGCTTGACAACGGATTCAACAACCCAGCGCTTATCGCGCGACAAGGGGCGGGATTCAACAATCTGAACTTCATCCCCAATCTGACAACCAATCTCGTCGTGAGCCTTGACTCGTTTGCTGGAATACACGACCTTTTTATAAAGCGGATGACGAAACTTGCGGACAATTTCTACAACCACGGTCTTGGTCATTTTGTTGCTGGTAACTTTCCCAACGATTCGACGACGATTGTTCATGCTTTACCTTCCATAGCCGCCGAACCTGCCATTTGACGGAGAATACTCTCCATGCGGGCAACATCCCGGCGCAAAATACGCAGACGGCTGGTGTCCGTCAATTGACCGGTCACCTGCTGAAAGCGCAGTTTCATTAACTCTTCGCGCATGTCAGAGAGCTTCGAGCGGATTTGTTCCATAGACATTGCTCGGATTTCTTCGGCTTTCATCTGCTACCCTCCTGCCCCGTGACTGCTCACAACTTTAGTTTTAATAGGGAATTTATATTGCGCGCCTTTCAGCGCCGCCAGAGCTTGATCAGCGGGCAAGCCGCCAACTTCAAACATGATGCGGCCCGGTTTGACTACTGCAACATAATATTCCACGCCGCCTTTACCGGAACCCATACGGGTCTCAGGGGGACGATGAGTATACGGTTTAGCCGGGAAGATGCGAATCCAAACCTTGCCGCGCCGTTTCATTTCGCGAACGATCACGCGTCGGGCCGCCTCAATTTGGCGCGCGGTAATCCAGCCGGGTTCGAGAGCCATCAATCCAAACTCACCGAACGAGACTTCCGCGCCGCGCAGAGCTTTTCCTTTCATTCGGCCGCGCATCGTTTTGCGCCACTTAACACGTTTTGGCATCAACATAGTAATAACCTCATTCCAGAATCACCAACTTATTCGCTGACGTACACGCCTTCAGTGGTTGTCTCCGCTTTTTCTTGTACTTCTTCTGGTACCACTTCGCCTTTGTAAATCCAAACCTTCACGCCAATTTGACCATAGGTAGTCAGCGCTTCGGTCTTGGCAAAATCAAGATTAGCGCGCAGTGTTTGCAAAGGAACGCGTCCCTCGCGCAGCCATACATCACGCGACATTTCGGCGCCGCCCAAACGTCCGCCC
>Ga0335081_10023079_pt1 | contig 10067 bp, 8 predicted proteins | sample Lox_Sample_35_FD_206713 | JGI IMG/M metagenome (GOLD analysis project Ga0335081, IMG submission 206713) | Soil microbial communities from Loxahatchee National Wildlife Refuge, Florida, United States - Lox_Sample_3.5 | ecosystem: Environmental > Terrestrial > Soil > Wetlands | place: USA: Florida... | reverse complement strand
GCGCGGCGAGCGCCGCGGGGCTGGCGCCGGTGAGCCCGTCGGACCTGACGACGTGCACGGCAAGCAGGTCGCCGCCGACGGTCCGGGAAGCGATCCTGGCGGCGCGGCGGATCAGCGTCTCGCCTTCTGGGCCTCCGGTCAGCGCGACGACCACGCGCTCGCGGGCTTCCCAGGTCTGCCCGATGCCGTGCTCGGCCCGGTATCTCAGCAGGCCTTCTTCCACCCGGTCGGCCACCCACAACAAGGCGAGCTCGCGCAGGGCGGTGAGGTTACCGACACGGAAATAGTGGGACAGCGCCGCGTCGATCTTCCCGGCGGCATAGACGTTGCCGTGCGCCATCCGCCGCCGCAGCGCCTCAGGCGTCATGTCAACCATCTCGACCTGCTCGGCGGCACGGACGACCGCGTCCGGGACGGTCTCCCGCTGCGGCACGCCGGTGATCTTCTCCACGACGTCGTTGACCGACTCCAGGTGCTGGATGTTCACCGTGGAAATCACGTTGATCCCGGCCGCCAGCAGCTCTTCGACGTCCTGCCAGCGCTTGGCGTTCCGCGAACCCGGGATGTTGGTATGCGCGAGTTCGTCGACGAGCGCGACCTCCGGCTTGCGCGCGAGCACCGCGTCCAGGTCCATCTCCTCGAACGCGCCGCCGCGGTAGGTGATGACGCGGCGGGGAACGATCTCCAGGCCCCCCAGGAGCTGGGCGGTCAGCTTCCGGTTATAGGTCTCAGCGAAGCCGACGACGACGTCCGTGCCGCGCGCGAGCCGACGGTGGCCCTCCCCCAGCATCGCGTACGTCTTTCCCACCCCGGGCGCCGCGCCGAGGTAGACGCGCAGCTGACCACGCTTCATGCCATAAGGGATGCCCGATCGAGGTGACATGGATGCCCGGCACCGCTCAGGGTTTTCGTACCTCTTCAACTGCCGCGGCGGGCAGGAGCCGGTGCAGCCGTGACGAGACCGAACCGCGGACGAACTCGGCGAGGCGGGACCGGTGGCGCCCGACAACTACGGTGGCCGCCCCCTGGGCTCGGGCGGCCTCGGCGAGCGCCTCCGCCGGGGCATCCCCTTGCATCTGGGTGTAGGTTCCCCCGAGATCGGCCGTCAGCTCCCGGTGCCGGTCCAGATTCCTGGCTGGCGGCTGCGCCAGGCCGTCGCTGATCTGGACATGCACCACAAGCAGTTGCGCATCCTCGGCCCGGGCCAGCTGGGCTGCGCGGCGGATCACCACCTCACCCCAGCTGGAGCCCGAATCCCCGGCCACGACGACCGGCGGTGCCGGCGGTTCGGCCAATCCGCGGCGGGCAAGCAGATCCTCACCCACCGCCTCGGCCGTTCCCGCCATCCAGGCCCGGGTCAGCTCACCAAGCGCCCGCAGGTTGGCAGCGCGGAAGTAATCGGCCAGCGCCCCGCCGACCTGCCCGGCCGAGTACACCGCCCCCGAGGCGATCCGTTGGCGCAGCGCTTCTGCCGGCAGGTCGACCAGCACGACCTCGCCCGCGCGCACGAACTCATCCGGCACGCACGCCACGCTCCCCACTCCGGTGATCTGGGCGGCGTAGTCGCGGACCGATCGCAGATGCGCGACATTCATCGTGGTGACGACGTCAAGCCCGGCGCGCAGGACGTCGGCGACGTCCTGCCACCGCTGCCGGGTACGGTCCGCCGTCGCATGCGCAAGCTCGTCCACCAGCACCACATCCGCGCCGCTCGCGATCGCCGCCGGGGCATCGAAATCGGCGAACACGGCGCCGCGGTAGGCGATCGTCCGCGGCGCGATCACCTCCAGGCCGCCAAGCTGGCGGCTGGTCTCCCGGCGGCCATGCGCCTCGATCCAGCCGATCACCACACGCTCGCCGTTCTCGGCCCGGCGCCGGCCCTCTGCCAGCATGGCAACGGTCTTGCCGACCCCGGGCGCAATGCCCAGATAGGTGCGCAGCGATCCGCCTCCAGCCACCCAGGCATCCTCCCGCCAGACCAGGCCATCAGTTCCGTCAACTCCGAACCAGTCCCGCTTGATGCCCGGGAATCACTCCTCCCCCTCGCGCCGTCGCAGCGCCCGGCCGCGGGAGCGGAAACGCCAGCAGCAGTTGGCCTGCCCAACCAGGCGTGTCCGGTCGCCACGGCAACGAAGGCGGGATCATGGCGCTGATCACCTGTGGCTAGGCGAAGGTCCTCTAGCTGGCGTGCCTTCGGCTCTGGCGGTGGCAGGATTCGCGGCCCATCCTGTGAGATGGAGGAAAAGGATCGGCCGATGACTCGCTACATGACCAGGGACTGGGTCGCGATCGGGGCTGCGGTGGCGGCGCCGTTGGCGGCCGCCGTGATCTTGCTGCCGTGGCGCGGGAGCTGGTCCAACACGAACGTCGCGCTGCTGCTGATGGTGGTGGTGGTCGCGGTGGCCGCGATCGGCAACCGCGCCGCCGGAGCGCTGGCGGCGCTGGGGGCGGCCGCCTGGTTCGACTTCTTCTTCACCGTGCCCTACCAGCGGTTCACGATCCGCAGCTCGGCGGACGTCACCACGTTTGTGCTGCTGCTGGCCGTCGGCGTCACGGTGTCGCAGCTGGCGGCCCGCGCCCGCCGCCTGAAGGTGATCACAATCACCGACGCCGGGTACCTCGCGCAGATCCACGAGAGCGCGGCGCTCATCCAGTCTGACGCCTCCGGCCAAGTCGTCGTCGATCACGTGCGCAAGCAGCTCATCGATGTGCTGGGGCTGCGGGACTGCCGGTTCGAGTACGGGATGCTGATCGGTCACCCGCCGCGGCTTGAGCAGGACGGCACGATCGTGACCAGGTACAGCCACATAGATGTGGAACTTGCCGGGATGCCCGCGGAGGAGGTCGAGCTGCGGACGCTCGGCAACGGCCAGTACTACGGGCGGTTCATGCTGACGCCCACGCCCGGTTCGAAACCCACGCTGCAAGCGCGGCTGGTGGCCGTCACCCTGGCCGACCTGGCCGGGCGGGCGCTGGGATCTGCTGTGTCAGACCGGGCAGAGCGCTGACGCTCCATGCCATGACGCCCCGTTGCACCGGGTGCCCGGCGCAGCATCTGATCATGTCAGGCATCGCCTGCGCTGATGGCCTCGCGGGTGTGCAGTTGGATGCGGATCCCGGAGGGGTCGATCACGTCCAGCGCCCAGCCGAGATGGGCCTGGCGCGGGCTGGAGTGCTCGGCTCCGAGTTCGGTCAGCCGCTTGTCCCACAGCACCAGGTCGGCACGGCTGGCGACCCGGAAACTGAGTACCGCCGTCGCGCTGCCCAGACCATGCCATGCCGGACTTAGGTCCGGTGGCTGGCGTAGGCAGAGCAGCATCCCTTCCGGGTGCTCGAGCATGACCATGATCATCTGGTCCTCGTCTTCTTCGATCAGGACGCGCTCGAAGCCGAGGACGCGCTCGTACCAGTCGCCGCTGCGGTCCAGGTCGATGGCCGGCAAGCTCACGTGGTGAAACCCGGAGATCTGCGCCATAGCCCGACTCTACGGCTGCGCCCGCTGTCATGACCGCTGCCAGCCTGGTGGCTCCCGTGCCGAGCCGCCGCCATATGGCGGTTTGCCGACGAGGCTTTTACGGCGATGCCCGGAGGGACCAAAGCCACTACCCATGGTGCGCTCCTCCGCACAACCTGGGCCGGGTAGCGTCGTGGGATCGCCGGAGGTGGGTTGTGGCATACGGGCACGCCGAACGGGCCCTGGCTGCGATACAGGCTCTGGAAGCCGAGACTGCGGAGCTATTGCGCAGCCTGCCGCAGCTCGACGCTGAGCAGTCGAGCTGGCTGGAAGAGATCATGGGGGCGGGCCTGCAGGCCCGTGGCGCGCCTGCCTGCTCCGGCCGGGGCGCCGTCTACGGTACCCGGGCCCTTTCCCCGGCTTGACGGGCAGCCTGTCACGATGACCGTCCAACCGGAATAGCTTTCAGGCACCACGATGGCTACTACACCATCGTGCCCAGGCCAGCGTCACCCGGCAGTGCTGCAGCGCGCAACGTCCTGCACGGCTTTCCGGTGAACCTGGACAGCTACCGGCAGGAACAGGCAGTCCCCCTGTCCGCTCCTGGAGTGACCGCCGCGAGCCTTCAGCGGCTGCTGGTTCTGGCATGGATCCGGCGCGGTCGTTCTCGCCGGAACGTTCCTACTGGTCGGAGCGGCAGGCATGGTGGTCGAGGCGGCTGGCGCCCGGCGCGGCCTAGCTCACGGCCGCCCCCCACGCTCGCCCTCGCGCTGACCGCGCGGCGCGAGGATCAGAACGTCGATCCCGGCCCGGGCGGCGAGCCGCGAGATGTGCTTGACGACCGATCCGCCGCCGGCCAGTTCTTGCCAGCGGTTGACGTCGCTGGCGCCGAGGACAATCTGGGTTACCTCCTCGGCTCGGGCGAATTCGACCAGGGCGGTGGCGGGATCGTCGGCATGCAGGTGGTGCCAGGCAAGCCGTGAGTGCTACCAGCCGTGACCGCCATTTTACGTAACGTCGGCTTCTTCGTCCGTTCGGCCTTTATCCGGCTCATCGGGCACACGCGGCCCGCCGGGTATGCCGCAGAATGTGAAGCGGGGACTAGCCCAGGGGAGCTCGGATGAAGGCACTGGCCGCGGACGATCCGCGCGTGATCGGCGAATACCGGTTGCGCGCGCAACTCGGCGCGGGCGGCATGGGCCGGGTCTACCTGGGACTCTCCCCGGCGGGCCGGGCGGTGGCCATCAAGGTCGTGCACCCCGACCTGGCCAGCGACACCGAGTTCCTGCGCCGGTTCGGCCAGGAAGTGGCGGCGGCCCGGGCCGTGAGCGGGATCTACACCGCGCCGGTCGTCGCCAGCGGCCTGGACGAGCGCCCGCCGTGGCTGGCCACCGCGTTCGTGCCCGGACCCTCCCTGGAACAGGTGGTCACCGAGCACGGGCCACTGCCCGAACCGGCGCTGTGGCCGCTGCTAGCCGGGCTGGTCGAGGCATTGGCGGCGATACACGCCTGCGGCGTGGTGCACCGCGACCTCAAGCCCGCCAACGTCCTGCTGGCCGCGGACGGGCCGCGGGTGATCGACTTCGGCATCTCGCGCGCCGCCGACGGCACCTCGCTGACGGCGGCCGGGGTGGTGTTCGGCACACCGGGTTACATGTCACCCGAGCAGGCCGAGGGCCACGGCGCCGGGCCCGCCAGCGACGTGTTCGCGCTGGGCTGCGTGGTCGCCTACGCGGCGGCGGGCGCGGGCCCTTTCGGCACCGGCACGGCGGCCGCCATCTTGTACCGCGTGGTGCACGGGGAGCCCGTCCTGGACGCGGTGCCGCCGCGGTTCCGCGAAGTCGTCGCCGCCTGCCTGGCCAAGGACCCGGCGGCCCGTCCCTCGCTGCGGGGGCTCTCCGGCAGGATCTCCCGTGGCATGGATACCACCGGGCCGTCCGCGGTGGCGTTCTGGCCGTCTTCCGTGGCCAGGGTGATCGGCGCCTACCAGGCCAGGCTCGAGCAGGAGACCCGCGCCATGAGCAGGCCCGCGGAGTTCTCCTGGGCCACGGCCGCGTACCCGCCGACCACGACCTCGGACCCGGCGAGCCGGCCCGCGCCGCAGGGCCTGTCCCAGGCGCCGCCGGCCCTGGTGCCCCCGGCTCCTGTGCCGTCGTCCCCGCCTTCCGGGGCGGGACCCCGCTGGCCGCACCCCGCGGTGGGCACCAGCGCCTCTCAGGGCTATCCACAGCCGCAGAGCTATCCACAGGGATTCGGCGGGGCGCAGGCGCCGCCGCCCTCGTACGCCGTACCCCGCGGCTACCTGCCGGCCGACGGCGGGCCCGCGGGCAGCGCGGGACCTGGCGGCACCGGGTACGCGGGGGGTGCCGGGTACCCGGGCGGCGCCGGCTACCCAGGCGGCACCGGTTACCCGCCGAACGGGCAGCCGGCGGGCTATCCGCAGGCGTACCGGACAGGATCGCCGGGCCCGGTCGTCCCGCTGCCGCCCAGCATGGTCGCCGCGGTCAGGCTGATGTACGCGGGGGCGCTCTACGCGCTGGTGTGGGCGATCGGCGTGATCGCCGTGGCGGCCAGCATCATCAGGCACCACCCGATCGTCGTCGCGGGCGGCGACCAGCGGCTGGCCGGAGCGGTGGCGCTGACCGTTTTCGTGTCGATCGTGGACATCGCGCTCTGGCTGGTGATCGCGCGGGGCTGCCGACTGGGAAGGGGCGGCGCCAGGGTCACAGGAACGGTGCTGTTCGCCCTGCACACGCTGGGCGTGCTCGGCGTGGTCTCCAGCGCGCAGGCGGGCCTGGAGCCGGCCAAGGTGCTCACCCTGATCGGCTGGCTGATCGGCTGCGCCGCGGTAGTGTGCCTGTGGCAGCGCGCGTCCAGCGCCTTCTTTGCCTCCCGGCGCTAGCGGCACACGGTAACGGGGAGGCGCTCGCGGTCGCCTTGGGTGTCTCGCGCGGGGCGATGACGTGGACGTCGATGCCCAGGGGACCCGCCTCCTTGATCACCCGGGTCACGTTCGAGCCGCCGCCAGTCAGCTGCTGCCACCGGCTGCGCTGGCTGGACCCGATCACGATCTGAGTGATCTGGTGCTCCTGGGCGAAGCGAGCGATAGCCCGGGCGGGATCGTCGCCCTCGATCTCATGCCAGCGAGCGCCGATGTCGGCCGCGAGCTCGCGCAGTTTCTCGATCGCCGGGCGGTCGGCGGGCCGAGTCGCGTCGCTGGCGGTGACGTGGACGGCGTCAAGCCCGCTCTTCAGCCTGGCCGCCATCCGAGCCGCCCGCCGCAGCAGCGCGTCGGTGCCCGGAACCGGGGTGACGGCCACCATGACGCGCTCGCAGGTCTCCCATACCACCTCGGATTCGTGCCGCCACAGGTGCTCGAGGAGCTCCTCCTCGGTCTCGTCGGCCAGGAACCGCAGCGCCAGCTCGCGCAGGGCGATCAGATTGTCGGTGCGGAAGAAGTTGGTCAGCGCCTGAGTGACCTTAGCCTTGGGGTAGATGTTGCCATAGCCTTGGGGTAGATGTTGCCATGCAGCATGCGGCGGCGCAGCTGCTCCGGGGAGGAGTCAACCAGCTCGATCTGGTCGGCCTTGCGCACCACCCAGTCCGGGACCCGCTCGCGGACACGCGCCCCGGTCATATGCTCCACCTCGTCGGCGATGCTCTCCAGGTGCTGGATATTGACGGTCGTGATGACGTTGGTCCCCGCAGCGAGGATCTCCATAACGTCCTGCCAGCGCTTCTCGTTCTTACCTGAGCCAGGCACGTTGGTATGGGCGAGCTCGTCGATCAAGGCGACCTCGGGGTGCCTGGCCAGGACCGCGTCGAGGTCCATCTCCTCCAGGCGGCTGCCCCGGTACTCCACCGCCTTGCGCGGGACGACCTCCAGGTCGCCGATCATCTCCTCAGTCAGCTGCCGGGAGCCACGTCGCTGGTGATCCACCCGGGCAACTCGTCGATCCTCAACCCCGGCTTCCACGGCCTGACCGAGGTCACCTACGCCTACGCCTTCGCCGGGCTCGCGGCCAACACGCCGTGGTACGACACCACCCTGGGGCTGACCATGCTCGTCGGGCGGTTCGCGCCGATCGTGCTGGCGCTGGCCATCGCCGGCTCGCTCGCCGGAGCCCGGGTGCACGCGCGCACCCGGGCCACGCTCGACACCGCCGGGCCAACCTTCGTCGCGTTCCTGCTCGGCGTCATCGTCATCGTCGGCGGCCTGATCTACTTCCCCATGCTCATCCTCGGCCCGATCGGCGAACGCATCGCCGGATGAAGACGACGCGGTCCATCGTGGTGTAAGGAATTACCGATCTCACGGCTGTGCTTCACTATGGAGGTCAGCGGCCAAGGAGTCCACGCTGGCCTGATAGCGGAGAAGAGATGGCTGACAGCGACGGCCGGGCCGAGACAGGCAGGCCGGACCAGAACGGGTCGGGAGCCTTGCCGGCGCCTGTGGCGTCAGAGACGGTGAGTGCGGACGGCAGCTCCGCGAGGCGGCCCGGGCGCGGCCATCTGCGGATCTACCTCGGATCCGCGGCCGGCGTGGGCAAGACCTACGCCATGCTCGGCGAGGGGCACCGGCGCGCCGAGCGCGGCGCCGACGTGGTGGTGGGGTTCGCCGAGGCGCACGGGCGGCCGCAGACCACCGCGCTGCTCGACGGCCTGGAGATCGTCCCGCGAAAGAAGCTAGAGTACCGCGGGGGGACCTTCGAGGAGATGGACCTGGACGCGGTACTCGCCCGCCGCCCGGAAATCGCCCTGGTGGACGAGCTGGCGCACACCAACGTCCCCGGCTCGCGCAACGAGAAGCGCTGGCAGGACATCGAAGAACTGCTCGACGCCGGGATCGACGTGATCTCCGCGGTCAACATCCAGCACCTGGAATCCCTCAACGACGTGGTCGAGAAGATCACCGGCGTGCCGCAGCGGGAAACCGTGCCCGACGCGATCGTCCGGGCGGCCGACCAGGTCGAGCTGGTCGACATGACGCCCGAGGCGCTGCGCCGCCGGATGGCGCACGGGAACATCTACCCGCCGGAGAAGATCGACGCGGCCCTGACCAACTACTTCCGGTCCGGGAACCTGTCCGCGCTGCGCGAGCTCGCCCTGCTCTGGCTGGCCGACAAGGTGGACGAGGGTCTGCAGCGCTACCGAATCGAGCACAAGATCGAGGGTGCCTGGGAGGCCAGGGAGCGTGTCGTCGTGGCGCTCACCGGCGGCCCGGAAGGCAAGACGCTGATCAGACGGGCCGCCCGGATCGCCGCCCGAGCCTCCGGCGGTGACCTGCTGGCCGTGCACGTCACCAAGTCCGACGGCCTGACCGGCGCCGACCCGGCCGCGCTGGCCGCCCAGCGGCGGCTGGCCGAGTCGGTGGGCGGCACCTACCACCAGGTGGTCGGCGACAACATCCCCGAGGCTCTGCTCACCTTCGCCCGGGCGGAGAACGCCACCCAGCTGGTGCTCGGCGCGAGCCGCCGGTCCTGGCTGGCCGCGATGCTCACCGGGCCGGGCATCGGCGCCCGGACCATTCGCGGGTCCGGCGACATCGACGTGCACATCGTGACCCACGCGCAGATGGGCCGGGGCCGGGGGCTGCCGCGGGCGCGCGGGGCGCTCACCCGGCGCCGGAAGGTGGCCGGGTACGTGCTGGCGGCCGCATTGTCACTGGTGCTGACCGTGGCGCTGACCCACCTGCGCGGCTCGCTGAACCTCACCAGCGACGTGCTGATGTTCCTGGTCGCGGTGATCGTGGTCGCGCTGGTCGGCGGGTTCGCGCCCGCCGTGCTGGCCGCCGTGGTCGGATCGCTGCTGCTCAACTACTACTTCATCAAGCCGATCCACAAGCTGACGATCGCGGAGGCGAACAACGCGCTCGCGCTAGTCGTGTTCGTCGCGGTCGCGCTGCTGGTCAGCCGGGTGGTGGATATCGCGGCCCGGCGCACCACGCAGGCCGCCCGGGCCAACGCCGAGTCGGAGCTGCTGACGGTCACCGCGGGCAGCGTGCTGCGCGGCCAGCAGGGGCTCAGCGCCCTGCTCGACCGGGTGCGCGAGGCGTTCGGCATGGATTCGGTCACGCTGCTCGAGTGCACCTCACACGACGGCCAAGACGCCTCCGCGGAGCGGATCAGGACCACGCCGGGCAACTGGCACATCGTCGCGAGCCGCGGCGAGCCCGCCGTCACCCGGCCGGACGAGGCGGATGTCGAGGTGCCGGTGGGAGACAGCCTCCTGCTGGCGCTGCGCGGCCGGCCGCTGCCGGCCGCGGACCGCCGGGTGCTCGGCGCGTTCGCCTCCTACGCGGCTGTGGCGCTTGACCAGCAGCGGTTGGCCGCCGAGGCGCAGGCGGCCAAGCCGATCGCGGCCGCCGACCGGATGCGGACCGCGCTACTCGCCGCCGTCAGCCACGACCTGCGCACCCCGCTGGCGTCGGCCAAGGCCGCCGTGACCAGCCTTCGGTCGCCGGACGTGAACTGGGCGGCGGAGGACCGTGACGAACTGCTCGCCACGGCGGACGAATCCCTGGACCGGCTGACCCACCTGGTCGACAACCTGCTGGACATGAGCAGGCTGCAGGCCGGCGCGCTGTCGCTGTTCCCGCGCCCGGCCGGCCTGG
>Ga0335081_10023078_pt1 | contig 10067 bp, 6 predicted proteins | sample Lox_Sample_35_FD_206713 | JGI IMG/M metagenome (GOLD analysis project Ga0335081, IMG submission 206713) | Soil microbial communities from Loxahatchee National Wildlife Refuge, Florida, United States - Lox_Sample_3.5 | ecosystem: Environmental > Terrestrial > Soil > Wetlands | place: USA: Florida... | reverse complement strand
TGGCCTCGGGCGACTCCAAACGCGTCCCCGACAACACGGTGTGGGACATCAACCGGTTCGAACAATCCCTGGCAGCCCTTTCGCCCAGCCACCTCATCAGCCCCCTGAACGCCTCGGCCATCTCACGTAACTTTCGCAATGCGTATCTCGGAACCTGGTCGTTCACCGCGGAACGCGCTGTCCGCGGACTCAGCCTCAGCGCCGGATATGTCGGGACAGCAGGCATCAGTCTGCCGGCCATGGACTTCCCCAACGCCTTCCCTGGCGCGACCGAGGCCTTTGCGCCGTACACGCAATTCAACTCCGCCGGCCAGATCATTGGAGGCTTCGGAACCGATATGCTCATGACCAACCGGTCCCACTCCACCTACCACGCCCTGCAGTCTTCCCTCGAAGGCGCGATTGGGAGCGGCGGACCGCAAGCGCAGCTCAATTTCACCTGGTCGAAATCTCTGGACGACACCAGCAGCACGACGGGTCCGGGCATCGGAAGCACATCCGGCGCAACTTCGCTGGCATGGCCTCAGGATCCCTTTAACACCGCCAGCGACAAGGGTCCCTCCACGTTCGATGTGGCCCGCGCCTTCACCGCGACGCTGGTCCAGGATCTTCACGCGGACCGCGCGCCTTTGCTCCGTGGGCTCGGCACGAAGTTCACCCGCGGGTGGCAACTCCTGAGCATCTCCACGCTCAGCAGCGGCCTCCCGTTCACGGTGTATTCCGGGGTGCAGCAGACCGGCGCTGGTTCGCTCGGAAGCGACCGTCCCGATCAGATCGGGATGCCGCATCTCTCCATCAACCGCGCGGTCCGCGAGGACTACTTCGGTCTCGGCGACCGGAACGCCTCTTATTTTTCAATGCCCGTCAACGTGCCGGGAGGAACCGGTCCCAACCAAGGAGTGTTTGGCAGCCTGGGCCGGAATACGTTTCGCGGCCCCGCCCTATACAACTTCGATTTCGCCATCATCAAAGACACTGCCTGGGAGGCCGGGCAAACCCACAAATCACTCAACTTGCAAATCCGCGCCGAGCTGTTCAACATCTTCAACATTGTGAACTTAGGCCTGCCTTCGAACATCCTCACGGGCTCGGGCTTTGGCGTGATCAGCCGGACGGCGGCCAACTCGCGCCAGATCCAGTTCTCTCTCAAGATCATGTTCTGACGACGGCGCAGCCCTGTCGGGCGGGCACGGTGTCGCTCGGCGGCGATGGGGTTTTGGTGGGCGCATCCCGGCTCTCCGGCTGTGAGCCTCGCTGAACCGCGCCACGCGATGTGCTAGGGTAGAGGTCAGAAAAACGCCGCTTCATGCCTTCATCTGTCCTGAGCCGGGAAGAGGAACTCTACTGGCTGGCTCTCAAACTGGTTCCCGGTCTGGGAACGCGCACTTCCGGAAAGCTGCTGGAGCGTTTCCCAACTCCGCAGGCCATCTTCCGCGCCTCTCGCAGCGAGCTGGAAGCCGCCGGCCTGAGCGGCGCCGTCGCTCAATCATTGGTCAGCGGATGTACTTTCGAGGACGCCGTCACGCAGCAGGAAAAAATGACGGAAACGGGAACGGTGCTCGTCACCATTGGTGATCCGCGCTATCCCAAACCTCTCCGCGAGATCTTCGACCCGCCCATCGTTCTCTTCGCTCGCGGACGCATAGAGTTGCTGCAATCGCTGATGCTCGCCGTGGTGGGCGCTCGCCGCGCCACTCCCTATGGCATCGCCGTGGCGGAACGCCTCTCCGCCGATCTGGCGCATGCGGGCCTCACCATCGTCAGCGGGATGGCGAGCGGCATCGACACCGCCGCCCACAAGGGAACCCTCTCCGTGGGAGGTGACACCGTCGCGGTGCTTGGCTGCGGAGCGGATGTGGTGTATCCTTCGGAGAATCGCAAGCTGGCTGCCGACCTCGCCGCCAAAGGATTGATCCTTTCCGAATTCCCCATGGGCGCCACCGCTTTCCCGCAGAATTTTCCCATTCGCAATCGCATCATCAGCGGCATGAGCCTGGGGGTTCTGGTAGTGGAAGGCGCCCAGTACAGCGGCTCGGCCATTACCGCCAAGCTTGCGATGGATCAGGGCCGCGAGGTTTTTGCCGTGCCCGGGAACATCACCTCCAAGCTGAGCTGGGCGCCTAATTTGTTGATTAAACAAGGCGCCAGGCTCGTCCAGGATTGGAACGATGTCATCGTGGACCTGCCGGCTGAATCCCGCCGGCATCTAATAGATGCGGGGCGGAAAAAGCTGCTGGCCGAAGGCGGTGCAACCTCCGGGGCGGATCAGGCATCACTAGTGGAAGGTTCCGCGCCGCAGTTGGATGGTACCGCCCGGAAAGCGCTCGAGACGCTCAAGGTGGATGTCCCCATACATTTGGACGATCTCCTTGAGAAAATGGAGGATACCTCTCCTTCTGAGTTGATCGCCGCGCTCTTTGAACTGGAAATGCAGGGGCTGGTGAAACAGCTGCCCGGCAAGAACTTTGTAAAAGTGTGGTAACGTCAACTGGAACCCTGCATTCATAAAGTGGCGCGGCGGAGGACCGCATTTCTGAAAGTTTTCATATGGCAAAGGCTCTGGTAATCGTGGAGTCGCCTGGAAAGGCGAAAACCATTAACAAATACCTGGGCAAGCAGTACTTGGTTAAGGCTTCGCTCGGTCATATCAAGGATCTACCCAAAAAGGATCTCGCTGTTGATGTAAACCGCGGATTTGAACCGCACTATGAAATCATCGAGGGGAAGAGAAAGCTCCTCGCGGAGTTGAAACAGGCAGCCCGCAAAGTGGACAACGTGTACCTCGCCGCCGACCCCGATCGCGAAGGCGAGGCCATCTGCTATCACCTCCAGGAGGAACTCAGAAACGGAAACAAGGGCCCGCACATTTTCCGGGTGATGTTTAACGAGATCACCAAGAAGGCCATCCAGAAGGCCTTCGAGAAACCCGGCCAGGTAAATGCCAATCTCGTGGACGCGCAGCAGGCGCGCCGGGTGCTTGACCGGCTGGTCGGCTACAAGATCTCTCCTCTCCTCTGGGACAAGGTACGCCGCGGCCTCTCTGCGGGGCGTGTGCAGACGGTCGCCCTGCGCCTCGTGGTGGAGCGCGAGCGTGAAATCCGCGCCTTCGTTCCCAAGGAGTACTGGACCATCGACGCGGACCTCAACGCGAAAAAGCCGCCCCTGCTCACCACCCGGCTTATTCGCCTAAACGACGATCCCGCCGAGATCGGCTCGCGCGAGCGGGCCGATGATGTTCTGGCGCAGATCGATGGCGCGGACTACGTCGTGCGGTCCGTCACCCACCGCGAGAAGAAGCGGAATCCGGTGGCCCCGTTTATCACGTCCACTCTGCAACAGGAGGCAGCTCGCAAGCTGCGCTTCAGCGTGAAGCGCACCATGATGCTCGCGCAGCGGCTCTATGAAGGCGTCGAGATCGGCAAAGAAGGCGCGGTCGGACTGATCACCTACATGCGTACCGACTCGACCCGCATTGCCGACGACGCCATCCGCGACGTGCGCGATTACATCGGGGAGCATTTCGGCAAGGAGTTTCTGCCGGAGGCACCCAACGTGTACAAGTCAAAGAAGGACGCACAGGATGCCCACGAGGCTATCCGTCCCACCTCCATGGCGCTCGAGCCGGAAATGCTCGAGAAGCACCTGGCGGAAGACGAGATGAAGCTCTACCGGCTCATCTGGAATCGTTTTGTCGCGTGCCAGATGATGCCGGCGATTTACGATCAGACCACCATCGACGTGGTGGCCGCCGGCCGGAACGGACTGAATTACGTGTTCCGCGCCACCGGCTCCGTGCGGAAATTCGAAGGGTTCCTGAAAGTCTACGAGGAGGGCAAGGACCAGACCGACGAAGAGGACGAAGAGCAGAAGCACCGGATGCCCGCCGTCACGGAGGGCGAACACCTGCGCTTCAAGGGTATCCGTCCCGAGCAGCATTTCACCGAGCCGCCTCCCCGCTACAACGAGGCTACTCTCGTGAAGCGGCTGGAGTCCGATGGTGTCGGCCGTCCCTCCACCTACGCCTCGATTCTCTCCACCATCCAGGAGCGCGAGTACGTCACGAAGGAAGGCGGGCGATTTATTCCCAGCGAATTGGGCATGGTCGTGACCGATCTTCTGATCGAAAGCTTCGACGATATCTTCGAAGTGAAGTACACCGCTCGCATGGAGGAGGAGCTCGACGAGATCGAAGAAGGGCAGCTCGACTGGCGCGCCGCCATGGCGGAGTTTTACGAGAGGTTCGAGAAAGACCTCCATCACGCCGAAGAGCACATGACCGACATCAAGCGGATGGAGAAGCCCACCGACCTGGTGTGCGAGAAGTGTGGCCGCCCCCTGGTAGTGAAGTGGGGTAAGCACGGCAGCTTCCTCGCCTGCACGGGCTATCCCGACCCGTCCTTCCGGAGCGCCGAAGGGGACCTGGAAAAACTGAATAAGGAGATTGAGCGCCGGGACGTGCGGGTCCGTAACGAGATCCAGAAGACCCTGGCCGAAGTGCAGGTCCGCCACCCGCAAGCTGTGGTTGGGAACAACGGATTTCTGGCTCGCAGTTTCAGCCAAAACCTCCCACCCGACGCAAAGCATGCGCTGGCCAAACAGGAGGAGAAGATTGTCGAGCGGCGCCTGAAAGACCGCATTCAGGTCCGCGAGCGATTGATCAAACTTCTGGCGCGCCATCCGCAGATGAACGAATACTTCGACGTCAATCTGCAGGATTCGCCCGAAGGCACGACCTTAACCTGGCGGCGCAAAGAAGAATTCTGCACCTACACCCGCGAGATATCGGATCTGAGCGAACAGGGCGAAGAGGAATATTGCCAGAACTGTGGCCGTCCCATGGTGCTGAAGAAGGGCCGCTTCGGGACCTTCTACGCCTGCACGGGTTATCCCGACTGCAAAACCACCCGGCAGATCGGTGGAGCGCAGAGGAAGCCCGACCAGCCGCTCGAGGAGATCTGTCCGCAATGCGGCAATCACCTGGTCCTCAAGAGCGGCCGCTACGGCGAGTTCACCGCGTGCAGCAATTATCCCGCCTGCAAGTACGTGAAGCAGAAAACCATCGGGATGAAGTGCCCGCAGTGCAGTGAAGGCGAAATCAGCGAACGCCGCTCCCGCAAGGGCAAGACCTTCTACGGCTGCACCCGCTACCCGGACTGCAAGTTCGTGGCCTGGGGCAAGCCCGTGGACGAGAAGTGCCCCGAATGCGGCAGCCCCTACATGGAGGAAAAGTGGCTCAAGGCGGGCCCCGTGTGGCAGTGCCCCAACGCCGACTGCAAACACAAGCAGCCGGCGCCGCAAGCGGAACCCGTGGCGCAGTAGAACGTGGCGCGGGCACTCCTGCCTGGCACTCCTGCCTGCCGCGTCGGCACGCATGCCGACGCTTGGTGGCCGACAACCGATTAACTCGCGCCCGGCAAGCTGAAGCCTGCTCCACAGCCCGTCAGCTTTCGGGCGCGGGCTTCGTTCATCAGCCAGTACAACTGCTGCGCAGCCACGCCGTACGAGAGTCCTTCGGTCCGAACATTCGAAATGCAGTTCCTCTCCGCATCCGTCCGGCCCGGCCGTGGATCCCACGTCACGTAGATCCCCAGGCTATCCGGACAGGTCAGGCCCGGCCGCTCGCCGATCAGCACCGCGACCTCGCGGGCTCCCAGCCGCTCGCCGATCTCGTCCCCAATGGCCACGCGCCCTTGCAACACCACCGCCAGCGGCGCCAGCCGCCAATCGGCCAGCAACGGCAGGAGCTCTTCGAGCAGCGCGGCCGCGTGATGATGCACGGCGGTAGCCGAGAGGCCGTCGGCGATCACGATGGCGGCGTCGTAGTCGCCCTTCTCCAGCCGCGTATCGGGGCTCAGTTTCCGCCCCAAGTCAGGGCGGCGCAGATACGTCGTCCGATCGGGCGCGGCGCTGCGCAGCAGAAGGTGAGAAATGCCCAGTGAGCCGGGATCGAGCGGCTGGTACACGGCATCGCGCGCCCGTGCGTGGTCCAGGCGGAAGCGCAACAGCTCGGCGGTGGGTAAGCCGCAGCCCACGCGTCCCAGGCCCACTCGCGCGGGGGTGAACGACCTCAAGTCAATAGCCATGGCGCTGGATTCAGTTGCGGGCGGCGTTCGAGCCATTCCTCGAACTCTGGCGCCGGCCTCAGGCCGAGGACCGACCGCAGGTAGAGCGCATCGTGAAAGCTGGTGCTCTGGTAGTGCAGCATCACGTCGTCGGCGCCCGGCACTCCCATGATATAGTTGCAGCCCGCCACGCCGAGCATGGTGAGCAGCGCGTCCATATCGTCCTGGTCGGCCTCGGCGTGGTTGGTGTAGCAGACGTCGCAGCCCATGGGCACGCCCAGCAGCTTGCCGCAGAAGTGATCTTCCAGGCCCGCGCGCAGGATCTGCTTTCCGTCGTACAGGTATTCCGGGCCGATGAAGCCCACCACCGAGTTCACCAGCAGCGGGCGATAGCGCCGCGCAACCGCGTAAGCGCGAGCCTCGCACGTCTGCTGATCCACTCCGTGATGGGCATTTGCGGAGAGGGCGCTTCCCTGCCCCGTCTCGAAGTACATCACGTGCTCGCCACGGCCCAGCTCGCGCGCCGCCTGGTGGGCTTCGTCGAGCATCGCGAGACTCACGCCGAACGAGGCATTGGCCCCCTCCGTCCCGGCGATCGACTGGAATACCAGGTCGACCGGCGCGCCCCGGCGGAGCGCCTGCATCTGGGTGGTCACATGCGCCAGAACGCAGATCTGCGTGGGGATCTCGAAGCGCTCGCGGATCTGGTCGAGCATGTGGAGCAGCGCCTCCACGGTGCCCGGGTGGTCACTGGCGGGATTCACGCCGATCACGGCATCGCCGTTGCCGTAAGAGAGGCCGTCGAGAGTGCTGGCGGCGATGCCCTTCAGATCGTCGGTGGGATGGTTCGGCTGCAGGCGCGTGGAGATGCGTCCCGGCAGCCCGATGGTCGATCGGAAACGCGTCACCACGCGGCATTTCCGGCCAACCGAGACGAGGTCCTGCAACCCCATGATTTTGGAAACCGCGGCGGCCATCTCGGGTGTCAGCCCCGGCGCGAGCGACGCCAGGCACCCGGTGGTGGCCTGGTCGGAGAGGAGCCAGTCGCGGAACTCGCCCACGGTGAGATGTGCCAACGGTGCGAATGCCGTGGAATCGTGTGTGTCGCAGATCAGGCGCGTGACCTCGTCTTCTTCGTAGGGAATGAGCGGCTCGGCGAGGAAGCACTTGAGCGGCAGGTCGGCCAGCGCCATCTGGGCGCGCACGCGTTCTTCGGCGGTGGCTGCCGCGATCCCGGCGAGTTGATCGCCAGACCGCGCGGGCGACGCCTTGGCCATCAGTTCGCGCAGATTCATCCTGGATGCATTCTACCGCCGTGGGCGGTGAAGGCCCGCATGCACGCGGCAGCCTCGAAAAGCCCTTCGCCGCAACCGGCACCGTGCACGCCCGGCAATCGTCCCGATGAGTCGGGACGCGGCAGGCAGGAGTGCCAGCGCCACATAGCGATTCGCCCATTTCCGTGTCCAACTCGCCCCGGAGCGAGCATGATAGAATCGCACCATCCCATCGCCTGGAGGCTGCCGATGACGCGCAGTTCGGTATCTTTCTTTGTAATGGTGGCCTTGTGGGCCACCTGTAGTGATGCCCAGTCACCCGGTGGGAATGAGGGGCTCACGCCGGCCCAACTCGCGGCCCGTGCCAAGGCACGGAATGTGCCGGAGATCCCGTTCGAATCGGTGCCCAACTTTCTGAAAATGCCGCCGAACCTGTTCATGGGCGAAGGCATCGGAGTGGCCACCAACTCGAAGGGCCATGTCTTCGTGTACACGCGCAGCCAGGAAACGCGGCTCTTTGAGTTCGATGCCAAGGGTAACTTCGTGCGCGAGATCGCCGAGGGTTTGTATGGATTTGCCTTCGCTCACGCAGTCCGCGTCGATCCCCAGGACAACATCTGGGTGGTGGATGAAGGCTCGAACATGGTGATCAAGTTCAACCCGGAAGGGCGCGTGATGATGGTGCTGGGCAAGAGGCCTGAAGCGATCGAAGGCATCCCGGCGCTCGCGAATCCGGCGCCGATGGACGAGCCCTACCTGTTCAACCGGCCAACCGACGTGGGCTGGGATCAGTCGGGGAACATCTTCGTCTCCGACGGGTACGGCAACTCACGCGTGGTCAAGTATGACAAGGACGGGCGCTTTCTGAAGACCGTGGGGACTCGCGGATCGGGGCAGGGCCAACTGAATCTCCCGCACACCATGGCGCTCGACGCCAAGGGCAACGTCTACGTGGGCGACCGCAGCAACAGCCGAATCCAGGTCTTCGACAACGATCTGAACTTCAAGGCGATCTACGACCAGGTGGGGGCACCCTGGGCGATGTGCATCACGCCGGGGCCGCACCAATATCTATACACTTCGAACTCGAACATGGACAACAACAACTCCCTGAATGAGGCGGTCACCGGCGAGATCTACAAGATGGAGCTGGACGGAACGATCCTCGGGAAGTTCGGAAAGGCCGGCAAACAGCTCGGCGAGTTCAGCTCGGCGCACGAGTTGGATTGCCGCAACGAAAACGAGGTGCTGGTGGCGGAGATCACCAGTTGGCGCGTGCAGAAGATCCTGCTGCATCCCAAGGCGGGAGGCTCGAAATGAACCGGCCGGCATCGGCTTTCACCGTGGCGGCGATGTTTGCCGGATGGCTCGGCGCTCAGGGCATGGTACCCGAGATCTCGTATGACTCCACGCCCAACCTCCTGAAGTTTCCGGAACACGTGTACCTGGGCGAAGCGGCCGGCGTCGCGACCGATTCGAAGGGGGACCTCTACGTCTACACGCGCGCAGGCGGCACGCTGGCGAGCGTGGGAGCGTCGCGAACGTTCACCCACGGCGGCGCGCGGCTTTTCGAATTCGCCCCCGGCGGGAAGTTCGTGCGCGAGATCGGCCAGGGCGTCTACGGATTCCTTTTCGCGCAGGCCGTTCGCGTGGACCCCCAGGACAACGTCTGGGTGGTGGATCGCGGATCGAACATGGTGATCAAATTCACGCCGGACGGCCGGGTGGCCATGACGCTGAGCCGCAAGCCGGAGTCGGTCGTGCTTGGGGGCGGCGGTCCGGGAGCGGGCCGAGGCGCAGGCGGACCGGGGCGTGAAGGCGGCGGTGGCCCGGCGGGACGCGGCGGTGGCGGCGGGCGCGGCGGCGGTGGCGCACCCGGCGCGGGCATCCCCGGCGACAGTTTCAACAAGCCTACCGATGTTGCTTGGGACCCGGTCGGGAATATCTTCGTCTCGGATGGTTACGGGAACTCGCGCGTCGCGAAGTTCGATAAAGGCGGCAAGTTCATCAAGTCGTGGGGATCGCGCGGCAGTGAGCCTGGCCAGTTCGACATGCCCCATTCGCTCGCCGTGGACAGCCAAGGCAACGTCTACGTCGCCGATCTCGGGAACAAACGGATTCAGGTGTTCGACAACGAGGGCACGTTCAAGTCGCAGATCTCGGGTGTCGGCTCCCCGTGGGCGATCTGCATCTCTCCGGGGTCGCACCAATACCTTTTCTCGTCGAACTCCAACGATCCGCGCAACCTGGAAAACGGCGAAATCTATAAGATGGAACTGGACGGGAAGGTACTCGGGAAATTCGGGAAAGCCGGAAAGCTGATGAAGGAGTTCGGCACCACGAACGAAATCGACTGCCGCAACCCGAACGAGCTTTACATCGGCGAGTTGACGAATTGGAGAGTGCAGAGAATCAGTCTGCACTGAAGTCTGCCGCACAGCCAGAGCCATGAATCGTTGGGAGCGGCGCGTGGAACGCGCCCAGGTGTTAGAGCGGGAATACCCGGCCGCGGCGGAGTTACTTCGCTTCTACCGCGAGATCGCGCGATTCCAGCAATGGGTCTCCGAACAACGGGCGGAACCTGGGGCGGCTGCGTTCCTTCCGGACTGCGCGGCCCGCGAGATGCCCTTCGTGGAGGACCTGCTGGCGCTTCTGGAGGAAGTGGCGCCGCGCGATCTGGCACAGACCGCGGCGCTCCTCAGGACAATGGGCGAGTGGAATCCGGCGGATC
>Ga0335081_10023077_pt1 | contig 10067 bp, 8 predicted proteins | sample Lox_Sample_35_FD_206713 | JGI IMG/M metagenome (GOLD analysis project Ga0335081, IMG submission 206713) | Soil microbial communities from Loxahatchee National Wildlife Refuge, Florida, United States - Lox_Sample_3.5 | ecosystem: Environmental > Terrestrial > Soil > Wetlands | place: USA: Florida... | reverse complement strand
CTGCTCGAAAGCCCTCAACGCCGGCCTTCCCGCCGAATATCGGCCGCGCGCCACCCGCGAACTGGCCCTGCTCGCCAAGCGCCGCGGCGATCCCGAAGCGGCCGCCGGGCTCTGGCAGGAACTTACCGCCGATCCCGCCGATGGCATTGCGGCTTGCGAGCAACTCGCCGTGCATTACGAGCGCCACGCCAAAGATCTGGCCAAAGCGCTTGAATTTGCGCAGCTTGGCCTGGCAAAACTCCGCAGGCAGAATCACGCCACACGCGATCCATATTGGCTCTCCCGCCGCGCCCGCCACGAGGAGAAGCTCGTGTGCCGGATTCAGCGCCTGCAGCATCGCATAAACAGGAGTAACTCGGCCCCGCTGCTCGGCAAAGCAGCGACGGCTCATACAGGCGCTCGCTAGTTCTTCTTTCGGTTTTCCGTTCCCTCTCTGACTCTCTCGAATTTGGAGGCACAAAACGGATGGAATCCCAAGCCGCTCGACAGCAAACTGAATCCCGGCCCGATATGAACACCACGACGCAATCTTATTTTCAGACGGAACTCGAACGCCGCCGCACGAGTCTCCAGGCGGCCACGGTGGCCAACGTCACCGACCATTCCCTGCAGCAGCTTCTTGACAGCGTGGACGAGGCGCTGGCCCGCCTGAGTGCGGGCACGTTCGGAATCTGCGAAGTCTGCCACGACACCATTGAAGCCGACCGCCTGCTGTGCAATCCCTTGCTGCGCTTCTGCCTGGACCATCTTTCCTCAGACGAGCAGCGCGCGCTGGAACGCGATTTGACGCTGGCCGCCGGAATTCAGCGGGGCCTGTTGCCGCGGGAGAACTGGTCGGCCGGCAACTGGCATGCGCGATATCACTATGAGCCGGCCAGCCAGGTCAGCGGCGACTACTTTGACCTGATTGAAGCCGACGACAGTTTTCTGTTTCTGCTGGGAGATGTTTCGGGGAAAGGCGTAGCCGCGTCCATGCTGATGAGCCATTTGCATGCGACGTTTCGCTCGCTGGCCGGGCAGAATCTGCCGCTGGGAGGATTGGTGGGACAAGCCAACCGCCTGTTCTGTGAAAGCACCACGGCGGGACAATATGCAACGCTGGTGGTGGGCCGTGCCTGGCACGACGGCAGAGTCGAATACGCCAGCGCCGGTCATCTGCCTCTGCTGCACGTTTCGCGGGGTGGAATTCAATCGCGCAAGGCGACCGGCGTGCCTCTGGGCATGTTCTGTACGACGGAGTTTCCCGTTTGCCAGCTACAGCTGGAGCCCGGCGATTCCCTTTTTCTTTACACCGACGGGTTAACTGAAATTTTTGACCATCACGGCCACGAGTACGGTCTGGCTCGAGTGGAGTCCCTGATAGCGAAACACGCCGCGAAGACCGCAGACCAGATGCTGGCCGAATGCCTCCGAGAAATTCGCGATTTCACAGACGGAGCCAAGCGCACCGACGACTTGACGCTCCTCGTGATGCGTCACACCAACTAACATTCCCAGCAGAAACTAGCGAAGGGCGAAGATCGGGCCTAAATCGCCGGCACCCGTAATCCGCCAGGTGGTTTGAATCACGGAGGGATCCGTCTTCGGCGCGGCTTTGGGCAGCAACGTCCAGCCGATTTTTCCCAGCCATTGCAGAAAAATGCCGGACGTTCCGCCTTCCAGGGAGATGCATTCGTTTCCTTCGCACCGGAAATAGACGCTGCCTTTCGAGGACTCAAACGAAAGATACTCCGCTCCCTGCGTGACGTGATTGCGGTCCGGGTATTTATCTGCAAGCGCCTGCGAATATTGAGAAAAGAAAATGTCCGCCATGCCGGAGTCCTGCAAACGCAGGCGTGTGAACAGCATGAGTCGCTTGGAAGTCTTCTCCTCAAAGGTGGCGTAACGATCGCCGTCCCAGAAGCCCGGCTGCACCTTGGCCAGGGCGCCGCCTTTGAACTGCTTCAGAACCTCATCCCATCCGAATTCCCCCAACGCGTTTTCGTCCAGAAGCACCCAATCGCCGCTGGGCGCGCCAGCGGGGAGTTCCAGCTTGATCGGAGCGGGAATCTTTTTGTCGAAATAAAGCTTCGGAAGGAGAATCTGCTGCGTGTTCGCGGGGGGATTGCCGAATACGGAACCAAATCCAGCCCAACCGGAGGACTTCAGGATGGCCATGGAGAAGGTGAGCCCGCTGAAGTAAGGAAACATCAGGGAGTCTTTGAGGAAGGGCGGAGCCTTTTTCAACATCGGCGTGTCCGCCAAATCCCCGACAAAGACGGAAGGATCAAATTCCGGAAGATCCTTCAGCTTCAGCCCCTTGTCGCGCAATTCGTATTCCAGCATCGCGGCCATGGCGCTGCCCTCCAAAACCGACTCGCGGGCCATTTCCGCGTCGTCGTTTGGCCTGGCGGACTTGACCCAGTCCTCAATGTGAAAATGCTGGTCCTCCAGGGCGTGGGTCAACTCGTGGGACATCACCATGCGCTGCTCATCAACGGGAATCCAGTCGGCGATATAGAACTCGTGCGCTTTGGGATCGTAGAGCCCCGCGATCTGCTCGGTGAGCAGGTCCACAAGGAAGGAATCCATGTTGAAGTTCGGAGGAACCAGGCCGAACGCTTCGGCGCTGCGCACCGAGGCGTAGCGCTCCTTGGCATCCTTTTCCTCGTCCATCTGGTGAAGCACATAGGCCCGGATCTCTTCGCGCGAGCGGATGGATTTCTTCAGCGGGGTTTTCAAGTCCCACCCGGTAATCTGGCTCATATCCTGCAAGACTTCGTCGGCCGTGGCCAAAAATTCCGGGTTGCTTGCGTTAGCCGGAGGCGCAGGCTGGGCAGGAGCGGGGCTGGCCTGCTGGGCGGAAAGGACGGGAGAACCCGCCGGGGTCAACGTGAAGAAGCAGAGGGCAAAAAGCGCCAACGGGGCCGAACCATTGCGGAAAACCATAGACGGTCAGGATAGCAGATTCCCAAAAGGGTGTCGGAAACGCGAGTCGCGCCCCGGAAGGCACAGTTCACCATGAAACAACTCCTCCACATATTTCCACAGGCGCCTATGCTGTTCTGGATGCGTAACAACTTGGTAATTTGCTAGAGTGCTACGAGCGGGGAGTGAGTTGAACAGGGGGTGAGTATGTACCCACCGGGACTGCGCTTGCGGCAAGCGAGAGAATCGCTCGGGCTGACGTACCGCGAAGTCGAGCAATCCAGCTATGAGATTGCCGCAAAACGCGGAAGACCCGAGTTTGTGCTTCACATCAGCCGCCTTGCCGACATCGAAAACCGCAATGTCGTGCCCAGCCTGCACAAGCTTTATTCGCTGGCGACGATCTACCACTTGAACCCCCTGAAGATCTCCAGCTGGTATGAAGCTCCGTTTCTGCAAACCTTCGACGACGGGGCGGCCTTCCCCGCACCCTTGACGCATTTGTCAGAATCCCCCGCCAAGGGCGAGGCCGCCGACACCGTTGACGCGGATAAAGACTTCCACTTCACGGACTTGTGGAACGAGCTGCCGAGCGCCGCCGCGACCTTTCCGGGCATGAAACTTGGTGCGACACACCGCTTTCGCTATGGATTCATTGGACTATCCGACCGCAGGATGGCGCCCATCCTCCGCCCAGGGAGCATCGTTCTGGTGGATACCGCCTTGCGCAGAATCGAGGATGAGGATTGGTTGAGTGAGTACGATCGCCCGCTCTTTTTCGTGGAGACGCGGGCGGGATACCGCTGCGGCTGGTTTCAAAAGCTCAAATCCCGCCTGATCATGCAACCTCACATGCTCTCCCGGTGTACGCCCGAGGCATGGCGAACCCCGGAAGAAGCGGAGATTGTGGGTAAAGTGGTGGGGATGCTCACTTACCTGAACGAGCCTTGGAGTTGCGCTCGTGGAGCAAGTCGCACAGAGCCAGCAAATTGGATTGAAAAAGCTCTTTGAGGTAATCGGGAGCCGCTAGCGGTATCCACTTTTCAAACAATTCCCTGCGCTTCTTTCGATCCTCGGGTATCGGTTGCCGTGTCGCATCCAGGTACTGGATGAGTTCCTGCTTCTGCTCCATGAGTGACAGTTCCAAAGTGCGTTCGAAAAGCTCTTCATGACATTTTGCCAGGGCTTGGTGAACCGCTTCCGGATGGTACACCAGGGACAAGTCCGGGTGCTCATACCGTTCCGTAGCTGGATTGCGCAAGCCCGCCAGGTAAATCAACCGGGCAAAACAACCCGGCAGAGGTTCCAGGTAACGGCTGGCCAGGTCGTAGAGAATCTGGCGATTGGTGCGGAGCTGATCTTGCATTTCGCGCCCCTCGTTTAGCCGCGTTCCGCAGCCGGAACTTTTTCGCGGTCAAAGCAGAAACTGTTCAGTTTTGGGCCACCCTCGGCGCGGAGGAGGGTTCCCATGAAAAAACAGTTTCTCATTCTGAGTAGTTTCCTTTCAGTAACAGTCATCGTACTGTTGCTGGGGACCGCGGTCAATCACCAGGTTAACGGAAAGCTTCAATGGCGGGCTACGCCGGTGGCAGATGGGGTCCCGATGCCACCGCCGACCCAGCCACCCCCGGATCGCCGAGCCGTGGTCATGGCGGATGGGGTACCCATGCCGCCACCGACCCAGCCGCCCCCGGATCATGCCATCGTCACGGTGGCGGACGGAGTCCCCATGCCACCGCCGACGCAGCCGCCCCCGGACAAAACACTCAGCTAAAGACGAGGCCCGGGGAATGGGCCAGCGGAACTTGGGCCGGCGGCAGAGGTACGTTGAGGCCAGCCGGCCCTGCCATCGGGGTAAAAGAATCTGGCCAGCTCATTTACTGGCCAGTTAATTTATGATACCTTCTCTATTCCATGAGTGCGCCTCTTTCCCTTGTAGATATCATCTGGCGGGTAACGACGGCGGCCGAGCTGGCACTCCTGGCCACTCTGATCTGGCGCAAGGCCAATAACAGCTTTCCATTCTTTACCGCCTATCTGGCTTCCGTTTTGTTACAGAGCGTGGGGATGTTCTTCGTGTACCAGCAAACAAACTGGAACGGTGCGAGGGTGTGGAACATCGCTTGGGGAACGCAAGCCGGCGTCACCGTGATGAGGTCGCTGGCATTGGTCGAGCTGACGCGCAAAATTCTGGCACGCTACGCCGGAATCTGGGCGTTGGCCCGCGTCCTGATTCTTTGTGTGGGCATTTGCGTGGTTGCCTATGCCCTGGCATTTTCCAGAGGGCACTCGCAATGGGTGACTCTGAATCTGGTTCGCGGGCTGGAGCTGGCGATGGCTGCGGTGATTGTTACCGTGCTGCTTTTTGCGCGCTATTACCGGCTCCCCATCGGGTCGTTGCCCCGTGGGGTGGCGGTAGGGCTGTGTCTCTATTCGGTGTTTTACGTGATTGACTATTCGCTGCTGGAGAAGGGGCTGGTGCGCCACATGGAAATATGGAATTTCCTGAGCGTCTTGACCTTCCTGGCAAGCCTGCTCCTCTGGCTCGCTGCCTTCTATCTCTATCCAGTCCGCGAGCAGGCGGCGACTCCCGCCAACATTTCACCCGAGGCTTACGGAAAACTCTCGTCCGAGGTGAATTTGCGGCTCTACTTGCTGAACCGCCAGATCAATCAGATTTTGAATTCCGGGGAGCGCCGTCCATGACCCATGCGATGGTGATGTTCTTTTTCCTCGCGCTGGCCGTCGTATTGATCGGCTTGCTCTTTTGGGCCACCCGGCCGCCCAAGCTTGTCCCCCACCCGGTTGAGGACATCTTCGAACTTCTTTCTCAACAGCGGCATTGCCTGCGGCTGTCCTTCATCCAGCGTGCCCTGCAACCCGAGGACACCGAGTTCCTTGGGGAAACCGGAAACAGAGGCCTGATGAGGGGAATTCGCGCGGAGCGCCGGCGGATTGCGCTTCATTACCTCGATGACCTGCAACAGGAATTCGAAACCTTGCTGGAAATCTCGCGAGCCATGGCCGTGATGGCGCCGGAAGTGGTGGCCGTGGAGGAAATGGAACGCTGGAAACTCAGCTTGGCCTTCGCCATGAACTGCACTCTGTTGCGCTGGCGCCTGTATCTGCGCTTGCGGCCGGTCTCCGGGTTCATCTCGATTTCGAGCATGGCCACCGGAATGGTGCGCCACCTGGAAGCGGCGACGGCCAGCATCACCGAAAATGCACTAGGAGCCGGGGACTTTAGCGAACTCGACTTGAACGAACGCGACAACGATTAGTTCCCGCCACAGTTCCCCTCGAATCAGGATTGGATCGCCGTTGCCTCGGTGAGTTGCGCGGGTTTGCCATCGAATTGCATTGGCAGTTCGATCCGGAAGCTGGCCCCGCGCGGCGGACAATTTTTGACCCGGATCGTGCCCCCGTGCTCGGTGACAATACCGTAGCAGATGCTCAACCCGAGCCCGGTTCCCTTCCCGACGGGTTTCGTGGTGTAAAAAGGATCGAAGACGCGACCCGGATCCTTCACGCCCGGCCCGCTATCGATCAATTCCACGAACAAAGACTTCTCATCCACGCCGGAGACAACCCAGAGCTCTCCATCCTTGGCATGCTCCAAAATCGCGTCCACGGCGTTGTTAATGAGGTTGAGGAAGACCTGCTGCAACTGGTGGGGATCGGCGGGGATCAACGGTAAATCCCGGGCAAGATTCAGATTCACCCGGATCTGGCTCATCCGCAAGTCGTAATCGCGCAACGCCAGCGTATCTTCAATAACCGTGTTCACCAGAACCGGTATGCGTTCCGGCTTATGCTGCCGGGCGAAGCTCAAGAGATTCTGCACGATGCGGTGTGTGCGTTGCGCCTGCTTGTACATTTTTTCCGCATAGCTCAGCGCCAGCGGGCCCACCTGCCCGCTTGATTCCAGCAGCTGGCTGTATCCCAGAATGGCGGTCAGCGGATTGTTCAGCTCGTGCGCCACGCCGGAGATCAATTGCCCCACGGCGGCCAGCTTCTCGCTATGCAGAAGCTGTTCCTGGGTGCGCCGGAGATTCTCATAGGCCTGCCGCGTTTCCTCGTAGAGTTGGTTGCGCTCAATCGCCCCGGCCACCTGACTCCCCACCGCAATCAACAAACTGATATCCGCCGCCGAAAATTCTCGCGGCAGGCGGCTGCCCACCACCAGGCCGCCAATCATTTTTTCCTTGGACCACAGCGTGACGATGTACGCCGATTCAATCTGCTCTTTTTTCTTGAGATCCGTAATCAGCGCGGGTAGCGGCAAGCCTTGTGCGGACAAAAACGGCGCCCGGACCGTGCGAATCTGTTGCAGGAGTTCCGGCGGCACGGAGACCACAGGAAAATTCCTGGCGTATTCCGAGCGGTGGCCCACGGCGGCGATGCGCCGCAGGGACCGTTCGTCCTTCTCGATCAGATACAGCGAAGAGGCGTCCAGCGCGAAAAGCTCCAGAATCTGCCGCAACGTGCGCTGCAGCGAATCGTGCAGGTCCAGGGAAGAGACCAGCGTCTCCGCGATCGAGTTCAGGACCAGCAGCTCGCGGTTCCGACGGCGAATTTCCTGTTCGGCGCGGCGGCGCTCGGTCACATCCAGCAAAAACCCCTGATAGGCCGTGACAGTCCCCATGGAATCGCGAATCGCCGTTGAGGATTCACTCACCGTCCGGCTTTCCCCGTCTTTGCGGCGAATTTCGAACTCGAAATCATGTACCGCACTGTGTTCCTGCAAAAGGCGTTTCAGGCGCTCCCGGTCCTGCGGGTTCGCGTACAGCGTTTGCGCGATGTCCACCTGCATCAACTCGTCGCGATTCTCGTAACCCACGATGCGCATCAGCGCGTCGTTGAAATCCAGGAAACGCCCGTGCAGCGTGGAGATGAACACGCCTTCTTGCACGCTGGCAACGAGGTTGCGGTACTTGTCTTCCGCGCGCTTTCGCTCGGTAATGTCCTTCAGCACATGAATCGTGCCGAGCTGCCGCCCCGCGGGATCGGAGAACACGGAGTTGGAAGTGAGGAAATACCCCTGCAGCCACGGATCGGGCGAATCCGCATCCCCGGCGCATCCTTCACAATACGGGCAAACCTTGAACGCAGCCGCGCGGGCGCTGAACAGATCGCTGACGGACCGCCCCACAACAGCGGCAAAATCCCGGCCCAGCAGGTTCGCCAGGCGCAGATTCCCCCGCACAATGCGCCCTTCGTTGTCGTGCACCAGAATCGGATCGCCAATCGAATCGAACGTGTACACCCACTGTTGCTGTACGGTCTTGATCTGCTCAAACAAGTTCACATTTTCGACGGTGGTGCCCAGGAAGCTGGCCACGTTCACCAGGTAAGCCAGTTCATCCTCGTGGAAGCGTTTGCCCGGCAGCGCGCCAATATTCATCAAGCCGACGACACCCTTTTTGCCGCGCAAGGGCACGCTAATCAGCTGCGTGATGCCCGCCTCGGCCATGGCCTTGCGGATTTTGGGGTCCCTTTCCTCCTCAAACCGCGAAACGCGAAACGGTTCTTGAAGCACGCCCTGCAACCAGGCAGACTCCGAGGCCATGCGCTCCAGTTGCTTGAGGTATCCTTCCGTGAAACCAACCGAAGCACGGCAAATGTACTCGGCCGCTTCGGCGTCGCCCTCTTTCAAGCGAATAATGCCGTGGGTGACGGCCAGGCTGGCGGTGAGCTGGCCTAGAACCTTCTGAAGAAGGATCGGCAAGGCCACCGACTGGCTGCTCGAAGCCGTGAGCAGCGTGAACTGCCGCATCTTCTCGCTGATTTCCAGCGAGCGCGTGCGGGCCGCCTCCAGCAGCAGCACGATCATGCCGATCCCCAGGCTCGCGTTAAGGAAATGGTCGAAGGCAAATCGCAGCAGGTGGATTTCCCCGTGTGTCCACTGCGGCCGGTCAATGTTGTTCAACGCCAGCAGCGTAAAGGCCCCGGCAAGCAGCTTGGTGCCATGGCCCCGGATCGCGGCGGAAGCGCGCCAAAGCAGCCAGCCCGCGGTCATCGAGATGACGCTCTGCAGGATGGCGCTTTCCCACCGCGCCTGCCCCCAAGGCCCTGCCTTTGCCTGGTAATAGCCAGCCGTGAAGGCCAGCAGGACAGAAAGCCAGATCATGGGCCAGAGAAAGCGGTTCTGCCCCAAGGTGAACTGCACAATCGAGGCGAGGAAGAACGCCAGCGCGGCCGTTCCAGAGACCGCAGCCAGGATTTCCAGGGTGCGGGAGAGACCAAAAAAGAAGGCCATTTCGCTGAAGGACGAAACGGTGAGCGAAATCCAGCCCAGCAACCAGAGGCCATAGAAAATGCCGGGGTTATCACGCTTTAAATGAAGAAATAACACCAGCAACGTCAGGCAAGCCGTGGCTTCGAAGAACGCAATCCCCTGGATGCCTTGCGTCGCGATCACTGCGGCCCCTCCTCGGGGTCAATTCGGGCATGAAGATATGAAGAGGTGCCGCGTTCTTCGAGGCTTGCCCAGAGACGACACCGCGCTGGTTTGACGCTAACACGCTATTTTCTGACTGGGCAAGGGTACCCCCGAAGGTGTGTGCTGTCCCTTATAATGCTGCTTGGGAGAAAACCCACGTGGACGCGGAACACATCCTGGTAGTGGACGACGAAGAGGCCATTCGCGAAGTCGTTTCGACGATGTTGGAATCCCGGGGCTACAGCTGCACCGCCGTCAGCAATGGCCGGGCTGCCCAGGATTGTGTCCGGAGGCAGACCCCGGACCTGGTGCTGAGCGACATGATCATGCCCGAAATGGACGGCATCAAGCTCCTCGACTGGCTACGCGGTCACGACCCGGAAGTGCCCGTCATTATGGTCACCGCGATTCATGACATTTCCACGGCGCTGGAAGCCATCCGGCGCGGGGCCTACGACTACATCTTGAAGCCTTTCGAAAAGGATCAGCTATTCCTCGGCGTGGGACGCGCCCTGCAGCACCGGCGCCTGGTTCTGGAAAACAAAAGCTACCAGCTCAACCTGCAGCAGCAGGTGGATGAACGCACGCAGCAACTCACCGTAGCTCTGGCGCAGCTCGAACAATCCTACGACGACACGCTGGAGGCGCTCGGCAGCGCATTGGACTTGAAGGACGCCGAGACCGAAGGGCACTGCCAGCGCGTGACCGCCTTTACCAT
>Ga0335081_10023075_pt1 | contig 10068 bp, 4 predicted proteins | sample Lox_Sample_35_FD_206713 | JGI IMG/M metagenome (GOLD analysis project Ga0335081, IMG submission 206713) | Soil microbial communities from Loxahatchee National Wildlife Refuge, Florida, United States - Lox_Sample_3.5 | ecosystem: Environmental > Terrestrial > Soil > Wetlands | place: USA: Florida... | reverse complement strand
CTGCTCGGCTCGCTCGCGCTCAATCTGTTCTTCGTCGGCGTGGCGATCGCCATGGCGGTGCGCGCGCCGGCGCCGACGCGCTGGGACCCCAACGTCTTCGTGCGCGTCGAGCGGCTGTCCTCGACCTTGCCGCAGGCCGACGCCGACCTCGTGCGCCAGGCCATGCAGGCCAACCATGACGCCATCGACAAGGCGCAAAACGACTATCACGCCGCCCGCGACGATATCCGCGCCGCGCTGCGGCACGACCCGTTCAACGTCGAGGACATGCGCGCCGCGATGGCGCGCACGCGCGCGGCCCGGCAAGCCTTCGATACGGTGATCCAGGGAGTCTTCGCCGACATCGCCGCCAAGATGTCGCCGGCCGGCCGGCACGCCTTGGCCGATTGGCGCGCAACCCCCTCCTCCCCCAATGGCAACCGGCAATAGGGCAGGCTAAAGATAATTTAACCTGAGGCCCCGGTCGGTCGGTCATTGAAAGCGTTGGGTATGCGTCACAGTTCAAAGACCTGGCGTGCGGGAAATGCCCATTTCACGCGGGTGTTGGCGACCATGCTCCAAGCCGGCTGCCTGATGCTGCCCCTCGGCGGCTGCTTGCTCAACGGCAAGCCCCCCGACCCGGCGCTCGATATTCCCGCCAATTACGATGGTGCACCGCGAAATCCACAGGCGGCCGACGCCGCCGTCCCCAAGCTCGATTGGTGGCAATCGTTCCGTTCCGGGGAGCTCACCGTCATCGTCGAGGAAGCGCAACTCGCCAATCTCGACATCGCCGCCGCGGTCGCCCGCATCGTGCAGGCCGACGCGCAGGCGCGCATCACCGGCGCGGCACTGCTGCCGTCGATCCAAGCCAACGGGCAAGGCCAACGTTCGCAATCCTCCAAGACCACCGGCCTTGGTAACGGCCAGCCCTTCGTCGACAATGGATTCAAAGTCGGCAACAACCTCACCGCCTCCCTTTCGGCCAGCTACGAAATCGACTTCTGGGGCAAAAATCGCGCGGCCTTGCGCGCGGCGGAAGAGACCGCCGCCGCCAGCCGCTACGACAAGGAAGTGGTCGCGCTCACCACCGTCGTCGCCGCCGCCAATGCTTATTTCCAGGTGCTCGCCGCACAGGACCGACTCAAGGTCGCGCGCGACAATCTGGTCAGCGCCAACCGCGTGCTCGGTCTGATCAAGCAGCGCGCCGCCGCCGGCACCGCCTCCAACCTGGAAATCGCGCAGCAGGAGAGTGTGGTCGGCAATCTGCAAGCCAGCATCCCGCCGCTCGAGCAGACCTTGAAGCAGAACAAAGTCGCGCTCGCTATATTGCTGGCGCGCCCGCCGGAACACGTGCGCATCCACGGCGGCTCGCTGCGCGCAATCGCTTATCCGCGCATCACGCCCGGCCTGCCGTCGGAGCTGCTGGCGCAGCGGCCCGACATCCGCGAAGCGGAAGCGAACCTCGCCGCCGCCAACGCGAATGTCGCGAACGCGCGCGCGCAGTTCCTGCCCGCGATCACGCTCACCGGCGCAGGCGGTTACGAAAGCGCGGTCCTGAAGATGCTGTTGCGGCCGGAATCGGTGTTCTTCAATGTCGCCGCCGGCGTTACCCAGCCGATCTTCGATGGCGGCCAACTGCTCGGCAATCTCGACTTGCGCAAGGGGCAGCAGGACGAGTTGCTGCAGACCTACCGCAAGGCGGTGATCTCCGCCTTCGGCGACGTCGAGAACGCGCTCGACGCGGTGCGGCAGACCGCGCGGCGCGAGCGCGTGCTCGGCGACGTCGTGCGCGCCTCGCGGCAGGCCTTCGACATATCCGAGCAGCGCTTCCGCGAAGGCACCATCGATCTGGTCACGCTGCTGCAGACGCAACAGACGCTCTATCAGGCCGAGGACGCGCTGGCGCAGGCGCGGCTCGCCCACGTGCAAGCGATCGTCAGCCTGTACCAGGCGCTCGGCGGCGGCTGGCTGCCCAAGCCGGTGGATACCGCCGATGCACGGTGAACTGCCTAAAATCGTCGAACAGAAAGTGGCGCGCCGCAGCCGCCGCCGCTGGCTCGTCATCGGCCTGGTGCTGATCGCGGTCGCCGGCGCGCTCTATTACGTCTTCGGCGGCGCGCCGACGCAGCAGCGCCGCGCCAGCCGCTTCGCCGCCGAAGGTCCGGTGCCGGTGCTGGCGCAGGCCACCGCGCGCGCCAACGTCCCGGTCTATCTCGACGCGGTCGGCACGGTGAAGGCGCTCAATACCGTGACCGTGCGCCCGCAGGTCGACGGCAAATTGCTCAGCGTCAATTTCAACGAAGGTGAGGACGTCAAGCAGGGCGACGTGCTGGCCAAGATCGAGCCGACCATCTATCAGGCGCAACTCGACCAGGCGATCGCCAAGAAGGCGCAGGACGAGGCGACATTGGCCAATGCGCGGCTCGACCTCGATCGCTACGAGAAGCTCGCCGCCGCCAACGCCATCAACAAGCAGCAGGCCGACACCCAGCGCGCGCTGGTCGCGCAAGACCAGGCGCTGGTGCAGGCCGACCAGGCGGCGATCGAGAACGCGCAAGCGACGCTCTCCTACACCACCATCGTCGCGCCGATCGCCGGCCGCACCGGCATCCGCATGGTCGACCAGGGCAACATCGTGCACGCCTCGGACACCAATTCCGCCATCGTGGTGATCACCCAGATCCAGCCGATCACGGTGTTGTTCAACCTGCCGCAGCAGGATCTGCTGCGCGTCAACGACGCCTTCGCCAAGGGCCCGCTCACCGTCGATGCGCTGCGCTCCGACAACAACGCGGTGATCCAGAGCGGCAAGCTGACCGTGGTCGACAACCAGGTCGATTCCACCACCGGCACGGTGAAGCTGAAGGCCGAGTTCGCCAACGAGAAGACGCAGCTTTGGCCCGGCGAATTCGTCAACGTGCGGCTGTTGATAGACACGCTGCAGAACGTGGTGGTGGTGCCGACCGCCGCCGTGCAGCGCGGGCCGAACGGCACCTTCATCTATGTCATCGACGAGCAGAACACCGCGCATATGCGGCCGATCGAGGTGCTGCGCCAGGACGAGAACCAGGCGGTAGTGAAGAGCGGCGTCGAGCCGCCCGACCGGGTGGTGACCACCGGCTTTGCCCGGCTGACCGACGGCGCCAAGGTCTCCGTCGGCAGCGAAAACAACGCGCCGGCGGCTTCGCCACCCGCCGGCAACCGCAAGCGCAATGCGGCGCCGGGCGCGGCCAACGACAACGGGCAACAGAACCAGCGCGGGCAACGGGGCGGCGGAAGCCAGCGGCCTTGAAGCCATGAGCGTCTCCTCGCCCTTCATCCACCGGCCGATCGCCACCTCGCTGCTCGGCGTTGCAGTGATGCTCGGCGGATTCCTCGGCTACTGGTCGCTGCCGGTCTCCTCGCTGCCGCAGGTCGACTTCCCCACCATCCAGGTCACCACCCAGCTGCCGGGCGCCAGCCCCGACACCATCGCCGCGCTGGTCACCGCGCCGCTCGAGCGCCAGTTCGGCCAGATCCCGGCGCTGTCGACGATGACCTCGTCGAGCTCGTTCGGCGTCAGCCAGATCACGCTGCAGTTCGACCTCAACCGCGACATCGACGCTGCGTCGCAGGACGTGCAGTCGGCGATCAACGCCGCCGGCTCGACGCTGCCGCGCAACCTGCCCTACCCGCCGCTCTATGCGAAGGTGAACCCGGCCGACGTGCCGATCGTCACGCTGGCGCTCACCTCCGACAATATCGACCTGCGCACGCTCAGCGACATGGCCGATACCATCATGACGCCGCGGCTGTCCGAACTGACCGGCGTCGGCCATGTCTCGGTGCAAGGTGGCATCCGCCCGGCCATCCGCATCCAAGCCGATCTGGCGCGGCTCGCCGCCTACGGCATCGGGCTCGAGGACCTGCGCACCGCCATCGTCAGCGCCAACGTGGCGGGGCCGAAGGGCTCGCTCGACGGCGCTCACCAGTCCTACACCATCGCCGCCAACGACCAGATTTCCTCGGCCGAGGTCTACAAATCGATCATCGTCGCCTATCGCAACGGCGCGCCCATCCTGCTCTCCGACGTCGCCGACGTGATCGACGGGCTGGAGAACTCCAAGGTCGGCGCCTGGTACCGCGGCAAGCCGTCGATCGTCATCGACGTCCAGCGCCAGCCCGGCGCCAACGTGATCGAGACCGTGCAGCGCGTGCGGGCCGAGCTGCCGCGGCTGCAGGGCGCGCTGCCGGTCGGCGCGAAACTGACCGTGGTCAACGACCGCACCACCACCATCCGCGCCTCGGTGCGCGACGTGCAGTTCACCCTGATGCTCTCGGTCGGGCTGGTCGTGCTGGTCGTGCTGATCTTCCTGCGCACGGTGCGCGCCACCATCATCGCCGGGGTGGCGCTGCCGTTGTCGCTGATCGCCACCTTCGGGGTGATGTGGTTCTGCGGCTTCTCGCTCGACAACCTGTCGCTGATGGCGCTGACCATCGGCACCGGCTTCGTGGTCGACGACGCCATCGTCATGATCGAGAACATCGTCCGCCACATGGAAAACGGCGAGGAGCCGCTGAAAGCGGCGCTGCGCGGGGCAAGCGAGATCGGCTTTACCGTGATCTCGCTGACGCTGTCGCTGATCGCGGTGTTCATCCCGCTTCTGTTCATGACCGGCCTGGTCGGCCGCATGTTCCGCGAATTCGCGCTGACCTTGACCATCGCGGTGGTCGCCTCGGCGATCGTCTCGCTGACGCTGACGCCGATGATGTGCGGGCGCCTGCTGCGCCATGGCGCCGAGCACCGCACCAGCGGACGCTGGGCGCAGCGCTTCGGCGGCCTGATCGACGGCTCGGTCGAGGTCTACCGGGTGACGCTCGCCTGGGTGCTGCGCCACCAGTTCGGCACGCTGATGGTGACGTTGATCACGCTTGCCGCCACCATCGCGCTCTACGCGGTATCGCCCAAGGGCTTCCTGCCGCTGCAGGATACCGGCCTGATCACCGCAGTGACCGAGGCTGGTACCGACGTCTCCTTCGCCGAGATGCAGCGACGCCAGCGCCAGATCGAGGACATCGTCCGCGCCGATCCCGACGTCACCGGCGTGGTCTCGGTGATCGGCGTCTCTCCGGTCAACGCCACGCCCAATGCCGGACGGCTCGCGATCACGCTCAAATCGCGCGACAAACGCAGCGACCTGGTCGGCGCGATCATCGAGCGGCTGAAACAGAAGGTGGCCGGCATTCCCGGCATGACCGTCTATTTCCAGGCCACGCAGGACATCCAGATATCCACGCGCGCGAGCACCGCGCAGTATCAGTACACGCTCACTTCGAGCGACCGCGACGAGGTGGTGTCGTGGTCGGACAAATTGGTGCAGGCGCTGCGCGGCGCGCCGGCGCTGCGTAACGTCGCCTCCGAGGCGCAGGAGAACGGCCCGCGCATGCAGATCGTGGTCGACCGCGAGAAGGCGGGCCGGCTCGGCGTCTCCATGCAGAGCATCACCGACACTCTGGACGACGCCTTCGGCCAGCGGCAGATTTCCACCATTTACGGCCAGGCCAACCAGTATCGCGTCATCCTGGAGGCGCAGCCGCGCTACCAGCAGGACCCCAACTCGCTGTCGCAAATCTACGTCACCGGCTCGAGCACATCGAACGGCACCGCCGCCACCGTCGGCAACACCGCCACCGGCAGCACCAACACCAACACCACCGCGACGCCGAATGCGGTGACCGGCTCCAATCAGGTGCAGCTCGCCGCTTTCGCGCGCTTCGTGCGCACGGTGGCGCCGCTTTCCATCGCGCACCAGGAGCAATTCCCCTCGGTCACCATCAGCTTCGATCTGGCGCCCGACTACGCGCTGTCCGACGCGGTCGAGGCAATCAGCAATGCGCAGGCAACGATCGGCATGCCCTCGTCGGTCGTCGGCAGCTTCTTCGGCGACGCCGCTGAGTTCTCGCGCTCGCTGGCCGGCGAGCCGTGGCTGATCCTCGCTGCCGCGGTGACGATCTACATCGTGCTCGGCGTGCTGTATGAGAGCTTCATCCATCCGCTCACCATCCTGTCCACCCTGCCATCGGCCGGCGTCGGCGCGCTGCTCGCGCTGATGCTGTTCAACTACGACCTCTCGGTGATCGCGCTGATCGGCATCGTGCTGTTGATGGGCATCGTGAAGAAAAACGCGATTCTGATGATCGACTTCGCGCTGGAGGCCGAGCGGCATCAGGGAATGAGTCCGGAGGAATCGATCGTGCAGGCGGCCCTGCTGCGCTTCCGCCCGATCATGATGACCACGCTCGCCGCGCTGTTCGGCGCGCTGCCGCTGGCGCTGGAATCCGGCACCGGCTCCGAGCTGCGCAACCCGCTTGGCGTCACCATCATCGGCGGCTTGCTGCTAAGCCAGCTGCTCACGCTCTACACCACGCCGGTGATCTATCTCTACATGGAGCGGCTGCGTGCGCGGCTATTCCCCGCTCCGCCGCCGCGCCAGTTGCCGGCGCCGGCGGAGTAGGCCATGAACTTCTCGCGGATATTCATCCGCCGGCCGATCGGCACCACGCTGCTGGCGATCGGGCTGTTTCTCGTCGGCATCGTCGCCTACGACTTCCTGCCGGTCGCCAGCCTGCCCAGCGTCGAATTTCCCACCATCAGCATCACCGCCAGCCGGCCGGGCGCCGACCCCAACGTGATGGCGGCGACGGTGGCGGCGCCGCTCGAGCGCCGGCTCGGCGAGATCGCCGGCGTCACCGAGATGACCTCGGTGTCGTCGCTCGGCTCGACTCGCATCACCGTGCAGTTCGATCTGACGCGCAGCGTCGAAGGCGCCGCCCGCGACGTGCAGGCCGCGCTCAATGCCGCGCTCAGCGATCTGCCGAGCGACATGCCGACGCTGCCGACCTTCCGCAAGTTCAACCCGGCGGCAGCGCCGGTCCTCATCCTGGCGCTCACCTCGAAGACGCTGCCGGGCAGCGCGATCTACGACGCCGCCGACAGCGTGATCTCGCAGCGCCTGGCGCAGGTGCAAGGCGTCGCCGACGTCACCGTCGCCGGCTCCGAGCAGCCGGCGCTGCGCGTGCGCGTCAACCCGGCGCAACTTGCCGCCATGGGCCTGTCGATGGAGGACGTGCGCACGGCCATCGCCAATTCCAACGCGGTCGGCCCGCTCGGCTCCTTCGACGGCGACACCCGCACCTCGACCATCGGCATCAATGACCAGCTGCGCAACGCCGACGAGTATGACCCGATCGTGGTAAAGACCGTGCAGGGCACGGTGATCCGCCTGTCCAACGTCGCCAGCATCACGGCCAGCGTGCGCAACAGCCGCTCCGCCGGCTGGTTCAACAAGCAGCCCTCGGTGCTGCTGATCATCACCAAGCAGGGCGACGCCAATGTGATCGATACCGTCGACCGCATTTACGCGCTTCTGCCCGAGCTCAAGCAATGGATCCCGGCCGGCATCGACATCTCGGTGCTCAACGACCGCACGCGCACCATCCGCGCCAGCGTCAACGACATGCAGCTCACGCTCAGCGCGACCATCGTGCTGGTGATGCTGGTGGTGGCGCTATTCCTGCGCCGACTGGCGGCGACGCTCGCCGCCGGCGTGACCGTGCCGTTGGCGCTGTCCGGCACCTTCGCGGCCATGTGGGCGGCCGGCTTCTCGGTCGACAATTTGTCGCTGATGGCGCTGGCGGTGTGCGTCGGCTTTGTCGTCGACGACGCCATCGTGATGATCGAGAACGTGTTCCGCAACCTGGAGCGCGGGCTGTCGCCCTTGCGCGCCACCATGCAAGGCGCGCGGCAGATCGGCTTCACCGTGGTCTCGATCTCGATCTCGCTGATCGCCGCCTTCATCCCGCTCTTGTTCATGGGCGGCATCGTCGGCCGTCTGTTCCGCGAGTTCTCGGTGACGCTGGCCTTCGCCATCTTCGTCTCGACGGTGGTGTCGCTGTCGGTGACGCCGATGATCTGCGGCCACTTCGTGCGCCAGGCGCCGAGCAAGACCGCGACTTGGCTCGACCGGCTGGTGGAGGCCGTGCTGTCGCGCATGATCCGCTTCTACGACCGCACGCTTGCCTTCGTGCTCGACGCGCGCGGGCTGACGATGATCGTCTTCATCGCCACCATCGCGCTCACCGTCGGCCTCTACATCAAGGTGCCGAAGGGCTATTTCCCGCAGGACGACACCGGCCTGATCTTCGGCGGCACCGAGGCCTCGACCGACATCTCGTTCCCCGCCATGAAGATCCTGCAGGAGCAGGCGATGAACGTCGTGCTCGAGGATCCCGCCGTCGCCGGGCTCGGTTCCTCGGTCGGCGCATCCGGCTTCAACGCCACGGTCAACCGCGGCCGCCTGTTCATCAGCCTCAAGCCGCTGGAGCAGCGCGGCTATCTCAGCACGCAGCAGATCGTCAACCGGCTGCGCAACAAGCTCAACCGCATCCCCGGCATCCGCGTGTTCCTGGTGCCGGCGCAGGATCTGCGCGCCGGCGGGCGGCAGAGCGACTCGCAGTACCAGTTCACGCTGTGGTCGGCCGACATCGACGCGTTACAGCAATGGGTGCCGAAGGTGGTCGACCGGGTGAAGCAACTGCCCGGCGTGACCGACGTCACCACCGACCGCGAGCAAGGCGGCCTGCAGGCCAACGTCACCATCGACCGCACGCAGGCCGCGCGGCTCGGCGTGCGCATCCAGGACATCGACAACGCGCTCAACAACGCCTTCTCGCAGCGGCAGATCTCGACCATCTACACGCAGCGCAACCAGTATCACGTGATCCTGGAGGTGGCGCAGAAGGACGCGCGCGACCCCAACGACCTGTCGCAAATCTACGTGCCCGGCAAAGGTAATGCGCAGATCCCGCTGTCGGCGGTCGCCCATATCGAGCGCACGATCTCGCCGCTGGTGGTCAATCATCAGGGTCAGTTCCCCTCGACCACCATCACCTACAATCTGCAGCCGGGCACGGCGCTGGAAGAGGCGACCGCGCAAATCCAGCAGGCGGTTGCCGAGATGCACCTGCCCGATTCGATCCGCACCGATTTCGCCGGCGACGTGAAGGCTTTCCAGCAGAGCATGGGCGCGCAGCCGCTGCTGATCGTGGCGGCGCTGATTGCGGTCTATATCGTGCTCGGCGTGCTCTACGAGAGTCTGGTGCACCCGCTCACCATCATCTCCACGCTGCCTTCGGCGGGGCTGGGCGCGCTGCTCGCGCTGCAGCTCACCGGCACCGACCTGACGGTGATCGCCTTCATCGGCATCATTCTGTTGATCGGCATCGTGAAGAAGAACGGTATCATGATGGTGGATTTCGCGCTCGACGCCGAGCGCCGACGCGGGCTATCGCCCAAGCGCGCGATCCATGAGGCGTGTCTCGAACGCTTCCGACCGATCCTGATGACCACGCTCGCCGCCATGCTCGGCGCGGTGCCGCTGGTGGTCGCCGCCGGCCCCGGCTCCGAACTGCGCCGCCCGCTCGGCATCACCATCATCGGCGGCTTGCTGGTGTCGCAGGCGCTCACGCTCTACACGACGCCGGTGATCTACCTGCTGCTCGACCGGCTGCACCAGAAGCTCGGCGGCGCGAGTTTCACCTTCATCCGCCGACGGCAGCCGCTGGCGGGACCGGCGGAGTGACCGTCGTCCCCGCGAAAGCGGGGACCCAGTAATCGCGGACGCTTCGAGTTAATTCGCGAGAGCTGCGGCGTACTGGATCACCCGCCTTCGCGGGTGATGACGGCCAACCATCTACGGGCGCGTCAAACCCCCAAATACCGGTGCTGCACGTCCGGCGCGGCGGCGAGTTCGCGCGAGGAGCCGGTCCACACCACGCGGCCGCGCTCGATGAGGAAGTGGCGGTCGGCCACCTTCATCAGCGCGCCGACGTTCTTGTCGATCACCAGCACCGACAGGCCGGTCTCCTTCAGCCGCGCCAGGCACCGCCAGATCTCGGCGCGGATCAGCGGCGCCAGCCCTTCGGTCGCCTCGTCGAGGATGAGCAGGCGCGGATTGGTCATCAGCGCGCGGCCGATCGCCAGCATCTGCTGCTCGCCGCCGGAGAGCTGGTTGCCCATGCTGGTGGCGCGCTCGGCCAGCCGCGGAA
>Ga0335081_10023074_pt1 | contig 10068 bp, 5 predicted proteins | sample Lox_Sample_35_FD_206713 | JGI IMG/M metagenome (GOLD analysis project Ga0335081, IMG submission 206713) | Soil microbial communities from Loxahatchee National Wildlife Refuge, Florida, United States - Lox_Sample_3.5 | ecosystem: Environmental > Terrestrial > Soil > Wetlands | place: USA: Florida... | reverse complement strand
TTCTCCACGGCCACCTCGAGCGGGCAGCCGGGCGGCTGGAACAGAAGGGGCGAGGCGCCGAAGTCGACGTCGCCGCCGGTGAGCGGCGGCTTGTCGATCGCCTCCCGGACGAGGGAAGCGGACAGGCGGACGACCGCGTCGGCACTCGCCAGGTCTTCGGGGCTCGCGAGCGCGTTGCCCGTCGCCGTGTACACGTTGCCGGAGGAGTCGACCGACACGCCGCCCTGCCCCCAGATGCCGCCGCCGCTCGGGCCGTGCGTCCCGTCGACGTACCACGTGTGGATGCGCTTGTGGGCCGAGATCGAGAACTCCTCGATCCTGCCGTGGTACGGGGCCACGTCGCAGTAGCTCGCCGTCTCGACGTACAGGTCGTTGCCGACCCTCGTGAGCGCGCTGTAGACGTGTTCCAGGCCGGGGTGCGTCGTGACGACCTGCGGCCAGCCCTTCACCGTCTTTCCGGTGGCGAGGCCGAGCGCGTAGACCTTGCCGTCGTTCCCGGCGACGTAGACGCGGTGGGCCGCGGCGTCGACGTCGACGGTCCCGCTGACGCCGTACTCCCCGTTCGGCAGGTCGCTGCAGCCGGTGTCCTGCTTTCCGAGGAACCGCTTCCACACGACGGCGCCGTCGAGCGCGTGGAAGGCGTACAGGGTGCCGTTCTCGCTTCCGGTGATGACGAGCGTGTCGATGCTCGATCCCTCGCGCACCCCGGGGACGACCATCGGTTGGGAGATCGTGACGCCGCCCAGCCACGCCCTCCACACCTTGTGCAGCGACGCGGCGTTGCCGGGCCCGAGGGTCGTCTCCTTCGCGTCGTAGCCGCCGCGGTGGTTGCCGTAGCCGTACGTGAGGACCGGGTACTGCGCGGCCTGCGCCACGCCGGCCGCAAGAGCGGTCAGCGCGACGGCCAGCCCGAGGGAGGCGAGGAGGCGACGGGGTCGTGGCAGCCGAGGCACGATCAAGGCATCGGCATTCGGACGCCCGCATTTGAGCCGACGGTCGGCCCCGAGCCTTCGATCAGCCCGCGTTCTGGTCCTCGGGTGGGGATTCCGGCTCGCTCCGGGCCAGGAACCCGCGCCCGGCGTCGCAGAACGAGAGGAAGTCGCACCACCGGCACATGTCGTTCGGCGACGGGTCGAAGGCGCCCTCGGCGATCCCGCGGAGCCACGCCGAGACTCGCGCGCGCACCTCGTTCAGGTCGCCCGCGGCCCGGCGCGTCTCTTCGCCCGTGGCCAGGTAGAAGTACGTGAGCGTGAGGTCCTCCGGACGCTTGCCGAACACCTCGACGCACGCGAGGGCGTAGACGTCGAGCTGGATGTCCACGGTCCGATCGTCCTCGCGCGGAGCTCGTCCCGTCTTGTAGTCGACGACCTCCCAGGGTCCGTCCTGCGTACCGAACACCGCGTCGATCCGCCCGCTGACGACGTGGCCGCCGACGCGGAGCAGGAACGGCCGCTCCGCGTACAGCGGCGGCGCGCTCGCGAAGCGGCTCGCGAGGAAGGCTTCGCGGAGGCGTTCTTCCTTCCCGGGCTCGCCCATCAGCTCCTCGGGCGAGAGGTCGGGAACCTCGTCGAGCTCGAACAGCGCCTCCTGACCCGCCGAGCGCCGCTCGATCCACGCGTGGACCTTCGTGCCGAGGCGGGCGGCGGGACCGCTGAACCGAGGGAGCGGGCGGACGGTGGACCAGTAGAAGCGCTTCGGGCAGCGCGCGTAGTCGATGAGGCCGCCGACGGACACCGTCGCCGGCCGCTCCGGCGCGTCGCCCGCGCGAGCCGCCTGCTCGAGCAGGTGCGCCGCCAGCTCGCGGCGCCGGCCGGCCTCCTCCTCGAACAGGGTGCGGTCGGCGTCGCCGAGTCGCTCGGCGGCCGCGGACGGCAGCGCCGGGTCCGCGGCGGCCAACAGCGCCGCGCGGCGCCAGCCCTGCGGGAACAGCTCGCTCGCGTCGTCGGGGCGGGCCTCGCCCGGCCAGTCGCGCACGAACCGCTCCCGGTACCCGACGAGGGGGTTCTCCTCCGCCGCCTCATCGCCGCGTTCGACGTGAGCGAGGCCCGTCGACTCGCCCCAGTCGGCGAGCTCCTCGAAGAACGCGCCGGGCGCCTTCGGCGAGGCGACGTCGTCGCCGTACCAGTGCGCGGCCGTCGCGAACAGGCGTCGGCGCGCCCGCGTCAAGGCCACGTAGCAGAGCCGGCGTTCCTCGAACATCTCCTGATCCTTCAGCGCCGCCCGGAACGCGGAGAGGTTGCCCTTGAACGCCGGCAGGATCGCCGCGTCGCCGCGCAGCTCGAAGTCCATGGACTTGCCGCGCTCGGCGGGGTTGTGCTGGATCGTGAGGTCGGGAAGGATCCCCGTCGCGAGTCCGGGAACGAACACCGTGTCGAACTCGAGCCCCTTCGCCTGGTGGATCGTCATGACCTTGACCGAGTCGTCCTCGCTCGGCTGCACGGGAGCGAGCTCCTGCTTGTCGGCCGCCTCGACGAGGTCGATGTAGTCGAGGAAGGCGCGCAGCGTCGTCTCTCCCTCCAGCGGCGCGAACGCGACGGCCTCGTCGAGGAACGCGGCGAGGTTCCGCCGGACGGTCTGGGCCCGAGCCGCGTCGGTGCCCGCGTCGAGCTCCGCCTGAATGCCCGAGCGCCGGACGACCTCGGCGAGGAACTCCGCGACCGGCCGGCGCGCCTCGACGCGGAGCGAGGCGAGCTCGTCGCGGAACTGCTCGAGCCGCGCGCGTCCCTCCTCCGAGAGGCCCTCGGTCTCGTCGAGATGCTCGAGCGCCTCGGCGAACAGGTACGGCGCCGCCTCGCGCTCGTCCTCCTGGCGCAACACGTAGTTGAGGTCCTTCGCCCAGGCAGCCACCCGCGCCATATCTTTGAACCCCACGCGATACCTGGGCCCCAGCAGGATCCGCGCGAGGCTCACGCCGGCGGCCGGGTCGGCGACGGCGCGCGCGTAGGAGAGCACCTCGGCGACCTCGGGCATCTTGACGAGGCCCGACAGCCCGACGAACTCGGCGGGGACGCCGGCCTCGCCGAGCGCGTGCTGCAACGGCGTGAACAGGCGGCTCTTGCGACAGAGGATCGCGACGCTCCCCCACCGCGCCCCGCCGTCGTGCAGCGCCTCGATGCGATCGGCGATCCACGACGCCTCGGACCATTCGTCGGGGAACCTGACGATTTCGACCTCGCCCTCGCCGTTCGCCGGCCACGGCTCGAGGTGCTTGGAGGGATCCGGCCGCTGCGCCTCGGGGAGCGGATCGATGATCGTGTCGGCGGCCTGCAGGATCCGGCTTCCCGACCGGAAGTTCGTGAACAGCGGGAGGCGGTCGGGCTGCGACCCGTCGGCGCGCGGGAACAGGTCGCGAAACTGCAGCAGGTTGAAGAGGCTCGCCCCGCGCCACGCGTAGATGTTCTGGTCGGGGTCGCCGACCGCCGTCACGGGGAACCCGCCGCCGAACACGGACGCGATCAGCGCGGCCTGCGCCACGTTCGTGTCCTGGAACTCGTCGAGGAGCGCCGCCCCGAACCGCGACCGGTAGTCGGCGGCCACCTCGGGATGCTCGCGGATCACGCGCAGGGCCAGCGCGATCTGATCGCCGAAGTCGATGGCGCCGAGCTCGCGCTTCAGCCGCCGGTAGCGCTCGACGGCCTCGGCGAGCTCGATGCGTTCCAGCGCAGCCTGATACGCGCGATCGCTGCGCCCGAACGTCTGGAGCACGTCCAGCCGCTCGCGGCAGAACGCGATGATCTGCTCGGGCTCCACCAGATGGTTCGACGCCTGCTCGGAAAGCTCGAGGATCTTGGCGACGAGCGAGGGCTGCCACTCGGCGGGAGCGTGCTCGAACACCATCTCGTCGAGGACCCGCGCGCACAGCTGCGCGCGACCCGCGTTCGACAGGATCCGCTGACCGGGCTCGACGCCGGCGAGCAGGCCGTGGCGGTCGAGGATCTCGGCCGCGAAGCCGTGGTAGTTGAGGATCGTCGGCTCCTCGCCGTCGGGGAGCTCCAGCGACGAGAGTGCCCGCCGGACCCGCAGGATCAGGTTCTCGGTCGCCATGTTCGTGAACGTCAGGCACAGGACGTCGCCGGGCAGCACGCCCTCGTGCGTCGCGTCGAGGCGTCCGAGCGCGACCAGCGCCAGGTACACGATGCGCGCGGCCATGACCGAGGTCTTTCCCGATCCGGCGCCGGCGACGATCACCGAGGGCTCGAGCGGCGCGGCGATCGCGGCCCACTGCGCGGGCGTCGGGCGGTCGCCCATCGCGACGAGGATCTCCTCGGGCACGACGAGCTCCACGCTGCTCACGTCGCTGCCTCCACCGGGATCACCTCGCGGCCTTCGGGGAACATCGGGCAGAGCGGCTTGAACCGGCAGTGGAAGCAGTTCGCGGCCGGGCTCGGCCGGTAGGTCTCGGTGGACTCCAGCTCGCGCACGCGGTGGACGAGGCCGAGGAGCCGCTCGCGCATGCCGGCTCGGTACTCGCCGGCCGCCGACGGGGTCAGCGGCAGCTGCGCGCGGGAGATCTGTCCGCGCGAGCGCTCCTTCAGGAACGCGAGCTCGACGGCCTTCACGGGAAGGAACCGCGCGAGCTCGGGGACCTCGTTCAGCGCGAGGTAGTAGATGCCGAGCTGCAGGTTCTCCTCGGGCGGGGCGGTGTTCGACTTCTTCCCCGTCTTGTAGTCGGTGATGATCGTGCCGCCGGTCTGCACGGCGCCGACGCGGTCGATGTAGCCGCTCACGGTCGCGCCGTCGAACGGGAACTCGAAGCGCAACTCGCGCGCGAGCGAGGGGCTCTCGCCGTACTCCCGCGCCCAGGCCGGCAGCATGCGCCGGGTCACGGCGCCCCGGAACGCCTCGGACACGGCGCGCGAGGGGAACTCCTGCGGCCGCCACCGCTCGTTCGCGGCGGCGACGAGCGCCTCCTCGGTCCGCTCGATCTTCCCCTCCTCGCACTCCTCCAGCAGCTTGTGGACCAGGTTCCCCACCCACGCGTGATAGCCGGCGCGATCCTCGAGCCCGAGCTCCTCGCCGAGCACGTACTGGAGCGCGCAGTTCTCCAGCTTCTCGAGGCGGGAATACGACACGCGCACGCCCTCGCCGTCGTGCAACGGACGCCCGGTGTCGGTCCAATCGCGCTGGAACCACCATCGCGAGGGATCGACCGCGAGCGCCTGCAGGCCGCTCAGCGCGGCGAGACGCTCGGGGACGGGCGCGGACGCGCCGGAGAGGTCGCGGCGCCAGACGGCTTCGGCCTCGGCCACCGACAACGGATCGCCGAACGGGCCTGCGGGGAGCGGCGCCCACGCGACGCCGGCCTCCGCGGCGAACCGGGAGCGGGCGTCGCCGCCCGTTCCGCCGGGGCTCGCCGTGAGCAGCGCGCGGCGGCGCGCGCGGGTGACGGCGACGCGGAACAGGCGGCGCTCGTCCTCCAGGCGCTCCCGGTTCCGGGCGGACTGCCGCCGGGCCTCGTCGAACGCGCCGAGGTCGAACATCGGCTCGGGCCGCGAGAGGCTCGGGAAGTTCCCTTCGACGAGTCCGCAGACTACGACGGTGTCGAACTCCCGGCCAGCGGCCGCGTGCGCCGTCAGCACGCGGACGCCGTCGTCACCCACGTCGTCGCCGCGGCCGAGGCCGAGCCCTTCCTCGCCCGACTCGATCAGGTCGAGGAAGCCGGCCACGGAGGGATCGGTGCGGACGCTGCATCGCTCGACCGCTTCGGCGAGCGATCGCACGGCGTCGAGGCCCGCGCGGCCCTCGGGCGTCTCGGCGGCGGCGACCCACCGCGCCGAGCACGCGAGCTCGCGCCACAGGATGGAGAAGGTGTCGAGGACCGATCGACCGGCTGCCGCCGTGGCGCGCTCGAACGTCGCCCGCAGGGCACGGAGCGAGGCGGCCTCGGCCTCGGACAGGCCCTCGTCGTGCTCGAGCGCGGCGGCCGGCGGCGCGCCGCCGGCCGCCGCGGCCCGCAACAGCCCACGCGCCGAGGCCGGCGACAGCGTTCCGAGATCCGATGCGAGCACCGGTTCGATCAACTCGTCGTGCTCGTGCGGCCGCGCCGCCCACCGCAGCGCCAGCAGATAGGGGAAGATCGCCGGTTGCGCCTGCAGGGCGAGGTCGGTCTCGGGAACGACGCTCGGGATGCGGGCGGCGTCCATCGCGCGCACGACGCCTGCGAGATCGGGGCCCTTGCGGCGGACGACGACCGCCAGATCGCTCCACGGGACGCCGTCGCGGACGTGGACGCGCCGAAGCTCGCGCGCGACGGCGGCGTGCTCTTCCGACGCGTGCGCGCCGATCCACCCTTCCAGCGGCGGCCCGACCGCCTCGCCCTCCGCGCCGTCGGCGGCGCCGGCCTCGACGAAACGGTGCGGCGTCGTCAGCGTCACGTGCCCGGCGCCCGCGAACACTGTCGCGAACCCGCGAAGCGGCCGGTCGGTCGTTCCCTGGAACGAGAAGACGTGCGAGCCCGCGTCGCCCGCCACCACCAGGCTCTGCGGCCGCATCGCGAGCAGCAGCCCCTCGGCCGCGAACGTCGCGTCCTGGTAGTCGTCGACCACCAGGTGATCGAAGGCGGGATCGGCCGCCTCCGCGGCGCGGCCGGCCTGCACCACGAGACCGGCGAAGTCGACCTCGCCGGCCGCCGCGAGCACGTCGAGGTAGCGGCGGTAGAAGCCCGCCAGCTCGAGGAAGCCGCGCAGACCGGCGGCCTCGGCGCGTTCCCGCACGGCCTCGGGCGAGAGCAGCGCTTCCTGGGCCCGGACGAGGAACTGGCGGACCTCGTCGGCGAACCCCCGGAGCGGCAGCATCCCGCCGTAGACCGGCCAGTCGCCGGCGTCCTCGCCGTCGAGGAGCTGCCGGACGCGGGCGAGGTGGTCGGCCGCCGCGAGGATCGAGGGCGGCCCTGCGTAGCCGAGCTCGGCGTACCCGCGCCCCACCGCGTCGAACGCCAGGCCCTGGACGGTCGTGACGCGCAGCCCCGGGAGCGAGCGATCGAGCGCGGCGAGGAGCGCGTCGCGCGCGGCGTGGCGATCGCGGCGCGATCGCACGACGATCACGACGCGCTCGGGGTCGGCGCCGTCTTCCAGGAGCCGGACGACGCGCGCACGCAGCGCCGCGGTCTTGCCGGTTCCCGGTCCTCCCGTCACCAGCAGGGGCCCGTCGCCGTGGGACAGGACGTGCCGCTGTTCGGCGTCCATCGGGAACGAATTCGTGCTCACCCGGCGCATAGTACCCCCGGCCGCCGACAGCCTCGCGGGACCATTGCGCGCCCGCGTTCGACGAGGCGCGGGCGCGGCTAGGGCGCCGGGTCCTGCAACTCGCGACGCTCGACGCGCTCGCGGAACGTGCCGTGGGCGCCGGCGGGATCCCATCCCATGCCGGAGGGCGACGGGACGAGACGGTAGGAGAGCTTCTCGGCGGCGGCGCGCGCCCGGGCGCACGCGATGAACCAGCGAACGCTCCCCGAAGCGATCAGCTCGGGGCCGTGCGTCCCGAACGAGCGCAGCGACGGGTCGTCCACGAGCACGGCCGTCGGGCGGAACACGCGAGCGAGCGCGCGCCGGACCTTCGGGTCCTCGGCCTGGAGGTCGGCGCCCGTTCCCGTCCAGCGCGCGGTGCCGACGACGCTCTCGGGCTCCGCGTCGCGGAAGAACTCTGCCAGCATGTTCGCGTCTCCCTGCGACTCGCTCGCGGGTCTCCGTGCCGCGTCGATGATAGTCGGGCCGCTGGGAGGGTTCGCGCCCGCTTCGCTCCGTTCCGCGGCATGGACGCCCACCGTCGTGTCGCTGCCGGGAGGTATGCTCCGGGCTCTCCCGCGAGCGAGGTGGAGCGATGGGGCGATGACCGCCCGTCCGCACACGGCGCTCCCCCTCGGACGGCCGACGAATCCCGGGCATCGGCGCCCGCTCGTCGACGTCCTGCGATCGTGGTCGGGGATCGGCCCGGTTCCCTCGTCGATCGTGGCCGGCGCCGACGCGCTCGTCGTTGCGGACGGGGTGGTCTCGGTGGGTCTCGTGACCCCGTCGGGCCGGGTCATCGGCCTGGCGATCCTCGGCTCCGGCGAGGTGTGGACCGCGCGAACCGACGACGACGACGGGCTGGGCGGGTTCCGAATCGAGGCCCTCTGCCCGTCTCGCGTTCGCGTCATGACCGTGGAGACGTTGCTCCACGTCGTGTCGGACGCGGAGGTTGCCCGGGCGCTCGTGCGGGTGCTGCTGTGCCGCGCCGGCAGCGCCGAGCGCCGGTACGCCGCCCTTGTCGCGTGCTGCTGCACCACCTCGCCGCGCTCCGGGGCGCACGAGGTCCCCGCGGGGTCCGCATCGACCTCGACCTCAGCCAGGACCGCATCGCTTCCCTGACCGGAACCACGCGCGAGAGCGTCAACCGCGCGATGCGGGCGCTCCGGCGGGACGGCTTCGTTCGACGCGAGGGACTTCGTTACGAGGTGACCGGTGGCGGTTCCTGAAGCGCCTCCAGGCTGCAGGTACGACAGAGCGCGGACCGGGGCATGGCCGGGCGGCCGCACCGGCGGCACGGGCTGGGCGCTGCCAGCTCGAATCGCTCGTCGCGGCCGGGCCCGGTGCGGGCCACGCGGCCCTCGCGCTCCAGCTTCAGCAGGTGGGCGAGGACGGTTCGCGCCGCGAGGTCGAGCACCTCCGGGGGATAGCCCTCGTAGACGGCCGGAACGATCTCAGCCGGCGTTCGCGCGCCCTGCGCCAGCGCGTCGAGGACCTGCCGCTCCCGCTCGGCGCGGTGCTCCCGGTATTCGCGGAGCTTCGCGGCGGCGTCCCAGACCGCGGGACCGTGGCCCGGGTAGATCGTTCGCGGCTCCAGCGCCGCCATGGCCTCGAGCGATCGGACGTAGGCCGCGAGGTCGCCCTCCGGTGGGTCGATGACGCTGGTTCCGCGACCGAGCACCGCGTCGCCGGTGAAGAGCGCCCGCGGCTCGGGGGCGAAGAACGCGAGGTGGTCGGGCGTGTGCCCGGGGGTGTGGAGCGAGACGAGCGCGATGCCGCCGCTCTCGAACTCCTGTCCCCCGCGAATGGGGTTCCATCCTTCCGCGGGCCGCCACGCGTAGATGGGCGCCCCCGTGGACCGGGCGAGCGCGTCGGCGCCGGGGGCGTGGTCGGGGTGCCGGTGCGTGATGAGGATCACCCCGACGGTGCCCGCCTCGGCGCGGACGGCGGCGAGGTGGCCCTCGTCCTCGGGACCGGGGTCGATCACGGCGGCAGGCGGAGTTCCGACGACCCACGTGTTCGTCCCGTCGAGCGTCATCGGCCCGGGATTCGGTGCGAGCACCCGCCGGATGGGCGAGGCCGCCCCGACCCCCGCTCCCCTGCGGCCCATGGGGGGCATCTTCCCAGGCGAGGCGTCCGCGGAACATCCCCCGACGTCACGGACGCATTCCGGGATGATGACCGCGTGTCGACGGGGCTGACGGATCGACTCCTGCGCCGGATCGGGCGGTCGGGCCCGATCACGTTCGCGGAGTTCATGACGGACGCGCTGTACGACCCCGACAAAGGCTTCTACGAGCGGGGAGGCGGCGGCACCGCTGACCTCGGATCCGGCGCGATCGGGGCGGGAGGCGCCTTCGTCACGAGCCCGCACGTCAGCCCGCTGTTCGGGAAGCTCCTCGCGCGGCAGGTCGAGGAGCTCGACGAGGCGCTCGGCCGGCCGAATCCGTTCGCGCTCGTCGACGCCGGCGCGGGCGACGGGACGCTCGCCGAGCAGCTCGTCGCCGGACTCGGCGACGAGCTGCGGTCACGGACCGAGCTCGTGCTCGTCGAACGGACGGCTCGCCATCGAGGCCTCGCCGAACAGCGGACGCTGCCGCCGAGGACTCGGGCCGTGGCCGACCTGCGCGAGCTGGGGCCCGGCTCGATCGAGGGCTGCCTGATCGCGAACGAGCTGCTCGACAACCTCCCGTTCCATCTGGTGCGCGGCACGGGCGGCGGGCTCGTCGAGCTGTACGTCGGCGCGGGGGACGACGGAGCGTCGCTCGTGCTCGTGGAGGGCCCGGTCTCGTCGGCCGAGGTCGCGCGTTTCGCCGGGACGCTGCGACCGGGCCGGGACGCCGCC
>Ga0335081_10023073_pt1 | contig 10068 bp, 11 predicted proteins | sample Lox_Sample_35_FD_206713 | JGI IMG/M metagenome (GOLD analysis project Ga0335081, IMG submission 206713) | Soil microbial communities from Loxahatchee National Wildlife Refuge, Florida, United States - Lox_Sample_3.5 | ecosystem: Environmental > Terrestrial > Soil > Wetlands | place: USA... | reverse complement strand
GAGCTTGCCGCCGGAAAGCCCGACAAAGCGTTGCGTAACGGGCTGATTCGCCTGGCCACTGGCGACCGGGGATGATCAGGCAAGCGGCGCCAATCCGGAGCGAACCAGATCCAGACTTGCGGCCACGAGCTCGCCGAGGTCGCCGATGCAACCATTGCGGCCCCAATTCTCAACTGCCACAACAAGGGCCGCCGCCAGAGTCGAGCCCGCGACCTCGGCGGCCAGGTCGATGTTCGCCATGCCCGGGTGGCGGCTTCTGACGAAGTCGGTCAGCACGTCGGCGAACGACGACTGCACCACCCGCAGATGGCTCGCGATACGGTCGGCGCTGATCAGCTCGGTGCGGGCGGTCGCCGCCTGACGGACCACCTCGAGATCGTGCGGGAAAGCGGTGACGCTCGCCAGGACCGCATCGAACAACGACTCCGAGGCCGGACGCTGCGCGAGGGCTTCGGCCAGCCACTCCAGCTGCGTCTCGTAGTCCTGGAACAGCACCGCTTCCTTAGTGGGGAAGTGCCGGAAAAAGGTGCGTTCGGTGACCCCGGCTTCGGCGGCCAGCTCCGTCACCGTCACGTTCGCAAACCCCTTGCGGACGAAGCTTTTCAAGGCCGCCTGACGAAGAGCCTCATGCGTCGATCGGCGGCGCAGCTCGTGACGGTTCATCGACGACATCTTCCAATTATGTCAGTACTGACATATTCTGTCACCCGAACAGCGATCCAGGAGGGCCACAGGATGACGGACTATGACGCGATCGTCGTGGGAGCCGGGCACAACGGGCTGACCGCCGCGGCGATTCTGCAACGTGCGGGCCTGCGCACCGTATGCCTGGAGGCCAACACGTACGCGGGGGGTATGGCGGCGACGGTGGAATTGATCGACGGCTTCCGCTACGAGATCGCCGGCTCGGTGAAGTTCCCCATGGCAAGCCAGATCACCAAGGATCTGGGGCTCGACACGCTGCCCGAGGTGGAGCCGGACGTGATGTCGACCAACATCGGCGAAAACGGCGAAGAGCCGATGGTCTTCTATCGCGACCCGATGCAGCTGATGACACACCTCGGCGAGAAGCACGGCTTCGAGGCCGTCACCGGCATGGCCGAGCTGATCGGCTGGAGCCAGGGACCCGCAAAGGCGCTCGGCCGCTTCGATGTTCGCCAGCCCCCCAAAACCCTCGACGAAATGTACGCGTGCGCGGACAACGAGGCCGAACGCCGCGCGATTCACGAAATGCTGTTCGGCTCGGCGATGGACGTGATCGACCGGTACCTGCCCGACAAGCACAAACACGCCGTCATGCGCGGCATGCTGGCATTTCTGGCCGTCAACTCGACCTATCGCGGGCCCTATACACCCGGCAGCGCCACCTGTTTGGCGTTCGCGCTCGCGGTGCCCGACGACAGCACCGCGATGATGACCAAGCTCAAGGGCGGGATCGGCGCACTCACCGAACACCTATGCGAGCTCTTCATTTCCCACGGCGGTGAGATCAAATTCCGCACCAAGGTCGAGCAGATTCTTGTCGAAAATGGGGCAGTGACCGGTGTTCGGCTGCGCGACGGCTCGACCATCACCGCGCCGGTCGTGGTGTCCAACCTGTCGCCGGACGTCACTTTCACCGACCTGATCGCGCCCGAACACGTTCCGGCGGACCTAGTCTCGCGCCTTTCAGGCCGGGATCACCGCGCCTCTTTTGTGCAGATCCACTTCGCACTGGACGGACTGCCCGAATTTGCGCCGCCCTATGAGCTGTTAAACGAGGAGGGTATGCAACAGTCGGTCGGTATCTTCGGTTCGCCCGAAGAACAGCAACGGCAGTGGGAGATCTGTCGGCAGGGGTTTGTTCCGGACAATCCGTCGATGGGCATGCAGATCCCATCAGTGCACGATCCCAGCATGGCGCCGCCCGGTAAGCACGCTGCGAGCGCGTTCGCGTACGCCTTCCCCGTCGAAGTCGGCCGAGACCAGCATGGGCACCTCAAAAACGAGATGGCACAACGTGTCATCGACAAGATCACCAGGTTCGCCCCGAACTTCAAGGACATCATGATCCGCCACATCACGTTCGCGCCGTATCACATGAACACCATGTTCGGCGCACCCGCCGGCGACTTCTGCCACGGCCTATTGCATCCCGATCTGATGGGACCAAATCGCCCCGGGCCCAAAGGCTTCCTCGACATGCCGATTCCGATCGAGGGCCTCTACCTCGGTGGCGCAGGATGCCACGGCGGCCCGGGCATCACCTTCACTCCCGGGTACAACGCCGGTTATCAGGTGCTTGACGACCGGTAGCCCGTCACGCCCCGAAAGTTCCGACGAGCTGGGCCTGTCCGGTCGCGGCCTGTGTGATCGCCTGCGCCGCTTGCGGTCCGGCCGCGCCGCCGGGGAGCTGGAACGTGGCGGGAATCTGGTAGAGGGTGAAGCGGTAGTGGTGCACCCCGGTGCCCGCCGGCGGGCAGGGCCCGGAGTACCCGGCCTGGCCGGCCGAGTTCGGCACACTGATTCCCCCAGCGGGAGTCTGACCGTCTGCGGTGCTCCCGGGACCGGGGGCGATTCCGGTCACGATCCAGTGCACATACGGCCCGGCCGGAGCGTCCGGGTCATCGACGACAAGCGCCGCCCCCACCGGCGTTGACCACGTCAACGGCGGCGCCATGTTGCCCCCCTTGCAGGTGTATTGCACGGGAATGGGCGCACCGTTGGCGAAGGCCGGACTCGCGATCGTCAGCGACCCGCCGGGTGCTGCCGGGATCGTCCGGCCAACAGGCGCCACTTCCGGCGCGCCGTAGCCGGCCAGCGCCGCCATGAGCGCCGGGGCCGCGATAGCCAATGTGATTCGTTGAAGTGTGCTCGCTGCCGATTTCATAGGGAAAGTGTCGCTGACCGCTGCTCGAGAATAAAGGTGTCTCTCACGGATCGGCGGACTTGGTCAGGTCCCGGATGTGCACACATTGGTCGGTGCCGTCGAGCCAGAGCAGAAACCGCGAAGGCAGCGGCAGGCGGTCGGCAACACTACTGGTGGGGATAAGCGTCGGGTTGCCAACAGGGATATCGCGTCCCTGCCAGTGCAATTGGGCAGGGCGGGACCGCAGGTTGACATACCAGCTGGTTCGTGGCCCGTAGGTGAGCGGAATGATGAAGCCATCCAGTCCCTCGACCACGCGGACCGGTGTCGTGAAGCGCCGTCCGGAGCGCCGGCCGACGTAGTCGATCACCGCGAAGATGCTGCGCGGCCGCCCGGCCCGGCCCACACTGTTCACCATCCTGTTGGCGAACCGCTTGTTACGATGCCGCTTGGCATCGATTACCGCTTGGTCACCACGACGCATCCCGGCTGCGATGCGGATGCGTCGTACAAACGCCACAGTGAGCGCCAGCGCCAGCACACCCAGCGCGGCGTGGCGCAGGCTTGACCCGGTTCGAGTCGACATGGTCGGATCTCCTCACGCTAGGAATGAGCCGTTATGTCAGTGGGATGACTGGCCGGGCCCAACGGGCGACTACACGCCCCGCTTCTTGACTTCGAGCACTCGCTTCCGTAGGCCCTCGGTGGCCGTGTCCATCAAACCCTTGGCCCCTTTTTTGATCAGGAATCCAGGGATCGGCACCGTCAGGTCGACCAACAGCTCGAAACGGACCCGGGTGGAATCGCCCTCAGGTGTCAGCGTGTAGCGGGCCTGTTGCGCGCGTTGCTGTTTGGCGCTGAGTAGCGTCCAACTGACTCCGTCGTCGTGAACCGTGTAGGCCAGCACCTGTTCATCGCTGACGCCGACGACTTTGACGACCTGCCGAGATGTGCTCGGGTGGCCCTGGTCGTCGCGTTCCAGAACTTCCACCTTTCGATGAACCGAGGACCACTCGGGCAAGGATTCGAGGTCGAACAACACGTGCATGATCTCGTCGGGCGTGGCCTCGATAAGGACTTCACGGGAATCAGTGACGGCCATGGCGGAGACATTGCCACACGGGTTTAGCGCTCACGGCACCAGCACAACCTTGCCTATGTTCTCCCGTGCCGCCAGGATCCGGTGCGCCTCCGGTGCTTCGGCGAAGGGAACGGCGGCATGAACGATCGGGGAGACGGTGCCGTCGTCGAGGGCGTTCTTCAGCGGAGTTATCCAGGGCTCGAGGGTGCCGCGATCGTCCCACAGCCGCAGCATGCTCAGGCCAATGACAGCCTTCGACTCCGAGAGTTGGTCCAGCAGGTTGAATCCGCGCAGCATCGCCAACGCCTGCGGCGCCGCCGTGCGCAGCGAGCGTCTCTCACCCTGCTGCAAGTTCGAAATCCCATAGCCGACAAGCCTTCCACCGGGGCGCAGCAGGGCATAGGACCGCCGCAGCGACGTGCCGCCAAGTGCGTCGAGCACGAGGTCATACGGGCCGAGGCCCTTCCACCAGCCGTCGCGACGGTAGTCGATCGCGCGGTCGACACCCAACTCGGTCAGCTTCTGGTGCTTTCCGGGTGACGCGGTGCCGTGCACTTCGGCCCCGGCGGCCTTGGCGAATTGGATGGCCGCGATGCCCACACCCCCGGCCGCGGCGTGGATAAGCACCCGCTCGCCGGCGCGCAATGACCCGTAGCCGTGCAGGGCCGCCCATGCGGTCGCATAGTTGACCGGGACCGCGGCGCCCTGTTCGAAACTCACGTCGCCGGGAAGTGACACCGAGTCGCTGGCCGACACGTTGACGATTTCGGCGTAGCCGCCGAATCGCTTACCGGCCAGCACTCGCTCGCCGACTCGGTTCGGATCGACACCTTCGCCGACGGCCTCGACGGTCCCGGCCACTTCGTAGCCCACCACCGCCGGCAGCTTCGGCGCGTCCGGATACAGGCCGACGCGGGCAAGGTGGTCGGCGAAGTTCACCCCGGCTGCATGTACCGCAATCTGCAGCTGGCCCGGACCGGGCGGGGGCGGGTCCGGCCGCTGCTGCACCTGCAGGACCGACGGGTCGCCGTGCTTGGTGATGACGACTGCGCGCATCGTTTACCTCCTCGTCGGGGTTGGTGGAAGACGGCGCCTCAGGCCTGTGCCGTCGGTCATTCCAGTTCCTCTGCTGACTCGGCGACTGCGGCCGATCGCGCGCGCCAGAACTTCTCGAACGGATGCAACCACTCACCAAGCTCGGCCAGCGGTTCGGCGGTCAGGCGGTAAATGCGCCGACGGCCCTGTGCCTCGTCGGCCACGAGCCCGGCGTCACGCAGCACCTTGAGATGCTCGGCGACGGCCGGGCGGCTGAGCTCGAACCGGTCACTGAGTTCCCCGGCGGAAAGTGGCTGGCCGGTGAGAATCTCGAGTAGTTCCCGCCGCACCGGGTTGGCCAGCGCCGCGAAGACATTGCCAATGCGGTCGCAAGCGCGATCGGACCCGGTCACGACCGCAATATATGTCGGAGAAACCCGACATGTCAATAATGTCCGACACGTGACAGGCCACGCAGGACCGGAATCGGCCGACATGATGAGCGAATCGCACTGACACACCAGGACAATCCGGCTAGCTTCCTCTCTGTGTATTACACCTGGGAGCGGCTGACCGGCAGCGTGCATCGCTGCCGACTTCCGTTCTGCGATGTCACGATCGGGCTGGTGCGGGGCGGTAGCGGAGCGCTGGTCGTCGACACCGGAACCACCCTCGTCGAAGCGGCCGCGATCAACTCCGATGCCCGGCAGATCGCAGCGTGCGGGGTGACACATGTTGTGTTGACGCACAAGCACTTTGACCATGTCCTGGGTTCATCGCAGTTCGCCGGAGCGGAGGTTTTCTGCGCACCCGAGGTTGCCGAGTACCTGTCGTCGGCAACCGATCACCTCCGTGACGACGCGATGAGCTACGGCGCGGACGCCGCTGAGGTCGACCGCGCGATCGCGGCCTTGAAGCCTCCGCAGCACGGGATCTACGACACCGTAATCGATCTCGGAGGTCGCAGCGTGACGATCGCCCACCTGGGCCGCGGCCACACCACGGCAGACCTGGTCGTTGTGGCGCCCGCCCCCGACGGCGAGAACGGCCCGGTGGTGGTCTTCACCGGTGATCTTGTCGAAGAATCCGCCGACCCGTTTATCGACGCCGATTCGGATCTGCAGGCCTGGCCGGCCACGCTTGATCGGGTGCTCGCTGTCGGGGGACCGGATGCCATCTACGTTCCCGGTCACGGGAATGTCGTCGACGCCGAGTTCGTCCGTCGCCAGCGGGATTGGTTGCGGGAACGTGGGTGCCGCGAAACCCGTTGAGCGCGGACTATTTTGCCGCGCAGGCGACGACGAGCGCATCCGGGTCGGTCACGCTCATCCACAGCTCGCTGACTGCCACCGACCGCTTCCACACCTTGGCCTGTGCCGCGGGCTCGATCGTCAGCTTGACCAGACCCTTCACCGAGCCGTTGACCAGCCACCGGCCGAATCCATAGTGCACTCCGGCCGTGTACACCCGACTGTTGGCCCGCTCGGCACTTTTGATCGACGCCAACGGAATATCGGCGGAAAATGCCCAGCCCATCTTGACGTGAAGATCTCCCGCCGCGACCCGCAGCTCGCTGTTCTTGGGGCCGAGCCCGAGCGGCACCGATAGGGGGAGGAACCAACGGTCAAAGCGCAATTCCGGCTGCACGGAGGTGACCCTACCTGCCGGGATTGGATTATCGCGGCGGTTTGTTGCCGGCCCACCATTAGTCTTCAGTGGCCCTCGTTTCCCAACCGGAAAGCCAACGCGCATGATCGACGCCCCATTGCTTCGTTGGGTTGTCACCGGATTGTTCTTGCTGAGCGCCGCCGACTGGGGCTTCGCGGTCGTCACCCAACGCAGGCTGTGGACCGCGATTGTGCGCTATGGGTTGCATTTCGTGATGTCAATCGCCATGGCGGTGATGGTCTGGCCGTGGGGCGCACAGTTGCCCACGACGGGACCTGGGGTGTTTTTCCTGCTGGCGTCGGTGTGGTTTGTGGTAGCCACGACTTTTGTGTCGGAGCGGACCGTCGCAAAGCGGGCGGAATACGGATACCACGCGCTGATGATGCTGGCGATGGCCTGGATGTACGCCTTCATGAACGGTCAGCTGCTGCCCGGTCAATCGACCACGCGCCATCACATGCCGACGGATGTCCCGATGCCGGGCATCGACGTCCCGGGCATCGACATGCCGGCAAGCGGCGGCTCACCCGGATGGATCACGACGGTCGACTGGTTCTGGTTCGCCGGATTTTTGGTCGCGGCGGTCTTCTGGGCATACAGATTCGCCGCCGAGCGATCGCACGGTGCGGTCCACCGCTGGTGGCTGGATAGCCTGGGTCAGGCGATGATGGCTGCCGGAATGGCTATCGTGTTCGGCACCATGCTGTTTCAGGCCTGAGCCAACGCGAGGGTATGAATCCAACCTGCGCGCTGCTGGCCCGTGATTCAGCTCACAGGCCCGGGGATACACTTCACTTCGCCAGCGAAATCGTGCTGAAGAGGAGCGTAATGCCATGGCCATCATCGACGCGGGCACTGAGGTCCAAACACCGTTCGAGCAGGACTTTGACAAAGACGTGGCCGCCACGCAGCGATACTTCGACAGCTCGCGGTTTGACGGCATTATTCGCCTCTACACCGCCCGCCAGGTAGCAGAGCAGCGAGGCACGATCCCGACCGACTACACCGTCGCACGAGAGGCGGCGGCAGCTTTCTACCCTCGCCTGCGGGAACTCTTCGCTGCGAAAAAGAGCATTACGACCTTCGGGCCGTACTCACCGGGTCAGGCCGTGAGCATGAAGCGGATGGGCATCGAGGCGATCTACCTCGGCGGCTGGGCGACCTCGGCGAAAGGCTCCACCACCGAAGACCCCGGCCCCGACCTGGCCAGCTACCCGCTGAGCCAGGTTCCCGACGATGCCGCGGTGCTGGTGCGCGCTCTGCTCACCGCCGACCGCAACCAGGAGTACCTGCGCCTGCACATGAGCGATCGGCAGCGCGCAACGGCGACGCAATATGACTTCCGGCCGTTCATCATCGCCGACGCCGACACCGGCCACGGCGGAGATCCACACGTGCGCAACCTGATCCGCCGCTTCGTCGAGGTCGGCGTGCCCGGCTACCACATCGAGGATCAGCGCCCGGGCACCAAGAAGTGTGGACACCAGGGCGGCAAGGTTTTGGTGCCGTCCGACGAACAGATCAAGCGCCTCAACGCGGCCCGGTTCCAACTCGATGTCATGCGAGTGCCCGGCATCATCGTCGCCCGCACGGATGCCGAGGCGGCCAACCTGATCGACAGCCGCGCCGACGAGCGCGACCAGCCGTTCCTGCTTGGCGCCACCAACCTGAAGGTTCCTTCTTACAAGTCGTGCTTCCTGGCATTGGTGCGGCGGTTCTACGAATCGGGCGTCAAGGAACTCAACGGCCACCTGCTCTACGCGATGGCCGAGGGAGAGTACGCCGCCGCCGGCGCGTGGCTTCGGCGCCAAGGCATCCTGGGCCTGGTCTCCGACGCCGTCACCGCCTGGCGGGAGAACAATCAGCAATCGATCGAGGACCTCTTCGACCAGGTCGAGTCACGGTTCGTGGCGGCCTGGGAGGATGACGCCGGGCTGATCACGTACGGGGAGGCCGTGGCCGACGTTCTCGAATTCGCCGAGAGAGAGGACGAGCCGGCCGAGATGAGCCCCGACGAGTGGCGGCGCTTCGCCGCGCGCGCGTCGCTGTACTCGGCCCGGGAAAAGGCGAAGTTGTTGGGCGCCGACCCGGGATGGGACTGCGAGCTGGCAAAAACCCCGGAAGGCTACTACCAGATCCGCGGCGGCATCCCGTATGCGATCGCCAAGTCACTCGCCGCGGCACCATTCGCCGACATCCTCTGGATGGAGACGAAGACCGCGGATCTGGCCGATGCCCGGCAATTCGCCGACGCCATCCATGCCGAGTTCCCCGACCAGATGTTGGCCTACAACCTGTCGCCGTCGTTCAACTGGGACACCACCGGCATGACGGACGAGGAGATGAAGCGCTTCCCCGAAGAGCTCGGCAAGATGGGCTTCGTCTTCAACTTCATCACCTACGGCGGGCACCAGATCGACGGCGTCGCCGCCGAGGAGTTCGCCACCTCGCTGCAACAGGACGGCATGCTCGCGCTGGCTCGGTTGCAGCGCAAGATGCGTCTGGTCGAATCTCCTTACCGCACACCGCAAACCCTGGTCGGCGGGCCGCGCAGCGACGCCGCGCTGGCCGCCTCCTCCGGTCGCACGGCGACCACCAAGGCCATGGGCAAGGGCTCCACCCAGCATCAGCATCTCGTGCAGACCGAGGTGCCGAAAAAGCTGCTGGAGGAGTGGCTGGCAATGTGGAGCGAGCACTACCAGCTGGGCGAGAAACTTCGCGTGCAACTGCGGCCCCGCCGTGCCGGCTCGGACGTGCTCGAACTTGGCATCTACGGCGACGGCTCAGGCTCTGGCGAGCAGCTGGCCAATGTCGTCGTCGATCCCATCAAGGATCGGCACGGCCGCAGCATCCTTCAGGTGCGCGACCAGAACACCTTCGCCGAGAAGCTCCGGCAGAAGCGACTGATGACCCTGATCCACCTGTGGCTCGTGCACCGATTCAAGGCCGACGCGGTGATTTACGTGACGCCGACCGAGGACAACCTCTACCAGACCTCGAAGATGAAATCCCACGGTATCTTCAGCGAGGTCTATCAGGAGGTGGGCGAGATCATCGTCGCCGAGGTGAACCACCCGCGCATCGAGGAGCTGCTGAAGCCCGACCGCGTGGCGTTGCGGAAGTTGATCACCAAGGAAGACTAGACGGCCCGTCCGCCTCGATCACCAGCGTTCGGCGGTATCAGATGCTGCCCGAAAAGCAGAGCGCATGACCAAGCAACATTTTTTTATAGAAATAGTTGCATAGGTGTATTATCATGGTCATCGACAACAGCCTTGAAATGAAGGAGAGTCCGATGACTGGAACCAAGAAAATCGCGGTGTTCGGTGGTGCGGCCGCGCTGGCTGTCGCGGTCGGATTCGGCGGCGTCGGCGTCAGCTCGCTGGGCAACATCCCGACAGCGACGACACACCCTGCTCCCGGCGCTGCAGCAGCG
>Ga0335081_10023072_pt1 | contig 10068 bp, 11 predicted proteins | sample Lox_Sample_35_FD_206713 | JGI IMG/M metagenome (GOLD analysis project Ga0335081, IMG submission 206713) | Soil microbial communities from Loxahatchee National Wildlife Refuge, Florida, United States - Lox_Sample_3.5 | ecosystem: Environmental > Terrestrial > Soil > Wetlands | place: USA... | reverse complement strand
GGACTTACTGCGGCGACCCATGCCGTCAACAAGACCCTCTTCCTCGACATCGTTTCCGTGCTCGAAGCCAATGGCTACGCGGCCAACCGCATCCCGTCCAAGATCGAGGGTGTCGCTTTCGGCTCGGATGTCAAGACCGGCGGAGCCACACTTCACACGCTCTGGATAGGCAACGACAATGATTTCCTGGTGACCACGAACGATACACCGCCGGTCCCGAATCCGAACGTGTTCTACGTTTTTGGCTTCACCGACGCCGACCTCGGAGGCTCGACGCTCGTCCCTGAGTTCCGGGACTTTAATTAACGTTGTTCTCCGCGTCACCGTCGCCGATTGACGCGCTCCAAACCAGCAAGCCATACTGGGCGCAAATGCGCTGGTTCCTTTGCTTACTCGGTCTGATTGCGATTTTCGTAGCCGCGGCTCACGCCCAAAGTTCGAACGGGTACTTCTTCGCTGCGCCCGGCGGCGCCACCTGCTGCGGCTCTACATTGACCACGGTCCAGCTCGGCGGCGGGGGCGAGTTCGTGTTGGGAAAGGGTGTCGGCGCCGGCGCTGAACTCAGCGCACTCGATGTTCGCCAGAGTCTGTTCGCGCTAGGCGGCAACACCTGGCTGGGCGTGTTCTCGCTGGGCGGATACTATCACTTCATCCATGACAGCAGTGCCCGCTTCGACCCGTTCGTCACGGCCGGCTACTCGCTGCTCTTCCGCTCGGGCACCGCTAACCTCTTCAATTTCGGTGGCGGGGCAACGTTCTGGTTTGCCGACCACGCGGGGGTGCGGCTCGAGTTCCGCGACCATATCCGGACCGATCCGGAGACTGTGAATTACTGGGGATTCCGATTCGGCATCGCATTGCGATAAGCGATCGGCATATCATAGATTCTTCATCTCACGCCGGAGGAAGAATTGCATGACACGCTACGCCGTGGCCGCCCTAGCCTGTTTGACAGCAGGGGTGTTCGCGTCCGCGCAGGACCTTACGATTACGAACGCTCGCATCATCGGACCAGATGCCGGTGTGATCGAGCGGGGGTCTATCGTAGTGCGCGGCGGGAAGATCGTTTCCGTCGCCGCGGGTGCGCCGGCCGCCACGAGCGGCCGCTCCGTCGATGCCAAAGGGATGACGGCCATGCCGGGCTTCATTGACGGGCACCGGCACATCAACACGGGGCCGAATGAGAAGCAGCAGATGCAGGCGCTGCTCGAAGCCGGCTACACCACGGTGCTGTCCGGCGGAGGACCGGCGGAAGGAAACATCACGCTTCGCGATCACATCGAGAAGGGTCTGATCAACGGCCCGCGCATTATCCCGTCCGGCAGCCTGCGGCTAAACAATCAGACTCCGGAAACGGCGCGCGCCGAAGTGCGGAAGATGGCCGCGATGGGAATCAAGTTCACCGGTGAGATCGCGCTGACGCCGATTCCGGGACCAAGTGCGCAAGAGGTGGAAACTCTTCGCGCGATCGTCGACGAAGCCAAGAAAGTGGGCATCATGGTGCAGGTGCACGCGGTGAGTTCTCCGGCGATGGTGGCCGCGGTGGAAGCGGGCGTGCCGCTGCTGGTTCACCTGCCCAATAAAGACTGGGTGAGCAAAGAGGACGCCAGGAAAGTGGCTGCCGCCGGCACGAAGGTACTGGGCACCGTGAGCTTCGGCTCGCCGGTATTCGGCGTATTCGCCAATGACAATGTCCCGCGATTCCGCGACGGCAAGCCGTGGCCGGACGGAATCGTCAACGGCGTCCGGCTCGGCGAAGAAGCCGGCTATATGCCGGTCAATGCGCGGACCGTGTGGGATGCCGGCGTTACGCTCGGCTACTGCACCGATACCACCTACGATCCGCACGCAGGTCTTGATCACGAGCTGAAGATGCTCAACGTGATGTTCTCGATGCGCGACACCATCAAGATGATGGGGCCGAACACGGCATCGTATATCCAGATGGGCGATCAGCTCGGCACGCTTGAGCCGGGTAAGCTCGCCGACATCATTCTTCTGGACGGCGATCCGCTCGAGGGCTACTGGAATTGGCTGAAGACCAGAGTCGTAGTCAAGGGCGGGGTGGTCGTGGTGGATAAACGTTAGCCCGTCCAAACGGGTTCATTTCAGATCGGCCTTCAGGATCGCGGCCATCCGGGCTCCGGCCAGTGCGACCTGCTGTTTCGCCAGGCTTTTAGCTTTCGTGGTGTAGGCTGAGGTCGCTCGATAAGGTCCGTCTCCTTGCTTCACCGGTGTCACGTAGACCTTGGTTTTCGCGAGATTGAAGCTCGCGTCAATCCATTTCTGCGTATCGGCTATATCGGCGGCGCTCACCGAGGGTGGCGTCAGGCCAAGCGCAAATGTTCTAACCGTGTTCACCAATTTGCTGGTTCCGAGAATGTCATCCCAGAATGCATGGAGCTCGCCTGTGCATTTTGGCGCCGTTGCGGTGCAGAAGTGAACTTTATTCCCTCCTGCATCGCCATCCGGATCGTTCTTTGAAACGCGGGTGGCCGAATGGAGTGGCTGGTGAACATCGCCTACGAGATGCAGAAGCCAGACGAGGTCATACGATTTCAGTTGATCCGGCTGGGTTGATCGCAGAACCGCCCGGAATGCGTCGATCTGCGTTTTCGCATCCGGCATGGGTATTGGTGGAAGCGGCGATCCATCCACAGTGAACGGAGTGTCGACGAAGTGCCAGTACTTGTGGCGATTGAAATCGTCGTACCCGGTATTACGCGAAGCTTCCGGGCCTGTCGGCCTGTCGCCATTCTCATCTCCATCGTTGTGATACTGAGAATCGCTCTTGATTGCGTCTGGCCAAGTGGCTGCGAGCATAACAATGTATTCGTCTCGTTCCGCGGCGGTAGCGCCACTCGGAATCTGGGCGGGCCATTTGGAATTGAAGTATGGATTTAACTGCAGCAGTGCGATGATGCGCTTTTGCGCGGCTGCATCCAGTTGCCGGTAGGCAACCGACGCCACGCTCATGTGGCCGAAATCGTTCCACGCGTGGAGGGACGGAACCAGCCAGATACAAATTGCAGTGGGCAGCAAAGGGGAAATCCTCTTCATACAACCTCGCCTTCGCGGATCTTAGTTCAAATTCCGGCAGCAGTCCAGGAAAATCGAATAAGCAGGTCGTGAATTATTTTTGGCTCACGCCGGTAAAGCAGGGCTGGCAGCCTGCCCTACGGGCGCCGTGCCTTCTTCCGCTCAGCGGTGGTGGAGTAGCCCCGGTCGCGGTCGATATCCTGCACGTGAACCGTAACGGACGTCAGCCCGGGAAGATCACCTGCGAACTTGTCGATCTCGTCGCCGAGAACTTGCGCCGCGCGCCGCCGCACCGCCGCCGTACGGCCTGGCGTGTCGTTGCCCGCCGCCAGCGTCGCGTGGAGAAACCGCTGCGCGGAATCGCCGCCGACGTGCGCGTAGGACAGCGGCACAATAGCATGCTTCAGATTGCTCAGGTTGATCATGGGCACCATCTCCGGCGTGATGGGGTTGCCCTGGTCGTCCTTTCGCGCTTCCTCTTCGGTGATCACCCGGTTCGGATCCGCGGCGCGCAGCGCCTGCCGGCGTGCTTCAATCGCGGCGTTCTCCATTCGCAGCCCGGCCACGGTCTGAACCAGGCGGTCGAGCAGTTTCTTCGCGTCGAAACCGGTTTCGCGGGTGAACTCGTCGCGCAGCCATTCTTCGGGAACGTATAGCCTGAGATGCGGCATGGTGCGATCGGCGTTGGCGGTGAACCTGCAACTATAGCATTACGGCCTGTCCCAGCAAGACCATCCCGATCGCGATGAGACCTCCGTGCACGTAGAGAAGGAAGCGATGCGCGGCCATCCGGCGGTTGAGCGCCCGTCCCGCCAGGGTTGCGACGATGACGGCAGGCAACGACAGCAGATAAAACCGGGTTACCGCGGGAGTCCATAGGCCAGCCACGCGGTAGCCCCACATGCCCAGCACGCTCGCCGGTAGAAAATATCCCTGCAACGTCGCACGAAAATGTTGTGGCGACCATTTGCGGAGAGAGCCATAGATGACTAGCGGCGGCCCGTTCATGCCGTAAGCGCCACCGAGCACCCCCGCTCCAAACCCGAACAACCAGGCAAAGCGGTCATTCTTCAGCTCCCGGTGCGGACCGCGGAAAAGAGAATTGGCGGAGAACCCAATAATCACAATGGCCAAGATGGATTTGACCACCGGTTCCGGGACCGCTTTCAGAAGCATCAGCCCGAGCGGGATGCCCAGCATCGTGGGAAGCACCAGAGCGCCCGCGCTGCGAACATGAATGTGCCGCCAGTCCTGCACCACGACAATGAGCGCAACCGTAATCGAGACGAGCACGGCAACCGGCGCGGCCACGTTCACCGGGATCATCAGCGCCAGCAGAGGGACCGCCACCAACGCCTCGCCAAATCCAAATGCCGAGCGGATCAGCGTCGCGAGAAAAACTATGGCAGGTATCAGGATCGCTACAGGTGCGGCGTTCATGCCATGCGTGACATAACCATCATAGGGCAGCGCGGCCTATCTTCCGCTGACCGGTCTATTAGTTTTCAAGGTGCCCTGCCAACCCAGCCTGCGTCTGATTCCCAAAGGCCGGACAGGCCTCTGAATTTTTTTTTGGGCTGTAATATTCGGCACTGAATTGCAAGCCGCACAAGGGAGACTGGTCGAATGCGCATTCTCGCAGCCGTCTTCTGTTGCCTCGCTTTCTGCGCCGTCCTCTTTGGACAGGCGGCGACAGGTACCATCTCGGGAGTAATCACGGATCCGGCCGGAGCCGCAATCGCCAACGCGTCGGTAGAAGTTCGCAATACTGACACCAACGCTCCACACCCCACGGTCACCACGGAAACCGGAGCGTACAGCGTGCTGCAGCTACCGCCGGGGCCCTACAAAGTGACCGTCCCCTATGCCAACTTCCTTCTCGGCGACGTCACCTCGGCCACACAATACGCGCCCGTGGATTCGCGGATGTTCAAATCGCAGTGGGGGCTGTTCCTTCAAGACTCGTGGAAGGTAACACGCCGGCTGACTCTGGATTACGGCGTGCGTTGGGATTACGCGACGGTTCCGACCGAAGAGCGCGGACGTTCCGCCGACCTCGGTGTGAATGTGCCGAACCCGGCGGCGGGAGGACGTCTCGGCGCCCCGATCGTCTCCGGTCCGAAGCAAGCTCCGACCTACACCCAAAATCAGGTGGTCGGGCAGTTGTATCAGCTTCCGCGCACTGGAACGCTGATCGCGTGTTTTCAATTCTAGCTGGGCGAATTCGGGGGCAGTACCAGCACGAGGGGCAGTTACCCGATTTCGGCATCCGGCTTGCCAGTAGGGAGGCCGGTGAACGATTCCGTGAAATTCTTACCTCTCGGACGCCGCCTCCGCAACAGCAGAGTTGCCGATCGGCTTAGGCACTGGCTGAAAGAAGGAAGCTCGCCCGAAAAGTTAGCCTTGAGCATCGCGCTGGGCGTCGCGATCGGAACATTTCCGCTGTTCGGAGTTCCTACGCTGCTGTGCGGCGTTGCCGCCGCCGCGTTAAGGCTGAATTTCCCCGTGCTGCAGCTCGTCAATTCGCTCATGTACCCCCTGCAGATTGCGCTGTTGTGGCCGTTTGCGCGGCTCGGCGGCCAGCTCTTCGGCGGCGGGTCGTTCACGGATGGATGGGCGAACATGACCAGTCTGATGACGCTCGCGCTCCACACGACCGCCGCCTGGTTTTGCTTTGCCATCCCGGCGGCCCTGATCATCTACCACGCCGCCCACCGTCTGCTCATTCGGTATAGGGCGCGGACTGCCTGAAATTCTTTCCTGGTACGGCGGTTGTAGGCAGTTTGGTGGGTAGGGCGGGAGCCGAAACCGCGCCGCCCGTCCGCGTACAATAATAAGAGCATGAAGCTGCCTGTCTTTTTGTTATTGGCCGCGCTGCCAGGGCTCGCCACTGCCGGAGAAATCGACCGGGCGAAGGCGTTCGGAAACCCCGGCGCGCCGCTTACGATTGAGTTGTTCAGCGATTTCCAGTGCCCCGCCTGCCGCCAGCTGCACCTGCAACAACTGCCCTTGATCATGCGCGACTACGTCAACACCGGCAAGGCCTATCTGGTCTACAAGGAGTTTCCGCTGTCGATGCATTCGCATTCACGCGAAGCGGCTGCGTATGCTTGCGCCTCGGCGCGGGTCGGCAAGTACGAACAAGTTGCCGATGTGCTGTTCCAGAGTCAACCGTCCTGGGCGGAAAGCGGGAAGGTATACGAAACCGTCGCCAGCGTGCTTTCGCCCGCTGAGCAGAAAAAGGTTCAGACCCTGGCCAAGGATCCGAGCGTCCTGAGCGAGGTCGAGCAGGATATGCAGGAAGGGCAGCAGGAGCGCATCAACCAGACCCCGACTATGGTGATCATTCGAAACGGGAAAAAATACCCCATCGGTGGCGCGTTGAATTACGACCTGCTGCGCCGGTTCCTCGATGACCTCATCTCGAAGTAAGCCTCTGACGGTCCTCATATGGCTGGTGCGCCTGGTCTTGGGCGGCATCTTCATCTATGCCGCCTGGACCAAGCTGCGCGAACCCTGGGTACTGTTCGCCATGGCGATCGACAACTACAAAGTGCTGCCCGAGTGGGCGGTGCTGGTGGTGGCGCGAGCGCTGCCTTGGTTCGAACTCGCGCTCGGCCTCGTGTTGATCAGCGGCCGCTTGCCAAAAATCTCGTCGATCGCGGTATCAACGCTGCTTGCCGTGTTCTTCGGCCTGATGGTGCACGCCTATGCGATGGGAGACAAGATCGCCTGCGGCTGCTTTAGCACGAACGAAACCATCTCACCGCTCACCCTGGCGCGCGACGGCTCGCTGCTGCTGGGCGGGCTGTTTCTGGTTGCGATGAGCTTCCGGAGACCGAAGAATCACCGCACCGAGTGGATTGCCGAGTCAATCCGCGCAGATCTCGGCAACGCTTGAGATCATTCCGCCCCGGGAACGCAGCTCATCGATTGTGCGCGCTGCTTCGTCGGCTCGCAATTCCTTCACCGCATCCTCTACCAGCACCACCGGCTTCCCGGTCGCGAGCAGGCCTCGCAACGCGCTGCGGACACAGATCTCCGTGACCACACCATAGACCACGAAGCGGTCGGCCCCGAGTATCTGCAAAATAGGCTGCAGATTGCGCGCGGTGAACACGTCGACCGACTGCTTTTCGACGACGATCTGTTGCGCACCTTCCAGCGAGAACTCGCACTCGCGATTGGGTACCGTAACCCGCTTGTCGAGAAGCGAGGCCGCCGCCTTGTGCTGTCCGGTAGTCCCGGCGACGCAATGCGGCGGCCACTGAGCGAATTCCGGATCGCTCTCGGCGTGGGCATCCGCCGTCGCCAGCACCGGGATCTGATGCGCGGCCGCATACCGGTTCAACCGCTCGATCGCCGGCACAATCCGCTCCGCCCCGGGAACATACAATGCTCCGGCGGGATACAAGAAGTCGAGCTGCGTGTCGACATCCACGAATACAGTTTTCACGGCGTCAAATTCCGGCGGGTCCGTTCGATCAAGGCCTCTAGTTCGCGGCTGTATACGATGGGCTGCGGCTCGGCCATTTCGAGTTCGCGCAGGGCCTGCGGAAGGCAGCCGATGGCTTCGGCGGCGCGGCAGCGGACCTCCTCCAGACTCGGGAGCGGTTCGACGAGCCGACCGCCCAGAATCACGGGACGCAGAAGCGCTTCTCCACTTCCGCACTCACCGGACCGCGCTACTACGTCTCGATGCTGCTCGCGAAAGACCTGCTTCGCACCGGGCAACGAGATTTTGTCCTCGCTCAGCTTGGTCGTAAACCGGTTGATCCCCTCGATGCTGAGCTCAACAATTTTGTAAGTGGCGTTCATGAAGGGCGCATCCCCCGAGGTTGCGAGTTGCGTCCCCACTCCGAACGCGTCGATCGGCGCATCGGCCTTAACCAGCTCGCGGATCTTGTACTCATCCAGATCGCCGCTCACCATGATCTCGGTATCGCCCAGCCCGGCCTCATCCAGAACCGCACGGACGCTGCGCGAGAGCGCCAGAGAGTCGCCGCTGTCTATGCGCACGCCTCGGATCGGCTGGCCCAACCGCGCCGCCCGGCGCGCGCCTTCCTCCGTGTCATAGGTGTCTATCAGTTGGATCGCCTCTTCGCCGAGCACCCGCTGCAAGTGGCGGAACGACTCGATCTCGCTCGCAAAGGACATCACCCACGAGTGCGCCGCCGTGCCCTTGACGGGAACGCCGAAGCGAAATCCGGCCTGCGTGTTGCTGGTTCCCGCGCATCCAGCAAGATACGCCGCACGCGCGCCAAGCACTCCGGCCTCGGCCGTATGAGCCCGGCGTGTTCCAAACTCCACTACTGCTCGGCCCCCCGCCGCCTGCACGCACCGCGCCGCCTTGGAGGCCACCAGGGTAGGAAAGGTAATGGCCGAGAGCACATAGGTTTCGGGAATCTGCGCTTCGATCAGCGGTGCGCGAATCGTCAGCAGCGGTTCGCCCGCGAACATCGGAGTGCCTTCGGGAACCGCGAATAGGTCGCCGGTGAAGCGAAATCCCCGGAGGTATTCGAAAAAACGGGGGGAGGCATGGCGGAACTGCGGCAAGCCGCGCAGGTAATCGATCTCCTCCGCCGTGAAACGCAGGTTCAGGAGAAAGTCGACCACCTGCGGCAGCCCCACGACGAGCACAAAATTGCGATTTGCCGGCAGGCGCCGGATCGCCAGTTCGAAAGTTGCCCGCTCGGCGGTTTTGCCGGCCTCGAAATAGCCGGCGGCCATCGTCAGCTCGTAAAGGTCCGTCAGCAGGCCATTCACGAGCTATTTTTTCTTAGCCGGCACAGGAGCGGGCGCGGCCTCTTTCACGCCGGTTGCGGCTTTTTGCAGGTCTTCCACGGCCTTGCTGTCCAATTCATAGATGCCCGGCTCGTTCTCGCGCTTCGCGAAATACTGGTCGCCTGGCTTGGAAATCGTGACCTTCTCCACGCGTTTCCCGCTGTTGGACGTCACCGAGGCTTCGAAGACCGTCGATCCGCCGCCGGTTTCCGCGAACTTGGTCGCGGTGAGATCGCGCAGCTTATCGATCAGGTTCTGCACGCTCGTATTATCCATGGTCTTCGAGCCCGACATCCACTTGTCGCCGCTCTTGGTGTACGTCGTACCCTGAATCCCCATCGCCGACGGATCGCTGAAGCCGAAGTCGAACAGCTTCTTGTTCCGGAAGTCGTCCAGACCCTTGTCGAGGTTCTTGCCGGTATCCGCGCTCACCTTGAAAACACCGGCGACCACCGAGCTCTTCGCGAAATAGTTGTCGCCCTTTTTGCGCACCTCGAGCGTCTGGTTGCCGCTCGAATCAGTGACCGTAGCGGCCGCGACCTTCATCCCGGCCGCGAAATCGCCGGCGGCGGTTTTCGCATCCGCCGAGAGATCCATCTTGGCGTCCTTCAAGGCGCTGACCAGCGAATCGACCTGCGAGCCATCTGCCCGCCAGGGACGCGGCTTGATGATCTGCCACTCTCCGTCACTGTTCTTTCCAAACTCGAGCGCCATTCCCTTGGCGTCGAGGGCAACGCGCGTCAGCTTGCCGGAATCAAAGGTCAGCAGCCGCTTGTCGCGGAGATCGTTGACCGGTTTATCGATATTGGTCTTGTTATAGGTGGCGATCGTAAAGACGCGTGGATCGCTGGCCAGCTTGGCGTAATTCCCAGAACCGGTCGGCGTCTCGTCGCCGATCATCAGGTCGTCGGTCTTGCCGTTCTTCTTGACAATCTGCACGTCGAGGGAAGGTTTGGTAAGCCCGTACGCGGCGAGATCGGACGGTTTGTCTTCTACCACCGTATCCGCGTTCAGCGCACCGAGGGTTGTGACCATCGAGCTCACACCGTCCTGATCGGCCGGCAACTGTTGGGGCTCGGTGATCTGCCACTTGCCCGGACCGCCCTTCAGGTCCACTGTCGAGTCGTCCTTCTTGAGACGGATCTCCTGAAACTGATCGTTTGGAATGGACAGAATCTTCGTGGTGGTATCGGTCGATTTGCTGGCCGAAGCCTGCTTCTTATTCGACCACCACGTCGCCCCGCC
>Ga0335081_10023071_pt1 | contig 10068 bp, 9 predicted proteins | sample Lox_Sample_35_FD_206713 | JGI IMG/M metagenome (GOLD analysis project Ga0335081, IMG submission 206713) | Soil microbial communities from Loxahatchee National Wildlife Refuge, Florida, United States - Lox_Sample_3.5 | ecosystem: Environmental > Terrestrial > Soil > Wetlands | place: USA: Florida... | reverse complement strand
CTTTGGCCATATCCATCTGCCCGGCATATTTGCCCCGCAAGGCAGCGATGACCTTGCCCATGTCCTTCATCCCGGCGGCGCCGGTATCCTTGATGGCGGCCTCGATGGCGGCAGCGACCTCGGCCTCGGACATCTGCTTCGGCAGATAGCCGGAGATGATGGCGATCTCTTCTTCTTCCTGCTTCACCAGGTCGGCGCGGTTGCCTTGTCTGTAAAGCTCGACCGATTCCTGGCGCTGCTTGATCATTTTCTGCAGGAGAGGCAGCACCTCGGCATCGCCGAGCGCCGGTTTGCCGGCGCCGCGGGCCTCGATGTCGGCATTCTTGAGCGTGGAATTGACCATGCGCAGCGTCGACACCGCGCGCTCGTTCTTGGCCTTCATCGCCTCTTTCAGGGCGTTGTTGATGTCATCGCGGAGCACGGAGTGGCCCTTTCCAAAGGTTTAATCGTGTCTTGGGGGCGGCGCCTGCCCGCCCCTTGCCTCGCCGCATATAATACGCAACTAAGAGGCCATGACCCAGACTCAAAACGCCGCGGCCGGGACTTCCGGCGAGGCTTGGGTTGACAAGACTTGGGCTGAGCCCAAGCCGACGGCGCTTTTGGTGCTGGCCGACGGAACCGTGCTGGAGGGCCAAGGATTCGGCGCCACCGGCCATGCCGTCGGCGAAGTCTGCTTCAATACGGCGATGACCGGCTACGAGGAGATCCTTACAGACCCCTCCTACGCCGGGCAGATCATCACCTTCACTTTCCCCCATATCGGCAATGTCGGCACCAACGAAGACGACATCGAGACCGTCAACATGGCGGCAACGCCGGGCGCGCGCGGGGTGATCCTGCACAGCGCGATCACGCCGCCGTCGAATTATCGCGCCACGCGCAATCTCAACGATTGGCTCAAGAGCCGCGGCATCATTGGCTTGTGCGGCATCGACACGCGCGCGCTCACCGCGCTGATCCGCAGCAAAGGCATGCCCAACGCCGTGATCGCGCACGCGGCGGACGGCCAATTCGACCTCGCCGCGCTGAAGAAAGAAGCGCGCGAGTGGCCGGGCTTGGTCGGCATGGACTTGGTGCCGATGGTCACCTCGGGCCAGCGCTTCACCTGGGACGAGACGCCGTGGGTGTGGGGCGAAGGCTTCGGGCACCAGACCAAGCCCGAATTCCATGTCGTCGCCGTCGACTACGGCATCAAACGCAACATTTTGCGCCTGCTTGCCGGTTCGGGGTGCAAGGTGACGGTGGTGCCGGCCAAGACCTCGGCCGAAGACATTTTGGCGTTGAAGCCCGACGGCGTGTTCCTGTCGAACGGCCCCGGCGATCCGGCGGCGACCGGCGAATACGCCGTGCCGGTGATCAAGAAGCTGATCGATACCGGCACGCCGACCTTCGGCATCTGCCTCGGCCACCAGATGCTCGGCATCGCCGTCGGCGGCAAGACCATGAAGATGCATCAGGGCCACCACGGCGCCAATCATCCGGTGAAGGACCTGACCACCGGCAAGGTCGAGATCACCTCGATGAACCACGGCTTCGCCGTGGACAAGGAGACGCTGCCGAAGAACGTGACGCAGACGCACGTGTCGCTGTTCGACGGCTCCAATTGCGGCATCGCGCTGAAAGACAAGCCGGTGTTCTCGGTGCAGTATCACCCCGAGGCGTCGCCCGGGCCGCGCGACTCGCATTATCTGTTCACGCGCTTCTGCGAAATGATGCGGCAGGCCAAGCGCAAGATTGCCTAGCTCCAGGCCGTCGGCGCATTCCCGGTTGAGGCCGCTGGCGCCGCGCCAGAGAATGCGCGATAGAAGCCCATGTCCGACTGGATCAGCTTCTACGATTTCAAGCATTCGGTCATTTACGTCAATGCGCGGCATCGCGACGTGCATTACCGCACCATCGCGACCGACATCCGCGCTTACGTGCCCTCGCCTGCCGCAAGCGTGCTCGACTACGGCTGCGGCGAGGCAACCTCCGCCGATCTCGTCGCCGCGGCCTGCGCGCAGCTAACGCTGGTCGAGGCCGCGCCCAATGTGCGCGCCGCGCTCAAGGCGCGCTACGAGGGCAACGCCAAGATCAGCGTGCTCACACCGGACGAGGCGGCGGCGCAGCCGGCGGCCAGCTTCGATCTCATCGTGCTGCATTCGGTGGCGCAATATTTGACCGCCGCGCAGCTCGACGGGCTGCTCGCGACCTTCCATAAGCTCGTCAAGCCGGGCGGGCTGGTCATCGTCGGCGATATCGTGCCGCCGACGCTCGCCGCCCCGGCCGCCGCGCTCGCGCTGTTGCGCTTCGCCGCCGTCAACGGCTTTTTCTGGGCGGCGGTCGGCGGGCTGATGCGGATTTTCGTGTCGGACTATCTGCGGCTGAAGAAGATGGTCGGCCTGTCGCATTACACCGAGGCGGCGATGCTGGATAAGCTTAAACGCGCCGGCTTTGCCGCCGAGCGCGCGCCGCGCAATATCGGCCACAATCAGCGGCGCATGACCTTCCTGGCGCGGCCGGTCTAGCGGCGGCGCGAACGGCAAATGCCGCCCATTGACCGTGTTGTATCCTATAGGATACAAGGGACCGCGATGATCGAGTTGCGCCAGACGCAGGCGTTTTCGGACTGGCTGCGCCAGCTGAAGGACGACAAGGCCAAAGCGCGGATTGCGGCCCGGATCGAACGAATGCGGTCTGGCAATCCGGGCGACTGCAAGAACCTCGGCGGCGGGCTGATCGAGATGCGGGTCGATTATGGCCCCGGCTACCGTGTGTATTTCGTGCGCCATGGCACAGCCGTCGTCGTTCTGCTCTGCGGTGGCGACAAACGCTCGCAGCGACGGGACATTGCGCGCGCTTACGAGTTGGCGGAGGAGGCATGGCGATGAAGACATCGCGGTTTGATGCGGCTGATTACCTCGACACCGCGGAAGCGCGCGCCGAGTACATGACGGCGGCCCTGGAAACCGGGGATACCGAGTTCATCCGCGATGCTGTCGGCGTCGTTGCCCGCGCGCGCGGGGTCGCCGGCATCGCGAAAGAAACGGGATTGAGCCGCGAGAGTCTCTATAAAGCCCTCGGCCCGGCTGGAAATCCCGAATTCGCAACGATGATGCGGGTCATCCGCGCCCTCGGGCTCACTCTGGCCGCTCGACCCGCCCCTGCCAAGCGCCGCCAAAAGAGGCGCCGCGTCGCTTAAACCAACGTTGCGGCCGGTCTAGTCCCAGCCGCCGGGCACGCGGCCGGCGGGATTGGCGACGCGGCCGTTGGCGCGCTTGAGCGCCGAGATCTGCGCCATGTCTTCCTCGTCGAGCGCAAAATCGAAGACGTTGAAATTGTCGGCGATGCGCTCGGGCTTGGACGAGAAGGGAATGGCGGCGACGTTCTGCTGCATGAGCCAGCGCAACGCCACCTGCGCGACGCTGCGCCCGCGCTTGTCGGCGATGTCGTCGAGCACCGGGTCGCCGAACAGCCGTCCGCGCGCCAGCGGACAATAGGCGATGTAAACGAGCCCGTGCCGCCGCGCGGCGGCGAGCAATTTCGACTGGTCGAGATAAGGATGCAGCTCGGCCTGCAGCACGACGAGCGGCTCGGGGCAGAGTTCGACCGCCCGATCGATGAGCGCAATGTTGAAATTGGCGACGCCGATGTGGCGCGCGAGTCCCTCGCGCTTGGCCTTGGCCAGCGCCGTCATGGTCTCCGCCAGGTCGATCTGCGGATTGGGCCAATGCACCAGCAGCAGATCGACATAGTCGACGGCAAGCGCCTTGAGGCTGTCGTCGACCGACTTGGCGAAATCGGCGGCGTGCAGGTTCTCGTGGCTGACCTTGGTGGTGAGGAATATGTCGCCGCGGGCAAGGCGCGACGCGCGCAGGGCCTCGCCGACGGCGGCCTCGCTGCCGTATTTGCGCGCGGTGTCGATGTGGCGATAGCCGGCCTTGAGCGCGGTAAGGATGGCGTCGGGTGAAATGCCGCCGGTCAGCGGCGAGGTGCCGAGCCCGATCGCGGGAATGGCGCCGGCTTCGCGCGAAAACGAAAGACTGCTGGCAGCGGTCATGGATATTTTTCCTTCGGCGGCGCCGTTAGCGTTCTTTGGCGACGGCGGCGACGGCATCGCTGACGCGCTTGGCCTTGTTGGCCTTGCAGTAGACGATGACCTTGTGCGAGCCGTCCCTGATCGCCGGTACGTTGAGCTCGTGGCTCTTGGCGAGCGCGTTCATCCAGCCGCTGTACCAGGCGAGCAGGACGTCGGCGTCTTCCTGATAGGTGTCGACCAACTGGGCGCAGGTGAGCGTCTGCATGTCGATATTGCCGCTCGTGTCGGCGAGCGTGGAGAGTTCGACCTGTGGCTGCTGCACCGGCACCGAGGCGCAGGCGCTTGCGAGTTTCGCGGCAATGTCGGTGCCCAGAATGTAGTTGCCCGGGCGCAGCACCGCGCCTTGGCGCAGGTTGATATTCTGCCCTGGACCGGGGAAGGCCACGTTATTGGCGACGGTCCAGGAGCCGTCCGGGTTGCGGATGAAATCGCTGCAGGGAACGGTCTGCGCTCGCGCCGCGGCGGCCAAGATGAACGCCGTCAGCAGTGTCAGCAAACGAATGCGCACGCGCGAACTCCCGAGCGAACTTGACGAGGCGGTCCGGCGGGCGCCCCAGGGCCGCTTAGGTGTAGCGCGTCTTTTAGGGCGCAACAAAGGCCTGTGACCAGGGCGCCCGCGCCCTTCCCTCCTCTCCGATTCGGGTCTATATGACGCCCGCGCGCGGGGGCTCGGCCTCGGCGCGGTCCGCGGGAGCGCCGGCGCGCGATTAGCAAAAGTGGGAACCGGTTTTGCGTCCGATCGCGCGCCCACTGAAGAGTAGCGCGCTTTCCGGGCGGCTGACCGGTACCCACTCAGCCTGAATGCGCGCGGGAGCGCGCCCTTTTTTTGTGCCCATTCGTCAGCGAACGCATGCCGAAACGAACCGACATCACATCGATCATGATCATCGGCGCCGGACCGATCGTCATCGGCCAGGCCTGCGAATTCGACTATTCCGGCACGCAAGCCTGCAAGGCGCTCAAAGCCGAGGGCTACCGGGTCGTGCTGGTGAATTCCAACCCGGCGACGATCATGACCGACCCGGACCTCGCCGACGCCACTTACGTCGAGCCGATCACGCCGGAGATCGTCGCCAAGATCATCGAGAAGGAGCGCCCCGACGCGCTGCTCCCCACCATGGGCGGGCAGACCGCGCTCAACTGCGCGCTGTCGCTGCGCCGGATGGGCGTGCTGGAGAAGTTCGGCGTCAAGATGATTGGCGCCACCGCCGAGGCGATCGACAAGGCGGAAGATCGCGCGCTGTTCCGCGAGGCGATGACGCGCATCGGCCTCGAAACGCCGCGTTCGCGGCTCGCCAATGCCTCCGAACTGAAAAAGCAGGATCGCGAGAAATACCGGGCCGAGACGCAACGCATCGCCAATCTCAAAGCGCCTGAGGATGAGCGGGCCCAACTGCTCAAGGAATTCGAACTCGAATGGCGGCGCGGCGAGCCGGCGCGCAGCGAGCGCTACCAGGATCAGGCGCTGATCGAGGCCCTGCAGGCACTCGACTATGTCGGCCTGCCGGCGATCATCCGTCCGTCATTTACGCTCGGCGGCACCGGCGGCGGCATTGCCTATACCAAGGCCGAGTTTCTCGAGATCGTCGAGCGCGGCCTCGACGCTTCGCCGACCAACGAAGTGCTGATCGAAGAATCGGTGCTCGGCTGGAAAGAATTCGAGATGGAGGTGGTGCGCGACCGCCGCGACAATTGCATCATCATCTGCTCGATCGAGAACGTCGATCCAATGGGTGTGCACACCGGCGACTCCATCACCATCGCGCCGGCGCTGACGCTCACCGACAAGGAATACCAGATCATGCGCGATGCCTCGATCGCGGTGTTGCGCGAGATCGGCGTCGAAACCGGCGGCTCCAATGTGCAGTTCGCCGTCAACCCGGCCGACGGGCGCCTCGTCGTGATCGAGATGAACCCGCGGGTGTCGCGCTCGTCGGCGCTGGCCTCGAAGGCGACCGGCTTCCCCATCGCCAAGGTCGCCGCCAAGCTCGCGGTCGGCTACACCTTGGACGAAATTGCCAACGACATCACCGGCGGGGCAACGCCGGCCTCGTTCGAACCGACCATCGATTACGTGGTTACCAAGGTGCCGCGTTTCGCCTTCGAGAAATTCCCCGGCGCGCAGCCGGTGCTGACCACCTCGATGAAGTCGGTGGGCGAAGCGATGGCCATCGGCCGCACCTTCCAGGAAAGCCTGCAGAAGGCGTTGCGCTCGCTGGAGACCGGCTTGACCGGCCTCGACGAAATTGCGCTCGAAGGCTTCGACACCGCCAAGGGTATCGACGACGCCGACAACAAGGCGGCGATCCGCGCCGCACTCGGCATTCCCACGCCGGACCGGCTGCTGAAGATCGCGCAGGCGATGCGCCTCGGCGCGACCGACGAGCTGATCCACAATGCCTGCCGCTTCGATCCCTGGTTCCTTGCGCAGATCCGCGGCATCGTCGAAGCGGAAGCCGAGATCAGGGCCAAGGGCCTGCCGACCGCGGCCGCTCCGCTGCGGCGGCTGAAGGCCATGGGCTTTTCCGATGCACGGCTCGCCAAGCTCACCGGGGCCGCGCGCGAAGAGGTGACCGGCAAGCGGGGCGCGCTCGACGTGCACCCGGTGTTCAAGCGCATCGACACCTGCGCCGCCGAATTCGCCTCGCCCACGGCGTATATGTATTCGACCTACGAGACGCCGTTTGCCGGCACGGCCGCAAACGAGGCGACGCCCTCCGACAAGAAGAAGGTCATCATCCTCGGCGGCGGCCCCAACCGCATCGGCCAGGGCATCGAGTTCGACTATTGCTGCTGTCACGCCGCCTTCGCGCTCAAGGACGTCGGCTACGAGACCATCATGGTCAACTGCAATCCGGAAACGGTGTCCACCGACTACGACACCTCGGACCGGCTTTATTTCGAGCCGCTCACGCCGGAAGACGTGCTGGAGATCGTAGACACCGAGCGCGCCAACGGCACGCTGCACGGGGTGATCGTGCAGTTCGGCGGGCAAACGCCGCTCAAGCTCGCCGAGCCGCTGGAGAAGGCGAAAGTGCCGATCCTCGGCACCTCACCCGACATGATCGATCTCGCCGAGGATCGCGACCGCTTCAAGACGCTGCTCGACAAGCTCAAGCTGCGCCAGCCGAAGAACGGTATCGCCACTTCGCTCGGCGCCGCGCGCGCCATCGCCGACGAGATCGGCTATCCGGTGGTGATCCGGCCGTCCAACGTGCTCGGCGGGCGGGCGATGGAGATCGTGCGCGATGCGGCGCAGTTCGACCGCTACGTGGCGCGGTTGTCGAGCGACCTCGACCGGCCGAGCGAACTGGTCATCTCCACGCGCAGCCCGCTCCTGATCGACCGCTATCTATCGGATGCGACGGAAGTCGATGTCGATTGCCTCTGCGACGGCAAGGACACCTTCATCGCCGGCATCATGGAGCACATCGAGGAGGCCGGCATCCATTCGGGCGATAGCGCCTGCGCGCTGCCGCCGCATTCGCTGTCGGCCAAGACCATCGCCGAGCTCGAACGGGAAACGCGGGCGCTCGCGCTCGCGCTCAAGGTCGGCGGCCTGATGAACGTGCAATACGCGATCAAGGACGGCGACATCTATGTGCTGGAGGTCAATCCGCGCGCCTCGCGCACGGTGCCGTTCGTCGCCAAGGTGATCGGGCTACCGGTCGCCAAGATCGCCGCGCGCGTGATGGCGGGCGAGAGTCTCGCAAGCTTCAAGCTCAAGCCGGCGCAGGTGAAGCACCGCGCGGTCAAGGAAGCGGTCTTCCCGTTCGCCCGCTTCCCGGGCGTCGACACCGTGCTCGGCCCGGAGATGAAATCGACCGGCGAGGTCATGGGCATCGACGCCTCCTTCGAGACGGCCTTCGCCAAGAGCCAGATCGGCGGCGGCACCAATCTGCCGCGCGCCGGGACCGTATTTGTTTCCGTCAAGGACAGCGACAAGCCGCGCATCCTCGACGCGGTGCGGCTGCTCGCCTCGCTCGGCTTTAAATGCATCGCGACGTCCGGGACCCAACGTTATCTGGCGGAAAACGGCATCGACGCCACCAAGGTTTTCAAAGTGCTGGAAGGTCGCCCGCATATCGTCGACGCCATCAAAAACGGCCATGTTCAGCTCGTTTTCAACACAACAGAGGGAGCGGCGGCACTGGCCGACAGCCGATCCATGCGCCATGCCGCCCTCTTGCATAAAGTGCCGTACTACACCACTCTTTCAGGTGCCGTCGCCGCGGCGCAAGGCATAAAAGCCTATCTCGGGGGCGACCTCGAGGTACGCGCGCTGCAGAGCTACTTCAGCGATCGGGCTTAAGGGTTTTTCGCGCCTTTCGAGCCCAAAAAGCCGCGCGGCGGCGCGAGTTTGGCCGGGGAGTCCAGGGTCGCGGCAGGATGGTAGGCCGCGGTCAAGGCTTTTTTGACCGGCACTCGGTTCGCAGGGCTCCGGCGTCGCGGGATCCAAGTCCGCGGCCGGAGTCGAATTACGAGTCGTAGTACGACGATTGAGGATGGGAAGGGCTTGGCGCCGTCAGCGATGCATTTCGGCGCGCGCCAGGAGGAGACCGAACGATGGACAAGCTTCCGATGACCGCGGCCGGCTACGCGACGCTCGAAGCCGAGCTCAAGCACCGCCAGCAGGTGGAGCGGCCACGCATCATCCAGCAGATCACCGATGCGCGCACGCACGGCGACCTGTCGGAGAACGCCGAATATCACGCCGCCAAGGAGCAGCAGTCGCTCAACGAGGGCGCCATCGCCGAGCTTGAGGACAAGCTCGCGCGCGCCGACGTGATCGACGTGTCGAAACTGTCGGGCGACAGCATCACCTTCGGCGCCACGGTGACGCTGGTCGACGAAGACACCGACGAAAAGAAGGTGTGGCAGATCGTCGGCGAACCGGAGGCGAACGCCAAGGCCGGCAAGATTTCGGTCACCTCGCCGCTCGCGCGCGCGCTGATCGGCAAGACCAAGGGCGCGGTGGTGGAGGTCAACACACCGGGCGGCGCCAAGGCCTATGAGGTCAAGAAGGTCGAGTGGAAGTGATTTGATGCGCCGACTGCCGCGCTCCTTGGGGCGATGCGAGGAGGATGCGATGCGCGCGATTTCAGCGAAGACGGCAGTAAAACTGGGCGCCTGCGCCTTGGGCTTTTGCTGCCTGCTGGCGACATCGGCCGCCAAGGCCGAGATCGTCTTTTGCAATAAATTCCCGCACGTCGTCTTTGTCGCGATCGCCTATCCGCAGGACGGCGGCTCGTGGCTTTCGCGCGGCTGGATGTCGCTTAACACCGGCGACTGCTCGGCCTTCGATACCGCGCTGCGCGTGAAGACCTTTTACTTCCGCGGCGAGAGCGAATGGTTTCGCAGCGGCGGCCGGCGGACGAAGAATAGCTGGGGCCGCGGCCGCAAGTTCGCGATCTGGGAAAACAGCAACTTCAATTACTGGAACGCACAGGAGCGCGTGCTCAAATCGACGCTCGCCGAATTCACGCAGGGGCCGGAAACGCAAGGCGAAGCCGTCTCCGCCACCGTCACCTTCGACGAAGAGGGCAAGGGCTCGATTATCAGCATCAAATAGCGCCGCGTCACAGAAACGGCGCGTGCACCGCGCGGACCAGCACGAAAATCGCCGCCCCGAGCACGAACAAGAACAGCGGATGGATTTTCGGCTGCCACGACAAAAGTCCGGCGGAGCCGAAAGCGACGATCCACGACAAGGGTCCGCCGCTGCCGATGCGCAGGATGGCGACGACGCCGGCAAGCACGAGCCCGATGCCGATCGGCGCCAGCCCCTCCTCGAGCGCGGTGTGCCAGCGCCGTCCGCGGTAGTGCCGCCAGGCCAGCGCGAAGCCGTAGCAAAGCATCGACGACGGCAGGAACAGCGCCAGTGTCGCGACCAGCGCGCCGACAAGGCCGCCGACGTGCCAGCCGATCAGCGTGGTCAGCATCGAGCCGGGACCGGGCGCCGCGCGCGATATGGCGAACAGATCGATGAA
>Ga0335081_10023069_pt1 | contig 10069 bp, 5 predicted proteins | sample Lox_Sample_35_FD_206713 | JGI IMG/M metagenome (GOLD analysis project Ga0335081, IMG submission 206713) | Soil microbial communities from Loxahatchee National Wildlife Refuge, Florida, United States - Lox_Sample_3.5 | ecosystem: Environmental > Terrestrial > Soil > Wetlands | place: USA: Florida... | reverse complement strand
TATCAGTGGTGGGGAGAAGCGGCACAGTCGGTGAGATTCGCCGCCGCGACCAGCTCGGTGGCCTCATCCACGAGTACTACCGAGCCGCCGCATGAGCTGCGACACCGATATTGGCGCCCTTCAAGGATGTAGAAGCCCTTCTCCTCGACCGTCGCGCGGCGCCCGTACTCGGCTTGCTCGTCGCTCAGCGTTGTGTAATCGAAGTCCGGGTTGCCGGCCTTCCGCTCCCCGCTGTTGACGTAAGCGGTCAGGTTCTCGGAGATGAAGCGGTAGAAGAACGTCCCGAGGACGTAGGTCTTGAAGTCCCAGCCGTCAACGCTCCCGCGCAGATCGTTCGCGATCCGCCAGATCGTCTTGTGCAGCTCCGCCCGCTCTGCCTCCTTGCCCACTGTGGCCACGGTTCAGTCTGTCAGCGGAGGCTGACGTTCGGGGCGTCCCCTGCACTGGGAAGTCTCAGAGTTCGACGATTGCGGGTCGGAACGCCGCATCGATCCGCTCGAACTCAGTTCCGGTTGCTACGAGCTGGCGAGCGAGATGGAGGCATTGGTCTTCGGCGGTTGTGACGTGTGTCCACTGAATCTCTGGTTCTAGGTCGCTCAGCCGTAGTTTGACCTGTCCTTCGAAGCTCGTTCGGTAGAACGGATTCGCAACGACGCTTCCGCACTCGAGGAGCTGTAGTCCCGACTCGAAGTCATTACGCTCGAGGCGGCGTCGTAGCGCCGTCGCGGTGACGTCTGCGAGGCTCTCTGCCTCTTTCTTGACAAGGTTCTGCGCGGTGCGGTCACCGCGCTCGGCTGCAGCGCAGACGGCTGGAGCGAAGCGCGCGATATCCTTCTTCATATCCTTGTCGCCGACTGCGAAGCGCCGCAGGTGGCTAATCAAGCTGGCAGCGTCGTCCACAGCGACGCTGAACTGCTCGCACAACCTTTGTAGTAGGACGGTCTTCTGACCCGCCTCAAAGTCAACGTATGCCTGTCGAATGCCCAAGAGGCCGATCCAGAACCCGCTTCCATAATCGCACGCGACCCACTCGTGCCCACCGGCCTGGTAGATCGCACCGTCTCGAGTTCGCACCAGCGTGTTGGAGCCGGTTCCGGCGATGACCACTGCGTCTGAGCCGGAACCCAAGAGCAGGGAAATACCATCATTGGCGGCTCCGATCTTATGGATCTGGCCGTCAAGAATCAGGGAGAGCAAATCACGCATCGCACCGACGTATATTGGTCGAGTCCACGGCGTGTAGCCGGCTGCGCTGATCCAGATGTAGACCGCAATCGGCTCATGAAAGTCCTCCTCGAGGCGCGACTCGAGGGGCGCAAGGATCGCGCGCATCGCGTCGAGGACGGCCCCGTCGGGGAGTGCCCCGGACAGGCTGTCGGCGGTTTCGTACGTGTCCACAGGGACAATGCCATTGCCGTCCTCCGACGCGATCTTGACGTTCGTCCGGGTGCCGCCCGAATCGACGCCTACGTAGACCGACTGTGTCATGTCAGCAGTTGGAGCCATGATCCGTCATGTCGGATCACGCCTTGCTGGTAGAGAGTCTCGATCGCCTGCTCAACGTCGGTGTGGCTACAACCACGTTCGACGAAGTGCGCCACAAGTTCGGAGTGGCGGACGCGACCCGTCGAATCCTGGCTCGCGCGCGCTCGTCTCAACAAATCAGACGGAAGATCCACGTTGTTCACAGACGCCGGCGGTCGAGGCTTCGTATCAGAGCCAACGTTGTAGATCCCGGTTCGCAGACGGTCGAGTTCGTCGCGGAGCTCCTGATTCTCCGCCTCAGTATGCCGTCGGGAGCGGCGTTCGAAGAAATAGCCCGTGGCAAAGCCCGTTAACAGGCCGATCAGGAGTCCGCTGACGAGCGAGAGCAACTCAGCAACCCCTCCGACGCAACATCTGTTCAGCGTATTTTCGGAGGAGCGCTTCTGCAACCCCTGCCTGGCGCAGCCGGATCGTCGAGGCCCTCCAGAAGCAAGAAAGCTTCGTAGCAGCTCCGCACTCACTGCACGCACGATGAAGCGTAAGTGCCTCTGAACGAAAAATCCCCGTGAGCGGCGATTTTGCAAGCCCTCTGACGGACTCGAACCGTCGCCCCCTCCTTACCATTGCGAGCGGGGCTGCGACCCGGGTCCGCGAGGCAGGAGGGAAACCTAGCCGCTTGACATCTGGCGTAGGATCAGGTTGTCTGAAGAGGGGAAGGTCTGCGGCCTCTGGTTCTCTGGTCGAGGGCAGAGGAGGACGGTGAGGGTCAAGGGGTTCGGGAGCGTCTCTCGTTGGGACTGCTCGGCGCGAAGGCGTCTGTCCGATCGGGCGTCGGCGGTTCGGCAAGGGGGGCGGTTCTCCCCCGAACTTCTGATGGCCACGCTGCTGGTGCTCGTTGTTTTCGTCATTGCGGCGGCGCCTAGGGTTGACGCGACGGGTCCGCCCTATTACGGGCCTGCCGTTCTCGCGAACCCGGATCTCGTGGGGTACTGGCCGCTGGATGAGACGAGTGGGACAACTGCGTATGACCAGACCTCGAGTCCCGCGAACGGGACCTACACCAGCAGTGGGGTTACCCTCGGTGGGGCCGGTGCGATCCAGACGTCGACGGATTACGCGCCGAGCTTCAGCGGGGCGGGCGGGTACATGTCGGTCGCGTCGGCGTCGAAGTTGCGACCGTCGGCGAGCTTGACGGTTGAGCTGTGGTTCAAGTCAAGCACCGCGACTGAGCCAATCGTGCAGCTTGGCAGTAGTGGTTGCGGCGCGTCGCTCAAGCTCAGTAGCGGCTATCTCGAGGGCGAGGTTGGCTGTACGACCATAGAGTCGGCGAACACCTACGACGACGGTGCCTGGCACTACGTCGTGCTGACGTGGGATGGCAGTAAGGCGACCCTCTATGTGGATGGGGCGCTTGCCAAGCCCGAGAACAACACTGGCAACCCGGCGAGCGTGAGCACTGTCACGTTTGGTGGAAGCTACGCGCTGTTGGCTGGTAAGGACACGGCGAGCGATTACTTCAGCGGCTCGATCGACGAGGTCGCTGTGTACGGGTCGGACTCGGACTCCTCCGCTGCGCTAGCGGCTGGGGAGGTCGCGAACCACTATGCGGCGGCGTTGACTGGCCCGGTGGAGACTCCTGTTGACGTGGTTGCGCCGACCGTGAGCGGTTCGCCGCTTGTCGGCTCGACGCTCGCCGTGACGAGCCCCGGTTCCTGGGATGCGTCGTCCGAGATCTACGGGGCGCTCAGCTATACCTACCAGTGGTTTCGCTGCGGCTTTGACGGCACTGGCTGCGGCTCGATCAGCGGTGCCACGTCTTCGAGCTACACGGTTCAGAGCGCGGATAACGGCTCAACGCTCGCGGTCGAGGTGACCGCAGCCGACAACTCGGCGAACGCCACGACCACAGTGAACCTGCCCGCGATCGGGGGCTACCGCTCCCAGGTGCTGCTGGACGGCGGCTCGAATCTGCGTGGCTATTGGCCGCTCGACGAGACCTATAGCTACCCGCAAGGGCAACCCGCAGTCGATATCTCGCCTAGCCCGGCCGACGGTGCGTATTCCGGTTCGAGCCCCGGCCTGGCGCTTGGTGAGACCGGAGCAATCGCAGACGGCACTGACCGCGCCCCGAGCTTCGTCCTCGGCGAGGTGTCGGTGCCGGCCGAGACGAAGTTGCAGCCGTCGGCGAGTTTGACGATCGAGTTCTGGTTCAAAACGACCGGCGCGAACGAGCCGATCATGGTGCTCGGCAATCCGGCATCGAGCCCGGCTGTCGTGCTGAAGCTACTGAACGGCTATCTGTGGGCGAGCGTGGGCAGCCAGGAGACGGAGTCGTCGAACACGTACAACGACGGTTCGTGGCATTATGCCGTCTTGACCTGGGGTGGGAGCCAGATGGCTCTCTTCGTGGACGGCGCGCTCGCGAAAGCGGTTTACCCGTATTCGAACCCGGCGAACTACACGGGGACGGTCAGCTACTCGGGCAGTTCCGGATTGGTGATCGGCTACGACTCGCATGTCGGCGGCGATGACTGGTTCGACGGCGAGATCGACGAGGTCGCCCTCTACGGGTCGAACACTGGCTCGTCTGGCGCGCTGACCGCAGCCGAGATCGCTAACCACTACCGGCTGGCCTCGTTTAGCACGCTGCTGGACGCCGAGACGACCGGCGGCCAGAACCCGGCGATCCCCGGGCTGTCCTGCGGGTGTCTTGGCGCGGTCGGTGATCCGGTGAGTACAGCGACCGGTGACTTCGTGGAGTCGGCCACGGATGCGAGCGTGGCGACGTACGGCCCGCCGCTGTCCTTCAAGCGGACCTACGACGCGTTGTCGGCGCAGCAGGAGGCAAGGACGGCCACGCCCGGCCCGCTCGGCTACGGCTGGACAGACAACTGGAACATGTCACTCGCAGACGGCACGAACGTCGTAACTATCACCCAGGCTGACGGGTCACAAGTGAACTTCTACCCGCCGGTCAGCGGCTCCTGTCAGCGGCCCTACGTCGGCCCCGGCACGTCGGGTACGTACTGCGCCTTGCCGGACGTGACCGCGTCGCTCACGTACGACTCGGGCAACTCGACCTACACGTTCATCACGCACCCGTACGAGAGCTACACGTTCAATAGCTCCGGACAGCTGACCGGAGAGTCAGGCCCCGGCGGTGCGGCTGTTTCGATCACTTACAACGCACCGTCCCCGGGCTCAGGTTCGTGCCCCTCAACGGCAAGTTCCTGCACGACGATCACCTCGGCCTCCGGCCGCACGCTGGCCCTCGCCCTGAACTCGACCGGCGAGGTGACGAAGGTCGTCGACCCGCTCGGCCGCAGCTGGACGTACGCCTACTCGAGCAATAACCTCGTTTCAGTGACCGATCCGAAGACTCAGGTCACCTCATACACGTACGACGGCTCGAACAGCAACGCAAGCCTGAAGCACGATCTGCTGACGATCACGAAGCCAAACGGGCAATCGGGCGGTCCGGATGCCGGCGACAAGGTCGTGAACTCCTATGACTCGACCGGCCGCGTAACCTCGCAGACGGACGCCGCTGGCAACGAGACGACGATCGACTACAGCCATCTCGACTCCGGGAGCGGCAGCGGTTGGGTGATCGCCACCGATCCGGACGGCAACGAGACGAAGACCACATACCAGAACGGTGTGATCGTCGACTCCGAAGCGGGCTACGGGCTCTCCTCCCCCTCGACGACTGAGCTGGATCCCGACCCGTCAACCCTGCTCGACACCTCGATCGTCGATCCGGATGAAAAGTCGACCGAGTTCGCCTACAACGGCAGCGGCGATACGACCTCGAACACGAACCAGCTCAATCAGACCGCCACTTATACGTACAACAGCTTCGACGAGCAGACCTGTGCCGCCACGGCGATGGCGGCGTCGCCCTGCTCGTCGCTCACGCCGCCGGATCCGATCTCGCCCGGCGGCACGATCGCGCCGGCCACGAGCGCGCCGCCCGCATACGTCACCTTCAGCGAGTACGACACGAACGGGAACCTGGTCTGGACGACCACCGGCGACTACAACCCGGGCGACGACAGCGCGAGCCAGATTCGCACGACATACAACCTGTACAACGACGAGTCAGTCACGCTGGACGGCAACAACGACTCGTGCACGAACACGGCTCCCTCGTCCTCGCTGCCGTGCGCGACGATCGACCCGAACGGCGTGGTCACGCAGCTCGGCTACGACAGCGCCGGCGATCTGACCTCGAGCTCCACGCCGGATGGGAACAGTGGCGGCGAGGTGGCCGAGACGACGTACGGCTACGACGGCGACGGCGAGCGAACGACCGTCACGACTCCGAACGGGAACCTGGCCGGCGCGATCGCAGCAAACTTCACCACGACCACCGCCTACGACGACGACGGCGAGGTCATGAGCGTCACCGTCGGCTACACCGGCGACGGCTACACCGCTCGCGAAACGAGCTACGGCTACGACGGAGACGGCAACAGAACCAGCGTGACCGATCCACGTGACAAGACGACGACGTACACGTTCAACGCCGACGACGAGCAGACGCTCGTTACCGACCCGGACAGCCAGTCGACACTCACCTGCTACGACGGCGACGGCCACATCGCCGAGACGGTGCCGGCAGCGGGCGTGGCGGCGGACTCGCTTACGGTCGCGTCGTGCCCGACCAGCTACCCGTCCGGCTACGGCGACCGGCTCGCCGGTGACGCCACCACCGACACGTACAACTACCAGGGGCTGAAGACCACCGAGACGACGCCCGCCCCAGCAGGGCTGAGCGGCGACGAAACCACAACCTACGCCTATGACGCCACCGGCCGGGTCACGAGCATCTCGGCCCCGCCGACGAGCACAGACGCGGACGCCCCGAATCAGGTCACGGAGTACACGTACGACGACGCCGGCGAGCTCCTGACCGCCACAAGCGGGTACGGCACCTCGGCAGCGTCGACCACGAGCTACTGCTACGACCCCGAAGGCGACAAGACAGCGGTCGTTGCGCCGGATGGCAACACCTCCGGCGTTCCCATCTGCTCGACCTCGGCGCCATACGAGACAAGCTCGGACTACCAGACTGGCTACAGCTACGACTCACTCGGCGAGCTCGTCTCGAAGACGCGGCCGGCGACGACATGGGCGAGCAGCGGCCAAACGACCAGCTACACCTACGACCCGGCCGGCAACGTCCTGACAGGCGAGGACGCGAACGGCGTCACGACGACAAGCACGTACACGCCGCTGAACCAGCTCGCGTCTATCAGCTACTCCGACTCGACCCCGTCGGTCACCTACACGTATGACGCGAACGGCAATCGGGTCGGGGTGACGGACGGCACCGGCACGAGCAGCTACGTCTACGACCCGTTCAATGAGCTCACGAGCTACGAGAACGGCGCGAGCAACACGGTTTACTATAGCTACGACGCCGATGGCAACACGACCGGCATCACCTACCCGCTCGGCAGCCCGAGCTGGGCCTCCACCCAGACCGTCAGCTACGGATACGACGCTGCCGACGAGCTCTCCTCGATCAGCGATTTCGACGGGAACACGATCGATGTTGGCAACACAGCAGACGGGCTGCCGAACTCACTGAGCCTCGGCTCAACCGGCGACACGATCGGGACCAGCTACGACGCGGCCGACGCCCCGGAGCAGATCACGCTCTCGAACGGCTCGAGCACGCTGCTCGAGTTCTTCTACAGCGACGAGCCGTCCGGCGCGATCGCCTCCGAGACCGACACTCCGACCTGGGACGGTTCGCCCGCCGCCTACACCTACGACGCGCAAGGCCGCGTCACCGAGATGGCACCCGGCACTGACGGCACACTCGACTACGGCTTCGATGCGTCCGGCAGCCCGACCACGCTCCCGACAGGAGCAACTGGCAGTTACGACGACGCCTCGGAATTGAGCGGCTCAACGCTGGCCGGCACGACCACGGATTACACCTACAACGCCGACGGCGAACGCACGCAGGAGAGCCAGGGCGGGTCGGCGATCGCAACGGGAAGCTACGACGCCGAGCAGCGGCTCACCGCTTACGACAACATCCTCGCCGACATGAGCAGCGTCAGCTACGACGGCGACGGCCTCCGCCAGAGCGACACAACCACGCCGACCGGCGGCTCCGCCATCACGGAGAACTTCACTTGGAACCCAACCACATCGACGCCGCAGCTCCTGTTGGACTCGGACAACGCCTACATCTACGGCCCGAGCAACACGCCGATCGAGCAGGTCAACCTGTCGACCGGGGCGGTCAAGTACCTCGTGTCCGACGCCCTCGGCTCAGTCCGCGGGGTCGTCAACGGCTCCGACGGCTCGCTCACGGCGTCGACCGCCTATGACGCCTGGGGCAACCCGGAAACCGCCGGCGGTCTCTCCAGCTACACCCCATTCGGCTACGCCGGCGCTTACACGGACGCAACCGGGCTCAGCTACCTGATCAACCGCTACTACGACCCCGCCACGGGCCAGTTCCTGACGGTTGACCCGGCCGTTGACAAGACCGACCAGGCCTACGCGTACGTCGGCGGGGATCCGGTGGATAACACCGATCCGCTCGGACTCGGCTGCTTCCTCGGCACCGGCTGCAGTTTCCAGAACGCGGTCTCGAGCCGGGCGAGCACATTGGCGAACGTGATCAATCCCTGGAGTACGTCGAACCTGATTCGGCGCTGGGCAGCGAGTGGGTCGTGGACGGCGGACGCTCTCTATCTGAACCCGGCCTACGCAGCTGTCGCGGCCTACGGCGCCGAGGCGCAAGCATACGAGAGCGGCTGCCCGTTGTCCCAGGTCGCGGGCTATGGCCTGGAGGGCACGTTCTTTCTCGGTCTCAATGGATTCGGGGATGAAGGAGAAGCTGCGGAGATCGCCGCAGAAGAGGGACTGAGCTGGGCGGAACAGAGCGGCATCCTGCGCGCAGCTGCGCGGGGGAAGGGGAACTTCGGGCTCGGATCGGCGACGTCACAAGACGCCGACGTCCTCGGCCGGGCCTGGGTCGGCGAGAACTACACCGTCGCGAGCGATGGACGGACGCTTGTCTCGGAGAGCGGGCTCCGACAGTACCGGCCCCCAAGCTATAAGCCCAACCTCGGCCGCTACCAGGCGAACTTCGAGCAGCGGTTCGAGGGCCAGCTGACGAGAGGCTGGCAGTCGAACGGTCACCTCAACGTCACGGACCTCCCGTGAAAGCGGAGCTCCGTCGTCTGCACAGTCCCGACGTGTCCGATCTCACGTCGTGGTCGCCGGACGGCGACTTCGGTGTCCTAGTGCAGTTGATGGCTGGTCCGGAGGGTGGGCCCGGAGAGGAGTCCTTCGACATCACGCTGTGTACGGCCGGATGGCTGGCCGGGCGTGTTCGGCTGGAGGGCATCGTCGACGCCCGCCATCATCTGCTCGTCGACAGCTACGACTACGACCGGCTCGAGCGTTACCTCAGCGAGCGCGTCTCGGCCTGCGAAGGCGAGAGCTGGAGCGAGGTTGCAATGCGGCTGGGGCGGTTGGGTAAGTGGGAGTTCGAGGACTACCGCGAGTGATCCGTCGTCCCGCTGGATCGTTTGCCGTTCTCCTCGCGTTGCTGGGGCTGCTCGTGACGGGCATCTGCGTTTGCGCATCCGCGGCAGGTGTGAGTACGACCGGACGCCACGCGCTGAACTCGTGGGGTGCAGAAACTCGATCGTCACGCTGCGGCGGCGATGTCGTACTCGTGGATGAGGCCGCCGAGTAGGTCGCGGCGGTCGACGTGAAGTGGCCTCGGTATGGAGTTGGTGTCGCGTGTCGGAGGATGCGTTTCCGGCGGCGTGAGGTCGAGGGGCGCGATGCGGCCCGCTGTCGGTTGTAGTGCTTGACGTAGACGCGGAGGACATGTTCGAGCTGGGGGCGGCCGACGATGAGTAGCCGGTCGAGGCATTCGCGGCGGACGGTGCCGATCCAGCGCTCCATGTGCGCGTTCGCGTTGGGCGCACGCACGGGCGTCCGGATGACCCTGATTCGGTCGGTCTCGAAGAGAGCATCGAACGCCCGCGGGAATTTCGCGTCGCGATTGTGGATCAGGAACCGCACCTGCCTGCCGTGGTCGTCGAGCTCCATGAGCAGGTTGCGTGCTTGCTGCAGCATCCAGCCGGTGTCGGGTTTGCTGGTGACCGCAAGGTACTCGAGGCGGCGGCTGCCGATGGAGATGAAGGCGAGGACGTAGAGGCGGCGCAGCCAGATGGTGTCAACGGTGAAGAAGTCGCAGGCGAGGATCGACTCGCCATGCGCCCGTAGGAAGTTGCGCCAGGACTGCACATCGCGTTGCGGCGCCGGTGGCAAGCCGGCATGGGTGAGGATGTTGCGGACGGAGCTAGCGGAGACGACGATGCCTAACTTGCGAAGCTCGCCGGCGATCCGCAGGTACCTGTGGGGTGCGCAAAGTCGGTTCAAGCGGCGTAGCTGTATTCGTGGATGAGTCCTCCGAGCCGGTCGCGTCGTTCTACGTCGCGTGAAGGGCTGATTGGACGGAGGATTGCATCTGGTGGTGTGAGCTCGAGGGAGCGGTGTGGTCGGTGTGTGTTGTAGTGGTCGACGAAGACGCGGAGCA